>Ga0208879_1000054_pt1 | contig 118676 bp, 166 predicted proteins | sample Knorr_S15_td_Bot_FD_185605 | JGI IMG/M metagenome (GOLD analysis project Ga0208879, IMG submission 185605) | Marine microbial communities from Southern Atlantic Ocean transect - Knorr_S15_td_Bottom_ad_5009_LV_A (SPAdes) (version 2) | ecosystem: Environmental > Aquatic > Marine > Oceanic...
TTCGTCGTCGTTTTTATGGACAACAACGTCCACACCCGCCCATTTGCAGCACTGGAAGATCAAAGGTTGACCAAATCTCAGCAGACGATCTCGATATGCCAAGTGTAATGCTTTGATTTTGCGGTTAAGAATGAGGTTTAACAGTTTCTTTAAGCCCGGCTTATTGCAATTCAGCCCAGAGCCTACATCGCCAATGACCGTGTCGCAGTGTGGTGAAAGAAAGGTTTTTTGTCGTGCCAAATCCGCTTTCTGGTCACTACCTGAAACCCTGGCGTATCCAACGGAAAACCGATCCTCTTCGCCATCAAGACGATATCGCCGGTGACCGCCAAGCGTGCGGGACGTTGGAAAAAGTCGCTTCTCGCGTTCCCAGCGCCGCATTGTTACCACGCTCACGCCGTAGTGTGCTGCCGCCTGACCAATACCCACCAAACCATAATTACACCGCATAAACTTCTCCGAAAATGTCCATGATCAGGTTTGATCAGCGATTTTTCAATAAGCGATTACCCCGTTCTCCGGCCTTCGCACCGGTATCGTTGACGAGGTGAAATTTTTCACCATGACACATCTTTTCAAGCAGGGTTTGACGGCTGAAAAACTGACAGCTGACATCCTTAGCCGACTTTCTTTGCTTTGTGCGAAAGTTGTTGATCTACCCGCTTCCGTTGACACGATGGACGGATATGCCGCGGCTTTTTTAATGAGCACAGTGAATAAGGATACCGTCTATCTGTCACTGGGACATGAAGACTTTGATCCTTCCCCGGTCAAAGTCACCAGTCATAAACAGGCAAAATCACGCCTCAATGCATGGCAAGTTGAAACCGACATGGGCGGACGCAATATGCAGGGCGGCGAACTTTTCCGCAATGGCAACCTTGTCGGCGCGCTGTCTTACAACGGCAGACTATGGCAATGGGTTGGCTGGGGCGGTGCATCAAATGGCAGCGAGCTTGATGATTTCATGTCTGACGAGGACGCAGCAAGCCTGATGGCATCCCGTATCGGTGCCATATCGTCTCCGTGCCTGCGTCTGACGTCTGCCTGATACGCCGCACTTTACATAATAGTTATTATTTTATATGCTCATCGCATTGTGATGAGCATTTTTGCAAGGGAATGATGATGAGTTTCATGCGAATTATCGCTTGTCCAAAGGACAAGCCTTTTGATCACCAATGGCACGGTCAATGTGATCACTGCTGTTACACGTTTGCTATGCCTGACAGCAACCTCAAACAAAGCGATAAACCCTGCCTTCAGCCTGACGGTAGCTTAGAGCTGGCCAGGGATTGTACACAATGCAGAAAAGGGCGGGTTTTTCTCGTTCCTGATGGCTCTCCACGCTCTTATTACGAAGAAGACGGTACGCCGAAAGGTAACCTGGCCTCGTTTTCCAAAACACCGTTTCGCGCAGAACGCCGCGCGTAAACGCATTGTAAACCTCACCTCGAAGCGCCACATAGACACAAAAAAGCCGGCACAACAACTGCGCCGGCAAGCATACAACATCACTCAATACAGATGACCGGTTAAGGTCAGAAGCACCTCGTTAATCCTAGACTAGCATTTCTGATATTGCAAACAGGTTATCGTACTGGCATAAAAAAACACGCCTGCCACCATTAACCAACGGCTCACCTCGCCGACAGGCGATTTTATTGTGTGCACAAAAAAGCCCGGCATTTGCCGGGCTCATTATTAGAGTGGCCACCCCGCATAACACTACACACACAGGACGCAAGGTGACCGAAGTTTATCCTCTTTGGTGTGTCAAGAGGGGCATTTCTGCCTTGTTTGGGGTGCCGCCAGCGATCATACACAGGACACAGGAATTGCCGGCGGCGGTAAACTCTTCAGGCTGTGTCGCCTGATATAAGGCGGGGATCCGGTACACATTCACACAACACAGGATGGATCCCCTCAAAACGATATTGTGTAAGTCCGGGACGATAAAGTCGCCCCTCAATTTGGTCGCGGTGGCCGGATTTGAACCGACGCAGCAGAACTGGTGCCATGGATTCAGATTCTGCCTATTCAGGTGTTGCAACTCCCCCGAAGGGGCAAGCACCCCGCTTAAGCCACTTGCGTACACCGCGTAATAAATCATCCCCTGGTATGGGGGAGGTCACCCGGCAGATATTACATCACACAGGATGCCAGGTGACCTGAACTTTGCCTGCTGTGCCAGGCTGCCTCTTCAGGCATGGACGGCCTCTCTACCATCTCATAGGGTGGTTGCCAGGTTTTTTTTCAACACAAGACACAGGAACCTAGCAACCGAAATCGTTCTGTCTTGCTTCAGTGTGAGATGCCTGATGGCGTTCTCAACTCATCTGTTTCTTACTATACCGGATTTTCTGGGTTTTACAACTTTTTTGTTTCGATTTTGGATCGTTCGCTGGTTTTTTGATCACATTGTTTGCTGGTTGATCTGATTGCCCGATTATTGAGCGAATCAGTCTCTATTTACCATCCACAAGCCAGCCCGCTATCCAGTTATTCAGCTTTTGTTTCCATGAGTCAGGCTTTAAGCTGTTACGCTCCACCATCTCTGCGTAACCAGGCTGATCACGCAGCTTGGCCATGACATTCATCATGTTGACCCACATCAGTTGAGAGTCATTACGGGTCTGTACGATCATCGCATTAATACTTTCAACAGGTAACATCGCCCTGATTTCATCAATACTTTTCAGTTCTCTGGCATTCAGGTAACCTGCCAGCTGACCATTGGTCATATTTAACTCTTCCTGCATACTTTTATTCCTGTGCTTTAATATAGGAAGTATACAATATAACCATTTTTTACAACAAAAAAGTTTGATTCACTCATGCTTTACACCTGTTCGCCGATACGTTCAAGCAGCATCTTGTACATTCTCCCCAGACCAGGTTTTATCTTTGCTTCCAGACGCGCCTGATTAATGTAATAAGGGGCGCGCTGGCCGTGATACTCCATTAAAGGGCCTATTTGCTCAAACCTGACCCCCACCTGACCCATTGACTTCGCCAGGCGTGGTTCCATCATGACGTAAGCGTGCTTCATGCCTGTCTGAATGGCCAATGCTGCCGCAGCAAAATAGAGCCCCACGGAAACCATTGCGCAAGCCGAATGTGCTGCCTGATCACGCCCAAGGTAAGGGTGGTCCGTTACATGTGTAAACATCCTTCTGCGAAACACTTTCGGCACGGCAAGGCGAGAAATCTCACTGATCTGCTGACGGGGGTAATTGGACGGCGCTAATATGTCATGCGTCAGTCCGTCCTGGCAATGCATTTCCATCGGTAAAAGTTGATCTTCACGCTGAGGTGTAATTACTCTGACTGTGCCTGCAAAAAGTCCGCTGTCGTTGTGCCTCATCAGACAGTGTTGCGCGTAGTCATCATAGGCATCCCGTTCCATCTCAGAGGGATTCGCCTTTTCCGTCTTCATTTCCTTGCAATAAACGCCATACCGCAAACGAAACACTTCTTCTTTCAACGCGTCAGTGTTGGCCACAACGGGCGAAAAATGCTGACCAAATAACGTCGCCGTTTTGTTGACCTGCCGGTATCTCTGATAGTTTTCTGCGAGCTTTTTTATACCTGAAGGTGCGAGGTTGCGCAGAGGCGCAATGAAGATGCGCGGTTTCTTTTGAGAGCGTGTGATATCCATATCGGGTACTTCCCTGATTGTCCTGTTATGATCCTTGAAAGACGACTTACGTCACTACCTGTCTCACAATACATCTGTATCTTATACCTTTATTGGGCGATAAGACGGAAAGGGAAGTAAAAAATATTTAAAAAGGGACAGAGATATAAGCGCATAAAAATGCGCGCTTGCTGCGTTTATAAGTTTTTATTTTAAAGCTGTTTTTTCGTTTTTGGAACAAATTAGACTTTGGATATTTTTTCACTTTGGTATACCTCAGCATACCAAATCCGTGAAATTGTATACGGAATAAAAAACTTAAAAATCTTTTCAGCAAACAGGTTTGTTGTGATTTTTTTGCTATAATGACATTAGTGTACGGCGCGTCGTTTTGGCTCTCGTCCGCCATCCATTACACACAAAAAAGCCCGCTCAAGCGGGCTTTTTTGCTTTCCACATTCCGACTATTCAGCCTCATCCTCATAGACGGGGGCCGGAAGAAGAATGTTCTTCAGACTGGCCTTACCCTTTTCAGACAACGTAACACCATTGGTCAGCTTTTCCAGTGTAGACTGGACAACTGAATTGATATTGACAGGCTTGCAGTGCTCAAACGCTTCCTTCTCCAGGCGTGAATGTGAGAACCGGGCCGCACTGGACTGTTTAATTCTGGCTCCCCATCCGCCAATAATGGAGCGAAATTCACCGTCTGTCGATTCGACCTGCGCGTCCAGGTAGTACGCTTTTCCTATTGAAGAATGACTGACCGCTACTTTTATCCAGGCGCTTTTTGCGCTGGCAAACAAGCTGTCTGACGGCACATTGTTGATATCCAGATCCAGTTTGGTCAGTACAATCTCTCTGTCTTTTGACATTTCATTTTCCTGTGTGTTGAATGAGTAGTAAGTATACGCTGAGTTTTATAGTTTTACAACAAAAAAGTTTACTCAGTACCGGTTCCCATCATGTAAACAGTAGACTTGCTCTCAATCACCACGTCACCACATGTCCTGCGGAAAGTGACAGTCGAAGGGTATGACAATCCTTTTTTTACGGTGGAAGGCTCTGGCTCTTGTTTCATCACCTCAACCTTACATTCTGCCGATATGTTACGATGACACATATTCCCTACGCGCTTATCACCTTCATTGCAGTAATAAACGGTATCGCTTCGTTTGGCCGGATACTGACGGGTCAAATTGGAATAAGCGTCCTTTTCCGGCAACCCCCACTTTTCAAACTCATTTTCCGGTTTTTCCTGTACTTTATCCGGCAAAGGATAAATTGTTTCCAGCTCGCCCTGGTAATTGCATATACCTTTCGGGTTAGCAAGAGTAAAACCTCTCTTGTTGTAGTATGCATCCAGGATAAGACGTTCTGCGGTGTAAATCAGCATGCGCTCATTCAGGCAGCTCGGATCGCCCAATATTCCTTCATCCCACTCAACGTCTTTGTTATACAGCTCAATGCCGCGCTCTTTCTCAATTTTCATTGCGGCAAGGATAATTGCTTCTCGCTGCTCGCTGCTCGTCGGGCCTGCCGGCCCGCAAGCTGACAGAGACAACGCCATCAATCCCGCTGCAACAATGTGACACAATCGTCTCATCACGGTTTCCTTAATTGGAAGCAAGCCATTCCTGGGCGCACTCTGTTGACTCAATATAAACTTCACCATTACGCGCACTCAGATGGGCATAAGCCAGGTGTGGAAATTGTTTTCTCGCATCGGGGATCCGCAGAACGCTGTACCCCATTTCACCACTGACTTTAACAAGGTGAGCAGCTCGCCCTCCTACTTCAGTGATAACACCGCCACGCCCTTTCCCGCACGCCTTCATTGCATGGACATGGTAATCCTGACTGCCTTCAGGCAACACAAGGATATCCCCTTCCTGCACCTCTGTCGCATTGTCCGGTGTCGCATGGAATATACGGCCTTTGACAGTGCGCCCCACGCTGAGCACATGGTTTTTCACCTGAAAATAGGCATTTTGCCACTTTTCTGCCCATTCACTGGCGGCATCCGTCGCCTCCCGGTTTTCCCGGTAAGAAATACCCACACCGCCCGCTATCAGCCAGTCTGTGTGCAGCGGATCATCACCCCCCGTTTTCATACCTGAGGTAGATACGGCCTTATACTCAGCCCACTCTTCATGGTAAGTGTACAAATCGTCATTCAACCTCCTTAACGCCCATGCCATCAGCGGCAAGGTAGGTACCTTATACGCCTTACCAGACGCCACTTTAAGCGTCGTGTAACCATACTTTTCCAGTTTTGAACAGGCGAGCACTTTGTCGCGGATCGCAGCATGATAGTTTTCTTTTCGCCACTTGGAAAAGGCATCGTGTGCAAGCTCTGCACGTGAGACCTTCTTGCGATCCGGCAGGCTTTCTATTGCACAATGACTATACATAAAGGATTCGTTTCCGCCAAAGTATTGAAAATACGTTTGCATAAACCCACCAATGCGTATACCGGGGTTATCATCGGTTCTGTTTGCCCGGATATGAGCGTTTACCGTTTCTTCAGGCCCGTCATGATAAATCACTTCATCATTCGCCTCCACCGCATCGTCTTTCAGGACATCAAACAGGACGGCGTAAGGCTTCGCTTCTGTGTCGTGTCCCGGTGTTTCACCACTCACCCAGTATACAAACTGATAGTCGTTGTCACGGTAATGCAACGGACGCCTGGCTTTCATGCCTTTCAATGTCGCGTCTTTTTTGTAGCACTTCGCTTTTTCTGCCAGCGTTCTGATAACCGCACCCAGAAGTTTATGCTCCTGATGCGGGCACTCACCGTCGTTTTCTTCCTCAAAATGCGTCTTCAGGTTTTGCAGGGTACTCATGACGTAAGAGTATGGCTTATCAATCAGCTGATCCAGAAAACAGTATGACATAATGGCTTTCGCCGGCGTCATAACGAGACCTTCTTCGTTGACAAAAGCATGGACAACCCGGCTCATAGCAACCCCTTCTCTTTCAGCTCGCGTTGCATCAATTCGTGCTTGCCAAGAATGTTCTTCAGCACGTTTCCTGACTGCTCCGCCGGGATTTCGTTAAGTAAAGACAATACCATCTCTTCAAGGAACCGTACCTGCTCATTCGGGCCTTCTGTCCATCCCAGATCGCGCGAAGCCAGCTCCAGTGCACCGCGAATATCATCAACCGGCAGCTTTGCCGGTGGCGGCGAATCTAAAAATTCCCACTCTTCAGGATCTTCTTCTTTAGCTTCTTCGATGGCTTCATTGAGATCCGCAGTGTCATCAAGACTTCGTACCAACTCCGGGAGATCTGACTCCGGCACCAGCGTTAAGGTGGCCGCAAGCATTTCTTGCAGATCACCAACTTCCATTTCAGGTTCACTGTAACTACCGTGAAACTGCGCCTGGCTTTTCATTAATGCCAATAAATTTTGCTTGTTTGCGGACAACATTCTCATAAACATCGTGTTCTTCTCTCAGTGTAAGCGGGCTTGATGCTGCGTTTTCGCTTCTTCGTAGCTCATGGGCGGGCGCACATCTGCCATACAACTGTTGCAGCATGACGCCCCGTCTTCATGAACCGTCGCCGTTGTCTCTTTGTTGCAGTACGGGCAGTTGAAATCCATGATAACAAAATTAGACTCTTTGAAAAATTGCATCATAAGTCCTGTGTGTAAGTCATAGGTAAAGTATACCTCAACCGTTAAAAATTACAACATTTTTGTTAATTGTCATGGCGCAATTCAATGGTTGCACCCGCGTTTCTGGCGACCTCCTGACAGTCGCCGCAAGCATACTGGTGTCCGGTCAGATAAATGATTGCCCCTTTCGCTTTTTCTCCGGCTTGCGTAATAGCATCCACTTCAGCATGCGCCTCCTGCCGGCACACCTCTTTGCATAAATGATACCCCTCTCCAGACTTCATTCCGTATACGTCACGCGGGCAAACCTGCTGCGGGTTGTGACACCGGTTAGTGCCCACAAACAATTCCCCGTCAGGTGTGTAGAGTCTGGCGACCACATCCTGTTTAACACAAACACCATTGCCCTTGTCCTGCACTTTTGTCAGCCACACACCATTGTGTTTGAACGTCATAAACAGGTAAGGGTGCCCCTGACGCCATGCGCTTATCTGTGGATGCACAAGCGACAGCGTGCCTGTTTCTCCGCGCATTTTTACGCTGACTGACTCTTCATGGTAGCGGTCAAGCATAACATCAGGAACGGCACTGGCCGCACGGAGGAAAATGGATTGCATGTTTGTGATGTCAGCGTTACCAAACTGCGGCACGCACAACAGAGTATCGCTCAGCTTTGAGAACCGCTCAGAGACAATTTCCGGTGTATTATTGTCAATGCATGAATGACTGACAGAGGCGACCTGATTAATCACCGGTGCAGCACCGGCGGTACGGTCTGAATGTAATGTGCAACATGTATTTGACATTGTGTAAATCCTGTGCAAGTGTGATAGTTAAAATTCTACCACACCCGACAAGTTTTACAACAAAAATGTTAACTCATTCTGGCTTCCCCTGATACAATTCCCGTATCCTTCTGACCGCACCAGGTGTGGCCGAACAGCGTTCTGAGACCAGGGTTTCATTAAAATCATTATCAACCAGCGCTTTCAGGATAATTAACTTATCCTCTGCACTCAACGCTTTCAGTCCCCGAACCGGCTCGCACATATAAGGCAGCATTTTGTCTATTTGTGACGTCATGGCTTTACTGTGCCTTGCCAGCGTCACTACCTGTCCGTAAAGCTCGGTGGCGAACGTTTTCCATGCGCTTTCTCGGCGATCTTTAGTAATTACTCTACTTAATTAATGAACCATAAAGCCAAAGTTGTCCTTCATCTTGTGACCATCTTTACCTAAGAAAGTGACATCTACGATGTAATTGGCTGGAGCCAACTGAGGTAGCTTCCATGAGAATTCACTGCTCGCTTCTTTTGAAGGTTGAAAGCCAAACTTTACTTTTTTTCCCTGCTTATTTTTTAACGATACTTTGACTAAACGCACTTCTTTACTGAACTTAAGTGTAAGTTCCTCTGGGGATGTCATTAACATTGCATTATCCGAAGGCGAACTTTTTTCAAGATTTACGTGTGCGAACACAGCGCTACTAATAACAACGCTGATTACCGCTAAGATTTTGATTAATGCTTTCATATTTACCTCTTTTAAAATTTATGGTTTAACGACTAAATTTAGCTTTTTGATAACTCTTGATTAAAGAAATTTATTTCTCTCTTTTTAACAATTGAATAAATAGCAGGCAGTACAATGAGAGCTAGTAACACTGCACTCGTCATCCCACCGACCATAGGTGCTGCGATGCGACTCATGACCTCCGAACCAGTGCCTGTTCCATATAAAATAGGTAATAGACCGATGATGATTGTTGCCACGGTCATCATGACAGGGCGTACACGCAAACCAGCGCCATGTAACAAGGCATCTTGATAATCTGCGTCAGAAATCTGTTCTGCTCGCTCGGTCGCTTTTTCCTTGAGATCTGTAAGAGCTTGATTCAAGTAAACCAGCATGATGACTCCAATCTCTACGGCAACACCTGCTAGCGCAATAAAACCAACACCTACAGCGACGGAAAAGTTAAATCCTTCCAAATACATTAGCCATAAGCCACCAATCATTGCCATAGGTAATGTCACGACAATAATGGCTACTTCGCTAAACGAGCGGAAATTCAAATAGAGCAAGATCAAAATAATGGCTAGCGTTAAGGGCAAAACAAATGTCAATTTTTCTTTTGCTCTTTCCATATATTCATACTGCCCAGCCCAAGAGATTGAGTAACCTGTTGGAATTTCTAGATTTTGCTCAAGGTACTCTTTAGCATTCGCTACATATGTCCCGACATCCACGCCTTCGATATCAATAAATGACCAGCCATTAATGCGAGCGTCTTCACTTTTTATTCCCGGAGCGCCATTCTCAACACGGATATCTGCTACATCTCCCAATGCGATACGCTGATCATTCGGAGTAATAACAGGCAATCTAGCGAGTTGCTCAGGCGAATCTCTATAGTCTTGTGGATATCTTAAATTGACAGGGTAACGCTCTTGTCCCTCCACAGTTTGAGTGACATTCATGCCTCCAATAGCCGTCGATACCACCTGCTGAACATCAGCAATATTTAACCCGAATCGACTCGCCTTTTCACGAGAAATATCTATTTTGATATAACGGCCGCCAGCTACACGCTCGGAATAAACCGATGCTGTTCCCTCTACCGCTGGTAACAATTGTTCAATTTGCTGACCTATTTCTTGAATCTTATCAAGGTCAGGTCCTGCTACCTTTATTCCAACAGGAGTTTTGATACCCGTCGCTAGCATATCTATCCGGGTTTTTATTGGCATCACCCAGGCATTTGTTAAGCCGGGTAATTTAACCAATTCATCAAATTCAGCTTTTAAACTTTCAGTGGTTACTCCGTCTCGCCACTGCTCTTGTGGTTTCAACTGAATGAATGTTTCAATCATCGTTAAAGGGGCAGGGTCAGTGGCGGTTTCAGCACGACCAACTTTGCCAAAGACGGTCTCGACTTCAGGCACTGTGCGAAGTAACTTGTCCGTTTGTTGTAATAATTCGCGAGCTTTACCAATGGATATGCCGGGGTAAGTTGTTGGCATATACATCAGGTCACCTTCATCCAATGGCGGGATGAATTCACTACCAATCTTATTAACAGGCCAAAAACCCACGGCGGTAACCAATAACGCAATTACAATGGTTGATTTAGGGAATTTCATAACCTGTCTTAACACAGGCATATACAGAGCGGTCAGTACGCGGTTCAATGGGTTTTTCTTTTCCGATATAATCTTTCCACGAATAAAATATCCCATAAGAACGGGAACCAGAGTTATTGCCAATCCAGCGGATGCAGCCATCGCATAGGTTTTAGTGTATGCAAGAGGGGCAAACATTCTTCCTTCTTGAGCTTCTAGAATAAAGACTGGTAAGAATGACACTGTGATAATAAGTAGACTGAAAAACAATGCTGGACCAACTTCACTTGCAGCTTTAGCAACAATTTGCCAACGGTTTTCATCCGTCAATGGCACGCCCTTTTTATTAAGAGCTTCCATGTGCTTGTGCATATTTTCAATCATTACAATTGCACCGTCCGTCATGGCTCCTATCGCTATTGCAATCCCACCTAATGACATAATATTGGCATTGATACCTTGCATGTACATGATGATAAAAGACACCAAAATTCCTAAAGGCAAGGTAATAATTGCGACAATGGAAGAACGTAGATGAAACAAAAATGCCGCACAAATTAGTGCAACCACAATTAGCTCTTCAATCAATTTATCTGATAGATTGCTAACCGCTCGTTCAATTAACTTAGATCTGTCATAAACAGGAACAACTTCAACACCTTCAGGCAAAGAGGCTTTTAATGATTCAAGTTTTTCTTTTACACCGTCAATTGTTTGCTGTGCGTTTTCTCCAAAGCGCATTACAACGACGCCACCAACAACTTCGCCTTCACCATTTAACTCCGCTATCCCTCGGCGCATCTGTGGACCCAATCCAACATCAGCTATATCGCCAATACGCAATGGCGTACCCTCCTCATTAACGCCTAACGGTATTTTTTCGATGTCACCAACGGATTGAATATAGCCAGTGGCAGTTACCATATACTCAGCTTCGGCCATTTCAACAACAGACGCACCTGTTTCTTGGTTACCTCTTTTCAGCGCCATTTGAACGTGAGTCAATGGTATGCCGTAGGCTCGCAACTTATCTGGATCAACTTGAACTTGGTATTGTTTAACCATGCCACCAATTGCAGCGACCTCAGAAACTCCCGGAACCGTTTGAAGCTCGTATTTTAAAAACCAGTCTTGGATACTTCGCAACTGACTAAGATCATGATTACCAGATTTATCAGTGAGCGCATATATATAAACCCAGCCCACACCTGTTGCATCAGGCCCTAGCTGTGGTTTTGCTGCATCTGGTAAACTCGAAGCAACTTGACTCAAATACTCCAACACACGACTCCTTGCCCAATAAAGGTCTGTGTCGTCGTCAAATATGATGTAGACATATGAGTCGCCAAAGAACGAATAACCTCGAACCGTTTGTGCTCCCGGTACTGAAAGCATCGCAGTAGTTAAAGGAAAAGTTACTTGATCTTGTACTACCTGAGGTGCTTGTCCCGGATAACTCGTTTTGATAATTACTTGAACATCTGACAAGTCAGGAAGCGCATCGACAGGTGTATTTTTTAACGCAAATATTCCACCAAATGCGATGATAAGCGTGGTTAATAACACAAAGAAACGGTTACCCACTGACCATCTAATTATTGATTCAATCATTACTAATCTCCCTATTTAATGGTTCGAATGATCGACAACAGCTTTCTGTTCATGATTTGTCTCATGTTCGTCGCTGTTTTTTTCATTTGCTTCAAGGGAAATTTCAGTGATAACCAATTCATCTCTCACTTCAAACGTGAAAGTGACGTTGTCACCAACATTAAAGTCAGCTATTTCTATATTTTCCGCGACGATAAAATCCATCGTCGCAGCAGGTCTATCCCACTTCTCTATTGGGCCTCGACTAATATTGAAAGTGCGATTGCCTAAGGTTATTTCATTAATTAAACCTGAGACTGTTGCAGAGGATACTTCTGGCTGACTCATGATATGAATACCAGTTACTTCATATCCACTATCTTCGGTTTTAGACACCTCGAAGTGTAAAGATTGACCTGACTTTAAAGAGTCAACATCAACATTCTCAGCCACATTAAAGTCCATTGTCATTTCCGGCCAATCCCAAGCTTCAGCCGGGCCATGTGTAATATTGACCATACGATGTCCTGTCATGACGCTGTTTACTTCACCTTGCATCCAGATAGAGTTCGGCACATCATCATGTGTCATACGCTTAAAGTCTGATGACTTACTTGATTCCGAATCAATTAGGAATTGAGCAGACGTAACAACAACATCATCTTCATTTAAACCGCTCAGAATCTCGATACTATCTTTATCAACTCGACCAATAGTTACCTCAATTGATTTAAACTGTCCGTCACCTAAGGCGAGGACGACTCTGTCTTGCTTGCCTGTGCGTATGACCGCTTCTTTAGGAACAATAATCGCACTGTCGGCTTGATTCGCATGGATCGAAACTTGTGCGAACATATTGGGCTTTAATTGAAAATCAGGATTACTAAATTTCAAGCGAACTCTAAGTGTGCGAGTTTTACTGTTTAATGCTGGGTAAACATAGTCAACCACACCTGTCCAATCTTCTCCGGGCAAGTAGTCTAGAGTCATCGATACTGGCAACCCTTCTTTGATAAGCGCTGCATCTCGTTCAAACACTTCAGCCTCTACCCATACTTGGTCAAGTTTGCCGATACTAAGCAAAGTATCTCCCGGTTTCACATAGAAACCTTCTCGTATTTTTAACCCATCTACAACACCTGCTTGAGGCGAATAAAAGGTAATTGTTTGTTGAACTTTTTTTGTTTGCTCTAGTTCTTTAATCAAGCCTGCTGAAAGTTGTAAGGCTTTAAGACGATCTTTAGCTGCCGTAACTAACGAGCCGTTATTGCGCTTTAAGGCGATTAACAATTCTTCTTGAGCATTAACTAACTGGGGAGAATATAAGCTGTAAAGGGGTTGACCTTTTTCTACAGGGTCACCCTCAGCCTTAACGTATAGTTTTTCGATCCAGCCATCAACACGTGGGTGGATATGAATTAGTTTATCTTCGTCATATTGTACATAACCCACCGTAGAGATTTCAGTGTGCATATTTTCTAGCTCAACAGGTGCGGTACGAACACCAAGATTATTCACCACATGAGGAGCGACCCTAACAGCACCGGGGCCGAAGTCATCAGTTGATGATTCATCTTCATACACAGGAATTAAGTCCATCCCCATAGGAGATTTACCGGGCTTGTCCCGGCGGTAGTTAGAATCCATCGGGGCAACCCAATAAAGCGGCTTTTTCTCTTCAGAATTTGTTTTCGGTCCTTCAGAGTTAGGATTTAGGAATAAACCCAATGTCCCAGCACCTATTGCTGCACCAATGATGATCGCGATAATTATTTTTGTATTAGATGACATTATTTCTCTCCGAATTTACCAGTGTGTGCGGGTGCTGATTTTGAATGTGACTGTGCGAAGAAATAGTTGATACGAGTTACTGTTTTCAATGCATCAACATCTATTTTTAGTGCGGAAATTCTGGCATTAAGCATTGCGATTCTAGCTCGAACAACTTCAGAAAAATCACCATCATCGTTGGTATAAGCAGTCAACGAAGCTTCTGCGTGGTCGTGGGTTTGCGTAAGCAATTGTTCTTTATATATTGACTGCCTTTCTGATAGCCTTTTCAGCTGCCTTAGCTCTTTTTCAATTTCGCTAATCATTTGTTTTGTTAACAGCAATTTCTCTGTTCTGACAGCTTCTTTTTCCGCGATTGATGCGGCAACTTGTTTATCTTGTCTATTTTCAGTGAATAACGGTAAATCAAACGTCACACCAACAGAAAACAAGTCTGCTCTATTATCTCCTGATGGCATATCATCACGATAGGCATAGCTGGCGTTTACTCCCCACTGGGGCTTATATTGTTGTTTGGCTATATCAACAGCTGTTTCAGTCACTTTTTTCTGAACATCAATTGAGCGAATCGCAGGGTGATTTTCTAATTCTAATGCCAGAGCATTTCGCGAATAATGAGCCTTCTTTAAAAATGCGGGGGTTTGCAATCGAATTTCAGGTAGAGTTTCTGAGACATTGAATGCCATTGGTTGCGCGTCAAAATCAAACGCTTTTTCATAGTTACTGTCATCATAAAGATGAAGCCATTCGTTTAGACGAGCAATTGAGGTTTCTAATTTTTGCCTCTGGACTGTCAACCTATCTTCCAATTGAACGATTTCTAGTTGTGCTCGAATGACATCTTGTTGTCTTGTTTTTCCAATCACATTTGAGTAACTGGCTTTTGCTATCTCCGCCATCTGCTCAAATAGTTCCCAATCGTTCTCGATTAACTTAATGGTTTGTTGCGCTAGAAAAGCGTCTAACCAAAGTTGGGAAACTTCACTTTTCAATTTCGCCTTACGATTTTCGCGTAACAGCGGGTATTTAGTTGATTCGATTTTTAGCTGTTGTCGTTTGAGTTCCAAACTATCTCCTCTAGGAAACATTTGAGAAACTCCAACTTTAAATTGAGTCATACCTTCCTGATCTAAGTTCCATGTATCTGTTGGTAAATTCATCATGCCCACAGACATAATAGGGTCAGGCAATGTTCCAGAAGCTATACTGTTATACTCAACAGCTTGCTGTTTCAACTTGCTGACGTGCAGCCAAGGGTCATTTTGCTGTGCTAATGCTATCGCCTGATCAAGTGAAATGATCTTTTCTGCTTGGGCATAAAATGCAGAAAACCCGATCATTAAACTAACAGTAATCTTTAACAGACTTGGAATTCCAAATTTCATTAGAATTGCTCCTCATAGGTTTTCACCTCTGCATACACTTCGCTAGTACCATCTTTAAATAGAATCAACACGTTATAAGGCATAAAACGTTCACCTACTTCCATCCCCGGAGAGCCAACAGGCATCGCTGGGACTGACAAACCAATGGCGTTGTTGTGTTTTTCAGCTAAAAATTGTTTTATGAATTTGGCAGGCACATGCCCTTCAAACGCAAATCCATTTCTAGTAACGGCTGTATGACAAGAGCGATAATTAGGTTTGATACCGTACTTAGTTTTTATATTGGAGATGTTGCGGTAATCTTTGGAGTGCGCAATCACCCCTTCATCTTCAATATGGGTTATCCACTTTTTGCAACATCCACAAGTCGGAGTTTTGTAGACTAATAACTCGATTAGCTTTGCTTCGACATGACTTTCATGATTATGCTCGGTAGCGTGAGTAAACGCTGGTATTAGCAGTATAGCTACCGCTAACTTAAAAAATAATTTGATCATTTTGCCCCCAGACAATGCTGGATAAAATATAGGCGCAAACGCACATTGGACGGTGTCTGCGTTATTTTGTCCATGTTTACAACCGGCAAACCCGACGTGTTAACCGGCACAAAACCGGGAGACGCCTGCGCCCCGTCAGTGTAATGCGTTCCCAGATGTAATTCCTTTGACTGCTTGATAAAATCATCGACGGGCAGCGCCACCAGGTGATCAGGCATAAAGGCGGAAGGGTCTGCATGGTAGACCGGCAAACCTATTGCTTGATGTGCTGCAACATCCAGCACACCAACGTGCGGCAGTTCGGGCGCACCTTCAAAATGCTTTCGTGTTAGTTTGTCTTCTGGCCAGATGGATGGCGCAATGGTGTATAGCGTGGTCATACCGGTATCCTGTTGTTACAATAAGCGAGAGGCTTTATTGTATCCTATTATCGTCAATCGTAATCAATATCAGGATCATCATCTACTTTACCGGCTTTCAGGACCGGAGGCAGATACCGGATAATGAAACAGATAATCGCCATGACAAGCAGGTAATGGTGATGTGTCATCTCGCCGTCTGACAAGGTGTCCATTCCTACCATGTCAAATATCAGGCAACATAAAAACGTCACTACCATAATGAGCAATTGCGTTTTTGGTTCCAAAGATGCCGATGTGTCCTTCGACATGTTTACTCCCTGTATTCTTTTCGCAAAATAAAGCCGCAGGCATTGGTTATGCAGAAATAATTCTGCATTCCTTTTTTATAGTACACAAAACAAAAAACTTGCGCCAATGTTTTTTGCTTTTTTTGTTTTAACACCTGTCTTTTTTGTTGTAAAAATCAAGTCTTCTATGGTAGAATTCACACTCAATATACAGGAACCACTATGCAACTTGATACTTTTCTGGCCTCCGGCCGGTACCGCTCCACACTTGACATGACAAAAGCCCTTTCCGGACATCCCGCCTTCAATGAAGGGGACAGTCGTGCGCTACTTTCACTTATGCAATCACCCAGGCAGCGCAGTGAAATGCCGGGTGGCGCTAAGCACTTGTCTAATGCCATGCAAAAGCTGATTGTGTACGGCTTTGCGGAGATCCGCAACAATGCTATCTTTGCCGCTGAACCATTACGCCGCTTTGTCCGCGAAGAAGCCAAACGCCGCGCCTTACTGCTGGAGCGTATGCGCAGTAAAAACAGCGTTGAACTAAATGACTTGTTTACCTGAGGTAAGTACGATGCAAACGCTTTCACATCTCAGTCGTCTGAAATTTGAATTCATTTCGATGACATCCCTTTTCCTCATCCTGGCGCTGACCGCTGTTCTGCAATCCGCACCGGTAACACTCCTGCTCACTTGCATGTGGGCGGTTTGTGTCAGCTACTTGTCGGAGCATGGCATATTCACGCAGTCTTACAGCTTTAAAAAAGTACTGACAGGCGCTGCCGGCCTCGCGTTCTGGTCCGGCACTCTGACTTACAGCACGCTGCTTTTGCTCGCGCCCGAAGGGGCGGATAGTCATCAATCCCCCACTTACGCGTTTTTTGGTGTCGGCTGCTGGTGTTTATACCTGACCCTTGCGCACTTAGCCAAAAACAGTTTTCCGATGATCAGGTTGATACGCAATACGATCCTTTCTGTTATGCTTTCAGGGCTGGGCTGTTATATTGCTTACCTGTCAACGGGCAGTGTAACGACATCACTGGCCACATTCGGCATTTTAGTCCCATTAAGTACAGGGATTGCATCCGCCGCCACACAAAAAAGCATGGGCGATAACACACCCTACACAGCCACCCAGACAGGTACAACAACCCTTATTTTCACCAGCGGGATCCTCACCGGTATTCTTACCGCCACTATGCTCCCGTAAAATCAGCAGTACGCAGAGCCGGTTCGCCGGCTTTTTTGTTGTAACAAAAACTCACGTACCGTCCGTCTTTTCGGCAAAAATCGGCTACAATCCCCCCATGAAATAAGGATTTTTATGGAAACACGGATTGTTAACTTTGTATTGGCCGGCGCACAAAAATGCGGCACCACCAGCTTATCTGAGCAACTTTCTGCACATCCCGACGTGGGATTTTGTGTAGAAAAAGAGCCACATTTTTTCAGTAAGCACCCCGTGCCGCTGGATAGTGCCGCCCTGGCTGAGTATCACGGCAGATTTGAACCGCAAAATGCAGTTCTCTGGGGAGAGGCGTCGACGTCTTACATGTTTTTTGATGAATATCCTCACGTTGCACCCACCCTCAGTCAGTACAACCCTGATATGCGCATCATTATCATGCTAAGGGATCCGGTTAAACGCATCATCTCGCATCTGCACCACCGGATCCGTAAAGGTTATATCCGTGGTGACAACATTCACACAGAGCTTGCCACATGCACAGACTACATTGACCGCAGCAGCTACGGCAGACAGATTGCGGCCTATCAGGCTGTGTTTGCACCTGAGCAAATCCGCATTTACAATTTTGAGCAGTACATACGCGACCCGGCCCCTGTGGTTGAAGATGCGTTGCGCTTTATCGGGGCTGACATGCAGAAATGGGATCCTGAATCGCTGAGCCGGGAGGCGAAAAACATTTCTGACGCCAAAGTCAGGTTGGGCCACATCCCCGGCGCAACCGCTGTCCTTTCGTATCTGGAAAAACAGCCTTGGAGCTGGCGGTTATCAAGACTCATCCCTTTGAACACGCCCATGCCTGAAGGCATCGAACAGGCGTTATGGTTGCGCCTCAAAGAGGATGTTGATTTGCTTGAGTCCAGCACCGGCTTTGATGCATCAGCATGGAAAAACAAGTACCACCATTTCGGATAAACAATTCACAACAAAAGTGTTGCAACAAAACACAGTATGTCATAGACTGTCTGTGTGGAGTTGCCTCACCGGCCGTTCCTCAACGGGTGAAGACCCGGCCGTTTTCCTGATCGCCCTGTTGCGATAGCAAATACTTCATATTCTGACACTTACAGCTATCACGAGTTTATCGTACTGCGTGTCTGATACCGCGAGGAAAACCCCCTGTAGACACGTAATTTATGAGGACTTAGTAATGAAAGCTGCCGCACAACGTTTTTTTCGCGCCCTGTCTCAAACTGTCACCAGCACAGAAGATATCCGCGACATCAAAACACACATTAACCAGGTTAATGCCCGTTATTTTGGTAACGGTTTAGGTGCGAATAAAATGCACAGCTACCTGTGCAATCTGCTTGGCTCTGAACAGGCAAACAAACTGTCAGACAATATCATGACACAAGCAGGCGAACTTACTGCACTGTCACTGAATGAGCAACTCGACGCGCTACTTGGCGAGCTGCTGTCTCCGTTAAATTCTGCCGGACGCGGAGACACCTACATTCATAACGAAGATGAAATCTCGCGCATTTTTTACCTCCCCCTGATCACGCTCAACACAAAAGACGGTGATGCCGGGATAAACGAGTTGGAATTGCGCCTCGAAGTCAAACTGGACACGACGGCGACCAGGATTTGCATCCGTGGGCGTTTCGTACTCTGGCAGCCCGACACCAAGGATAACTCTGAAGGGCCTGATGACTTGCTTTATGGCTGGGACATCAGTGAAGGTATCGACGGTTACTTTGCGACAGCCGGTGAAAAGGGATACGGGCGACTTGTCAGTATTAAAGCTTCACCGTATGCTGTGGACGCTGCCGGCTTCACGCCGCGCCTCACGACAGGGTCAAACGAATACCCTTACCTTGTTCAAATGAGTGGCCTGTACATGCAAAAAATCATCCTTGCGTTACATGCGCTTGCTGACATGACGCCGGACTATCACCTTCACGATGACGACGAGCATGAAGTCTTCGTGATTGATGGTTCACGAAAGCTGTCATAATCATTGAAACCGGTACAACAAAGAAGTGGAATTCCACTTTTTTGTTGTAAAAACATACTGATGTGATACACTTTACTACGTATAAAACAGGACAAATACAGGAGTCCCCATGACAACGTTACACCCTACCGCCGCCACGTTCCCCAAAGCCGGGATCATCACCATTGAAGGGCTGGACGGCGCAGGTAAATCCTCTGCTATCAATATCGTCCTTCGTGTATTCAAGGAAGCCGGCATTAATATTGATGTCAGTCGTGAGCCGGGCGGCACACCGATGGCAGAAGCAATCCGTGAAGTGCACAAAAATCCGGATTTCAGCAACGGGGGTGAAATCATTTCCCCGTTGACAGAATCTTTGCTCATGTTTGCCTCCCGTACACAGCTGTATACAAACATCAGCATCCCGCGCTGGCAAAACAAGGGGCAAATGACCCTGCTCGATCGTTGCTGGTGGACGACGTTTGCTTACCAGTATTTTGAACTTCTTCCTGTCGAACAATATGAAACGCTCTGCAACATGTGCCTTTCAGAAGTGTCTCTGGATGCCGCACTGTATCTGGATGTTGATCCTGTTACCGGTCTGGAGCGGGCGGGCAAACGGGGTGCATTAGACCGCATCGAACTCAGCGGAGCAAGCTTTTTTGAGCGCGCCCGCCGTGGCTACCTGCACCTGGCAAATAAGCATGCCGACATTGCGACCATCATCGACAGTAACCGTCCTTATGAACAGGTGACGGCGGATGTGGAAACCTGGGCACGTAATCTTGCCATCAAACTGAAACAGAAATACAGCACGGATGAGATGTAATAATGGAGCTTTCTAAAGCTATCGCCCTTCCGAGCGTCGCGGTCTTCGGCATCTTCATTGCTGCGGCCGCTATCCAGACGGATGGCAATAAGCATCGCGCAGATGACGCGAAGATTGCCAGAACAGTGCATGAAATAGCCGGGCTTTATCATGAGGCGCGTCAGCAGGTTGCCGCAGCTGAGACCGCGCCGGCGTCCAAACGACAGCCTGCCAACATCACTGTCAGAGCATCCGGGCAATGGTACGAGGTCTCTGCGTCAACGTTTACTGATCGTTATGTGGCTCGCACTGAAAATTCAGACGCCATCATGGCGCTGCACCCCGCAGACAGTGCCTACATCGTCCATCCGCTGCCCGCTTATGAGGACAGCGAAGAAAGCGGGCTCGCCGCCCTGTGTTTATCAAAAAATGGTGACACCCGCTGCACAATGGCCTTTGAGGAATCCATCGCGCCTTAGTACACCGGCTTACTGAAAACGCCGCGTTCCTGATAACCAGGCATCGCGCTTTTTTTCAGCAGTTCCTCATTTTTCCAGCACATTAACATCGTACTTTCATCATGTTCGTCACCGACGCGTATCACGTCGTTAGGAAAGCTTTCTATGAGAAAGGCGGAGATCAATGCCGCCATGCAATCAGCATCCGCCTCAAACCATTCTGATGGCTTGCCTGATGTGTAGTGATGAATACAGCGATAATGTCCGTGCAAAATCTCTTTTACGGCTTCTTCAATCACCGAAACGCGGGCTCGATTTCGCTCTTTTTCCAGCCTGACCCTCTCGTCACTCGCATGTGAAGATAACAGCATGGGCGCGCGCAGCTTAAAGGCGTACTTTATTGCGAACCATGGGTTTTGTGAGCCGTATGAGCGGGTGTTCATCTCGCCGGTGGTTTTTCCCACCTTGGCCACCCCGGGACGCCCAACATCCACGCCGACATAAATCCAGTTCTCCAGCGACGCTTCCTGATACCGTAAATTCCGGCGCTGCCACGCCATTTTATAATCGCGTCCTTCGTACAAGTCATCATCGTCGTCTATTTCATCATCAAACATGCAAAGTGCCTTATTTTAATCACATTTCACATTTATACCGATAACAGTCACAATAAGTCCAGCGTTATCTCCTGTGCGCGCCCAAAATTGTTGTAAAAAATAAATTGTTGTGTAATAATTCAATGACACAAACACAGGATACACAACACAATGACGATCATTGACCAGGCCATCATTGCCGAAAAGCTGTTCACCACACGCCTTATTGTCAACACGCCTGACCGGGATGACGCCCAGGCTTTATCTGATGCACTGGATGACATGCTGCTTGCTGCCACAGGTAAGCCGCCGGTGCCGGTTTGCAAAGAGACAGTCTACGCGGAAACGATTGGACTGGCCATCAATGCCAGCGGTGCGGTCACGTATTTTATCGATCACCCTGAAGACATCATGACGGTAACGGATCCGGGAGAGACAAAAGTCGACGCGACCAGCCTGCGCACTTTTCTTACCACCCCTTCTGACGCACTGGATAAGGTAAAACAACGCCTGTCTGATAAGTGCCGGCTGCGTGAGCGCCAGCATGACGCAAGAGAAAAGTTGCTGGCATTATCACTTACCCCCGGCAAAGCGCTGAATCATGAGGCTATTGAACTCATCGACAGGCTTCACACACTGCTTAGCAAAGGGGAGGCGTAATGCGTATTTCTTTGCAGCAGGCGAGAGCCTTTCGTCGCGGCCTCCGGTTATCCCCTGATGGCGTACGACACGTTCCCGGAAAAAACCGGAAGCCACCGGCCAATCTTGCCGGTCGCAACCGGGTGATGGCACTTGCCATGCCTTTTATTAAAGCGCGCCATCCTGATGATGTCATCACGATGAGACGCTACCCGACAGGTACGCCTTACATCCAGGTGACGCCACGAGGACTCACTGCGCCTCACACCTACACGTTTTCACCCGATACAGGAAAGCTCCACTGTAACATGCACGTGGATGAGGCGTTAACAGAGGCTTTAGCTAAACATCTACAACAAAAAAGTTGACCTCACTCCAAATTCTGTTACAGTAAACACTCACACACAACACAGGTTATAAAACATGAAAAACGAATTCAAGTACACCATCAGCTCCGAAACTTCAGTCGAACTTTTAAAACTGGCCCTGAACGCGACGAAACAACTCCCCGAGTCTCACCCGCTTTACGTTGAAGCGCAAGCCTGCCTGAAACTTATCGACGATCAGCAGGGGGAGGAAGCGCACTATGAACCCTACCGGGAAGCGGCACGCGAACACAGCGCCATCCGCGACGGCGACATTGAAGTCAGTGATGTTGGTGTTGTTTCCGGCGGAGACAGCAGCGGCGCTTACGTTGCCGCATGGATATGGGTCGATCAGAGCTGTACCGAGAACTTGCCGGTTGACATGCTGGTTGTCGAGCCGTCTGAATACGACAATGAGAATATTGAAAATGCGGAAGCGCTGACTGACTACATGGTGTCACCGGTGCCGCCTGCTAACTCACTGACGCTGCGTGCGGGTCTGGAAGGTACTGACACCGTCGTTCTGCTGTCTTTCCCTGAATATCCGGCCGATTGCAATTACCTGCTGGTAAGTCGTGAAGACGGAGAACGTGCTATCGGCATCCACGCTTATTCACTTGGTGTACAGCCAAAGGAAACACTGGCCAAACTTGCCGCGTTCCTGACCGGTGCAGGGGCTGCGGTCAATGATGAAAAACGCATTACGCTGAACCTGTTCGAGTCAACGGCGCACCAGCTGCACATTGCATCTGATGGCGACCACCTGTTTTTCACACTGGATGATGAAGAAACGCAGTATTGGGATCACGCTGAATTCAGCTATGATGAAGGCGAGCCGGAAAATGTACTCGGTGCTGTCTGTGGTGGTATGGTGACTGCCGGATAACAATGTTAATGAAAACATGCCGCATGCCGGCATGTTTTACTTTTTCGACGAGGTAACACATGAAGGCTACACCCTATTTTGCCTCACTGGCTCACAGTGGAAAGATGAGTGTATTTACCATGCCACTCATTGCACTGCCCTTTGCGTGGTCACTGACAACCGGTGAGCTGCTCCCGCTAATCAACATCCTCCCCACACTATGCGCCGCCGGCATGTTTATACAAGTTTGCCTGCTGTCTTCCATCTGCCACGAAACACCGCAGAGTAAATCGTTTAATGACAAAACCCGGACGCGAAGCAAAGGAGCCATGAAGGCGCTGCCGCCCGGGTTCCGTTCTACCATGACGTCACTTGCGCTTATCATGCTTCCCTGCCTGGTCATCAGTAATGTTTTCACACTGACCATCGCTGCGCTGCTCAGTATTATTTTCTTTGGCGAGCTGAAGAACTTGCAACTTAACTATATTTACGAAAACCAACTTGAAACCTCCGACGACTCATTCCAAGAATAGAGTCGCGGAATCCGGTTACTAACCTGCTTTTTGCTGCGTAAGCAACCATAAAGAGGATAATACCAACGGGTTTCCCGTTGTCGGGCAGGCATTTGGCCTGCCTCGACTCCATTGCTGCTTATGCAGCAATGGATAATAAAGCTTAACGATGCCACGGGTCGCAATATTGTATGCCGCATTTAAGTCGGCGTTATAACGTTTTCCTGTGGTAAACTTCGCATTCGCATAATTTTCTTTGTCCCGAATCACTTTCCCGCTACCATCATACGCATAACTGGAGGTGCCTCGCGCATAAACATAACTGGTGCGGATACCCAGCTCGATGGCTTTTACTTCGATACGCTCACTGAGCATGGACTTAAACCATGTGTGAAATCGCATCTTCAGGCTAGATCGCTTGCTTCCAGCCTTGGGTCGCCAGTATTTCAGGTTCTCCAGCACAATGGCATCACACTGAAATTCAGTCGCCAGATTGACAATTTTTCTGCTTATCTGGTGCGCCTGATTATTACTAAGCTGCCGTAGCTGGCGGTGCGTGCGGCTACAGAAACCTTTTTTCAGCCTGTTGCCGTGTCGGGTTGCCTTACGTGCTTTACTGCGTATGCGCTGCATCAAGTGATAAGACCGGTCTTTGTCCGTTCTATCGAGGAATGTTCGATGAACGACAGTGCCGTCTTTATTCACCACAGCGCAAGTGGCAGCAGTATTAATACCGATATCCACGGCCAGCACATTGCCGCTGAAATCAGTTGATGCTTTTAAGGGAATGTCCATTTTAACAGGCTGAGATAAACCCCACTGCTTGCCTTTGACGGTGAGCAGTGGCGATAATGCCTTCCCTTTGTCTAAATACCGGGCCTGTCCGGATAAGCGACAGGCGAGCCACACCCAGTCATTATTAATAAAGGCTTTAATAAAGGCGGTCTTGCTGTCCTGACTGAATTTAATACACTGGCCCTGATAAAGACTAGGATAGGTGTTGGTAGCACAGGTCAGCTTAGGCGGCATCTTTTTCATGCCTTTGTCCAGCCAGTCATTGTAGCGGGTATGGAACGAGCGCACTTGTCCGGCAGCGTCCATAATAGCCACACGACGCAAATAACTTGGAAATTTATAGTAGCGATGTTGAAAATAGGCGTGTTTCACTACAGGCCGTTTACTGGTCGGGTGAATAAGCGTTTCTACCGCCTTAATGATTTCATTGCCTGAGAAGCGCTGAAAGTAACGCCAGCGTGCATTGATTAAGACCATCAGGTCGCGCACATAACACCGATAGACAGACAAGGTGCTGCTCAGCGCTTTGCGCTGTTGAGTATTCGTATGAATAAGTAGCTTGTCACTTCTCGTTATTTTCATCTGTATATTTATACATAATATGCGCACCAATACAAGCTGAATCCTTCCTTCAGCCTTGACTAGCGACTCATTCGAAGAATTGAGTCGTAGAATGCGGCTGACAATTGTTCAAAAAACCACAACGTAAAACATTTTCGTTGTAAATAAGGTGTTTTTCTGCCATACTTCACACTTCACAAACGCAGGAAAAAACAATGTCACTAACACATCCTTTAAATCAGATTTCGGCGCAGGCCAAAAATATTGCGGCGACGCTGCTTTCAACCAACCCGGTCACGGAACACCCGAAACTTCCGACACCGTTCGTGAGCACCCCGTCATCAGAGCACGATATCTTTCTTGAAAACGGCAAGCTCGCAGGTTTCACCCCGGACGCGCTTTTTGATGATGACGGGCACCACTACGACTGGTCCGTGCTTGCGGAATACGGCGAGTTTGAAAACTTCCTTACCTTGCTCAACGCGCTCGATAATCAAGCCCGTAACGGCGCGCACGAAGCACAATACAACGCGGCCCTGCCCTTCACGCTGGGGTGCCGGATGTCACACGATGATATTGAAGAACGCCACCGTAATGTTACCGGTGAATTTATTCCTCAAAGTGCATACCAGAGCAACAACAATCTGATGGTTATCACCGTTAACGACACGGATCACATCTTCCTCCTTGATACCCTTACGCCGGAAGACGATCCCGTTTACACGTGCATAGGGATCCAGTAATGACACGCATAAAAGACACTGAAAACCACATATACGGCTATCTCGCCGCCAGCGTCATCACGCTTTTCTGTTCCGCAGGGGCAATACTCATCGTCGCCCTGAGCTGGCTTTCCGGTACCGCTGAAAGCACATCACCTTACATCGCCGCCAGCGGTGCAATCACCTTGCTGGTGCAGTGTTACATGTTAGGAAAAACGGCGGGACCTGCTGAAAGTTTCTTTCGTGGTTCTCACGCGCCCGAACGCTTTGATGCGGTATTTCGCGCACTACCCATCACTGGCAAATTGCAATTGTGGTTGCCGGTTTTGTTTGCATTAGGGTTGCAACCATCAACATATACGAGCTCTGACACCTCCCTACTTATTGCTATCAGCAGCTTTCTTGTTTTTATTTCCACCATCATTATCACAGCGACACTGGCGTTTTGCTTTCGCCCGCTATTAGAGGCACATTAATGACAACTACATTCCAACACCACAATTTTACAGGCTCTGCCGAAATCGATGTTGAAAGTGAAAAGTTGTACGGAAAAATTCTGTACATCCACGACCTCGTCTCCTATGAGGCGGACACGCTTCCGGCATTACGGGAAGCGTTCAAAAGTGCGGTGGATCATTACATCGACACCTGTGCGGAACTTGAAAAAACGCCACTTGACGGCACCGCATCAACACTGTCCCAATGGGCCGAAGCGAACGACGATATCATTTACACATTAACGGATATCAACTCTGAAAAAGGCATGGTTCCCATGGTGGCCGCCAAAGCCGGTATCGGTCACGCTGATATTGACGCGCTGACCAGGCTCATGCAGGACGCGCGGGAGAAGAACGCCGCCACGCTTGCCAATGCCGGCCCGTTCCTGTCTGCATTGAAACGCAATCCATACTTTTCTGGCTTCACTCCCGTTATCTCCATCAGTGACGGCGGTGAGCAGGCGATGTCTTTCGCCTCCATCCCTGCATTCATCGAATTTCTCTGCGATCCTGAAGGGGCTGACAATGACGCCGGGCTCTACGTGCAAATGTCACTGTCCGGGCATGCCGGCTTTTTAAACAATGAGCACACTTGTGAGCCGGATAATGCGCTGATGCAGAAGCTGGATCCTGATTTCAAAGACACCTACAGCTGGCGACCCCTGCCACTGTCAACGGGTGAGGACATCATGCGCATCCTTCAGTTGCTCGCCAAGGGTGAAACGTTGTTTATCGGCACACTGGACGATGAGGATAAACAAACCCTTTACCCCACACACCACATTGCTCAACCCTCTATGTCGCTTAATGGCGCACTCTGGAGCTGACACACATGGCTATAGCAGCACCTGAAAACACACCTTTTAACGTACAGATGAGCTATGCAAAAGCGACCCGGGATATTGATCTTCGCGACATTTCCAATCTTTTTAAGGCGCTGTCTTTCAGCCTCGGTAGTGCGTGGGAAAACCCGCTGGGACGTTACGTAACCGAGCTAACCATTTACCGAGATTTCCCCGAACCTTTTTTCTGGTCAGAGGATGATTGCAAGCGTGCACTGACGCTGTTGCAACAGGATATGATGCCGGCGACTATCCCGGATGATGCGCCACAATGGGCGCTGAACACGCTAAACGCAACGCTTTACATTATCCCTGGCCAACATTCGGCTACGCTGTGGTTTCAACGCCAGGGGGCACGCATTGCGATTGCGCATTACGGCTCCCGCAAAGAATGGAGTGGCAAAGTCGTGTATGCCACATATGTTTTTGAACGTACTGCGCAATGGTTCGCAGAGCAACATCCCGGGAGCAGACACAGGATCAGCATCTTTTCACCGGCATCAACAACCTCCAAAAAAGAAGAAAGTGCGATGAAGCGGCTTAAAAAAGTGGCCTCTGAACTCACGAATGCGTGCAACAAAGCATAAAAACAAAAAAAGTTGATACTGCTCGAAATTTCGGCATAATACGTGCTGTATTCTATGGACAGATTTTTTCAGGACGGAAAATGAACACAACACGCATACTGACAGCACTGGCCTTTACCAGCGCGCTGAGCTTTACTTCACACGCGGAGCTCATCACCACCGACACCCAGATCCGTGACTATCAGGGTAATCGCTAATAAGCGATTACCCTTTACCCGGGTTTACCTTGAGGATTAGATCCTCGCCCTTTACAACACAGACAAGGCAACGCTGGACATGCTGCGCAATCTGATCGAAAAGGCGCAGGCTGCTTTCAATCTCGACGTGTGGGCTGCATGCAGTACATTGCTTGGTTACGGGGTGCCCGAAAGCGATCAGTCAGCACAACAACGTGAATGGCTCGACACGGTAAACACCACCGGCATTGAGCCTGCATTGTTCAGCGACATGATCAAAGACGTGTTCAATTTCGACCTCTGGCAGCGCATCCATGCGACCATGCAGCCGGTAAACTTTTCTGAGCAGTTGCAACAGAAAAAATATGTCGATGCAAACACAATGGGTGCGCAAGCCTGTGCCGGCGGCGTGTGTGAACTTGTGGCCTGACAAGCAAACATAACGACAACGTAAAATGTCACAACAAGGAGGCTCCGGAAGCCTCCTTTTTACGTCATTGGTACAAACTTTTTTGTTGTAATTACCGGAGAATAATGAGACACTATACACTCACACAAACACAGGGAAATACTGATGAAATTCATTCTTGGCGTCACCCTTTTAGGCGCACTGCTTGCCTCACTGGTCAGTAACAACGATACGCTTGGCGATCGCATTGCCGGCAATATCATCTCTATGCGTGAAGCGCAAATTCAACGTGCCTATGCCGTATCCGGCATTGAAACCGGCACAACAAGCACGGTGTCAGTCGGTACACAAATCCGGTTCTTGTCAGAAAACCTGCCTGAGAACTGCAAAGCCGGCAAAGAGTACCTGCAATCGGCAAGCCTCTCTTACAAGCAAAATATGGTTGACCACAGCGTTAACGAGACTATTTCACGTAACGTAAACAGGTTGTGCAGCTAATGAACAACCATGACACCTTACGCATTGCGTTAAACACACTCAGAACTTTCCTTTTGCCCCGCTGGCAAGCCAAGCACGCCCATATACTTTCCATGCGCGGCGTATTGCATGGCGGCCCGGTAAAGACGCAGGACAGAGCCATGTGCCGGTTCACTGCCGTTTTTGTCGAAGCAGCCCTGCCGATGCTTGGCATTGACGGATTTGAGTACGCAGAAGGACGCCCCGTCTCTGATGATGAGGATGGTGGTTATCTTTGTCGCGGCCACTGGTACGCTCACGCCTGGCTGACTAACGGTGATACCATTATTGATATTACTGCCACGCAATTTGGCGACGCCCCCGTTGTGATCCGTGACCAACAGGAGGCAACGATGTACCACGACAATTCACTGGAAGAAGAAAGGGAGTGCGCTTACACCAACACCGAAGAAACGGTTTTTGCCTGGCTGGACGAGTTCAGGGCGTTACATTCGCCGGAAAAGGTAAGTGCTCATGATTAATGACGCTGTCGCTAACGTCAGTGCGCTTTCGATGCTTCAGGTACAAAAAGACACGTCGGATACACCTGCGCCCTCTGTAAAACTGCGTGCGCTCACGGAAAACGAACCGGTTCCCGCCACAAACAGTGAGGCGACTCTCGAAGCGGGACAAAAAGCCGTTGCCGGCGTCAATGAGTCCCGGAACGGCAATACTGAAGATGATTTGCGCAAGGGGCGGATAATTGATGTTTATGCCTGACAAAAGTAAGCGTAACAATATCCGACACCCTGCATTTTCGCCACACCACCCGTCAGCGCGCATTACGGTTTAACATTTTTGTTGTTAAAATTACGGTATTTTGAGATAATAACCAAAACACACAGGAATATTGTCATGAAAAAAAACACCACGTTTCCCACCATTATGGCGGGGCTTGTCAGCACGTTTTGCACGCTTAGCGATGCAGACATGATTGAAATCATTACCAACAGCGAAGGCCGTCAGCTTGCTTTTGATATGCAAAACGATAAACTTGTGACCGCTCACTTTCCGGGAAAATACGAAAACCACTGCATCGCGCTTGGTGTTAATGTTTCCGTGGATGCGGATGAGGCCAGTCAGGCCGCCTACGCCGCCATGTACGAAGAACTTGGCATGACCGGTGACATTGACGCTTCTGTTGTCGATCCGATGATCGAAGCCGAACATATGGATAATTTACTGGCAAAATCAGATGAACACAAAGCCGGACTGGTTCGCGATATTTTGCAAAACAAAGACTGGCAGGCATGGGCAGATGAAAGTGAAGAACACCAGCGCCTGGCGTCCATCATAGAAAACCATGTAAAACAGTTTTGTTAACTTTTTTGTTGTAACTTAAAAGCTCCTGTGAGACAATGCCAGCATCACAACACAGGAGCTTTACTATGTCTGCAATATCAAAAACACTGAACGGCCTTATGCCGTCCAGCATCCCCGCATTTGTCGCTATCACCATTGAACAAAGTTTCCCTGTCGGATCAGACAATCCGAGAAGCCGCTCAGCATCTTCCACACTGTTTGCTGTTGACGATGTGTACAGTGTAGAAAACATCCTTTTTTGCCTTGAACGATGGGCTGGCGCAGGGATCCTTCCTGAGCGATACGGACTGCCACGCACTGGCATGATGCTGGACTCAGAGGCATCATCAATGCCGATGAACGACTTTATGACCTTTTACGTCAAAGACGTTACATTCTATAGAGATGAATCCTCACTTCCCCCGAGCAACACGCGGAAAATCGCTTCACTACGCCCTATTTCCGGGCTTATAGACGCACTCAAAAACGGGGGCAATGAAGATTATCTGAACACCATTGATGCCGTCCGTCGCGGTGAGGTGAACACTATGCCGGATACGCCAGTGGGCAAAATACTGTCCCGTCTGATGCGCACCCACACAGAAGAAGTACTCAGCGCATTTGCTGACGGCACGTTCTCTCGCGCCAACATTGAGGTGTTCACAGCCAGAACGCACAAGGCGCTGGTGGATTTTTATGAGGATGTAAAAACATCCCTCCCTGACACGCTCATCCTGATGCAGCCTGAAAACTCGCTGTCACCCATGGAGCAAAGGACATACTGGGATGATAATACATTCAGTAACGATGTCATCGTGCTCACCCTGTCACCCGTCATACTCAAAACGCTGAGCAGCCGCAACAATAACCTTACCGCCAAGGTAAACTGTTCCGTTATCGGACATCCTAATATCATTGTCCGTGACACTTACGACACCGAAACGTTTATCCGCCACATATGGGGCTAGGCATTTGCCTGGCCTTATGCTTTATTCTTTCAAGGAAAAGTGAGTATCTTTTACACTTTTTTGTTGTAATTTGGTCGCATTTTTGCGATACTAATCACTCACACAGACACGGAGTATACCCCCATGATGACAATTAATGACAAACTTCGCTCACGCAACATTGAACGCTGGCATACCGTAGCGACCTCAATCAAACAAAACATTGCCGAGCACAGTCACTGTATGGGCATTATCGCCGAATACCTGCTTGAAGCCATCTTCGCTTCAACGGAACGTCAACCAAGCATCACAGAGCGTTACATCATCCTTAAATACGCACAGGTTCATGATCTTCCTGAAATCGTCACCGGCGACATCAGTTCACCGTTCAAACGCTTCCTGAAAGAGATGCTGCCTGACTTTGCGCCGCTTATGGAAAAAGTAGAAGCGTCACTCACACCCGAATTGGCACAGCTTGATAAGATGATGGAGCAGGAACAGTGCGGATACCTGAAAATCATCCTCAAAGCCGCTGATATGCTTGAAGCTTACTCTTACTTCATCACCTGTAAAGGGCAGGATGAAAAACACAATGAAACCGTGTTTAATAAGCTTGAAACCTATATCGCAGAATGCGTGGACAAAGGGGCGAGGCTTTACCCTGAGTTCGACTGGATGGTTATCAATACCGTCTTTTCTGAAATAAAAGAACAGTCGTCATCTGTCGTTATCGACTTTGAGAGCGAACTTCACGCTATCCTTAAATCCGGCTAAGTTGCCACGCAAGCCTGTCACTGACGGGCTTGCGTCTTATTTTTATTGATATTTATTTGTGCTTTTGAGACAATTAAGCATCATCCAGACACGGAAAAACATCATGAACACGCCTTCTCACTATCCTGAAAACAAGCCCGATCTGCGCATCTGCTACCGGCTACAAGGTCGCAAAGACGAGTACACCACGGTACTTCACGACATGGGCGCACCGCCTGAAAATGGCCTTGAGTTTATCGGTATGGAACTGGCTATTGCTGAGCAAGACGAAATCTATGACTTTAAGCGCTTCAATGTCATCAGTATTGAATCGTTTAAGGATGACAGCCCTGACGCTTACAAAGCACGGGTGCGCGCCCGATGGAAAAATGCACGGATGAATTTAATGTTCCATTAAACTTAACATTTTTGTTGTAATTGTGCTTTTTTATTGAGATAATACGTACTCACTAAAGCACACAGGAAAAATGTTATGCCGGAACAAGAATTGAAAATATTCTCTTTATCAGAGATAGAAAATCCTGAACTCGGGCGCTACGAAGAGTCACCCTGGCCAGAACATCGCTGCGATAGCTACTCTGCCATGCTGGTGGCCGCGAAAGATGAAGAGCAGGCACGTGAAGCGGCCGCACAGCAGGCCGGTGACGAAGGTTTTGCTGCATGGGTAAATCCCAACTTCACCCGTTGTTTACTTGTCGCCAATAACGCAATGGTGGGCAATCCTTCCGTGCTTGTTAAAGGTGAGGTTGCATCTGCACCATTAATGGTGACCGTTCCAGCCTGACAAACCTACGTTTTTGATGTTGCAGGCTTTACTGCAACATCAGCACAACAATGGCAATAAGGGATACAACAACCAGGAGTCCCACACCTACACACAGCCCCCTTCCGCGCTGCTCCCAGGCGTCACCCTTTACGCGCTTACCCGGATACTTTCCGGCTGTCACCATGTTTAGCGTGAAACGTCCTGTCCAGTAACAGCCTCGTGCTATACATTCAAAAAAATCCAATATAAACAGCGCATCCATAAGCCACGCAACCGCCCTGAAAACACCTGCAATGAGACGAAAAGCCAACTCCAGCAAATCTTCCATGTCAAAACCTTTATGATTATTCCTTTACCATACTCTGGCGGCAAACAGGCAAATAAAAAGCCCGTTGAACGGGCTTTTTATTCTCTCATGACACGATTATGAGACTTTGATGCGTGCCGAGCGACCATTCAGCCTCACCAGGCCGCAAAACATCAGCAGCCCCGCAAGACTTGCCGGAGCCGACACCAACGCGGCCTGTTGCGCTGTTAAGCTTGCCAACCCAAAACTTTCAACGGCTTCATCACTGTCCGCTCCGATAACCAGGGACGGGTTAAAGAAGGCGGAGCTGTTATAGTTGCCGCTTAATTTTGTTGACTCAAACATCATCACGATAGTACGCGTTCCTTCAGGCACATAACCATCCAGTGCGCTTCGCGTCCACTGGTAGCGGCGGTACTGACCGGTTGCTACCGTTGAGATCTCATCGCCGTTCTCATCAAGAAATCTGACCAGCATTCGCGCAGGATCGTTGTTGTTCGTTGAGTTCATCCCCACCTGTGCATCAAACATCATATGCCCGTTGTCCACCAGCGCGGTGTTCAGGTCGGTAATTTCCTGGCCAAACAAGAAGTAGTTTGACTGGTTACCCAAAACAGCGTATTCCTGCTCTTCTGTGATGGCATTTTGATTGGCCGTCAAAAAGCTGGTGTTGAAATTATAGTCACCCTGATACAAGGTCCACTCATCAATCCCGTCAGTAAAGTAAATGTTTTTCAGCATTTCTTCGCCGGACACCATTTCAGCCTGTGCGCTGAAGGCGATCCCAGCCAGCATACTTATGGCTGCAATGGCTTTTTTCCAGTTTTTCATTTTTTGTCCCTGTCTTGCGTCATAACAATACAAAAAAACAAGCAATACACGTGCCCGAAAAAGTCGCTTTGCAATATTTTTTGCCACTTCACAAACGATATAACTTTTTTGTTGTAATCTATTTCCCTGCATGCCATACTGCTTTTACACAAACACGGAGACAAATCATGACAACACCCTTTTTCCGCATGCCGGCTATCCACACGGATGCGCTCAAAATCGACGAAAACGCAGATTACCTTCTGCGCCAGTATTTCCACAATCACAGTGACTACTTTGACGCTATTACCGAATTGTTTACCGGTATTGAAGATTACGCGCTGGGCAAAGAGTTCCTGGCGGCAGAGAATGACTGGTTAAACGAATTAAGCGATGACATCGACAACATGGAACGCAATGAAATGCCACCGCTTGGCGGCAATCCTGTGCCCGTCATACGCCGCCTGCTTGCCGATACGCCGGAACTGAGCAGCGACGCGCTCATTCAGGGCATCAAAGAAGCCATCCCTCTTCTTGACTTTGTTGAAGGCGACGATGAGAAAACACTGTCCAACATCGACAAGCGTTGCGAACTGGGCTACAACACCGTTTACCCCATCTACTGCAAACCCAGTGATGAGGCCATCAGCAGCGCGCTTGCTGCCGATACCAGCATTGGCTTTCTGGAAATCGAAGGAAGCTGGTTTATTTATCTGCACAGTAGTGGCTCCGACATGTCAGTTGACATTGGTTACGGCTACCTGCTGGTGGATGACTGCATCCCCAATAACATTTTATCGGGCATGCCGTATCAGGAAATGAACCCCATGATCACCGAAGCTATGAATGCGTATTTTAACGGAGTTCAATTATGATCATCATTCCACCACGTCAGCTCACCCGTTCTGAAAAAGGCGCAGGTTTGCTCGCAGAGGCCGCACAGGACGAATTGGTAAGACACACCTTCTACCAGGCTTTTGATACCGTCAAACGTTTTAATCAAGGGCCGCACCTTGATCTGAGCAATTGGCGCGTGGCGATTGTGAATGACAAAACGATGCCCGAATACACACTGCTTTACATTGTCCTTGCTGTCAACATCGACGTGCCGGACGGGAGCGCTGACACTGTCTGGCTTTGCACATCCGATGAACACAACGGCCTATCCGTTCACTTTGCTGGCATGTTACTGCGCAATGACGACGTTGACTCAGGTTACATCTGTTTTAAGGAGGTTCCCGCAGCCTTTCTTGAGCCACCTGCGCTGACCGTGGAAGCCCTTGCCGAGCTTGCTGCCGACAACCCGCGCACACCCTGTACACTTCGCGATGTCATTGACGAAATACTGAGTGTTTACCCGTACTACATCAATGCCTTCAGCGATGAAACGTTGGCTGCGACACACCCGCCGCTAACCATTCAGGATGTGATCGACACATACGACAGAAACCGGCATGACGACAATAACGGCGCGGACATCCGCTTCCTTTATTACAATGACACGCTGACACTGATGTTTATCCGGGAAGAAGGGTATGATTCAACGACTGTACTTAACGCCGACAGTGCCAAAGCACTGGACGACTACCTCAAGTCACAGATGAGCTCAGCGATAAAATATGCTGCCGAGCCGGGCGAATCACTGCATCGTTTACTTGGCAACCACGCCGTCCTGTTGGACGAAGTGGTTTACCAGCGACATGAACAGCGCGAAAAGAAGGAAAAATCATGTCTGTAATACGCCGACCTACACTGGAAGAACTTATGGTGCAGCCTGCACTGCATGACCAGAAAACGTGGTTCCCTGCGACCATTATTGAATTTCTGCACCAGGCTAAGCTGCTTGCTATCGGTGAGGACGATATCACCGGCACGGCCTGGCAGCAGGACGCCAACGTGATCATTGATGTCCTGGCGCACATCAGCCCCAATCACGACGACCGCTACGCGCAGACCTTGCTACGCCTGACCTTCAATGGTCATGTTGTCTGCTTCTTTGCCGTTGCCGGAAAGTGGAACGACGAAGCGACGGTAAAAGTCGTTAACCCGGAGGTTTTCACACAGCTTAATGCATATCTGACGGCAACATTCAGTAAGCCGCTGGTGATTGACGAGAAACCACTGTATCACTTCATCAGTGACGCACTGCTTGCGGCTGTCCCGCTTACTCAGCCCGCCAAAGAAGGAAGGGATTGCACCTATGACGCTATTTAAAGGGTAATCGCTTATAAAGAATTACACGATCAAACCTGATCATGGATTGATTTTGTTGTAATTTTCAGGCATATTTGCCTGATGAACCTTGCATTCCAAACCGCCTTGATGCCCAACAACAAAGAACGCACACACTTGATAAAAGCGTGCGGTGTGGCACGCTTTGCGTTCAATTGGGGTCTGGCTGAGTGGGAAAAGCAATATCAGGAATTTAAAGCCGGGGAACGCGACAAAAAACCGAATGGTATGGCGCTTAAAAAGCAGTTTAACGCCATCAAAAAAGCGCAGTTTCCGTGGATTTACGAGGTCACAAAATACGCCTGCCAGCAGCCGTTTATCCATCTGAACAAAGCGTGGGAACGGTTTTTCAACAAGGTAATCGTCAACGGCAAACCAGCCGGACGCCCCAAGTTCAAAAAGAAAGGCCGCTGTATCGACAGCTTTTATGTTGGTGGCGATCAGGTATCTGTCCGGGGTAACCGGGTCAAGGTTCCGAATCTGGGGTGGCTGAAAATGGCCGAGCCGCTGAAGTACGGCGGCAACATTACCAGTATGACCATCCGGCGCGAAGCCGACAAGTGGATGGTTTCTTTTCAACTTGATGTCGAGATGTCATTCCTGCGGCGCGATAACCAAGCAGTCGTTGGCGTGGACTTCGGGATCAAGCAATTAGCCACGTTAAGTCGTGGTCAAAAAACGGTGTGGGAGAACCCGGCACCGCTCAAAACGGCGCTCCGGCGTCTGGCCAGGATGCAACGTAAACTGGCAAAAAAAGTGAAAGGCTCAGGCCAATACAAAACGCTGAACGTGCGTATTGCCCGGCTTCACCGGCGTATCGCCAATATCCGCAAAAACACCCTCCACCAGCTGACCAGCTACCTTGTTAAGCACTTCAGGCAAATCAACATTGAAGATCTGAATGTGCGTGGCATGATGGCAAACCGCAAGCTGGCCCGGGCCGTTTCTGACGTTGGCTTCTACGAAGCCAGGCGGCAACTGACTTATAAATCTGAGTGGTATGAACGGATGCTGGAAGTGATTGACCGGTGGTTCCCGTCCAGCAAGTTGTGTTCCGGCTGCGGGTGGAAGCACCCGGCCTTAACCTTGTCGGACCGGGTATTTCATTGCGGAGGCTGCGGCAGCAGTATAGATCGCGATGAAAACGCGAGCATCAACATTGAAAATTACACTACGGCAAGCTCTGCCGGAATTTACGCTGCGGAAGAAAACGGCCCTGTACAGCCCGCTTAGCTGGCTGTACAACCAGTTTCGTTGAATGCAGAAATTATCATCAAGCCTGAATGATCAGGTTTGTATAAGAATATTAGAGCGGGCTTGTCGAAATTAACACCAACAACTACAGCGCATCCATTGCGTCTGTTAACGCTATGGCTGACGTTGCAAAAAAAGACTTTCCAAACCTGACCGACAACGATATTGATGTGGTCGTGTTTGGTGGTCAGCATAAAAAAAGGCATTACCGGTCTGCACTTCCGCGTACCTGAAGGTAATGCCGCACCTGACAGTTACCAGCCTATCCATCAGCGTGAAAAGATCCTGTAACTAAAATCTGGCGGCTACCCTTGTTGTTCTCACTGTGTTACACTCCGGCTCTGACTATCAGGGAGGATGGCAATCACAACAAGGAACCGCCTTTTCTTCCTGACATGCCGCTTAAAATAAAATAACTTTTTTGTTGTAATTTTTGTTGGGTGCGGTATGATTAACGTATTCACACACAGGAAGAAAACAACAATGAACAAATATTTACCTTTAATGACCAGCTTTACCCGCGACATCATCCCTTACGCGGAAGCGCATAAAGTTTCACCTCACGTCATGTCCGTGGCCATTCCGAAAAACCGCAAGCGCGAAGAGTTCGATCTGGTGCCTTACGATGACGTCATTGCCTGCAATGAAAAAGCCTGCCTACAAGTAAAACCGGTAGCAGAAGGACGTTTCCTTTGCCTGATTAACGGCCACAAACTGGACAATACCCGACACGCTACTGAAGCCGCTGCACGCATTCACCACTGGTCTCTGGTGCGCGAGGGTAAAGCGCCTGCTGAAGCCCCCAAGGTAAAACCTGCCAACACTCGTCAGGCGCAACCTAAAGGCAAGTCTCAGCGTCAAGCTAGCAGTAAACGCAAGCCTGGCAATCAAAAACGTCGCAACGGTGCCAACGTTCATTAAGGAGCCATGATGGAAATTCGAGATTCAGTGTTAAATTACCAACCTGACGTTATGGTGGCTAAAGCTATGATGCCGTTGGCTAATGAGAAGGCGGCGTTTTCCATTACCCCCGCTATCAGTAAAAACTCTGTTTGTTTCCGGGTTGATTTCCAGAAGGAAAGTTGCAACGACCCTGAAGAGCGCAGCTCTTTTGTGGTGCATTGGGATGTTGAACCCGCCGCCAAAGATAACGAATGGTCTACTTTATGGTTAAGTGCGCCGTTCTCCTGCAACAAAGACGCATCCCGCGCCGCCCAAGCGGTCAGCGCCGTCAAGTCTCGCGTGGAGAGAAAACTATGAGTTGGTTTTACGGAAAACCCATGAATGACATGCCTTTCGGGCATATCGACAGTCGCCACGGCATTGTGTTTTTTGCCAGCCATTGTGACTTTCGCGGTGGTGTTAACGTTGTCCTGCCACATTACCTGAAAGCGGAAGAAGTGACACCTGAAATGTGGATGCAGGCCACCGGTGAACTGGTGGGTTATCACGCCACCAATATTCACAAAGAATTAAACGGCTTTCGCGGATACGGTGGTATCAATTACACCATCATCTCAAAAGAAGAGGCGATGCCCTTACTTGAAAAATACGATCTCAAGTCATTAATGTAACGCAACACCAAACGCACCGGTCTTCCGCTTATCAGCAAAGACCGGTTTTCATTTTACAAAAGGAAGCTTTGCATGGACAAATGACGACCACGGCCGCCCTTTTGTCGGTTTTGTTCGCAATGAGCACCGATGCGTTAAAAGAAACCCCCGACACTGCTTTAATCATCACAGGTGCAGTCAGCGCTGCTATTAGTGGACTTTTCCATTACGTTGTATACCACTACGTTCCAAAGAGCGAATAGCCTGTCCTGCTCCTGCCGTAAAACCGGCACCCAGGTTCAGCAACACTTTGGATGACACCTGCTTTTCAGGCATAAAAAAACCGGATAATTCCGGTTTTTTTGCCTCTGGCAAACCTAACGCAGCACCAACACCTCGCACCAGGCGCAGATACGTGACCATAACGTCACTTCTTTCTCCTGATTTTCTTCCGCTTTTTGTGCGTATGTGTTCAGCACGTTTCTGTGATATTCCCGCATCCGATCGATAACCTGACGTTTTTCTTCAAACGACATGGTTTCCATGGCTTCCTTAATGGCCGGAAACGCGCAAAAAGACGCAGAGGCTATATCTATATTCTTCGCTTCGCCGAATGCAATATCAAACTGGTTTACCATGGCTGTCAGCATTGCATTCAGGCTGATGTCTTCAAACGATCCGGCATCCAGTGAAAGTAACGTCTCGCGCATTGAGGGACTGGATTTTATGGCATCCATCATGGCGTAAGCAAGCGACTCGGAAAAGCTCGTTGCCTGATAACGGGATTCCCCGGACGCTCTTAAAAAATACGTGACCGCATAATTAATCAAGGTTGCTCCCACCAGTGTGTGACGGTTTCATATTCAGAAAAAGGCCGGACACCTCCGAACCATGTATCACCTTTGATCCTGCGCACACCTATTTTACCAAACGGTGGAGTTGACGAGCGATACCCGGTAGAGACGAGCTTGCATACATAATCACCCGGTGGCGGATTACGCTCCTTACAGTCAACCCAGCACCCTTCAACCTGTGACTCGTCCTGCAACAGGCGTTCTCTTAATTCAGATAAAACCTCAGACATTACCACTCCCTTCTTTGTTAATGGTTATTATAATTATAAAAAATGTGACTGTTAAACACTTCTCACTCAATATTAAGCGAGCATTAATTTTTTGAATTCACTTAAGGTTTTATTGCCAAAAATAGAGGCTTCGCAAATTGATTCGCCGTCAACATAATCAACCACATTGCACATATACGGCTCACTGCCATCACCAATTGAGCCAAAACGTGTAGCGATAATTTCACAAACATCGTAGAGCTCCGAATCTGTTTTGTAATCTGCAATTTCACAAAAAACAAATTCATTTACATCATCACACTCGCTCTTGTATTTGTCAGGAATTTCGAGTTGGTATTCAGTAAATAATTCTTTTAGTTTTTTAGCGCAAGCTTCACCATAAATCTCTTGCATTCGATCAGAGTATTCTTCGCAACGCATACCACTACCAGAATTAAATGTGCAAACAGTATCACCTGTATTGGAATTGATAAAATCCTTGTAGGTGTTCAATTCGTCTGAAGAAAGTAAGCCCGTCCTTTTGGGGTACGTTGAACAATCGTAACCAACATCCACAACTTCTGTTTCAATGTATTCACACGTTGACCACGTTTTGCAAACCCAAAAAACAAACTCCCTGTAAAAACCATCAGGGTTGCCGGGGTCAATAAAACACTCCATTTTGGACACTATTTCTTTGAGCTGATCAGTTAAATCCATACTCACAATTAACCTGTAAAATTATGATGAACTTATTGTAGTGATACCTAATTACATTTATCGATGTTTTCAGTGGCAGTCTTCCCCTCTTTCACAATGCCACATTATGCATCTTTTAACATTTGTTATTATGCCGCATCCGCCCACTGAGTACCAGACAAAAAGCGCGTTCTGTCCTCATCCCGACGGTTTAGTGCTTCCATAGATATCTGATACGTGAACGTTCTGGCTTTTTCACTGGTACGGATATCTGATACGCGCAGAGGCGCAGTCAGCTTCAGGTTGTCCAGTGAGCGAACACGACTCAATACAACATATGCCAGCCCGTCAGCATTGAATCGTCCTGAAAAATCAACTACGGCTGAATCCAGTGTCATACCCTGAGATTTATGTCCGGTGATGGCATACCCCAATCTTACAGGGTATTGCGTGAAGGTGCCGACGGCTTTTTTACTCAGTGATACCGACTCAGAATCTACGTCGTATTCAAAATTTTCCCACGTGTGCGGCTCAACATAAACCACACCACCCCTGTCCAGCTTAACAACGAGATAATGCTTATGAAATCCCATCAGAGTGCCCAGATCGCCATTCAGGTAGCCATCCTCAGGCTTGTTGACTGTCAGCAGTAACCGGCAATGTTTTTTTAGTGGGATCTTCATATCCACAGGCATTGAACTGAATGGGAAAAAGCCTTTTTTAACCGCGTGTGTAGTGAACGCTTCTGAGTCCAGCTTTGCAAAGGCGTCACGGTTAATTTCCGCTACACGGTCATTTGTCTTACAAATGCGCAAGCTGTTTTCGTTAACGCGACCACGTGCCGCCGAATTGATAAAATCAACACCGTCCTGAATTTTATTTCCCATGCGCAGGTTACGTAATACACGACGGGTTTCCTCATGCCCCTGGCGCACATACTCATTCAGCACATAGGGAGTAAACCCTGCTCTTGGGTACACGTCAGACTCAAAGGCGAACAAACGTTTCTGATAAAGGCGCTGATATTGCTTATCTGCGGCCTTATTACTTACCACCGGCGGCAACTGACAGAAATCGCCAACCAGTATAATTTGTACACCACCAAAAGGCAGGCTGTTCCCTTTTGCTGCCTGAAGACGCTGATCCAGCATGTCCAGCTTATCGGCGCGTACCATGCTCACCTCATCAATCAGGATGGCCGTCACCAGCGCAAGACGTTCAACGGTTGCATCATCCATTTTACGTGCATCCAGTGGCGTTTTAACTGACTGATTAAACCCCATCAGACTGTCCAGTGTCTGCCCCATGATGTTAATGGCTGCAATACCCGTAGACGCAGTAAGAATAAGATCGGTCAGATGCTGTACAATGAAGCGTATCAGGTGAGACTTACCCACACCACCACCACCTGAAATCAGGATGTTCTTGCCCTGCATAGCGGCAAGCGCAGTGATCTTCTGACCTTCATTGAGGGTCGCAAAATCCGGTGATGTAAGTACTGAGTGATAACGCATTGTTTTTTTCCTGTGTGTTGATGCGTTAATTTTAACAAAATTGTTGTAAAGATAAAAGAAAAACCGTCTTATTGACAAAAAAAAAGACAGGTTGAAACCTGTCTTTTTTCAATGTCGCCAAATTTTACACTTTTCGACGCGCAGTAACCCCTGCCAGCGCCAGTGCCATCACGCCCATACCTACCGGCACGGGCACATTAGCCAGCGCATTCGCCTGAATACTCTGCATTTCCGCATCGTTCAGTGATGAGTAGCTATACCCACCCTGCGAAACCAGGTAAACACCAGAGTGTTTGTTGTAACCTGAACCCCAGAAATGGCCCATCGCATAGTGATCATCGGTCATGCGTAAGTCGTAATACGCCACCTGACCGTTACCCCAGGTGTTGTTACCCAGCAATCCCGCGGTATACTGACCTGTTTCATCTTCATCATGTGAAAATGCACCGTACGTATAAGAGTTTACATCGCGGAAAAAGGTACGGAATGCCGCCGACTCTGCCGTATCCACAATCGGTGATGCGGCATTACTGTCCGACCCATCACGCCCCAGGTAGTACTCTTCTGTCGTAAAAATAGACGGCATCACCGTATTTACCATTACATCAATCTGCGCTTTATCTGCCACCGCGAATCCGGCAAATTCACTTTGCAGGAGGGGAGTGATCGTATTGATTGAGTTGTTCAGTGTCTGAGACAGGTTTAACCACTCCAGGCCCGTCTCAGTGTCAAATGTGATCAATCCATCCCCTGCTGCCTTCCAGTCTTTCACTTGTAGCTCAGCATGCGCTGACACGCTCATTGTCAGGGCCATCGCGCCGGCAGCTACAGCACCTAATAATCTTTTCATCTCAAATATCCTTGCAAGTCCATTTATTATCGAAAGCTCCATCAATTCAAGCAATACCTATACCAATAGGCGGATTTTAATTAAACAATATTGTTGTATTTTACCTGATCGTTTGCCACCATCCACACTTTCACACGAGGATACATCATGCGGCACGCGCTGGTAAAATGTCCGTTAAAAACCCGAGTTTCCTTGACTAAAAATGAGAAAGCCCGGCATCTGCCGGGCTTTCTCTTCTCAACAAAGCCGGTTATCGCTGCACTTCTAGCGCGATCTTTCTCTTTCTGAATACCATCAATGCCAGTGCGACACTACCAAATGCCAACCCTGGCACAGGCACATCAGACGACTGGCTGATCAAGTTGACATCCATTGATACATTCAGATCTGTCGACACCAGATAAACACCCTCGAACGAACGTGAGAAGTCAAGATCGCTTCGCCATTTATAATTATAGAACACCTTATCTTCACGCTTTCGCAAAAGAAAACTATAAACCACCACTTTTTGGTTGAACCTGATTTATCATTTTGCGACGAGGACGTCTCAATCTCCCTTTTCACATTCCCCGTCTTCGTAAAACTCTCGGGCTTTTTGAACAAAGCAGCGTAATTTAAACTTATTTGTTGTAAAAACAAACTTATTTTGGTACTTTACCTACCTACCTAACAGGAGACACACATGCGACACACATTACATCACCGCGGCATTATCAGCCCCAACCTTGTCAATGCGCTGCGCTTTGGACGCGAAGACGTTACCGGCAAAGTAAAAGATGGTGTCGTTGTACTTGATCCGCCACGAAACGAAACGCTCACATTCGACGCCCCCTGCCCTTACCCTGATGGCACCAGTGTTGCGCTGGGCATGGGACGAAACTTTTACTGTGAAAGCCATGCTGACATTCAGGCTGCTGAAGCGGCTCGCATTGCGCGCATGGAAGCACAAAAACAGGCTGACATCGATGCAAGCTGGGAGAGATACCGGCGCATCGAAGAGGCCAACAAACCCTTACGTGCACTGCCGTTCTCATGGGTGAGCGGGTTCAGGCCGGTACTCTCCGGCCTCCGGCCTAACTCCATGTGTAATGGACTAAATGTCGCCTCCGTCATGCACATTGAGCTTGCCGAAGAATTCACCCGGGGACGCCTCGTGCGTAGTGAAGGCGACTTTCTCTGTTCCCGGGATAAAGGCAAGGCGTGGGTTGACTCCGTTTGCAAATCGTCCACACCTGACGGTAAGCAATATGACTACGAGATCACCTGCAAAGCCTGCCTTAAGCGTGCGCGCAACATGTTGGAGAAACTTGCTTGAAGAACAAATTTACTTACTTCATCCCTGAAAAACCTCTGCCTGAGCATGTTGTAAATGCCTGCAATAACGCCAATCCCGCGGATTGCCCCTGCGGTGGCGAAGCACAATTCCTCACCATGGGTGGCGACAGTTTGCGCTGCGAATGCCGCTGCACAAAATGTAAAGGCCGGACGCGTGTTTATAATACACCTGCTGAAACCTGTGATGCCTGGCAGCAAGCAAATGCGCTCACCGGCACCATGGTGGCATTGCAAATCACGCCGGCACAGCCTGTTCATCCTGTCATTTACCACTCTGCCATTGCGTTTCACGGCGACACCCAGGTGCCTGCGTGCGGTTGTGGCGGCGGCGTAAAATTACTGCTTTGCGCGGCGGTTAACGAGTATTCACTTTGTGCCTGCGATACCTGCGGATACGAAACTGACTTGCACCCCACGCCAGCACTGGCCATTGTCGCATGGCAAAGAAAATCATGATGTTATTAACTTTTTTGTTGTAATGACGAATAACTTCTGCCATAATACCCCTGTATTCACACACAGGAAAACATCATGACAAACAAAATCTTGCCACTTGAAGATAACGCACCCAAAGCCGTTGTTGTTGCCGGCGACAACCCATGCCGCGAAGCGCTTGAAAAAATCCTTGCAACCGAGGGCTTGAGTGTTGTTGTTGTGGGCGACCTTCCTGCTGTCGACATAGAATCAGCCATTTTAGCCAAGTTTGATGAGCGACCTCAGCTCGTAAACCTAATCAATGAAGCAAACCAGGAAGAGCTTGATAAAGTGGTTTCTCAGCACAAGGCTTTCGTTAACAGCATGGAGATCGGTCTTTCTCTTCACGGCGGTCACCATGATACGAAAAAAATGATCCTGCACATCGAAAAGCAACAGCGTGAACATGACGCCATGCTTTACCAGATTGAGCGTGATCGTGGTCATGAGGGGATGAAGAAGCCTGCCTTCCTGCTTGATCAACGCAAATTCAAAGGCAAGAAAGCCCGACGTCAGCACCGTTAAATCAACAACAGGACGTACACACATGCATCCCGCACACCCTTACACGAAACAGGAAAGCCGCCGCGCGGTCAACCAGAGTAATAATAATATTCGCGCTCAGCTGTACCAGCATGGTAACCGGTTGTCGGCGGAAGCAAACCGCCTGCTCAACAACGGCGACACCACAGTGATTGCGCTCAGTGAAATGACCGGGCGCGTCAGCGAATATATGGCTATACGCCGCCACCTTTCCCCAACAGTGGGCACTGATCGGTTAACAACAGGCATGAGCGGATTGGTTCACAGGCTGAAAAAGGCGATTGAAGAGCGCACTCGCGAAACTAATGACGAATCTGAAGCGGAGTCCGAATGATTCATTTATTTCTACCTTACCACAACGACAATGAACGTTCTCCGTGGGATCTCACACAGCCACCACGTTGGTATCATGGTTTATAACAAAACAAAAGTCGCATTGTGCGACTTTTTTGTTGTAAATTAGGCGTGTTTTTGCGATACTGTCTTTACACAAACACAGGATGAAACCCTATGAGATACCTATGCAACACGCTCGGTAACGCGATACCTGTCAACTTTTGCGAAACCCTGCGCGACAGACTGTTTAAAGCTGTGAACAGCATCAACACGCTGGACCCTGACGCCGTACTCGCCCAACTTGGCAATAGTGTAACGCCTGAACAACAGCGTAACGTGCGAACCCTGCTTGAAAGCCTGCTTGCCATGACGGGCATCACTGCATTCGGTGACACGATGAACAAGAGCCGCTTCACCGTTCTGCTAAACAACAAGCCCTTTATGGTAATTCCATATTGTGAATCAACCGGCCGGTGCTCTGGCGTCGTTAATTATCACGACAAATTCATTGGCAATATCACACTGAAAAAAGGTGTTTTTGCGCCTGAGTCCATTCAACGGACCGAAGCTTCCGTATTGGATTTCCAGCGTAACAACGGACGCTACGCGGCGACACTCGCGGGATTCCACAGTGTATTCGACGCAGGCGCTGACACCTTGCCTGCGCCTGAAGAGCATTACACCACCCCTGATTACACGCTTGATGTAGAAACGCTCGATATCGACAGCGTTTCCATCGACTATTTTCCGCATACGCCTGGCGCGCTCATCATCTGGGATATTCGCCCACAAAGCGGACTTCCTGATGCCATCAATAGCATCACCGTATACGACAAAGAAATGACGGTCCGTTTGATGCAGCGTTATGCGGAACGCCACCCCGACCCGACGGGCGACTTTGACAATAAATTCGGCCCGCTGACACAGCGTTTAACCGATGCGCCTGTTGACACTAAAGCACGTAAAGGTGAGCGTAACATCACGCCTTATGATGTTTCGCATGACATGTAACTGCCACAGACAATCACGATAAACGCTTTACAAAAGGCTTGCTTGTGGCAATCTTATTACGATGATCATTCATAGTGGTCTTAATTAATAGCTCAGCGTTAGCTCTGTTTTCAGAGCGTGGTGGCGAACCATCGCTGTGCGAGGTTTTTCTGTTCGAATGTACTACTACCTCCAGGGCGTCATTCTTGGCGCAGCTGATCGCATGCGTGAAGGCAAGATCTTGCCAAAAATACGCATTAAGCGTTTTCATTTTTTAACACTTTCCATGATATAGTATTACTAATTTATGTTTTCCTACATTTACACGAAAAAGAGAATCACCAATGGACTTCCGCTTTCATGATCACTGAACAGGCCGGAGTCGATGCGCTTTGTGCATTCGTGATAAGCATCATGAAAACGCAGAATTCAAACGCCTGCAACCTGTCAAAAAACGATAATATTTTATCTTTTTTGTTGTAATTCTCATCCTCTTTTGGCATACTGTTCCTGTACTCACACAGACACAGGAGCCATCATGGCCAGCAACAAAAACACCGTCGATACACCACGCAAAGGCAGTTGGTATACCCAGGTTAACCAACCGGGGTTTATCCCTTCCCGACCCAAACCTCAAAGCGTAAAACTTCGCACCATCAGCGCTGCGGAGTACCGTGAATTACAACCTGTCTTTAACGGGAGAGGTTAATATGAGCGCAATCACTTTCAGAGGTGTTAACTACCGTTCTCTGCGCGACTTAAACGAGTCGTTAAATACGGAAGAACGCCAGTCTATGCTGCCGGACACCGGCGTTTATTTTGACGGAAAAGAATACCCGTCTATTAATGCCCTGCTCAAAGACATGGATCTCAAAGCCATCCCTGTCACTTATGGCTTGCGCGATTACATGGACGAACCCGATTCACCGTTCATCAAACAATTGACGGAAGAATTTATCGCCGACATGGAAAGCCAGTGTGCACACCTTGAGGGGCTTTCCAAGCGCCCTGAGAGCGAGGAAGAAAAGGCAGAGCTTGAGCGCTGGCAACACATGGCAGATGGCGCGCGAAAGATACTCAATATGCTCAGCGATTCGACGCTTGGTAAGCGTGGCACAGATGCATGGCTGAAATTGCTTACGGTTGACCAGTTGCGACACGCTAAACAGTCCATTGAACAATTGCTGGACACAAGAGAAAATGAAGGACATGTCGTCCTTTATATCGGCCGAGCGTTATACAAAAACGTCGCCTTCTTTTCACAGCGCGCCGCCAACGCGTGGGTAGGCGAACAGCTTCGCATTGCCGCCGCTGATCCGGTCGCAGCATTAGGGCGTCCTTACATGAAGCAAAGCGACACCCTTTTCTCGAACTCTGAACGTTTTCAGTTTGTCGTCGAAAAAACCAAGGTGCGACGCTCTGAACTCAACGAGTATCTTGGTTGTAACCCTGGCGGCGACAGCGCTATACCTGACGAAGTAATGAATAACAAGGATAGACTTGACCGTTACATTAAAGCCCGTCAGGATAGTCAGTCAGAAGAATAACACGCTTCCCCGGTACGCCGGGGAGCACTTTGAGCAGGATTTGTGCTAAGATGAATAATGAAACTAAAAACCGGTTCCTCAACAATCTGAACCAAGAAACCTGCAAGGAAACCCGTACTGCGCTTACCCGCAACTTTCTTGCCCAGGCTGACGATGACACCAAGCAACGCTTTGCGCTCAACTGGCACATCCCCCACAGCCTTTTCAACGTGGCCTCGTCAATGTTTGGTGGCAGCAATATTCAAAATATCTGTTGGTACACCATTTACAAACAAGGGATCGGTTGTTTCACCAGTGGTGCCATCGTTGGCACACCTGCTGACTTTAAACCGATTTAAGGAGAATGCTATGTTAAAAGAAGCAAAAGAAGCTGCACTGTATTTTGGCAGTATCGCAGCGGGCTTGGCCGGTGCCTTTGTTACACTCAGCGGCATTTGCGCCATTGCCGGTATTGGATAAATAATTTAACTTTTTTGTTGTAATTCCGCCCCGTTGTGGCATACTGTTCCTGTTCACACAAACACAGGAAATCAAGATATGCCACGCAACCGCAACAACTACGAAAGACAACGTCCTGCCGATCAGGTTTCACAGGACGTCCGTGATGCCTGGCGCGAACTAAAATTTCATGAATTCATGGATAAACTTCGCGAAAAAGCTACCGGCTGCGTTGTGCGCGTCTGTTCAATGAAAAACCGTCATATCAAAATTACCGGCCCGGGTCGTGCCGTTGACTTGTATGCGACCACCGGCACCATCAATGCCGCACCGTTCAAATCGATGAAAGCCGCCCGCGCCACTGGTATGAAACCGGAACGTGCTGTTGAACGTGCACTAGCGCTTGCCACGCATGGGTATTAATATGAGCAAAAATTGTTGCCCGCCCGATTGTCAAAAAGCTCTTACCTGAACTGCACCAGGACTAATTCATGGTCCGGCGGCGCGTCATGTCGTCGTCTGGCGTTTCATCCTGTGCACTTCGCAACAGCGTTTCCAGTGCAGGCATAACATTTTTATCTGTCGGCGAAACATGCAGTCGCGTATCATCCACGCTGAACATCTTAGCGTTCCTCTCCATTGACGCTTTGATGCCGTCAGCAATCGTGGTCAGCATTTCTTCATTAATACCAACCACGTTAGCCAGCCCCATATCAACCGTAAATACGGGCTCGCCGTCCCCACGGTTAAAGTCGATAAAATCACCAAGCCCCTTCCCTTCACCTACACTGAAAGCGGTACGGGTCAAGATTTGACTGCGCGATATCGCCTCTCTGACATCATCTGCAAATGCCGGATTGTCACGCCCCAGCTTCGCAATCTCAAGCTCAAACACATCAGACAACTGCTCAGCCACCATGCTTACCAGCCCAACCGGGATAGGCCCGCCCACCGGCGCATTCACCCTGACATCCAATGAAATCATGTGATTATCCCCGGCCTGTTCTTTGGCGCGCTGCAATGTCTCATAAGCGTCAACAGCGCCACCATCCTTAACCAACAACCCCTGCTGCTCCAGCGTCTTTACTGCATCATCATAATTCATATCTTTATCCTGAGTTTATGTTCTTTATTTATTGTATCACTATAACAGTACGTAGATGTTTAAACATATTCGTTGTAATTGAAGTGAACACTGTTAATATGAGCTATCGCAACCAAAGATAGCCATTATGTCACTTTGCCTTTTTCTCGAATCCATCAATGGTACATTAAGCGTAAAAGCGCCGGAGCTCACCATTCAACCAGGTGACCCCTGTTCTGTTATGTTTATCGCCTCAGTAAAGCGTGGAACTCATCATTTTGACATCGCCTCTGAAGGTTGCCTGACCCCCGTTTCAGGTTTTGGCTTAACGCCGCTTGCAGCGGTCGAAGATTTGGTTGGCAGCATCAACAAGCATGCCGCTAAAGGTGGCGAGGTTTGTCATTGTTTCGGCCGGAAGCGGACGCGAACGCCACTCCCTGCTTCTGTTGAGCTTGATGAAAGCATTAAGTATTCTCTGAAATAAATCGTTTTTTACTGCCTATTATTTTGTAATATTTCGATGTTTCGTGTATACTGTGTATACACACAGACACAGAGATATGGCCATGAAAATTGTTCATGCAGGCGACACACCCAGACCCGCAGATCCTATTGCGTTATGTAAAACCGCGTTCCGCGAAGGGGCAGATATCTGCCGTATTGACACCTGGCACCATGTGTCCAACAGCGGCAAAACGGATTATGAATTTTTTAACCTGACGCCATCAAAACGTCCGAACTGGACAGCACGAGACGGCTACATTATCGACCGCGGTTGCCAATGGTGGCAAATGCACACGCTGGGCGAGAAAATTCAGTGCATGCCGTAGCTCTCCGCTTCGCCATGATACAATCACTCTTTACGCTCACACACTGGACACCGAACAATGATTAAACTGATAAAGAAAGCAGAACGGTTTACCTGGCTTGCCCTTCCGTTCCTGTTGTTGTCCCACATAAGCGCCGCCATAGCCTTCGCGCCGTTCATGCCGCGATTCAAAGGGACTGAGGCGTACGGTATGGAGCCGTTATCGGTGTTAGGTCTGCTTATTTTGTGTTACGCCTTTGCGACGGTAGGTATGCGCCAGGTTCAGGGATTGATTTCGCTTGCGCAGGCGCGCAGTGGCAACCTTAAGCGAGGCACTCTTATTCCTTTGCGCCTACTGCATTACATTCCTATATCTTTCGCCATTAGCATGGTGCTGCTTAGTGCAGAGTCTCATTTCTACCTGCGCACTGACGCGACATATGAGCCGCTCAGCACTGCAACGAACATTACCTTTCTTGCCGCGCTTGGTGGAATAGTCCTGCTCTACATTGACGCCTTTATTGGTCGGATTTTACGAAGGAAACCGTGGTTTAAGCCTAGTTGTTAGTATCGTTAAACTCGCACTTTGTGGCATGTTATTTGCTTGTTTCTACTAAAGGATTAAAATATAACACTAACTGGAACAGCATAATGAAATTATCAACTGCAATTTTATCCGTCGCACTACTTTCCTTTGGCGCTCATGCCAACGCAGAGATTTTCATCTCTCAGTCAGGCGATGAATTTAGAACGGTCGATGTGGCAAACGAAGGGGATGAACTCGCCGTTCTTCATTACGACACAGGACTTGAGTGGCTCAACGTCAGAGAAACGTGGGGCATGTCAATGGAAGACACAAACAATGCATTACAGGGCGATTTGCAGGGCTGGCGATTACCCACCAGCGAAGAAGTTGACACTCTTATCTCGTCGTTCTTTTCTGGCTGGGATTATTCATCTACCACTTACTCAACGATCAGAGATCATTCGTCTAAACATCCCGTTGATGAATTCGGGCGCATGTTCGGTAACGGTGTAATGTCAAGGACATATACGGTCGGTCGGTATTATGATGAGAGCAATGTGATTCGAATCGCCGGCGGATACACAAATGGCGACTATTACGCGTTAATATATGGCCCGAACACAAGCTACTCATACGCAGACACTGACACTCGCTACGGTACATTCCTCGTATCAGACGGCGGGGTAACAATGGCCTCGCTCAACGACCCGTCGATAAACGCCAACAACACCAATACACCTGCCAGTTCAGTGAACGCACCAGCAACGGCGCTTACCGGGTTGTTTGCCATGGGCCTATTTGGGCGAATTCGAAGAAAGTAAAAAATCGCACACCTATTATTCTATTAAACAGGCCGCGAATGTGGCCTTTTTTCGTGCTTACGCGCTTTTCTCTGCTACCATCACTTTTCATGTAAGGACAACATAACAGGGACGATATTATGACAACTTCTGCGCGCACCGCAAACAAGCTGGCATCCATTTCCACCATGTTTGCGCTCAAACATTTCGACAACCTGTTCTCTCAGGCCGAATTGCCCGGCGATCTGCCTGAGCAGGTAAAAAACACTATCCTTCAGTCACTCGATAACGTTAATCACGGTGCATACAGCGACAAAGCGCTCAACTACTTGCGTGATGTTTTCAAAGCTCAACATAGCAATCATCGTCTGCGCAATATGTACTTTATCGTCGCTTACCATCAGGACAGCGGTAAACTGGCGGGATTCGCTGGCATTGAAAAAAACGGCGTCGACAACGGATACGAATATACCTTTACTTACCTCCAGGTTAAACCTGAATTTACCCGCAAAGGTCTCGGTACCTACCTTAACCAGGCGCGTGAAGGGGTGCTGCTTCGCCATAATATCAGCGATGCTTATACCCAGACTTTACTGTTCCGCTCTAATATTCTTATACAAACCTGATCATTGAGGTTTGACGATAATTTCTGCATTCAATGAAACTGGTTGCACAGCCCGCCAGGCGGGCTGTGCAGAGCCGCTTTCTTCCGCAGCGTAAATTCCGGCAGAGCTTGCCGTAGTGTAATTTTCAATGTTGATGCTCGCGTTTTCATCGCGATCAATGCTGTTGCCGCAGCCTCCGCAGTGGAATGTGCGATCCGACAGGGTTAAGAAAGGGTGTTTCCACCCGCAGCCGGAACACAACTTGCTGGACGGGAACCACCGGTCAATCACTTCCAGCATCCGCTCGTACCACTCCGTTTTGTACGTTAGCTGCCGCCGGGCTTCGTAGAAGCCAACGTCCGCCACGGCCCGGGCCAGCTTACGGTTTGCCATCATGCCACGCACGTTCAGATCTTCGATGTTGATTTGCCTGAAGTGTTTAACAAGGTAGCTGGTCAGCTGGTGAAGTGTGTTGTTGCGGATGTTGGCGATGCGCCGGTGCAGCCGGGCAATACGCATGTTCAGCTTTTTGTATTGGCCTGAGCCACGGACTTTTTTGACCAGTTTGCGTTGCATCCTGGCCAGACGCCGGAGCGCCGATTTGAGCGGTGCAGGATTGTCCCACACCGTTTTTTCGCCACGACTTAACGTGGCTAATTGCTTGATCCCGAAATCTACCCCAACGGCTGCTTGGTTATCGCACCGCAGGAGTGACATTTCGACATCAAGTTGAAAAGAAACCATCCACTTGTCGGCTTCGCGCCGGATGGTCATGTTGATGATTTTGCCGCCGTACTTCAGCGGTTCGGCCATTTTTATCCAGCCTAAATTGGGAATTTTGACCCGATTACCCCGGACAGAAACCTGATCACCACCGACATAAAAGCTGTCGATACAACGTCCTTTCTTTTTAAATTTTGGGCGTCCGGCCGGTTTTCCGTTGACGATTACCTTGTTGAAAAACCGTTCCCACGCTTTGTTCAGATGGATAAACGGCTGCTGGCAGGCGTATTTGGTGACCTCGTAAACCCACGGGAACTGGGACTTTTTGATGGCATTAAACTGCTTTTTGAGCGCCATACCATTCGGTTTTTTGTCGCGTTCCCCGGCTTTAAACTCCTGATACTGCTTCTCCCACTCCGCCAGACCCCAGTTAAACGCAAAGCGTGCAACGCCGCACGCTTTCATCAAATGTGTGCGCTCTTTGTTGTTGGGCTTCAAGGCGGTTTTGAATGCAATTTTCATCCGATAAATATGCCTTAAAATTACAACAAAATCAATCCGTGATCAGGTTTGATCGTTTAATTCTTGATAAGCGATTACCCTGAAACCATTCAATTCCAGTTTGCCAGCGGGTTTGGGATTCACACTGACCAGCGTGGCCTCAACTACCATGTCAGAATGCATAAAAAGATAGGTTGAGAACAACTTTTTTGTTGTAAATTTTAGCAGTTATGTCATACTGTTCCTGCTCACATAAAAAACAGGACAAAAAAAACAGAATGACATCTTCCGCTAATAATACCGATACCATCGACAACCCTGTCGCTAAAAAACTGATGGACGCACTGCATAGTGCCGGGCTGGAAGCAAAGTACGAGGACGGACTCGGCGACTGCACTGACGATAGCGCAGAGCTTGAAGAAGAAACCGCCAACGGGCTTGAAATCTCCGTACAAATCGTTAACGAAGAATCGCCGCGCGGTCAGAAAAACTACTGCATCGGCTTCTGGAGCGCCAAAAAGGGGACGATGTACCACGGACCTGAAACCAATAACGTGGACGATGTTGTTAACACCATCAAAGCCGCCATCAAGGATGGTTATGCCACGTGTTAAGGCGAGCTTCTCGGAGGATGAGGATGCGATCTACACCTCCGGGCAGTGTCATATCTTCGCAATTGCTCTTCACAGACTGACAGGGCTGCCTTTAGGCAGCATTGCACAGCGCGAACCTGTACCTGAAAAAGACCGGGTTTTTCCTGATGGCGAGCCGCTCTATTACGAGCTTCATGCACATGCTGTGGTGCTGCTCGGCGGCGGCCTGTACGCGGATGTCGACGGCATTCATCTTTTTGATGCCAATGAGTCGCTCTCATGGTTCGCCGGGACGGGAAACCTGCCTGAACTTATCCATTACGGTGACGATGAAGACGCCCTTGAAGAACGCTATCCTGACGACGTCGCACTGTATCTCAACCAGGCGCTCCGTGATGTCGATGAATGGGACTGCGATAGCCTGGCGCTTCACTATCATCACCTGTACCAGGCCGGCAAACTTGATATCGACACGCTTTGCGAGCCGGAGAAAAAGGCCGGTTAGCGTTTTTAATTCAAACATTTACCCCTGAACATTTTTAACATTTTTGTTGTAAAACTGTTGCTTTCACTTGCCATTTTGATATACTCGTTCCTGTATTCACACACAAACAAATACAGGAAACACCCATGGCACGTATTACACGTTCAAGCAGCTTCACCAGCTACCACAACCTTGCAAAAAAAGGCGACAACCGCCGTATCTGGCTTGAGGGCGAACCATTACTTCGCGCAGGCTTTATGCCCGGTGACTTTTTCCGCGTTGAACTGAACGTTAACACGTTAGCCGTATCACTCACCCACGTTCCTGACTCACCTGAAGCGCGTAAAGCACATGCCCGCAAAGAACTGCGCAAAGTGTCACGCCGTGATATGGGGACATGGGTAAAACCCATCGTTGATGTATGTAATGCAGACATTACCGGCTTATTTGGTGAATTCGCCCGCTTTCGCGCCCAGGCATTTGCCGGACGCATCGAATTCGGTATTCACCCGGAAGACCTGGCGCAAGCCCGCCGTGAAAAAGCCTTCCTTGCAAACGCACAAAAAGGCGAAATCCGCAAAGCAGATGCGTTCTTAGGTTTTGGTCTTTCCAGTGACGCCGTAGCACAAGGCTTTGCTAATGAAGGCATTAAAACCAAGCAAATCTGGGCGGTAGAAATGGAAGCCCGTTACCTTGATATCGCCTGCCTTAATTCACCTGAACGCTATCAGGATGCGCACATGTTCTGCGGCAAAGTGGAAGAGGTCGAAAAACACCTTCTTGAGCCGGTGGACGCTTTTTCTTTCTCTATGGCCTGCACCAACCACAGCCGTCAGGGTAAAACCAAGAAAAAGCTGGCAACCGCTGAAATGGGTGATGAAGTCACCTCGCTGTTCGGCGTGGTTGAAATGATCCGCGCTGCGAATCCCGCCGTGATGTTCTCTGAAAATGTACCTGACGCGATGGGCTCTGTGACCTACGAGCTGTTGAAAAAAGAACTGTCACGCTTAGGCTACGTATGCCACGACATGATCCTTGACCAGTCTCACAGTGGCGCGATTGACCGCCGTCGCCGTTACTGGATGGTGGCATACAGCAAAGGCTTAAACGTGAATGTGGAAAGCCTTATGCCGGCGACCCGCGAACGTACACACCAGACCTTTGGTGAGTTCATGGAAGATCCGCAGGGTGACGGCGTATGGCATGATGCTGCCAAGCTGCAAAAGCGTCAGGATATCAACTTAGCTGCCGGTCGTAACTTCACTATGAAAAAAGTGAAAGCGGATACCACCATTGTGAACACCATTCCGCGCAACTACACCAAGCATCAGGTATCCAATCCGCATGTATTCAATGAGGATGAATCAAAATACCGCCTGATCACCATCAATGAACATGCGCACATGAAGCTTATTCCGCCTCACCTTGTGCAAAACTGCTCTGCGACAACCGCACACGAAGGTATGGGACAGGGGATTGCTTACCTTCACGGCGTGGGCGTGGCGGAAGGCTTTATGCGAAGCGTCTCTTTTAATAACGACCACACACAGCAGCGCTTACCTCTGTAAGCGCACAGAAGGAAACAGAACATGAACACGCAATTTAACCTGCTTTACACGGACATCAACAACACAAAAGCCAGCGCCACTGTCATTCTTGCCGGCGCTATCACCGATGCACAAATTGACGCCATAATGGACAAGCTGGATGATGGCATGTACTTCATTCCAAACCAGGTCGGTCTCCCGGCTCCCGCAGATACGCTTGCGGAACACGCGGATTTCCCGCACCCGGAACAGGATCATGCATGGACAATCATCAAAGCTTTTCATCACGGTGATAAGCCCACTGCCGACAGTATGCTGACCAAAGATGCACCCACACACAGTATGACCATTGATGAACTGGTGTCACGCATCGTTCAGGTGGAGTGGGATGAGGATGCAGAGTGGGAGCGGCTGACTGCGCTTACCGGGCAATAGGACGCCACGCAAATCAACGGACACAGCTTTCCAATAGCCAGGTTATTACCTGGCTTTTTCATGTCCACCATTTCACTTTTTAGTTGTAATATTATGCTTTTCATGAGACACTTAACACTCACACAAACACACAGGTACGCATGATGACAAGTATCAACACCACCATGACCACACTCCCCGTCGGCTTTGCCGGCGCAGACTTTCTGGATTATCAGGAACCCGTCATTCCACTGGCCTTCTTTGACTTTTTGAGCCCTGTTGCGGATGCTCTCAGCCAGGTAGGCGAAAACCGCCTCATCGGCTCAACTGACGCCGGTATGGCTACATTGCTCATTCAGGAAAACGTCGATTATGCGCCGGTGGCTGAAGGTGACTACCCGGATGACGAAGAAGCGGATGATGAAGCCGAAATCAACACCGTTCTGACGATTCGCCTGCAATATGTTGCTGAAACCGGCACAGTGGTGATCACCGCAAACATCCACGAGCAACACCCTTTCCGTGGCAGCGAAAACATCAACATTATCCCGCTGAATGATCTCGATACAGCTATGCAGGCACTGTCCGGCATGGATTACGAAGGTAACACCGTCATCCCGCGCACCCGGGACACACTGCACAGCCTGTTTGCGCTCAAACCGCAATTCACTGACAACGTAAACATTCACTGGGACACCCGTCATGGCAGCTAAGCGGGCACTGTCATCCACGATTGCCGCCGGGCTTACGCTCGATAGAGTCGGCAAGCTCATGCGCAACAACCTTTGGGTCAAGCGCAAATACACCATCCTGTCGGCCTGCGTGGTTGGCAGCGTGGCCCGCGGGACCGATCACGACAACAGCGATATCGACATTGCCGTCATCATCCCGAAGGTGCGCGGGAAGCGCGCCATCACCGTGACTGAGCAGTACCACGCCCGGTTTAGCGCTGATCACCAAAAGCCGCACTTCAATGGACGCCAGGTTGATTTACAGTTCTTCTACGAAAACGACCCTGCGTTGAAATCGTATGACACCATCCCACTGAAATAATGGTGTCATACACATAAAAAAATCAGTTTTGTATACATAATTGTGGTGACATGTTTAAATTTCGCTATTTTTTATACACGTCATCATCATTGATACCCTGCCTTTTTCACGCACCAACACCTCGCCTCACGCCGTTCTTTCTGGTATGATAACACCTGCAAAAAACAACAACGAAGAGGCTTACGCATGCAAACACTTTCTCTTACGGCACTCAGTGTCGGCCCGGGTCAATGTCGTGACTTAAGCGATACACTGAGGGAGGGCGTGCAGCGCACCCTCTGGCAACTTGAGCCTACCGATACGCCCCTGTTTGACACGAGTACCGGCAAAATACATTTCTCTGTCTATGAGCGCTTGCTTGCTTCCATCCAGCAGCACATCAAGGGCGAATTGTTTCGCTTGCACGTCAATGACGTGGATGGCAGCGTTCAGCTTGTCACCATGACAGAGCACGATGACTTTAACGCGGGAGACAAACTCACCGTCCCGCTTCATCATTAGCGCCACCTTACTCACTTTTCTTCAGACATAAAAAAACGCCGTCATCTGACGGCGTTTTATTTTCAGCATGGTAATGATTACAGATCCATCCCCAGCATAGCCAGCACCACACCATCATCTTTGCGGTAAACCCCCATCACCTTTCGCTCTGCATCCCAGACGCAGTGCAGGGTGACGCTATTACCTTCACACAGCACATCAAACGCCACTGCCCCCTTAGGCGCTTTTAAACACGCCGCGAGCGGAAAGTTCGATTTTACTGACGATGACGGCAATTGTTCTTTTAACGCATCAATCATATAACCCCTCGCCTCTTCTCCCCAGCGTGAAGATACTGTTGAGGCGTTTTCAACAGGGAGAATATCGGCATCATTCTGCTCCAGACTGCCAAGAACCGCATAGCCGTCTTCTTCCCCTCCCCAGCTCAATGACGTCCATCGTGGTGTCTCAATCAACGAAGACATCCAGTCATCAATCTTTTCCAGGGCCGCCATAGGCTCACCTGGCACGGTCAGTTTCTGAAGGGTGTTGTCCGGCCTTATTACCAGCATTGCCCTTGTGTCATCCTCGTAAATAAGGTCGCCAGACAATGATTTCGGCTCTTTCAATGCCGTGTAAAGCGTTACACCTGCATCGTAGCTGCGATTCCAGTCAAGATTCTCATCCGTTCTCCAGGGCTCAAACTCAAGACCGTCCAACATCAAGTCCAGGTAGTTAGGCACACCCGCCGTTTCCGGCGCGTAGTAACAAAGTGCATCTGTGCCGTGACGGTGCTCATAAATGAATTCATACGCCAAAAGCGGGATCGCAGACGAATAAAAATCATACATCTCGTTAACGTCGTTAAAACCAAGAATAGAGGTAAGTATGCTGTCAACATCGCCGTTTTTCAGAGGTTTCCCATGGCTCTTACCCACCACCTTTGATAGCGACGCCCGGATATTGTCATCGGTAACGAACGTGGAGAACAGGCCGGCAACAACCCCTTTGGTCAGCGTTGATTTGATCGCAGCGCGCAGCATTTTTAGCTGGTCCTGTGTCTGGATTAATGTGCGAAGCGGTGCAGCACAAGCTGCGTCATTGTTTGACGTAGTCGTCATATTGAATTCCTCATTGTGTCTGGCGATTTACTGCCGAGCTTGGCCCCCATTTCCCACCCTGCTTCGCCATAAATGACAAATAAGGCTTATGTATTTTGTGGTTAGTTTTACAGCGAACGAATTGCACCTTCGGGGGCGGCGCGGGACGAACAACCCGCATTCCAACGGAACGGGATGAGTATCTCACGAGCAACAATAAAAGTAAACATTTTTGTTGTAGCTTAACAAAAAAACGCCGGGATAACCGGCGTCTTGTCTCTTCATTAACCCATTTCTTTATGTGTTTTTAGGGCGTTCAATATCAGGCGCATCCGGGCCGTCATCAGGCTTCACGGACAGTGCCTTCGCTTTCTCTACAATCTCGTTGTACAGTTCCGGTCGCGATTCCCTGTCACTTTTAGACATGCCATACGCAGTGTTGTTTAACAGTGTTGATACAGATAATCCGTGCTTCTCCGCCTCAGGGGTTAGCTGTTCAATAAAGTGTTCAAGGAAACCTTCAACATGCTGATACCGCTTCACGCTTTCACCCAGTGCAAGGCGGAACTGATGCTGCGCTTTCCAGTCGGCTGCATCACCCTTGAATGCAGGCACTAACGGCAATGGCGTCATCGCACCCACCGGGTTCATACCAAGTACATGGTTGCCGACTTTATTGCGAAACTGCGCCATAGCCATCGCTGTGACCCCCTCAGGGAACGGATCGAAGTGACCTTCCGCTTTCACCCCCATCATGTTGTCATACATGCTCTCTGACAACACGGGCATGATCGCCTTCTCACCCATCAGAGTCAGCACTTCCAGCTCACCCGCATGGTTATTCAGCGGATAATCCGCCCGCAAATCAGACGCCTTCACTAAAGAGGTAATGTCATGCTCTGCCAGGCTAACAGGGAGAATAACGAAGCCATCGTTCAGCGCATTTTGTCGCTTTATATTCTGCTCGGTCAGTAACGCTTTGAGCGCATCAGACAACGTTACTTCCGTGTCTTCATGGGACATATCACGAATATCGAGCCCCTCGACGGCAAGCTCGCAGAAGCTCTCCATTTCACCGGCTGTCACCCCCATTTCAAGCAAGGGTACAGGGTCGATAACGTCAATGTTTACAGCCGGGTTGTGATTAACATCATACGTCCCGGTCCCTTCGGTATAATGCCCTGAGACAGGCGAAAAACCGTCCCGCTCAACCTCTTCAACGCCTGCTTCACTCTCATAACGAATCGAAAGTGCTGCCATAAATACCGCAGCCTCCCGCGCCGGGTTGGCGCGCCCGTCATCATAAGCGGCTTCTTCAACCACATCGTAAAGGTGACTTTCAAAATCGTGGTGCTCGTCAAACTCAGGCACACCATCTTCCATCTCACGTCTGTCTGCGCTTCGCCCGACGCTGCCTAATGCGACAAGGATTTCGTTCTCGTTCAATTCGGTTGCCATAGTATATTCTCTTCATAAAAAACAATAACGTTATACATTGATGTTATCACATACAAGGTAATACGATGAAGCATTTTCGTTGTAAAAATAAAATATAAATGATAGATTTGACCTTTATTCATTTTTAACGAACATCGAGCCAAAACCATGTCATCCACAGATTTAAAGCCATTTGTTTTAACCGGGCAGATTACAACCTTAAGCTTTGACGCACTGAAAGATAATGAAAAAGATGCGCTCATCGCAGCCTGGCCTGATACGGCAAGCGATGCAACCTACTTGTCTTTCGGTAACACCCTTTACCGCCTTGAAGATTTCACAAAACAGGAAAACGGTGATTATCTGCTTCACCCGGGGAATGACCACCTCTTTTCATCGATCACACTGACCCCCGCTGGCGGCAACGATGACACCTTGATGGATATCAGCGCCGTGTACGCGAGTGAAGCCGGCGCAATGCACATGGCGACACAACATCCCGTGTCCGTTGTTTTACATCGTGAGAAAAACGGTTCGCTGTCACTTGCTGCAACGGACATGTCACGCCCGTTAAGCATTATTCTTCTTGAAGAAAAAGATGAATTGCAGGCTGCGATCTACCCGGCAGAGTACAACCCGCTGGTGGTGCAACAAACGCTTTCTACCATCATGGAAATAAGTGATGACAACTAACTTAAACTTTTTTGTTGTAATTCAAGCTAAGTCTGCTATACTGAGCTTCATCCGGTGAGATAATCTCGCCCTAACCAGGAGAGCCTGAAATGGCACGATTTATTTTACGGGGTTCAATGACGTTTCACTAAGTATACTTACTTAGGAGAACCCCATGCACAATATTGCACCCTTTGCGCCAAAAATTGTTGAGCGCACCACAACACGCACCGTTATCTACGACACAATCGAAGATTACCGGCGTAACCGTTTGGCCTATTTAACCTCGCACAAGGCTCACGTTAAGTGTGTGACCTGCGAAAAAACGTTTCGTGACGCAAAGAGCGCCGGGAAACAACCGTGCACCACGGTGCGACAGGTGACTGACTTTACGTTCAATCGTCATCGCGCCCGTGACAACGGCACACTGCTCGGGTTTACTTATTGGAAAACCAAGACGGTCACTGAGTTGCATCCTGCGCATTCGCTGCGTGAGGTTGCGGTCGTTACCAATGAGCTTGGTGATGACATTGGTTACCACGACATAGCCAGGCGTGAGCGTGAAGCTTACCTGCGCGGTTCAGGGCGAACAGATTTTCGTCCTACCATGGAACAATTCCTGGCAAGCCGCTGGTATTCCCCGCTGCTTCGCGGTCAATTACCGGCCGAGCGTGACAAGACGGAAGCTAATGACTGGTGCGTGCGCTACCGCCACTATCCACGTCACATGCTGGAAGGGTCTTCATGGCGTCGCATGCGCACCACGCAGGAACGCCGTATGGTGGATGCCTGCCAGGTTGATGAGTTCAGCCCGGCCATCCGCGGAAAGCGCTCAAAGCGTAGTCTGCCTACGCAATGGGATGACTTTTACCCGCACCGCGATCGTACGTGGAAACGCCGCAAAGTGAAAAAACAATGGATGGTTAACTTAGGTTAACCATCTTTTTTTTGCGTAAAATTAAACTTTTTTGTTGTAATAATTTTCCGTTGTGGCATACTGACCAGGTAAACAAAATCACACACAGGAATACACACATGCTTAAAAACTCTACCCGTCTAACTTACGTTGCCGCCATGTCCGTTCTGCCTGGTTGGGATGTTTTAATCTCGCATCCGACAGAATCTTTCGTTTCCGGTGAAGTTGAAGATGTCATCAATATTGATGGCCAACCGTTAACGCTTGTTGTGAATGGCGAAAGCTTTGAATTTGAACCTCACGACGCGGTACAGCTCCACCAGCCTGTACTTGTCGCACCGACAGAAACCAACGGGCTGACACAGGCAGATATCCTTCTGCTGGGCTTCCTTGAAACCATTAATGGTGCTGGTGGTCTGCGCCGTGACAGTAATGGGAATGTCAACTATCAGGACGAGCTGGAAAACGACTGGCCCGATCTTGCTATCCAGGCTGAAGAAGCCCTGAACTACTTCATCGAAAAAGGGGCAGGGTACGCAACACTGCGCTTTACTGATATTGATGAAGACGAAGAGCTGCTATAAGGAGAAGGCATGTCTGACATGATACTGCTCGACGCCATGGACGCGGCGCTTAAAAACATTGAGCGCCAAACGCCGGAAGAATATATGGCCAACGTCGCAAAACACCGTGACGGTGCTGTTGCGACAGCGCTTAACGATTTGCAGGACGCAGGCTTCACGCCTGCTCTTCCCGGTTTCCCTGCACCAACCGAAGGCAATAAAGCCTGAGTATAACGCCGCTGCATTCAGCGGCTTTTTGTTGCACCATCCGGTTTCGCGCGTTACACTTGCCGCCGGCAACCGCGCCCTACATTCACAGACAAAAAAGAGCGATAATCGATGAAAGCTATGATCCATGGCGAACCTGTTCGCCACACTTCAGACACTCCGCCTTCCATAGATACGACCCGTACCAAGCGCCGTGGAGAACCTGAATTTTCACAAGGCGATACCGTGCATTTTCATGCTTACGCCAACCAACAGCCAATTTTTGCCAAGGTGAGGGCGGTATCACGTTCCGGCGGGCGCGGGCCTGAATACCGTTACTTGCTCACCGGGATTGATGCGCCATTGGAGAGCTTGACCAGCGCAGAGAGCATTGTCGAATCAGCACATTTTAAAGATCCGACGCAACACCCCTTTTCCTGGCACTAACTGTCACATTTTGAACTTTTTTGTTGTAATTTCCTGTGTGGCGTGAGAGAATGGCTTTACACAAACACACAGGAATGCATTATGTCTCTGAACACCCCGGAAATCGCACGCAAAATCGCAAACAGCTTAGCTCTCAGTCTGAGTACCGATGGCGGCATTGCGCACACTGAGGTTATCCAGCCTCACGTCATGGTACGAAGCTTTATGCTGGATCACCGTGAACTAGGCAGAGCTATTCAGGGCATGTTGATTAATGCCCGTGAACATCAGGTCGATGGGCTGTCACGCATCAGCTATCAGAAAATTAACGACCAGGTAAACATGCGATCTTTTGAGGATGCAGTTCTGACCCTGAAATTTGGCACTATATCCATGCAGGTCAAGTTTGGTTTCACTGTTTTCCTGTCTGACATCAGCGGTGACTCTGTTCGCCCTGACACCATGGAGATCACATATTCAGGCTCTGACAAGCCCCTGTCTGATCCTGCTTGCCCGCTGACATCCAGCCAGAGTGACGCTTTTATGTGGTACGGCATCCTTGAAAACGGGATTCGTCATGCGCTGAAACCATACATCCGCGAACTGGCCGCTAATGGTCAGTGCATCGCTGCCTGACGCCGTGCTTTACCCGGCCATCAAGCGATGGCCGCAACCAAAAGGTATTTATTATGTTCTATTATGGCGAAATTGGCTACCAGTTTGATGGCGGCTCTCATAAGCTCGAAACAGCCGAGAAGGAGGCGATCAAGCGCTCCGAGAAAATCGATGTTGTCGGCATTTTTGATCAGCACGAGGAACTCATTTCTGTTGCCATTGACGGGCAAATTTTCGAGCCGCGAAAAGCTTAACTGCGCGATCACGTTGTGCCGGGCTGTGCCTGGCACTATTTTTCAAACATACTGCTTTTATTTAACTTTTTTGTTGTAAAACCTCTCGTTTTTTGCGATACTGTTCCTACACAAACACACAGGAACAGATTGCCATGCTCAATCGCTTTGTTACACGAATTCACCGCTACGCGGTAAAACGCCTTGCAAACGGCGCAACCCGTCTTTACGTACAAAACGCGGACGCCCTGCAACAGTCAGGTCTCTTAAAAAACTGCCGCGTAAGCTTGTCGTTCAAACGCGGACGCATCGAAGCTACACTGGATAAAAACGGTACACACAAAATCATGGATACCGCCCGTGGTGAGCTGTTTGAACTAAAAAATAAAGATACCACCAAAGCGCTGGGTGACGCACAATTCGTTACCATTACGTTTCGTACCGGCAAACTCATCATTACCATCCACGGCATGGATGAAGCACAGCAAAAGCGCGAGCAGCGCATTATTGACAACCTGCTTTCAGGTAAGCCATTACGCACCGCTTGCCTGTTCTCAGGTCTGGGTATGCTGAGCTACTGGATCAAGCAGGGACTTGCCTTGCAGGGAATAAAAACGGAAATCTGCTTTGCTAACGATATGGACGAGCTGGCGATGAGTTGCAACCTTGCGGGTAACCCGATGTGGGAAAACGCGACGGCGGATGCTTCAGCGGTAGTAGACTCACTGAACGCATTGCATCTTTACGACCTGCCACAATCTGACTTTGTGACCATCGGCTACCCATGCGTGGGGCAATCATCGCTTGCGACGGAAGAAAACCGGGATCTTAACCACCCTACGGTTGGCACCCTGTTTGTGCCGTTGGTGAATGCGCTACGCCGCATGAATCCGGGCCTTTTCATTATTGAAAACACACCCCGTTTTGGTGCTTCTGAAACTCTGTCTTTGCTACAGCGTTCGATGCCTGATTACAACTTTACACAGCGCGTGTTTGACGGGCATGACTACAATGAACTCGAATCGCGCAAGCGTGTCGCTATTGTTGCTATAAGTAAAGGGTTGCCGGCGATGGATTTAAGTGACATACCTTCGCAGTTCAACAATGAACCCGTACGCACCGTTAATGACATCCTTGAACCTATGCCGCTGGATGCTGCCTGCTGGGACGAAATGGCACACGTTAAAGCCCGTGACAACATGAAACATCTGGGATACCGTAATTGCCTGTATTTCGGCGATGAAGCTAAGATGGTAACGATTCCTGCTTCTTACGGACCAAGAAAGGCCGGTACACCTATGATTGCACACCCTGAAACACCTGAGCTGCAACGGCAGGTTATGCCAAACGAGCACGCCAACTTACGTGAATTACCCGGCGCGCTAAAATCGCAGGTGATGAAAGTCTGGAAAGGTACACACCCGCTTGTTTCCAAACGGGGCTCTTTTTCAGCCGCCAACCGGTTACTTGGCAACGGTGTATCACGCCGGATCTGGACCAGCATGGGCGCAGCGCTTGGTTTACACCTACTTAGCGCAGCTACCCAACCTGACACACTGGCCGCTTAACGCGGCCTCATCGGCCTCACATTATCAGGAGCCGGAATTTCCGGCTCACCGGTAGACGGTGCATCCGCCGACCGGATATCCTTTCCGGGGTCATCCATACCGAGTGCGTCACGCAATTCCTGATCATCATCAAGTTGCTGTGCAATCCATGCATTCGCTTTTGCCATATTGGCTTTTATATCATCAAGACCGGGATCGTTTTCGCGCACAAACTTGAAATTATCCTTTGATTCTTCAATGCATGCATCAACCAGGTGGTTACGCAGTCCGGGCCCAACGTCGCGGCTCACTTTCGCAAAGAATAGCGTATCATTCTCATCGTTGACAGACATCGTCAATACGTTATTTTCCGGTGCAAACGACATATTCACCAGTGCTTTCGACGCCAGCCCCATTACCTCTGAAACCGGCACGTCATGAAAAACAACAACCCCGTTCTCAACTTCACCCCGTGTGATGGACTGACTCTTGTTTAGCACCATGCTCAGTGCCACCGTCGGCAGAGGCGAATTCATCCAACTTAAATCGTTAGGCAGAGAGGGGATGCCTATCTGCCTGGCCTGCTCACGCTTCCACAATGTGTTTCTCATCGACTCTTCAGCGAGCAGGGTTTTCGCTTTATCGAAGTAATCAACGGTCACCGTCGGCTCCATCTGAATGGCGTACTGGTAATCGTCATCAAACACGGCTTTAAGGGTGCCGATATCCGGCATGGACTCCACGGTAAAGGTCTGCCGTGACGCTGCTTTTAACAGTTGCGCAGGGTCAACCTTTTTCATTACCCCGTCTACTCCCCGCTCACCGCCGGAATAGTAAATGATGTTTTCTGCCCGTTGTAGCACGGCATTCAGCACATTGGTTTCTAATTCTATTTCTGGCGAACTGCTGATCCGGTCAACGAGATTTTGTGCGAAATCACTCGCCGACTTTTCAGCCTTTTTCTGCTGAAAATCCACCACTTTCGGTTTGTTTGTCATAATCTTTGTCCTGCAATCGGTATACCTTTGATGGTATCACAGGAAAAAGCCATAAAATCTCACAATTTTAAACTTTTTTGTTGTAAATTAACGTTTTAAATGCGATGATAACCTTTCTTTAAAACCACACAGGAAACCGCCATGAGCGAACAAAACAAGCGTCTTTACAATCTCGCCAACCCTTCTGATCCCTACACACTATTCGCCCCTTCCGTCAGTGTTGCCGGCGGTGCGGTGTTGTTAATTTCAGGACAATATGGCGCTATCGCACTGGATGAAAATGGCCGCAAAGATGATGAGTCCGAAAGCAGCCCTGTCTTATCCGGCTGGCAAGAGTGGACCAAAAAACACAATATGGGACCAGACTGGTTATACGACAACCGTACTGATGTCGCAGACGCTCTCGAATCTGTTGTTATCGGAAGCCCGGCAGAACGTATTGAGTTCGAAGCTCGCATGAAGGACAAAACACGTGAGGAATATGACGCTGCAAAACTTCAAAAGCTTGAAGATGAGCAAACCAGTCTGAACCAAATCGGACAGCTTGCTTACTCACTTGCACGCTCTTTGAGGGAAATGGATCCGGAAGAGCTGAAAGGTGCCTTTGAGATGCAGTAAACCACGCCATCCACTCACAAAGAGGCGGCATATTGCGGCCTCTTTTTTTTGTCTGATTTCAAACTTTTTTGTTGTATTTTTTAACGGTTGTGGCATACTGTTCCTGTACCTAATCACACAACCAGGAAGCAAAAAAATGAGCAAAAAAACATTCGCACAAATCAAAAAACTTATCGCCGGCGGCTTTGAATCATCAACCGGTCTGACACCTGAATTTCGCTCGTTCTCCACCAAGTTTCGTAACGCCATGAAAAAAGCGTTAGCGGAACAGGGCGCAGAACTGGTTAACTTTAGCCGCGGACACTTTTATTGCTCAGGCTTTTATCGTATCGATGGCCAAATGGGTTACTTTTCCATCTCTGATGTCCGTAGCGGTCTGCAAGACTGGCCGGGACACATCATGTTTCGCACGGCGCAGCATGAAAAAGATTACACCGGCGGTTCTAACAACTGGGGCAGCTTTGATGATGATAAGCTTGCAGAGCGCATGGTTAATCTTATCAAGTAGTCTTCATGGAAAACGGGCTCACGCCCGTCTTCCCCCTTGTACCGTGATACAATAACGGGGATGACCGTTTTTGATTTTAAGGATGCCCATGTCAACACGCACCGGAATTTTTTTACACTTCACTTTACTTGATCCCAACGACCCCCACGAGGGCGCTGACTTACATGTCAAAAAAGAGAACATCTCTACACACAGCTTTGACAAAAGTTATCCGCTTCTCGATACTCAGATGATCCAGGTACTCACGCTTGAACTGAACGGAAAGACTATTGATGTGCATTGTGATGAGCTGTATTTCGAACGCGAAGATGCGCAACATGTCGGCATCGTCTTCCCGGAGGGTAAGGAATTAGGCCAGCCCGTCTTTGGCCCGTTGATCATTACAGGTGCGGATGGTAAAGACAGTCCTTTTTCTGAGAGTGAGATATCTGAAATGGTCCTTAATGGCGAACTCACGCCGCTCATTGGTGCAACACCGGCACAAAATGACGATGTTTTTAACACTCACACGCCAGGCGGGAACGTTCTGCACTGATCACGTCAGGCACCCGGCCTCTTCCGGTTTATGTGTTACAACAAGACGAAAGCCTGCATGATGCGGGCTTTTTTGTGTCCGAAAATTCATACTTTTTTGTTGTAATCAATGGGTTTAATTGAGATAATACTGACTCACACACAACACAGGAATACAACATGCAAACTTTCACTGTCGACGACACCTACCGCGTCATCATCGATAAAGCCATCGTTGAGGCGTCAAAATCAGAAACCTTCGCCATTGAACATGATGGTGACGTATATCGCGCCATTGTCCCGTCACCCCTTGCTGACAAGTTCAGTGCCGGCTTTAAAGATGAAGCGGATGCTGCTTACTACTTAGCTCACCTGCGCACCTACCATGCCAACGGACACGACTGGGCCTTTGATGACAAAGTGGCGGTTGCACGCGCGTTATGGTCTGCCCTTGGCGATGTACCGGTCAATGAGGATGGCGAGCTCGAAGAAGCGTTCTATGGCTTTGAGGAAGGCTGTGATCGTGAATACATTTGGGGTTGGTTTGAGGAAACCTTCGATATCTGCATCGGAAAAGAATTCTTTTAGTCATGACGTGGGCGCTACTGCGCGCCCACACCGTTTTGAGGCAAGGAGCCTTCTGGCAGTTTGCTAATCACCCGGATAACCTGATTATCTGTGTTTTCAATGATGAGCTCAAATTGGTTCATCTTCACAATGTCACCAAAGAGCAGATATTCACCCACATTCCAGAAGTTCCAGAACCCGGCTGCAATCCCGGTCACAATCACCATTGTGCTTTGCCATGACCAGTCGCCCCAGTGATACACGACCTGATTAATCATGACAATGACCAGCCAGGCGGCGGTAATCGTTGACCAGAAGGCATACCGGTCACTGTACTGACTGCCGTACAGCGTCAGCATTCGCCTTACTTTATCACCTGTCCAGTCTGATAATCCCATCATCTGATGATTAAACCGGACATTTTCCCGGTTCATAAAATGCAGAAAACTGAGCAGCGACACCCACAGCACGCTCGCACTGAATATCGGCGACGATACCAGCCCCCACAGCGTTATTTCACCAATCAGGAAACTTGCCAGTGACGCTGACCAGCCAATAACGCTCATAATCATGCCCAGCGCAAACACGGCGGCCGGCGATAAGGCAATCATCAAATCTGTTAGCGGCGAATAGGGTTCGTAAGCAATTTGACCTTCAAGGCCATCCACAGGCTCTTTGATGGTCAGGCGGGTAAATAACGTCGGAGAATGTTCGCATCCTTGCATTGGCTGGCGCTCCAAATTGTCGTCTTAATCTGATCATAACACACAGGCAAGCTTAACGACGAAAATGGAAAAACTATTCACTCTTAATAAACTTTTTTGTTGTAATTTTCTGTGATTTTGCTATTCTAACCCTACACACAACACAGATGAGAAAGACCATGTCAAACACTGAATCAACCGTTAACTACCTGAACGACGTCAATGCTTTTTTCGGCGCTGAGAGCAACTTTCTTGCCCAGGGTAAAGAAAAGCACTTCATTCGTCTTGAGAAGCTTGACGAACCGTTCAAGCGCGCTGATGGTAAGCGCGTATCGTTCCAAATGGAATATCGCGAGTTGTCTGAAACATGCACCGACGCGGATGATGAAAGCTGGTGCTGTGTACGCAGCAATGAGTTTACCTACTGGTCAGCTACAGAACTTAAAGCAATGGGGCTCAATGTGTCTCACAAGAACCCTGAACGCTGGGTGCCAGAGAATTACGACATTTTCGAGCACGTCAACATTTTTTAATACCGGGCGCATCGCGCCCAACTCCACACATACACACACTACACAAAAGGAAATACAAAATGGGACAATTACGTTTCGTTAAGCCAGAGCACGCCGACATTATCAACGAGTACCTTGCCGGTGCTGAAAAGGGACTGGTTCTCGTCATGCCTGATCAGCAGGCCATCATGGAAAAACTCGACGTTGAAGATGAGACCTGTCTGGGCGACCTGCCTGGCGGCTACGACTTCGGTGGTGACGCGGATATCTGGCTTGATGTTGTCAGAAGCGATCAGCATTACATCTTTACCGACATTGCCGAAGAGCAGGGTGTTGACATGGGCGATGTCATTCGTGATGTCCGCGGCGCTAAAGACTGCACTGACAACAATGACAGTGAGTAAATGACTTCCCGGTGATCAGCTTGCCGGGAGGTGTGCAGTAAATACATTGAATTATTTCAAATATATATTGCACACCGCCCCGTTCTGACATATACTGTACGCAACACACAACAAACACAGGAACGTCATGAAACATCCGCGTCTTGAGTATGCTTTAGTGAGCCTTTTCTTGCTCACGGCGCTCTCAGCCCGATACTACCCGGTCTATACGCACTGGCTGGTGGTCGGTGGCGCGATGGCCGCACTGCTCGTTATGAGCACAGCGGCACTCATCCTGACTTTCCGTAAAGCCCCGGCGAGTATTTTCAGGGTTTTTTTAAAATCAGGAGTAAAATAATAATGGCGAACATTTTAGCTTTTCCCTTTAAGTCAGGGATCCACGCTGCCGTATTTTTGTTTTTATCTTTTATTGGTTTTCTGAGCGTTTATCCGCATATTCAAGCGCTGGGTATTGAGACGTTGACCATCACCTTTCATATGGTGGCAATGTTATTTATTTCCTCACTGGTTGTCCGGCTTTTTCTTTAAGCTTAAGGAGATGGAACTTGTCGTCGAAGACGTGAAAGCCGGCGAGTTTTTTGTTTTCGGGTGTGCTCATGGCTGTCGCCGTTGTTTGCATGACTAACATTTGTTCAATTTGCTCAAAGTGTAAGCAGAATAAAAATTTTAAAAAATAATTGAACATTTTTGTTGTATTTTTATTTTAGATGAGTAATACTAACAACATACACAGACACAGAGAGATACACATGCAACTGAAGATTCAAAACTTACATACCAGACAGCACAAAGCGTTGCTGGTAACCGCGACACAGGCTCAGGTTGATGCTATGATGCCTGCCATTGAAAAAGAGCGAATGGGACTTAAAATGGATATTGGTGATATCTACCCGGACGACAATGGCAAGCAAGTGATTGAGCTGATTACGCACCGCAGTCATCACAAGCGTGCCGCGAGCTGGCTCCGGGATTTGATCCAGGATGTGCAGAAAAATGTAAATTCATCTGTGCAGGCGGCGACGGCATGAGCCTGTCCCGCTACATTAATCTTGTCAGCTTACTGGCCGCTGTGTCGGCAATGGTAAGTTTGCTGGTGGGGATCTTTGATTCCCCTGAAGCCGGGTTTGGGACTCTGCTCCTGATTGGCGGGTTTTCATTGATGATGCTGTTTTTTGTCGGCGCGCAAAACTTCCCGTTCCGGACGTCAGAATAAAGACCCTTCGGGGCAAGCTGGCCAGATGGCCGGCAGTAAAACAGGGCACAAGAGCCATTTTCGGTCTCTCTCATTCAACGTGTGCATCCTGTGTTTGTGTGAAATGCTTCGCACACGGAGAGAGACCACCCTATAACGGTGTGCCCGGTTTATGTTGACCGGCACCCGGAAATACCGCGGACATGATGACATGGACGCCTGAAGTACCAGGAGCACAAGTACCGTTTTCGGTCTCCTTCATTCAATGTGTGCATCCTGTGTTTGTGTGAAATGCTTCGCACACTGAAGGAGACCCCCTATACGGGTGCCCGGTTCTATGAGACCGGGACTCAGAAACAAAACGTCACACGCGTTAATCTTCGGCTGTCCGGCCTGTGTTTGTGTGAAGTTTGAGACCGGGCAGCCACCCTCTTCGCGTCGTCCCCATCCTGTGTGTGTGTGTGAACTCCGGGGGCGACGCTCCCTATAACGAAAAGCCCGCTCAATGCGGGCTTTTTTGTATCCTGACGCCGGTTACTACACCAGCATGTGATGACCGACGGGGATCCGCAGTACCGCGGGAAAATCAGGATGACTAGGCTCTTTGCCATACGCGACGTGAAACAACTGTGACACCATCGCAGTCACTTTACCTTCCGGTAAATACTGGACAGTGTCAGGCGCAAACAACATAAGCACCTTTTCCGCCGTTCCTTTTGCATTATCCAGAGGCAAATGGCAAGGCACACCGGTTATCTCGCGTGCGCCTGCTTCCCGGTACAGCGCCTGGCGGTGCTCACGCGTCAATTTTTCATCTTCAGCGATCCCTGCCTCTCCGGCGGCATCTATCTCCAGCACCAGCCAGCAGTTTGAGTTTGCCATATCGGCAGCAAGCCATGACAAAAACGCTTTACCGACACCCTGGCCGCGCACCGTCGCTGCATTAAAAAAGTGAGTAAGCGCTTTTATGCCGCTGTTGAGGCGAACCACTATCGCGCCACCTGCGGCCTGATAAGGCGCATGGTTGTCATACCATACATAAAGGCTCGCCACGCCATCTTCGAGCTGCCTGCGCAGTTCCTCTGGCGTTTGCTGTTCATCCTGCGGTATGGACGACTGATAAACGGGGAGCATTTGTGAAAAAGCGGTTTCGGCTTCAGTACACCAACTGTGAAACACAGCCACGGCAACCGATTCGGTGAGGTTAAATACAGTTGGCTGCGCAATGGCAGTCAGAGAACGTGCAACATTTTCCATAATACTTCTCTGTAGGTGTTTTAATGATGGTATCACCGGCAGAGAGTAAAAATGTTTTTGTGTGTGACTTATTTGTTAAATCAACAGAAAACTGCGACCATTCCACAAAAAAGCCCGCTTACTACGGGCTTTTATTGTTTGTTTTGATTCAGGCGGACTTGTCTGCATCTTTATCCGCCGTGGTACAATCAGTGGCAGGCGAAAGAGCCATGGCTTCATCAACCTTACCCTCGGCAACCAGGCGCTGTTTGCGTAACCATGAATCTACCACATCCATTTTACCTTCCCCGCGGCGACCGAAGTTGTTGATGTGTTCCTTCATCTCTTCCGGATCCATCACCATTATCGCATCCTTATCGCCGAAAAACATAGCGTAACCTTCCGGGGCTTCTTCAATTGAAATTACGACATCTTTCGCATCAACAATATGTACCGCAGAACGCCACTCTTTCCAGCAAAAACGAAAACCGGCCAGCGCACCAGCTAATGACGTTGCGCCGGCAATCTGACTGACATCAAACATCATGTAAAGGCCAGAGAAGCACAAAAGGAGGCTGCCCAGCAGACCCACCCAACCGTATTCGGCAGTTTGTAGCTTCGAGGATACCAACTTGTCTACAACCTGTTCAGAAGTCCCCTTGTTAACCGCCTTGTTAAGATCTTCCACACCCTCTTCCTGGCCAGCAGCAATTGACAGGTACAATAACACCATGCCAAAACCCACCATAGTAACCGCAAACATGGAAGCGGCTTTACTTACACCCAGGGCAGCAGACAGTACCAGCAGTGATAAGAGGGTTGCGCCACCCGTGGCCGCGATGAATTTGCAGACAAAACCCAGGTTGTAGACTGAGCCAAAGAGACTGCGAAGTGGTAAAGAGAACGCTTTGTGCTTATAGTGTCCTTTCAGACATGCGATGTGTGCCATATTCCTTTCCTTAGAATGGGTAAACTCCGTGTACAGAACAATAGTACGAAAAAAATACGCTGTTGGCAAACAAAAAAGCCAGGTAGTTACCGGGCTTCATCAGTGCACCTTTTGCGATGATTCGCTATGATTTTCTCTGGCTTTCTTCGTAATTGATAATTGCGTAAAAAACATAGCTGTAAGATAATTTTTCGGCTTCTTCTGTCACTCTGCGAAAAAAGTCTTCCGCTTTCATCTCCCCGGACATCAGCTCGCCTCTGATTATCTCAGTACGCTCCAGCGCGCCGGTGTAGCGCATCGCCCAAGTATCGAAATGAGAGCCCAGCGTTCTCTCCGCGTTTAAAAACTTTCCGCCAACGTAGATTGTCTCCACTTTCGGATGAGAAATCACACTGTCGTGATAGGACACACCTTCGCTTAAGGCGGTGGCCAGGTACGACGTCAACTCTCCGGGTATTTTGTTAATCACAATTCCAACGTGCTCGACCTGCTCTAAACACTGGTATTCGACGCCTTCAAATGCCGCGGATCCATAACCGCCAATGCGCGTTTCACCAGAGCAGCGATTGCTGACGTTTCCGGTATCCGCAGCTACGCCCGCAGACAACATTGTGATCCCCAGAACCAAACCCGTTAACCATGTTTTCATACGGTTTCCTCATTAAACTTATCTTGTTGAATACGATTGGCAATCGACAGGAACCGGTCACGCATGGCCTGCTTATCAATCTGGCAAAGTGCAACATTTTTGGACAACAAACGCAGCAGAGGCTTATCATCTTTGTGCCGCTCGCAAAAATACACATGCGTCACGCCGGCATCGATAATGTATTCCACACAGCCGTTGCAAGGGCTGCGGGTTACAAACAGTACGCTCCCCATGCTGTTTTCGTTTGATTTCAGCAGCTTTCTGAACACGTTCCGCTCCGCGTGCAGCACACCCTCTTTGGTTGTCCCGTCCGGGTTTTCGCAGCAATTATCCTCGCCGGGCTCCGTACCATTGTAACCGTCGGAAATAACGCGGTGCGTACCGTCACCCAGCGTCTTCACCAACACTGCTCCGACCTTCAAGTCTTTAGCGTGTGATGTTTCAGCAATACTGAACGCTTCAGACATGAACATCAGAGCATGGCGCATCTTTATTTCAGGGTGTTCCTCAAACTTGATAACCGACATCACTGTTTTCTCCCGGCAGTCTGCATTTTCACGGTTTGCTGTTTTTCGTGCAGGCTTGCATCAATGAAGCGCATTGGCAACGGTGCTCTGTCTGCACCCCAGATGAATGGTGCAGGCTCATATCCGTTTCCGTTCGCATTATCTTGTGCAGTGCTGGCAATCAACTGTTTTATTTGCATGTCACGGGGCAGTCTGGCTTTCTTTTTAAGCATACTTCCGGTGTCGTCTTGCGAAGAGGCTGCCGGCATGGCGAGAATAGCGGTTATCGCTGCGCCTGCAAGTAAATGATATTTTTTCATGGGGGTTCCTGTGTGTGCTAAATGTTGTTTAATGTTACAACAAAAAAGTGTTAATTACAATGTTTACTTTTAAATGCCAGCGTACTACTGTATATTTGGCATTCAAGGCTACACGGTCACCTCACGGTGAAAATATCTATGCCGACCCACAATTTTACAGCAGCGGCTACAAGATTATCGGGAATTAATTCGTTTATAGAAACAAAAAAGCGCCGTCACGGCGCTTTTTTTTGTTGAACTTCTTAACGAGTTATCGTTTAAGCGTTGCTTTCAGGCAGCTCTACCTTGCCACCCCGGCTGACGATAATGTAGTACAACTTGCCGGCAGGATCCCGGTTCAGCGAACTAAACACCTCGCCTTCACGAGGAACCGCGGCATCCAGGTTTCTGTCCGACAAAGACAGTAAGTCAATTGACGTTTCCGGATCCATTGATTCCACATGATTGACATCATTAATACCAAGGTAGCTGTACTCAAATCGCGGTAACCCCGCACTATCGGCGTAAAGCACAAACGTTGAGTGCAGTTTTATCGAATCATATTCAGCAACAAAACCTTCCGCATCAGGGCGCTTACCCACACCGACGACATAATTAAATGTTGACGTACTACTGATCTTCCCAAAGCGCATACCCGGACTTACTTTCAACGCGCCTATTTCCATGGATGACTGGTCACATTTCCAGTCTTTCTGAGGTAAAGCCGACTGCTTTTGCTCGCAGATGCGAATGGTTATACTGTGATCCCCGGTCGCCGACACCACCTTTTTAATTTCTTCCTGCATAAATTCAAACTCTTTACCGCTTTGCACCGACTCCGGCTCTGCCGCCAATGGCATGTGAGCAAAGGCAATAAGGCATGAGGACATCAGACCTCGTGATAAAATGTTTCGCATTTGTGTGATCCTTTTTTGGATTGAAAGTTAAACACTGATAATACAGCAAAAAAGATTAATAACAAGCCTAAAATTAACTTTTTTGTTGTTATTGCAATGGATTTCCTCGCCCCCTTGTTATACAATAACTCATCGACAAAAGCAGGGTTCGCCCTCACACAAACCAAAAGGAAGATATTTATGAGTCAATTCCCCCCAAGCCCCAATGGCCCGCAAACCGTTTACTTTGGCCAGCGTGGCTACCTGCAAATGTTAGCCGACATCCTCGAATATGGTTGCGACGTACCTGATCGCACCGGTGTTGGACGCCGCAAACTGTTCATGCGTCAGCTGCGCTTTGACATGCGCGACGGCTTCCCTTTGCCAACATACCGTTCTGCGCCACCGCGCATTGGTCTGGAAGAATTCTGGCTGTTTTTAAGCGGCAACCCTTACCTGCATACCGAGCTGGCCAAAAAAGGCATCACCATCTGGGAAGGCAACACGACCCGTGAATTTCTGGATAACCGTGGCTTAACGTTCCTTCCTGAAGGTCATGGCGGCAAGTCTTACAGTTTCCAGATGCGCCACTTTAACGGTGAGTATGATGAAAACTACATGCCTACCGGCGGGACTGATCAGGTAGCGCGTATTTTCAACACCCTGCGCGACAACCCGTTTGATTCACGCATTATCCTGAGCCTGTGGAACCCGGCGCAGGAAGACGAGATGGCGCTGCCGCCGTGCTGGTACGGGCACCAGTTCCTCGTCACGCTGGATAAAGATGGCAATAAACTGCTTAACCTGACCGTCAATGCGCGCTCTGCGGACACCTTGTTTGGTACCCCATTTAACGTCACACAATACGCGGCGTACCTGTGTGCTATGGCAGAAGTGCAGGGCATGATTGCCGGCGAACTGGTTTGCAACCTGACGGACGCGCACCTCTACGGTAAACCTGAAGACTTGCAGCGCCCGGCTGAAGAGTGCCGCGAAGAATCGCAATTCCATTTCACCAAAGAAATGCTGGAGCGCGAATTCTCTGAAGAGCCGGTTACGCTCAAGTTTGCCAAGCCGCTCAAGACGTTTGAAGACTTCCTGTCGCTGACGGCGGAAGACTTTATTTTTGAAAACTACCATCCGAACCTTAGCAAGTTCAAAACCAAGCGCCCTAAAATGGCGGTGTAATAAAACACCTTGCCGACACACAGCAAAAAGCCCGGTTACCCGGGCTTTTTCTTGCGATAAACTTTCCGCGCATCAGACGTCAACGCCTGCCGCGTCGGTGCGCATAATCATACACCGCCGTTTCGGCGACATCCTTGGTTAATTCCTCGGCGCTCATCGCGTTATCAGGCATCAATCCCTCTTTGGCCTCAACTTTGTCAGTTACTGCACGCATCAGATGTGCCGCGGCAAGCCCGTCAACTGTCGGTTCAAACTCCAGCTCTGGCAGCAACAAATTCCAAACCGCCTCCGGCTCACCCTTTTTTGCTATCCATTGCTCAAGGATCGGTGATACATCACTTAGCGCGAGAGGCTCTCCCGACTCAAGGTGCTGTCTCGTCAACGACTCCATTCTCGCCCAAAGCGCATCGAGCTTTTCGCAAAGAGGAGCGTACACGGTCTGTTTTTCTCCGACATCGAACTCTTTCATTGCTGACTTTATTGTCCAGATCACCTCTGTCGCCCTCCCCATCTCACTGAGATCAACAGTGCGATACCTATCGTCAAAAACAGATAGCAACTCCCCATTTTCATCCCGGGTCACTGTAATGCCTTCAAGTTTTTTGCTGATATCAGTCAGCGCCACTTTCATCACCTGGCGCTGATGCATTTCCATCCAGGCGGAGGCTCCCGACGACACCACCATTTGAGCAAACTCAGGATTAAACTGTTTCTTGTTCTCTTTGTTTTTCTCGCTCCTGTTAAACATCCCGGCAAGTTTTTCGCCCGCATTCATCTCTCCGCTAAGAAATTCTTTTTGCTGCTGGGGGGTTAAATCAAAAATGTTGTATTCCATGCCTTTTATGGCATGGTGAACACTGACCGCGAAAGTGGCAAAGTCATCAATCCGGGTTTCCAATGATTTGGCGATGGTTTCGGCATTGCTAAATATTGCCTGACAGGCTGCGCTGTTTTTGAATCCATCCAGACTGTCTATGCCCGCAAGCCCATCTTTCTTTTCGGCGAACATCCTGATCACTGATAGTGCGTGCGCCATTTCCAATGGCACCTGATAAATCCCGCCCGTTTCCGGCGATTTTATTGTGGCCAGCTTCATCGGGAATGTGAGGTTCAATTCGTTGATGTAGCCACGACCGCTCGCCACCTTATTGTCCAAGGTAAAATCTTCTTCGCTTCCTTTGTTAATAGTAAGCTGAGTGCGGATCGCATCCTCATACTGACGAATGGGCGACGCGGTACTCACCATGGCCTTTTCTTCAGAATACTCAGATACCCTTTCCACTACTTTACCCATAGCATAAAGTGTCGACAAAACAATGCCGGCAAGTGCACCGTTATCCTTCACCGTATCAAGAAACAGTTGACCCGTACCCAAAAAGTCCAGATTTCCATGCTCGTACCATTCCATAAAGACCGCTTCCGGATAATCTAACTTTGATAGTAATCCGTCATGAGCAAGTCTCACGTCATTGAACGGTAGACCGGTTGTCATGTGAATCACCCCGGCTGAGGCAAGGGTTGCCGCTTTCGTTGTTACGTACCCAACCGGGACGGCGGCAAGCTCCGCCCCTATATTTTTTACTGCGCGCGCGCCAGTTCCTTTAAAGGGAGTTTTCTTCTCATCCCAAAGGTCGGCGGTCACACTGTCAAGAACGGACATGTTCTGCGCCAGCCTTCGCTGCCTGGGTGATGGATAATGAGAATCGCCTGCTGGTTTGCTAAGTTCTTCATTAACGCTCTGCAATGCCTCTTCTGCCGAGGTTTCTCTTGTTGTCACCTCGATAGTAACAGCACCGCTTTCGTTGTCGCTTGAGGGAGACGGGGCGTTGTCATACGCGGGCTCAGGTTCTCGCTCCAATGAACGTGTCGCCAATAAACGCCTGGCGTCATCAAAAGACTCGCTTTTTTCAGGTTTCGTTACGGTATGTGTCGTATTGACATTACTCTCACGCTCTTTCAAAACAAGTCCTTAATAATCTGATAAATAGTTATTTTATCATTTTGAAAACAAAAAAAACGGCCGTAGCCGTTTTTTATTCTTGGTTTGTTTTACTTGTCAGTTCAACGCCAGATTGCCGTCGTCAAATCTGACATTTTTACCAACATGGACAAACAGGTAACCCATAACACCAAGCGATCTGGTTGTTACCTCACTCACGTCCCCGGGAGCTGGCACCATAATAATCGTTTCACTTTCTGGGGCAAACGTTCTTTCCTCACTGTCATTACCGTTTGCGCGCCAAATTTCTCGCAGCGACATTACAGCATCACCACTTTCATTCTTATGAAAAGCCAGCGTCTTATAGGTCGTGAAACCGTGTTTTCCAGTACCCGCCATGCCACCTTCTTCACCTTGGTGAACATCAACACTGGTAAAACCAAAACCCGGCTCGTTAGCTTCCGCCCCCGGTGCCGACCATGTGTGACAAGACAACTGAGTTCTTATACCGGGCGAAATAGTAACACCACTATCGCACACTTTAACCAAAACAATGTCATCGGTCAGCGTCGACACATCCACGCGGATATCAACATCATCAACATGACGCTTTTCGGTCGTCAATTTTTCAGTGTAGATATCCTCAACCGGAAAGTTCGCGCAACCTGCCATCATTAATGACAAAAAAACGCAAAACGACTTAAACTTCATTGCGCGTCACCCAACTTTTGTTCTGCAATGGTTGTAAACGGCAAGATTTGATAGGCAAATCCGCTCATTGCATCGCCTACCGTGACACGTCCATCACGAGATGACACATGAATGCCGAGCATTTTTAAACGCCACGCCTTACGGAGATAGAAATATCCCATTATCTGCATAAAAACGGCAACCAGTTCCTGATTCGGCAGCACTGGCAGTGCGCCCACCACTGACAACGCCAGGTAACAAATCGGCACTACACTCAACACCAGAGCTAAAGGAGAAACCAGGCACCTTTGGGCACGGATAAGGCGGGCGACTCTTTCTTGCATGATGCCATTTCTTTCAACCCACTGTTTAAGCATATCAGGCGACACTTCACCTTTACCGGCTGCGCGCTCTTCGGCCTGATTACCTTCATTTTCCAGCAGCGCAGCAAACGCATATTTCAGATTGAACGCCTTCACTTTTACCACGCAGAACACTATTGACAGGTAAACCAGCGGGAGTATGATAGCCATTGCTATCCACAAACCTTGTTCTTCAGACATGCTTTCTGCAAACAAGAACAAGGCAGCATTAAAACTAATACCCACTCCACACCAAAATATAAACTCCGGCTCCACTCTACCGAGCAGCTCTTTGCGCGAGCTTGCACCATAAGAGGCATACAAACGTAACTCACGTAACATTACAACTATCCTTTTCTTTTAAAATTCACCTGACAGAGAACGCTTACTGTCCATAGCGATTCACCAGAACGCGATTCAAAATGAATAAACTCATTTCACCGCCGGCATATCCAACCATCCATCACAGAATAGCACGTGATGACTGAGCGATTGTAAGCGCAATATCTTAATGAAATGCAAACACCCGATTGCCGTCATGAATGCGGCGACCCATTCCTGATTAGGAATAGCAGGCAACTTTCCGCCACCCGATAATATCAGGTAACCGAGCGGCATCACCCATAACGCCAGTGCAAAGGGAATAAGCATCTTCATGTGGGCGCGGATTAAGTCTGCAACTTTATACCTCATGAGACCATTTTGCACTGCCCATTCTTCCAAAACCCAGGGTGATAACGCATCGTCGTCTTTGCCGTTCTCTGATTGGCACCCTTTGTTTTCCTGTAACGCAAAGAACAAACATTTAAAGTTTAGCAGTCTCTTTTTTACTACGCAGAAAACCATTGTCAAATAAGCCAGCGGGAGCATGATCGCCAGCGTTACCCAAAGGCTTTGCAGGTAAGACATATCGTTTGCAAACAGGTGAAGACCGATATTTAAAATGACGCCTGCTCCCCAGCAGAACACAAGCTCAGGCTCCGTTCTGCCGAGCATTTCCCGGTGCGAATTTTCACTGTAAGAGGTATATAAATGGCTTTTACCTGTCATTACAACAATCCTTTTATTCTAAAGATTATCGTAAGACAGTGAGTCGTCAACCAACAGCGCGCGCAAACTTTTCGATGTAATATTATAATGCTTTACCTGCACAACTGCATCCGGATGCGGCCGCACAATCATACTTGACCACGCGAGAACATTGTATGCCGAAAAGCCGGCCAGGGCAACCAAAGCGATGTTTACTGGCAATAACGCCTCACCACTTTCGTTCAGTGCACTACCAATAGAATACAACATCATTCCCGTGGTAATAAACGCCACCATGCGAAGCTGCTTCATATCCACATCCCGCATGATGACATTCCCCGTATGGGTACTGCTTGCTGCAAGCAACTGCATAACCCGGGCGCTCAGCATAATGAAAGTCACATACAGTGCGATATCAATATCTTTTACAAATCGCTCACCGAACAGGTAAGGCAGGACAATAAGCGCGGCCATGGACAGTTCAATGTATTGGAACTTCACGTACATAATGCCTTTTTTCACCACGCCGCGACCGTGAATATCTTTTCGTATAAGTATAGAAAGCGGATTAAACATAACAAAACCCCTTTTAACAGGCAGCGTGTTTGCTGCCGGAAAGTGACCATGATGCGCTATCTGAAGAGCGATACAGCACATGTGCCACCGCCACCCACAAAGACGCCATTGTTAACGCGAAAACTGACATAACGGTTTGCACATAAGCCTGTGACATCGCTTCGCCGGTTTGCAGGAGCAGTAAGCCGTTACGGCTGTACGCAAAGGCTGCCACCAGTGTTGCCAGTACCCCCAGGACACGATACACATCTTTTTTGCGGTTCCACATACGCACCCTGACCGCCGGGGCGCGATTGTGCAGCCGGCTCAACCCGTTTGTTAACGACAATGCAAAAAGCAACATGGCAGTGTTGTTTATCTGGATCACCAACAGGCTCATAGACTCTGCTGAGGTGGGGGCGTTGTAGATCATGTATGCTCCCGCAACCATAACGGCAGCGGCAAGATAATAGGAATGCTTAAACATGCCTTGTTCCTGTGTGTGTTTGTGTAAATTCGATCTTAATATTACAACAAAAAAGCGTTACCTGCAAACAAAAAATGGCGGAAAACCCGCCATTAAATGTGTGTTTTAAAACATGTTATATTTTTGCCGGTATAAACAACTTTCCACCGGCCAGCACCGGCCTGGCATCTTCTGGTAATGCCGAGAATGCGAGGGCAAGGCGGGCGTACTGGACACTTTGAATAACCATGTGTGCCAATGTAAATCCCAGTATGACCATGATCATGTCAGGTGCGACAAGTGACACTTTCATCATTGGTATAAGCACCATCATCGCGGCAGCAACAATGCCGACTGTGAGCGTTGACGCACTACCAATAAGCAGGTGTTTCACTATGTTACTTTTAAGTTCACGCCTCCCCTCTCCTGTACAACAATCCATCATCCATACACTGCTTGCTGCTGACAAGGTTGGTTGTGTCCATAGCAGCGTCGTTACAATAACGCCTATCATGGAGGCAATCAAAATGAACAGGTTGACGGCTTTAATGTCAAACAAGGCGCTTAACAGTGCCGCTATTGAAAGGACAAACACCAGGCTTATTGTAATTCTGACGTGCTCAAAATCGTTGGAGCGAAACAGCATACCCAGAGAGTAAAGAATGCCTTCCCCGCTGGTCTCTGGCGTAGCGCCCGGATTCAACAGGACAAGTGTGTTAACATCATCGTTCTCAATGATTTCTTGCGCCGTAGGCATGTGGTTAAACATCGTCATAAGTGCTCTGCTCTGTGTCTGTGTGAATGTATATATTACAACACAAAAGTTAAATTTTCAAACATTTTGCACTGACAAATTCAGCAAAGCAGGAAAATCGTTTCAGCGTGGCCTCAGATTCTCTGATCAACGCCTTATATTCCTTGGCTGCGTCTTCTTCGGAAACCTCATCATTTCTAAGCCGTGACATCAAATCTTTCATGTCGGCACGCCACGCCTCCTGTTCAGCCGTAAGCTTATCATAAACCTGCTTTTGTTCCTCCGTCATTTGCGACCGGGACAATAATGCAAGCTTGTCACTCTGCGCTGAAGCGGAATACGGAGATGTCATTAAGATGATCGACACAACAATAAATACTGCACTTTTAATCATAACACTCATCTTTTTTTGCTCCATAGCCTCAGTTATTGCACAATAAAACGTTTTTGACGTAAGCACTCATAAATTTCCCGATGATTAAGACACGAAATCTTCTCTTTGATGGCATTGTCCTTTTCTTTAAGCGCTTCGACTTCCTGCGGTATGTCCTCTTTGTTAATTTCCTGATATTTTACACGTAAACGCAAGCTTTCGGCTTCGGCGCTCCATGCTCTCTGCTCGGCAGCAATGATAGCATAAAGCACCTTCTGCTCTTCGGTCTCCCACAACAGGGCAACCGGCTCCGGCTTATCACTTTGCGCTGAAACAGGATGCGACATCATCTCAAGATCGTCTCCAAGCGCTACAAGTAAGCGTTCAATCTCTTTCAGGACGAGTAAAGTCTCATTCGCGGAATGCCGCTCACCGCTCACCCCCTTTTGCATCCCATCCCTGTCCCTGGCAAGACTTTTGTCCACTGCGTCAGATAACGCATTAAGATCTTCAATGAGTTCGTCAAACTCTCTCAACTGGCGCTCAAACTCATCATCTGCCACCACCGTATAATCAACCGCACGGTCTGCCGGCACTTCATCTTCACTGACCTGCGCACAAACCTGCGCTGTCATAAGTACGCCAAGCAAAACCAGCACTTTCTTATTTAGCATCATTCCCATCACCTTTTATTTGTATCCCCGGCTACCCGGCAGCCCATGATTTCTGTTTGCATCATTGCGGCGATTGCCACTGTATATACTCTCTTTTTCCAGCACGACGGTTTCGCCATCACTATCAACGTAAGTGAATGTCACCTCGCTGTCACGGGACTTGCCGGAATTCGACGTTCTTACCCGTACTGTTTTGCTCACCTCAACGCCACCGATAACCATCACCTTTGTGCCGCCACCCAATCCGAGGTTGGCCACAAAAACATCGTTCAGCAGCCGGTAGTTAAACGCCGACACCGGAATACTTTCCGGGTGAGCGAGCTGCGCGTCATACGCTTCTGCTTTCTTACGTTCCTCAATGGACAAGGTCAGTGACTTGGCGTAAAGCTGATTAGCTTGTTCACCATACGTATATAACCAGTTCGCCACTTCCCCGACATCCCGGTTCTTCTGCGTTTTACCGAAAAGGAGCCCGGCCTGATACATTGCAATCAATAAACCTACTGCATAGGGTGAGCACAACAGTCTGCTCATCGGGTGCGGCTGATAGCGAAGGTGCGCGGCTTCCTCTGTGGTAAAGGTGACGCCTGCGTCTTCTATTTCCACGCTCCAGTCTTCGCCTGTGTCTTCCTCATTGGAATTGATATCGCGGCGCACCATCTCACACATGGCCGCCTGTGCGCGCGTTTCCGCCCACTTGGTACCTATTTTACCACTACGCGGTGACACATTGGGTAAGGCGCTCAGCACCTCGTCCAGTGTCTTCATAACGCTACTGTCCAGTTTTGATGCGTGCGGCAACGTCGATTTTACTTTTTTCATCTTCATCATGGTTACCTGATCACACCGGGCAAGAGGTGACATAACCATCCTGGTTGTACCACATCTGTCCGCGACAATACTTCGCCAGTCCAATCATGGCTGTTTTAGCTGCGCTGATAATATGCTCAATCTCGGGTGTCATACTCCCCCGTTCAAACTTTCTCCCGTCCTGGCACCCCACCAGCAAACCTTTCCCGTCAGCCAGGTACTCGCCTTCGCACACGACCTCATAGGCGCTTCTTAGCATGCTGACTTTAGCGTTCACAAAGTCTATTTTTGACTGGGAAACAACCATTCCGGCAGACTCCCTTGTCGAACATCCGGTAAAGACGCCGTTAAAATCGTGCATAACAAGATACTTACAATCCACCTTTGCATATTCGCTAAGTTGAGCGTTAAGGCTTTCAACCTCACTGGCCAAATCTTCAAGTCTTTCCTGTCGCGATTTAAGCTGTTCATGGATGTAACGGCTAACCTCGTGGATATTCGAATGCGTATCAGCTTGCGCTTCCGGTTGGTTTTTTGGGGTTTCGACACTGGCGTTAGCAGCAATGCTGATTGCAGATGCCACTATCAGGCAGCCAACCAGCCGGCGGGTAATAGTTTTCATAATATAATATCCTTGTGTGAAATGAGAATTCACTTTACAACAAAAAAGTTTTGCGTACAATAGCTTTATCACACAAACAGGAATCAACATGAACAACGCAAGCATCCAATGTTACCACAACAATGCCGATCACTTTGATGCGCTTTACAATCAATTCGATTTCACAAAAGTGTCTGCCGCATGGCTTCCTCACGTCCCGCAAATATCCACGAAAACCATCCTCGACATTGGTGCCGGCAACGGACGCGATGCCATTGGTATGGAGCGCTATTTTGAAGCGGACGTAACCGCCATTGAGCCCGCAGAACAATTGCGCGAACTAGGCAAGCAAAACACACTGAAAACCGGGATTGAGTGGATAAATGACAGCCTTCCCGCATTAGCTAGCCTGCGAGGTAAAGAAAAAACATTTGACCTTATCACCGTACTAGCTGTATGGATGCACATCCCCACAGAGCTACACAGCGCTGCACTGCTCAGATTGTTCCAGCTGTGTGCGCCAGCCGGTGACGTGGTTATCTCCGCGCACGCAAGGGCGTTTGATGACGGCCGTGAAAACCATTTTCCTGATATGCAAAAAATCATGGACATGGCGCGCACGATTGGCTTTGACGCCAAGGAGATTGGAAAGCCTGTTGCCGACACATTAAACCGCGCTGACACACAGTGGCGCACCATCATCCTATCCCGCCCTGCCTGCTAACCAAGTGGCATCAACACAATAAACACAAAGGCGGCTACGGTCGTCTTTTTTTATTTTTTTAACTTTTTTGTTGTAATTAAAACAAAATCCTGGCACAATATCTTTCGTCGGCTTACACACCCGGCAATACACAAACACACTACACAGGAGTTCACTCATGAACAATGCAACCATTCAAACCACCATGTCACCGGTACACACCGACACCACTTTGGTAGCTTACATGCTTAGCCAGGCGGAAGAGATCCGCAACGCAATGAACCTGCTTTCCTACCATGAGCGTTTCGATGTCGAAGAGGCAAAAGAGTCTCTGCGTGACATTGATGAGCAGGCAAAACTGTTCTCCCTGCCCGGCTTAATCCGGGAAACCGTTAAATCTCAGAATGTCGACATGAGCCACCAAGACAAGCTAGATGCTTTACTTGTTGCCGACATCATTGAGAACGCAGTTGCTCAGTTCATGGAAGGTAATACACGTGCCATTCTGTGCACTGATGAAGATTTCAAGAATGACGCCAACGGGTTTGATCACACTCAACACAATATGGCATTCAAGGACGGCTGTAACACCTTTGTGATCCGCCCTATCAGTGTCGAAACCCGTGACACCACCGGCTGGGATTATGACATCTCTGATTATCATGACGAATACGGTATTGCGGAGATGAACGGAGCAGCGCTTTCCGATAAGGTGAATGAGCTGGTCGATGATTTCGCTCAGGAGTATGGACGCGCAGCCTCCATAAAACAGGTTGGCCTCCAATCGGCTGCGAGCGACGAAGAAATTCAGGATGCGATCAATACCCTGAATGTCAACACCCCGTTATTAAGCGCCGCCTACGTACAGCAGCAAACAGCTATTCTTGCTGAACGAGAGAAATACGTAAACAAATAACGACGGCGTCATCTGATTTAGTTATCTTGCCGGGGTTACCCGGCATTGATTCATTACAAATAAATGCAACTTTTTTGTTGTAATAAAATACCATCCAGGTATACTTCTCATATCGGCTTACACACCCGGTATCACACAAACACACTACGAGGTCATCATGACAAATAACACTCAAACCGCTCATAACATTGCGATCAAACCTGATCACAAGCTTAACGCATAAAAATGCGCTGGTGCGAACAGCTACACCAGAAGAAACGACTGACATACAGATTCACGCAGCGGGCTCGGTGTCCCGAAGGCTAGTCTAATCAGGCGTTTCAACGTCAGTTAATGCATGGCATGTTATTTCACGCTCAGGAAGTTCACAGTTCATACTCACGGTTGAAAAGGAAGGCCGTGCACGTCAAACCAAACATCAAAAGACGATTCATTTTATACTGCAAAAAATCCATGGCGTCAAGACAATGATCAGGTTTGATCGTGTCATTCCTGACAAGCGATTACCCCTTCCCACTGAATTATCTGAACTGTTCGATGATTTCGCTGAACAATTTGGTGAACTGGTAGGATCTGACAGCTTCGGACTTTACAGCCCTGTCAGCGAAAAATCGCAAGAAGAAGCCCGCAACACCCTTGCCGGAAACACTGCGCTGCTTACGCTTCTTCGTGAGGCAGATTTAGCCTAAACTTCCATGCCCGGTACGCCGGACAAATAAAAAAGGACATTCCAATGGATAATTTACAATCGATTCAGCAGAACATCTACACAGTGGGGGATGTTGCGACCGAGCTTCAAAACGCCATCGACATATTACAACAACATCGCCATCAGTCCGAAAATACATGGTTCAAAAACACGGTAACGCCGTTCTTTGCTCCCTGGCTTGATCATGCCGCTCCGGCACTGAAGTTTATTGGCGGTGATGCTGAAAAGGTGATGCGTATCATTCACCGGACTCACCTGGCGATGCGCAACCCTGATGATGACGTTCTATTTTTGCAAACAGTGTGTGGCTACGACAATAATAACCTGTTCACCTTACGAATGGTGGACGAAGGCACCACGCTTGACATGGCCTTCTACGTTGATAAAAACACCGGGGAACCCTGCCCGTTCAATCTCGACAACAACTATGCAACGCTGGGCGGTGATCCCCTACCCGAAAAGGTAACGAAGATCCTGTTGGAAACCATGGCTATCACAGCAAAGAGCCTGACACTCGGACACACGCTCTTCCCTGCGTACGCCACGAACAAAGACGCCGCACAATCACAACGCTACATTGATAGTCTTAAGGATACTCTCGCCTGTTTTGCCGAAGAATGCTTGCGCATTGATGCTGATTTCGATGAAACCAGCGAAGAAGGAACGGCGCAACCTTCGCTGCTGTAATGCAAAAGGGGCGTTGCCCCACTTGGTTTTGTCCGGTAAAATCCTGCTTCAACTCCGGTTGTGGCGGGATAATTTATTTTGCAAAAATTACAACTTTTTTGTTGTAATCACATTTAGGTTTGATATACTAATCAGGTACTCAAGTTCAACACACAAATACAGGAATACTCCATGAAAATCAAAGCCCCTGTTGCCGCGCTACTGAATGCTGTTGCTTTCGCCAACTCAGCGGTACAAAAACGCCACACGTTACCCATTTTATCAAACCTGTTGATTGACGCGCGTGAAGACATGATTGTCATCATCGGCACCGATCTGGAGGCCGAACTGGAATATCGCATGCCGGTTGGCGGCGACATCGAAGTAGTTGAAGCTGGCAAAACCACACTGCCTGCAAAAAAACTTCACGATCTTCTGCGCGGTATTGGCAACAATGAAGCGATTGCCACGATTGCGCCTGACACAAAAAACAAATCAGGCGACCGTTACACACTGTCAGTCAGTGGACTGCGTTCACGTTATACCCTGTCTGGTCTTTCAGGTGATGATTACCCGAATATCGACGGCGAAACCAAAGGCATCCAACTTTTCACTGTTGACGCTAACCGTTTCCTGCACTGTCTGTCTACGGTTGCGCCTTCAATGGCAAATCAGGACGTACGCTATTACCTGAACGGTCTTAACATGACCTCTGACAATGGCAGTCTGGTACTGACGGCAACGGACGGACACCGCCTTGCACAGAACCGCGCACAACTGGTAGAGTTCAAAGAAGATCTGAAAGTGAACGCCATCATCCCGCGCCTTGCCGTCACCCTGTTCCCTGCTCAGTTGAAGGGCGCAAGCGGTGAGCTTAAGTTCGGTATCACTTCTAATCACATCATGGTGAAAACCTCGAACCCCGAAGGCGGCGAGAAAGTGATTAAGAGCAAGCTTGTTGACGGCAACTTCCCTGATTACAAGCGTGTTATTCCGAAAACAGAAAAACAGGTGGTCACACTGCCACGTTTACCATTCACCGCCGCGCTTAAACGTGCTGCAATCCTGTCGAATGAAAAATTCCGTGGTGTACGCCTGACGTTTGATAACACCATGCTGAAAATTGTTACCAACAACCCAGAGCAGGAAGAAGCGCAGGAAGAAATGGAAATCAATGAAGCGCTACCGCTGGAAATCGGCGTAAACATAGGCTACCTGCTGGAAGCCATGAGCGCCTACCAAGGCGAAACCATCGACCTTGCGCTCAACGATGAAAACTCATCCATGCTGGTACGCAATGAAGGCATAGCCGAAGACAAGGATATGCTCAACGTTATCATGCCAATGCGCCTGTAGTATTGACCTACAAGGGAAAGGGGGAAACCCCTTTCTTTTTATCTTTATTTTAACTTTTTTGTTGTAATCCTGTCTGTTTGTGGCATACTAACCCTATACACACAAACACACAGGTTTACCATGAAACAGCCCATCAACATTGCTCACCAGAAAAACGCTTTTTTAGCACTGGTACTTGCTCACTACGACGCGAACGATATCGCTATCGAACAGGTATCACGCGCTCTGGATACAGGTCTGTCTCACGGACGCCTGGCTATTGACTTACATGCATGCTACGGCATCAGTCAAGCGCTGAACGGGGAAAACTGTGATGACATGTACACCCCTATCGAACCACGCAAAACAGCCATATCAGACGACGCTGAAAACCCTTGCATAGACGATTATGATGCCCTTTGCGCAATCGATGACTGTCTTCAACGGGTACACCATTTGGGCGGCGCTATCAGTAACCACATGCGCCAGCACCGTGACACAATCATCGACCGCATGACGGACGCCCTAACCACCGATAACGCCACGTTCTCTGCCCGTGACACTGTCTGTCAGGACGCCGTTAACGCTTACGATGGCATTGCGGGTGACGGTGTGCGTGACTATGGCATCACCACCAAAATCACACCTGAATTTGCTGAACGCTATGTACGTCAGGGTGAGAGCCATTTTCAGGAAGTTTGCCGGATAGCATTCTACCACGGTGAGCAAATCGCTAAAGCGTACAACACGCAGGCTTTCATTGCCGCCGCATTGCCACTTTATCAGGATCTGGATGCGCCAGCCTGTGTCAGCAACGGTAATGCACTTATCGCGAAAATGGGCACAAACCCCATCGTCAGCTTGCTGCTAACGCTTTACCCGCCGCGTTTTTATTCTCAATCAGAATACAACGATATCCGTGCCGACATCATCAAAAGCACGGCAGCTTACGATGCAATGAGCGATGAGGAAAAACAGGCGCGTCAGGCTGAAGTCGAGGCCGACATTGATATCGACGCTATTGACCGCGAAATCGACATCGAAGACGCACACCTTTACGATGTACTGTGCCGCATCACTGCCTTAGCACCACTGCCCGGCGAACAGGCAAACAACGCCTTTTTTACTGAGTTAACCCGCACGACAAGCGTGCAAGACAAAATCAACGAATCAAGTGAGGATGCAGCATGAGTTACACAAGCCAACGCGCACGGGTTGAAGCAACCAGTGCATGGCAAAAACAATTTGATGACGCACAACTACGCGAACTCCATCAGGAAAGCAAAACCATTCTCAACATGGCCTATGGTTCAGCGCGTCGTGAAAGACTGCTGACACTGCTCAAGAAGGGCTACCGCATTTGCCTCAACTTTTCTTACGGTGGTTCCTGGAACAGCAAAGATAAGGATATTCAGCGATTACTGAAGCAGAAAAAGGTAAAGGCGCATAAGCAATATACACTGTCGGCTGTTACGCCACATATGAACCACACCTATCTCGGTATCGCCTGATACACAAACGCCCGGTTTGCCGGGCTTTTGCTTATCTTTTTTGTTGTAAACAAAGTCGCTTTCTGCCATACTTAACGCTCACACAAAATACAGGTAAGAAAATGAAAACATCATTCAAAGCATTGACCAATCTTGGTTTTGCTGTCAAAAAAGATTGTGATAACGAAAGCGTTGCCATTCTTGAAAGCAACGACCCGACGGTGGATTCAATCATGATCACCCGCGACAGCTACAATGACTTTCGCATCACGGTTGACTGTTATTACGTTGGCAAACCACTTAATACCATCAAGCGCGTCTGCGATGCCGCCGAACTGCTCATTGGCGTTAAACTCAATCCCGACGAAGCCAAAACACCCGCACCAAAACTCCGGCAGGCATAGGAAGCGTACAACATGACAACCTTTAACATCAAAACCTGCGATAACCGGGATGTCACCGTTGCCGCCTGTCACTATGGCAGTCACGTGGTATACATCGACACCAGTGATGATCGTCTGGCAAAGAAGTTCACCAACCGGGCTCCAGGTGAAATGGATGCCTGCTTCGGCTTTATCTCCGAGCTTGGCCAGGCAGGCTTCAGCGTCATCCTTTATAACATTCAGCGCGACAGTGAATCCAGCGAATGGATGCACGTTGCTTTGTGCAATACTGGCAAACCTGAGACCATTCTGGAAACCGAAATTGATGTTTACCTCATTACCGGACTGAAAAACATGGTCAGACGCTTTGTTGATCCACTACGGGTTGACGTGAAAGGCAGCATGATCAGTGCCATCCTGTCCCAGGATTGCCTCAATATGCTCAAAAGAGAATTTTCACACAAAAGACACTTTGCCTTTGCTCAGCCTACACTCGATGGCAACTGTGAGCTTGCTTTCGTCGATCTGACCGCGCTCTCTACGCTGGATGTATCCAAAACGCTTGGATTGCTCAAAGGCAAAACGGATGCACTCTCCGCTCGTGTCATCAACATGGCCTTTGGTATTTTTATCGGTGCGCAAAAAAACAAGCCGGACTGCATTATGTTTAAGCCTGGCTAGCGATAAAATTAAAACTTTTTTGTTGTAATAAACTGTGTTTGTGGCATACTGAACATTCATACACAAACACAGGCTATCACCCAATGAGTGAGCACATTTTTCGCTACCGTCACAATCTTCGCGCCGGCATAATTGCCAACATCTTTGCATACCTGCCAGAAGACATTCTCAAGCGTCACATCGAATCTGATGACATTAACCACATCAACATGCTGGTGGATATAGATCGTGAGACATTGGACGTTAACATGTTCCTGCGTGAAGCTGTGGACTATCCTGACCATGACGATGTTGGCTTTATTGCAGAGGTCAACCACACCACATTTACACTGGTTGGGTGTCTTACTTTCGGAGGCAACCTGACACCAGCGCTAAGGCTGTTTAACAACCACTCCTACGGCATTTTTCCCGTAGACACAGCGACGGAAAACCTGGGACTATCTGTCCTTAATCGTTATTATCCGCTGCCGGATAATGAAAAAATGCGTAAGCGTTATAACACCATGAAGCACTACGTTGTCACTATTGATGTTGCCACGCAAACCGTTCTTAACTTCAAACCTGCGATCTTCGGGCATGGCAATAGTGAAGAAAACTACCAGGTGGTTGCCCGACAAAAAAAAGGCACCGTCAGTTTCCCTGCATATGCTGCCAACGGCGGGTTTTCCCCTGCGGTTAGCCCTGCACGCATTGGCGATAACAGTGAACCCTATGCATGGAACCGTGACACCATTGGTGATGAAAACCTGTCTTTTCAGGAGCTGATCCTGAAAATGACATCTCAGTTTTCGCTGAACGAACACCGCTACGCAAGCAATGGTTACCCGGGATTTGATCAGTTACGCTTCGGCAACAAATACTGGTACAAAATTGAGCACGACACGCTGGTAAAAAAAGTATTGAGCCCGCGTATTAAACTCAGCGGATCCGATCTGGCTTTTTACTCATGGTGGATAAACACGCCTGCCATCGATTCAGGTCGCGATGAAGGTGAGGCACCTGTTATCCTGCACGTCACATACGATGAGACGTCAGACAAGGTGATTTTTTCTCCTTTGCCGCCCGAAAACTTCAACATCACGTCACTGCTCCGTGGCCTGCTTCCCCGTACGCGCGGTAAAGCATGGGCAAGCCCTCTTTCCCTCAAGGAAACAGCTGCACTTATCCTTGAGCTAAATGACCATTTGTCCGTGATACCCGGAATGTACACTGATTTAAACGGCATATATTGCTATGCCGGTGAAGAAGAAGTCGCGACAGCCGTGGTTATGGATATTGTCCGAAAGAACACCATACGGGACATCGAAAAGATTGATCGTGACATCGCCGCGCTTCAGGAAAAACGCAATAAACTTATTGCCCGCATCGATTAGTATGCGGGCAATAGTCCACCTAAAAACATTTTTGTTGTAATTTATTGTTTTTATCGTACACTCATTACGTAAAACAACATTCACACAAGGAAAAATTATGTACGACTCTTATCAATCAACAGCCTCTTCCGGCCTTACGCTAGGAGAGATCGTTCTGTATCTTTCTATCGCTGTCTTAGCATTAATCTGGCTTGCCACCTGCTTTTTTGTTGTCCAGCCCCGACAAGGCCGGATGGTGCAGTTCTTTGGTGGTAAAGTGGTTAACGCTAAAGTGACAACCGGTATTGGCGTTAAAGCGCCGTGGCCCATTCACACCGTCACCTCAAACATTTCGCTTGCGGAATTTTCGATTTCAGAAGAATTACAATCTGTCCGAACCGAAGACGACAGCATTGTTGGCATGAAAATCACCGCTTTCCTGGTAAGGGATGCCAATGACTTTGAGAATAGCGTATTCTCGCTGCTGGATTACAAAAGCCAGATTAAGAGCATTATCTCTGAGGCCACGAAAGAAATCGTGCCCGACCTGACGGTTAATGATCTGTTTAAAGATCGGGATAAAGTGCAAAACCATGTCTGTAAATCGTTGAACGACTATTTCAACAAGTATGGTTTCATCTTCAACAAAGTCGTGGTTGATGACCCCGTTCTCGACGAAGAAACGCGCGACAGCATGAATGCGGTAAAACGCGCAGAGCTTGACCTGATTGCCGCAAGAAAGAACCGTGAAGCCATCCGTGAGCGCGAAGTCGGTGCCGCTGAAGCCGCAGCAGAATCACTCCTGAAACGCAGTGAAGCCTCTGTCAAAGTCCGTAAAGACAACGGTTCATCGCTGGCAGAAACCATCAAAGCCTTCAAAGAATCGCTTCCTGATGTCCCTGTCAGCTACCTGATGGAAACCCTGCAAGGTATCGATGAGCGTGATGCTATCGTGAGCGCTTCAAACAACAAGGGCAGTGTTGTGGTTGTCTCTACCGGACGCGGCAACAATGGTGACGCCGCCGGCATTGATATGGGGCAGATGATGGGTATCGTTGACAAGCGCATTGACGAAAAGATGAAAAGTGCACCGAATAAAGAATTAAGCGAAAGCTAATACAGTGTGCTGTTGAAAAGGGGAGCTTTACGCTCCCTTTTTTGTTGTTAAACAGTTTGTGTTTTGCAATGTTTCAATGTTATGCTGTGACCTCACACACAAACACAGGAATACACAACATGATGCTGAGCCAAGCTCAAATCGACGCACTCGTGATTGCAGGTACTGCAACCATCAAAGACGCTGTTTTCAACAACATTCGCAGAACATCGGCACCCAACGCCACCAGCCTGAATGCCGAAACGGCATCCACTATCAGCGGCACCCCTATGAATGGCAAGCCTATCCCTGTACTGTTTGTACTCATCAATGATAATGACCAACCTGGTTATTTCGAGATCGTATCTAACAACGCAGCCGGTAAGCGCATGATGAAGGCCCAGGCGAGCGATGTCACTCTGCCTGATGGTACACGCTTGATAAGATAGAAATCCCGCTGGCATCGTCTTACAAGCTGCCTGAGACATGGGGAGGTGTATGGGATGACATATTTCAGCCAGAGAACCGCAAATACAGCGGCGCAGGCAATGGCTGGATAAAGCTTTCACGCATCACCGGTGAGCCACTTGAGATGTCTTACTCATCCGACCCTGAAAAGGTATCCCGTGATGCAGGCTCGCTCGGCAGCATAAAGGGCGCAGGCGAGATCCTTGCAAAGGATGACGTCAGCGTGACTGTGCGGTGTTACTTCTCTGCGTGGGAAGCACTGTTGTCTTAACCAGCGTAAGCACCTGCCTTTCGGTGGGTGCAATATGTCGCAAAATGAAACTTTTTTGTTGTAATCCTTTGTGGTTTTGCTATTATGAAGACTCACACAACACAGGAACTTCATCATGAAAAAAGCTTTTAGCACCATCTGGTTCTCACTCGAACGTCGCCGTGACAAATATAAGCTGTTGCTGACCGATAAGAACTTTCGTCGTTCATTAAGAAGGCGCGAATTCTTGCCGGCAACGCTAATCCTGGCATTTATGGCCGCAGGCATTTTACTTTACGCTGCGCTTTACCTCGGCTATCAGATTGACTTTCTTGACGCATCACAGCGCATAATGGTGTTCTTTGCCTTTGCCTTTGCCATGATGGCCATTGGTGACATCAGTGCAAGAATTGACATTGCGGCGCAACGCTACCGCGACATCCAGTTTAACCGGTCCACTAACTACCGGTACTCAGTGTACTAGCCTGCGCCCGCAGGTAGTCTCCCCGTTGACCCGCCATGTGCGGGTCTTTTTTTGATTCATGACGAACTTTTTTGTTGTAAAAAACGCCGCATTTTGAGACAATACCCAGACTTCACAAACACAGGACATCGCATGTTTAACATTAACGCGAGCTTTGTAAAACCCAACACGCTTGAGGATTGGGATGACGGCAGCGAACTGCACTTCGTTGTGGCAAATGGCACTGACAATGCGCCTGCCATGGCGCTGGTGATTGCCTATGGTGACCGAAAGGGCGATATCGACATTTTTGCCAAAACGGAAAACTGCCCTCACTGCATTAATCCGGAAGACGTTCTTTTCGTTAGCGCCAACCCACTCACACTGCCCGCTCCGAAAGCTGTTGGCACTTGCAAGACTGCCATTAATGCTGACGACAAGGCACCAAGTGGTTATTACTACGCCGCTGCGCTTATCCCCGACTTTGATGTCGACGGAGACAGCGACGGCAGATCTGCGCGAGGTGAGCACCTCGGCGACAACTGGCGCGCCGGACTGGTCCACGTGACACAGCCGTCATGCCGCGAAGAGTACCTTGAGTGCGGTATCGATATCGTTAACGTAGACCCCGACGCCACATTCACATTCGGCGATGACGCACAAGCGCAAAAACTCGTCCCTTTTACCTGGCCAGAATTTCCGGAGGCACGACAAAATGGCTAAAATAGAAACCGGCACCTTAGGCGCTACATTTCACGCCTGTGGGCACGGAAGTAAAGAAGGTGACAGCATCGTTTTTGAGCTGACGCCTGACTACGCTGACGATACGGCGCTCAGCATTCTCGTTGAAGGGTTCAACTTGCCCGCTGCGCTTCTTAATGGACGTGAAGTTAATGCGAATGTTGTCAAACAGCACGGCAGACTCCGTCCTACTGATGACAAGGGAGATCTGACGCCCGCTGATGTCAAAATGGTTTCTGTTGATGACACCATCACCATCAGCCGCACGCATAACCGCACTGTCATGTTTGATCTCATGCGGCAAGGACGAACGCTCTTTCGTTGCGAAATGGCCTTGGATGATTTTGCTCTCATCATGACAGGCATGACGCGTAAAGTTGAATTCACCGTCACACGCGCCATCGCTAAGGCATAAATTACAGGCGGGGGCGGGCCGCGCCCGCCTTGTTTACTTAAACAAACTTTTTTGTTGTATTTCCCGCCCGTTCTGGTACTATAACCACTCACACACAACACAGGAAATACACCTCATGGCTATAGATTCATACGGCAATCCCCTTGCACCACTTGGTAAAGCTATTACGGCACTGGCCAACTCAAAAGTCCCTGCCGGCATTGTCATCTGCATGCAATATCGTGACGGATATGGCGACAAAACCAGTGAAACCTACCTTTTGAGCAACAACAACGAACTCGACAGCAAAACCATACTTGATGCGTTCGAAGAACACATTGGCTCGGGAGATATACTGGCACGCCAGTACGGGCTACCAAACCTTGCGCCCATCAGCACAGAATATGAAGATGGCGGTCCTTCCGGCCACTGTTATATGGAAGTCCTGAACGTCGAGCTCGTATACACTGATGCGGAATACGCAGAAGCCCGAAGAGACTATATCATCTGGGATAATGACATCAGCATTGTCGTTGACGCGGCGCTGAATGGTGGCGTTAAAGAGTGGTCTGACATTGAAGAGGCGGCACGCAAAAGCGCTGCAAACTCTCACATATCAGCACTGGAAGGTATGGGCTATGTGGTGCGCAGTAAAGCTGAGGAAGATGCACTGAAAGCCCATACACTGCCTGCGCACATCAACAAAAACCTGTTGTTCACTGTTGCCAACGTAGGGTAATCGCTTGTCAGGAATGACACGATCAAACCTGATCATTGTCTTGACGCCATGGATTTTTTGCAGTATAAAATGAATCGTCTTTTGATGTTTGGTTTGACGTGCACGGCCTTCCTTTTCAACCGTGAGTATGAACTGTGAACTTCCTGAGCGTGAAATAACATGCCATGCATTAACTGACGTTGAAACGCCTGATTAGACTAGCCTTCGGGACACCGAGCCCGCTGCGTGAATCTGTATGTCAGTCGTTTCTTCTGGTGTAGCTGTTCGCACCAGCGCATTTTTATGCGTTAAGCTTGTGATCAGGTTTGATCGCAATGTTATGAGCGGTTAACCAATAATGCTCTCGTCCAGTTTTTAAGGGATGAATGCAGATTGAAAATGTCCGACATCTACAACCTGCAAGCGTCGTTACAAGCGATTGTTGAACGCGCTGACAGCGAGTAAACCAGAGATTACAGGCGGCGTTGCCGCCTTTTTATTATCTTTCAAGAAGGTTTTATATGACAAGCTATTATCGGTCCACAGTGCATGACAAACGCGGTCATAATGGTAACGCGATGGAAAAGCATCCCGATGGCGACTATGTAACACGCAAAGCTTTCGAGCACCTTGAAAGGCAAAATGTCGCTCTGCGTGCCAAGCTGGCAAAACAACATCCTTCACGATAACAGCCTACTCCTGTATTAAACACGGCTTCCCAAACACCGTTCTCGCGCGATAAAATTCTTGCACTCTCACGTGAACAGGTTTACGCTATGAATGTGGCACCGGCCTGGCCGCTGAGCGTCACGCGCACGAAAGTAGTAAAGTTTGCCCGCGCTTCCACTGCGGGCTTTTTTATTCCCCGCCCTGGTTATTCTCGCTATTTTTTTACAGCCGACACACGAAAACGTGTCATGACGAATTTCCATATTTTTATCAAAGTCAAACACGCACAAAAATCACATGGCGTACATTTTGCTTGTTTAATTCACCAAACAAAATGGTTTTAATTTATGAAAAAGACAACACTAGGCATACTGGCCTCTCTGTTTATCTCCGTGACTGCACAGGCAGAGATGGTTAATCTTGATTTTGAAAATCAATATTGTGATGCGGTGTTAGCCATCAACAATACTGTTAATGACATCCGTTTCAATCCAGATGAAATGGTCGTGTTTAAACACTTTATTATTAAAGGATTGATAGAAGGTAATTCGCCCGAAGAGACAGCGAATGTAATCACTAATCACCCATTGGCAAAAAGTTAAAATGACAGCATCAAAGATATTTTATCTGGAAAGATATTTTGCTAGACAGTTATATGTTCAGGTTGTTTATTACATATACAAAAAGTGGAGCTGAAGCATTGTTAGATCCACTTTTTGTAAACGGCTTGCGCTTGATGCGGGCCTTTTCTTATTCTTCTGTTACATCACAAACTATCAATCATGCGCTGTAAACGTGCTTTAAGCTCAAACCGGTCAAAATCTTCAATCATCTTAAAGTCCGGATCGCGTAAGCTGGCACTGTTTAACATCCACTCATTAAATGCAGACCACTGCATTAAAAAGTGTCGTGAACTGTCGTCCATTGCATCATCGTTATTGACGCCCTCTCGGATCACATCACGACCTTTCACCGTCCTGCCAATGCCGCCATTAGCATGCAGCATCAGGTCGCGATAGATATTGAACGCCCCCGCAGAGCCGTCAATAACCACTGCCGCCGCCCGCGCGCCGTTCTCAAGGCCGACGTGCTCTTTCACCGCATCATTAACGACCTTTTTACTTGCCGGACTTTTGTCTGACGCCTCTCCGGTCGGATTCATGACCAGATCAATAATGGTGTCCATACGAACAACTTTGTGAAGTGATAATTCCATGGTAAGCCTGTGTGCTTCAATCAGAGTGAATGCAGCCTCCCGACAAAGCAGGAGGCCACGGGAAGGGGTTGGTTACTCAGCAGGGATCGCAGGGTGCGAACCTACCAGATCACCCAAACCCAGTTCACGTAGTTGCGAAACAGGGTTGCAGATTATTTCCCCTTCTTTCCATCCCGAAAGCAGTTCAGCGATCGTATCACGCAGCATCTTCTCACCGTTTGAGTATTTCAGTATATCAGACAAATCCCTTACGCCTTTCCATCCCGCTTGACGATAAGCGAACATCGTACCGCACACCAAGGCTTTCTTGGTGACTTTCGCCATCTTGTCTTGCTGCTTCTTATACCACCACGCGCGGTATGGCACTTCCGCCAGCATTTCCAGCGCGGATGTAAAGTTATCGCACACTTCACGCCCTTCAAACACGTACTGATTTACAACGTTAATCCAGTCGCTCTTTTCAATGAATGCTTTGGCTTTTTCTTCACCGTCGCCGATATAGGTTGTATCAGTACCACCACCCCAATCCATATCTTCAATATCGGCAATATGCTTACCATCCAGACACAGCTTATACGAGGCAAGATCTTCACCTTCATGGCCTTTACGGGTTTTCACCGATTTGATGCTCAGACGAGCCATTTCAGCTTTCAGGCCGGCTGGCAGGGCAACATAGTCTTTTTGCGCGTACGCTTCAGGGGTCATGTTTGCTGGCGTTAACGGAACGGGTTTAATGGCAGTTTGATTTGTCATAATCATTTTCCTGTGTTGTGTGAATTGACAGGGTTAGTATGCCACAACCAGACAGAATTACAACAAAAAAGTTAAATCAATTTACGAAAAGTACCCCGCGCGGCTAACCGGCGGGGTTTTACTGAGTGCCGGCACATCGCCGCCGGCAGTTAAGAGCTTAGTCTGGCTGACTTTCCAGATAATAACGGCGGTCGTTCACCATCTCCATGACATCTTCATCACTCAGGATATGCGGATATTCCACCACCAGTGTTAACAGCTCAAACATCGAGGCGTTCTCAATCAGTTCACGGCGGCGCGTATCAATCGCTTCGCGGGCGGTGCTCTGAATCGAGTTCGGCGTACTCATGAGCAACGCGTAGAAGTCTTCCAATGTAATCTTGCTCAGCTGCAACAAAAAGTCCGAAACACCTTTCTTCTGTTCTTTCAGGTCGAGAATTTCGCCATCTTCAGCGACGTAGCCACGCAGTGCAGCTTCCGCCAGCGCCAGATACGTCTGCTTTGGCGTCAACTTGCATTCACCGCCGAACATTAACGACCCCAGACGTGTCGCCCAGTCGTACTCCGTCAAAAAAGCTTCCAGCGGCTCTTCCGCTTCGCCTAAAATGGTCACATCAACCTCAAGGCTGGTGCCGTGCTCCTTAACTTCAATGGCGCGGTATCCGTCGAAGGTTGTCACCCATGAACGAATGGTTTCGCCGGCAACGTTGACATCTGTCGTCGCCGAGCGCACATCCAGGCGTGCCAACTCCAACAGTTCCCTTTCGTTTAAAGGCGACGCTGAGATTAATGTGTCATCGACCAGGGCAGGCACTGCCAATGCGGCAAGCACAGCCGCGTTTGCTTTTGTATACATGATTATTCCTTGTGTGTATGAATCATTTCCCGGGTAGCTTACGGCACTTTTCCGGGTAGCGCAATATAAATTAAAACAAAAATGTTAAAAACATCTTGCCACATCACCTGTTTTTGATATCATGACAACTCACAAACACAGAGGACCGGTACCACACTATGAATACCATCATTCAAAACGCCATCGAAAGCGGACAGCTGACACCTAAGCTACTTTCCGCCATCGTCAGCAGCTTAAGCGCAACCTGCGAAAAGCAAGATATCGACATTCGCATCGATGATCTTGACGCTAATCGCAACGCCATCGCCCAGGCCCTGCAATACACCAGCTGGCTTAACCTTGTCGACAAATACAACCAGGCACGCTTCAGCGCCGTTCTCGGCAACCTTTACGGCCTCAGTGATTCCTACGTCAGTGCAATCTATCTTGGCCTGTCCAACCGTGACTCAATGACAGCCGACATGGAGCATGCCGCCCACAATATCGGCGCTCAGCAAAGCCTCTCACCCGTTTTCGGTCTGGATACCAAGTTCGCAGAGAACAAAAAATCCAAACTCAAGGCGGATGCTGCCACCATCACCTACTACAGCAAGTCACGTGAAGCGCTGGAAGGTCTGGCTATGGGCATTAACCTTGTGAACGACAGCAACATTGAAGCGGGCAAAGTGCGCTACCGGACCAGTCGTGGCGGGTACCATGATGATGAAATTGAATATCCTGATTACTCATGGGTATTGTCTGTCTTTGACCGTGATGGTGACGAAGACGAAATCCGTATCATTGAATAACCCGACTCGCAACAGTTAAACCATAATGTGACAACTTATTAAGCACATTACAATCACACACAACAAGGTTTCTACTATGACGAAAGCAAACAAGCGACATTATTTCATCTCAGCGGCCGCTATTGCCCTCACCCTGATGTCCATAGCAGGCATTGTTATTCAGGGGCTGATAAACCGGCAAGGGCGGGCATGGGTGAGCCTGACAAGGCCGCTAAAGCTGACATGCGGAAAAAGGTGCAGGCGTATATTGCACAGTCTGATTTGACAGCGGTGGATATCATTGAAAGAGGCTCTCGGCTGCACATTCCTGATCTGTCGCAATAAGTAAAAAGCACCTTGTTGGTTAACCACCAATGCGCCCGCAGGAACAATGCTTGCGGGCAAAAAATTGAATTATCACAAATTAATAAGGTAACACCATGAGCAAACCTTTTTGTGTCAGCTTAAAAGAATATCCTGGCGACAAATTTACCGTTAAGTTCTTTTGTCGTGCGAGCAGTGATGATGATGCCTTTGACCAGGCAGAGGACACCTACCCTGACGCCGAGATGCTTACCGCGGAACCGGTGAGCGAGGACGAATTCGAAATGGCGACAACTGCGTAGTTTTTACAACAAAAAAGTTGAATTTTGCTGCGGGCTCCGGTAGAATTCAACTATACACACAAACAAACACAGGTTACCGGACATGCTAGCAGAGCTCACACACGCTTTTAAGATTCAACTTGATAACGCAAGACAACGCGAGTTTTTTGATACGCTCGCCCTGCGTATCAACACTTGCCCTGTCCCTGGCGCAACGGCCAAAGACATCTTTCATCAAACCATCAACGATCTGCCAGAATTCAACAGTGAATCACTTGCGGACTGGGTTCAGCCTTTCATTGAAGCACTGGATGAGAGCGACTTCATGACGCTTGATTCGCCGGTTTGTGCATGGGTTGAACACCATCTTCTGCGCACGATGGGCAACAGTGTCATGGCGATGCGTTTTCGTAAAGCTGCACCTGTACTGGACGACATCCCCGCTGAAGAGCTGGCAATGCCACACATGCAGTGGTTGACGCAGTTCGTCGAGCGTGCAACCCAGTGCTGTAGAAGCTATCCTGAAATACGCTATTTCTCACGCATCAAAATTGCGCTTTATCCTGCTGACTGGACACTCGACAAACCGACTATCCTTGCCCTGCATACACAGTGGAGAACTGACTGGGATATCGTTCTTTCACTTTATCAGTATGTGGAAAGCTACGTTGAATCCCGTGATAAATTCTTCACAGCCAACCTTGACGATTTCAATGAAACGCAAAAGGCCAACTTGATCAGCACCATCAACGCGTGGGAAAAGGATAGCGTGTCTGATGTGGTGGATGGGCTTTGTCGCAATTACGATATCAGCGATATGTTCATCCCTCAGCTTACTGCGCTGGTGGAAGCGGTGCGGGAAGATAAAAAGTCGGCCTGATTTACAACAAAAAAGTGCAAATCCTGCGCGCTGGTGGTATACTTACATCACACACAACGCACAGGATTTCTCATGACAATTCGCAAATTCTCCATCTCTGAAGTCGACCGGCTGGCGCTTATCGCTAAACTGCAAACCGGCGAGCCACTGCTCGGCGTTGACCGCAGCATCAAAGAAATCGCCAACACCACGATAGAGGTGCTACCTTTTAAAAAGCGCTATCCTGAAGATCACGCAAAGTGGGCCGCGCACTTGGGCGAACAGCTCGGTCTGGACATCACCGAAATGCGCCTTCACATTGTACGCGAAGCAGGCATGATTGATGAGCATGTCGATACCATGTTACCACAGAATGACACGCTCATCGCCAGACTGGACGAGAACACCTCACCACGCCTTACCATTAATGGCGAGCGCGTCGAAGAAGAAACCGCCGGCACCGGTTACTTTTTACCTGAAGGTACACCGCACGGCGTGCTGCCCGGCAACCCCGGGGACGGTGATCGTTACTCGCTGGTGATTTGGACAAAACGCGCAGCCTGAGTCGCTGCACGCTTAAACAAACAGGCTTATCAAATGAAATAGCAAAACTTTATCAAATTTGTGTTATGATATTCCCAATCATTGTTTGGTAAGCCTGTAAACCAATGACGGGAGGGATCCCTCGCCAGCCTTAGTGAGCCATCCTGTTTTGCATGTCATATTCTGTACAACATTTTACAAATGATCGTTAGCGTGTAATGGCTGGAGCATGATTTTTTGATCATAAAAATGGAGTACAATCATGTCTATTTACATTCAATCATCGGCTGAATTAAGCCTTTTCATCAAAAAACTTTCTGCCTTTTCAGGCGTGCCCCAGTCGCCAATAGGAAGGGCGTTAATTTCTCTTTGTGGTGCTTACAGTATCTCAGAGTACAACGATCTTTTGGATAATTCCCTGAAGCAACGGGTTCGCGACGACATACACCGCGCATTATGTTTCCTTTATGATAACAACCTGTCTCCCGAAGATGTTCACCAACACGTTGAGACAATCGCACCATCCACCTACCCCACATTGTCCGCGCTCAGAGAGGCGCTGACGAATGTTACCGGCGATCCTGCTCTAACAAAATCGCTACTCCCTTTTGAGCCGAACGACAGGTTCGCCTGGTCTGCCGGCTTCACCATCGCAGAACACGCACCAAAAGACACCCCTGACTACTGCACCTGCATGCTATGCAGAGTATCACCTGTTTACAAGGCGTCTCCTGAAAATACGCGCAGTGCAGCATTGATAAGCGGTATGATGGTTCATGTGAAACCCACTTGCACACACTGCCACCCTATCGTAAACATGGACACCAGCGAAGAAGCAAAACACCTGAACGTTTTTTCGCTCAATCCGTCCTATTCCCAGGGCAACATCTCCGCCTTACTGTTTAAATACGAAAGCTTGCTGCGCATCGACAGCGAGGAAATGGACGCGGACGAATCGGCAATGTTAAACATCCTGTCGGTTTTTTTTGATGATATCTGTAAACAGTTTGCTGCCCTTCAAAAGCTAATGGGAGGCGGGTTCGTACAGGCGATTTTTGCAATATGCAAGTACTTGTCAGAAGAGCATGGGACACGTGAGCCAGCAAAACTGGAGCAGTCTGTTGATGCGTTTCAATCCTGCATGACGGTGATAGACGGCAGAAGGTTGGGTGTATTACCTGCCGGATACGACAAGCACCTGGCCATCACAGATAAAGTCAGTCTTGATCGTGCAGCCAAAGCACTCAGTAAGCACACCGGACCAGGAAGGGAAAAATGGAAATCCATTATCGCCAGCATCGCGGGTTTCAACAAGGTTGCAAGCTTCATTCGCGCTTTCTCGTCATCCGGCGATGTTAATCACACATTCCTGCCGGCGTTCTCAGACTACATGTCTGAAGCCCCTTACGCCTATGTTTCTGAGCATGCGCACAAATACATGGTCACAAACCTCACCATGGAGGATGACGATATTGAAACAGCGAAAACCAGGGCCATGCATGCTGCTGCATTAATGTCAGAATTTATTAACAACAGCATGCTTGACCATCTTGAGGCGCGTAGCCCCGGCTCGCCGGAGCGGTTACGGGAGATCTTTGTCAACAACGGATGCAAGCATAACCACATCGTGGATTATCAAATGATGATGTCCCCATCATCAGACGCACATACATCCTTGCTCTTCCGTGCCGGATCTGACGACGGCATGGAGTTCCTGTGGTACATGCTCAATGAGCCAGAAATCTTTGTCGGGATCTCTGAATTGGAGTCCATAATCAAATCTTACCTTGCATTTAGATCTTCACTGGTTCTTGTAACGGGAAGTTTTATGGGGGGGAAGGTATCACTGTCCGCACTGCGATACTATGTCGAAAATTACGCAAAAAGCCGCAGCGTAACAGACGTTTTCCTGTCACAATTCACGCCATATTTAAGTGACGCTGACATGGATAAGATAACAGAAAAAATCCACACTCTATCCTGCGTTGTAGAGGCTTAACACATCATCCCATGTCGCTTGTGATACCATCGGATAAACACAGATGGACACGACGACATGGACGCAACACTACTCATTGCCAACGGGCTTGGCCTGTTGGCTGCACTCACCGGCATTATCGCCGCCCGCAGTCACGACAAGCGCGGGATCATGATTGGCAATGCACTGGCCAACATCATTTTGGTGCTGCAACTCGGTTTGCTCGGCGCATACGTAGCTGCCCTGCTCAATATCGTCAACACAACACGTATTCTTGCCGCTATGAGGACCAGCAACACCGCGGTGATGTTGTTTTTCATGGTGCTAACCTGCCTGCCTTGCCTGGCTATGGCAAGCTGGGTTGACGCACTTCCCGTTCTCGGCTCGCTAATTTCCACTTACGGCTATTTCAAACTGGATAAACATGGCATGCGCTACGTACTTGTCGGCATGAACCTGCTCTGGGCACCGGTTATGGTGTATTACGGCGCATACATCACGGCAATTCACTACACTGGCGTACTATTATCGGCAACCTACGCAATCATTCGCGATCATCGCAACATACTGAACAGCCAGGCTGTCGCCCGGGACGTATTGTGATACAATGGAAAATCTGACGTAATACGTATTTTTACAGTAAGGATGAGGTATGTCACCTGAGTTTCTTGGCGCGGGGTTGCTGATTGCAATCGTAGGTGTTTTCTTGTGGGTAGGTCCGGTATATTTTGCTATGCTGCTCGCAGCTACCGTCGTTTTAGCTACGGCATACTATAAACTATTACCTTATGTCAGCGACCTTTCATACAGCGCGTTCTGGGAACACCTCCAGCCTGGTGACACGATAAAACTTGCGGTCTGCGCTGCCGTGCTGGTGGTTTACTTTATCTGGGTTAAGCGCCGGCTTTCACTACCGAAAACAGACGATCTCGCCAACGAACAGACATAGCAGGTTGATGTCCTTGAAAACATGCTTCCACACTGGCAGTACCTGCGCGGGTATCGTAAATGCACGTTGCAAGCAACACATCACCCTTCAGCACTGACACACTCATCATTTCGACGCCATACCGGCGCACCAGGTGAATCGCGTTAACATTCTGAGCTTCCCGCGACAACAGAAACGCCCTGATCATCGACGCTCTGGCCACGCCACGCCACAACATGGCCGGCAACACACAGAGTAAACTCATCACAGCAAGTTCAAGCACGCTGAATTGTCCCCACCGGGATAACTGGTACCCAACAAACAAACCTGCCGTCGCCAGAGACAGCAACCACACACCGGCACCGGTATCTATCTTTTCGGCAGGCGCGTCGCCGGCATTCCGGCTGTTCAGCATTTCACCCAACCAGATGGCGTCATTGTGCCCGGCATGACCGCTGCATTTTTGGCGACTACCGTTCTCGTCAAGAGTATACAATACTGTCATAACACCTCCTTCGGTGTACTGCTATTGCACCAGTTTTCGTCGGACACCTGGCGTGCTCACTGTCGGGGTCGGCACCTCAACCAGCAAAGAGTACGCATTCAGCTCATGGTAGCCTGCTGGTGGCGCTTTTTTCAGTCTTTCCACCAGGTACATAACGGTTACCGACCGGTAAACCGCATATCCGGCTGATAACGTACCGGTTAATGCAAACATACCAAATACCACACCGTTCACGTCCGGCGGGAAAATCATATAAGTGATCGTTGCCATGCACAATGCGGCGGCAGCGAAGATATTTACCCCGTTAACACATGACAGGCACCACTGCTGTTCACTACCCGGACGGCCCGGTAAATTTCGTAGCGCATCCGTTGTCCACCAGTGCACACCTGATAACAGGCCGATGTAAATAAACATGCCCAGGTAAAAGGCATCGTTTTCACCTATCACCGCCGGCTCCTTTACGACCAGCCTGTAAAGTATGATAAAAGCGAACCCCAGAGAGAGGAAGGTTGAGCCTTTACAGGTCAGTCTGCACTCCCTCGAATCGGTCTCTCCGCCACGTACTTCAATGATCAGGTAACCGCAACGTTCCTGCGTATCAATACCCTGTTGCAACCGCTCTAACATAAACCTGCTCTCCAACGCTTCCTGTTTAATTAAGTATACGTAAGAAATAGCATTTAGGGATGATGCCTAACTGAAAATGCCCGCACAGGACGAGGCTACGTAACCACTTTCTGAAAACTGCCTGTGACGCGACGGGCGCATCATGTCCGGTGCGCCATCCGGGGTGCTCGACTGCACATAACGAATAATATCTTTCACCCGAGACTGGTTGCTTAACCGGATATCACTGGCAAGCTCTGAGTCTTGCAATTGCGGGTGGCAAGGACTCAAGCTTGCACCCAGACGAAGCAGGGCCTTCAGGCTCATTCTTACGGCACCGGGTGTCATCAGTCCGAGCTTTATTTGCGCCTGCAATGCCATCAACTCCAGTTCAATATTCATGCCCACTGACATCTCATCACCCCGGGACGGTCTTCCCAACCATCGAAACTGACAATGGCGGCAACAGCCTCACTGTTCGCCGTGTGCATGTCCCGCAACCAGGCGGGGTCGTCCGGGCCTTCAAGGTACACACTTGTTGTCTTCAGTGCACCGGCAGTCATTACGGCATCTATTACTTCAGAGGGCGCGTTTTGAGCGTTTGTTTCTTGATTCATGTGCGAAAACCTGTGTTATTTGGGGATGATTATAAATAAATAACAACATTTTTGTCAAGCATTTTCGCATTAAGAAGGGGGGTGTGAGCGCCTCCGGCAACCGCAGACACTCACTTTGTTTTTACGCGTCAGGACTGGTTATACATCATAAAGACATACACAATCCCCAAAATTACATTAAATGCGAGAATGGGATTGATAATGAAGGGCGGTAAAAGCGAGTAACAGATCCCCTCTTTCGCGGCTGCTCTTTTGAAAAACCAGATCGAAAAAGGTATCCACAACACGGATACCACGATGGATGTGATGATAAAGTTGTAATGCACGAAGTCTTCCTTTTCTTGCAAATTAATAACGCTCCCGGAGGCAGAGATATTACAACTTTTTCTTTTTCCTGAAAAATGCAATTCCTGCCAGCAAAATTCCACCTGCACTTAAGGGGGCGGGGACGACGTAGGAGAAGTTACTCTCCAGGTTTCCCGATGAAATGTCGTAGCCGGTCTGGCTTATGCTGACATCATCCAAAAAAGCAGCCACATCGTCATCGGTGTCATTATAGCCAAAAAACACCAGAGTGTAATCGCCGGATTTCACATTACCCAAATTGATTGACGACATAGTCCATTCTGTCGTATCAACTTCAATATCATCAAGCACGTAAGTTCGCTTACCATTAGTTAACGAGATCATCAAATTTTGACCGTAATTGTACCTTGGCCTGGAGGCCCACAAAAAACTCAGTTCCAAAACACCATCCTGAGCCACGCTGAAGGTCTGTTGTATGCTTGAGTAATCGCGCTGAATAAAAGCAAACTGGCTATTATCCGGCGAAACACCATGCCAGGCGGTGCCCGACTTGGATAGACCTGAATCACCAACAAATGTCCACCGCTCAAATTAATGCGTTCAAACCTGATCACCAGTTTTGAACCAACGCTTTCGCGCCTGGCGTGAGCAGCTACGCCAGTAAAACACACTGCAACTGATGTTCGTTCACCATAAGCGGCACCGGCGGTCCGGTTTTCTCGGGCTGTTTGAACAAGGCAGTATGCTTCTTCACAATAGCTTTTACTTTTCCCCAACGTTGCAGCGGGCCGCCGTCAATACTCACGGTCTTTGAGCGGGCACAGCAAAGCTGTATGCCGACGTTGTGTGGCACGGAAAAGCGAATGCGATCATGTTTGAGACCCAGCGTCCGGCGCGCAATGACTTGCGCGGCGGCCTGATGGGTCGTATTTTGTGTGGAATGGTATTTAAACATTCCGATAATGGAGGTCATGGCCGGGTTGACGGCCTTGCAGGGGAAACCCTCACGGTAACACCGGCGCTCAATCAGCGATAGCACCATGTTGTACGCAAACGCGGATAGCATCGTTCTGTGGTGCTTGCTCGTAGTTTCCTTCAGGGCTTGCTTCTTCCGGCTAAAGTCCAGCTTTTCAATACCTACACCGACATTGTGCTGCCTGGCAATTTCCACGACACGTTTTACGGCATCTCCGATCATCGCCATGCGTTGCCCGGTGGTCAAACCTTTGGCTGAGGCTGGACAGGGAATGTTCTCGACATGCTTTTTGTTGCCGTCCGGCGTAACCACACACACGGCCAGGTGATCGGCGTTGACATCGACACCCAGACAGCCATTTTCGTAGCTGCCGGTTATCACTTCAGGAGCCGGCTCTTCGACGGTGACCGCCAGTGTCCAGCCGAATTTGTGACGCATGAAGCGCATGGTTAAGGATTGTCCATACGACGACAGCACTTCGTTTTTTGTCTGCGGGCGTAATTCACCGGTTTTCCGATCTGCCACCCAGGGCGAAGAATTGGTCAGCTCTTTCACATTGGCCGCCCGACGGCGTTCATTCTCTGCGCAAGCAGCAAGCACAGCTGATTTGCCGTAGCTAAAATCGAAGCCTGATAACTCAGCTTTGCCGCCGCCGAGTGCGTCTGGCAGACGCAGGGACAAACAGAAATTACCGTCGTTATCAACGTACAGTTGCGCACCTTGGTTGCCGCAGGTTTCGTCTTTTGACCCCAGTACCATGAATTGAGAATTTCTTGCAGACTGCCACTCACGAAGCCATTCAGCATGCGAGCGAATATTGTTTTCTTTCAGGAAAAACTGTTTATCAAACAGTTTTTTCGAGCCGAAACACATAGCGGGGATCTTGCCGGCGTTATTCGCAATTTTACCAAGCTGTTCGGTTAACCGGGCCCGGTACCGGGATTTTTGGTGCGCTTTGAAGCGGATTTTTTGAATTTCAGACTTTACGCCACCGGTTTTTGAAAGCATGTCCGATTGACCGCGAAGGCGTTCAATCGTTTTTGATACCGCTTCGACACGCTCTTTTTTATCAGATTGATAAAGCTTGTCCAGTTCACGCTTTGAGTCGAGCTTACCTGTCAGAGTGCGTAGTATAGCGTTGTATTGCCTACCAGAGATCTGATGCTCAGCAATAAACTGGCGCTTGCGCTCATTGGCGGTGATTTTGTCCGCACAAAGGCTTGCGTACAGCTTACGCTCCACGCGCCCGAACAACGCAGCGTACGCAGAAAGTGACCTTTCTGTTTCCGGGCTAATGTCGGTTGACTTGATCAGCGTGGTGTACGTGGACGTCTGCATATTTCAGATTATACACCACAACGTTTTTGATGGGAACGTCTACCGTATAATTTCGCAGAAAAACAGCCATCAATGTCATCACGTCATGGCACAGTGTCTGTTCAAAAGTGGTTTCATCATCGTTTTTGTGGACAATGACGTCAACACCCGCCCATTTACAGCATTGGAAAATTAACGACTGACCAAAGCGCAACAATCTGTCCTTGTAGGCAAGATGCAATGCTTTAATTTTGCGGTTTAGTATAAGATTTAATAGTTTCTTCAGGCCAGGTTTGTTGCAGTTCAGTCCTGAACCGACATCGCCAATGACCTCGTCGCAGTGCGGTGAAAGAAAATCTTTTTGTCGGATTAAGTCCGCTTTTTGATCACTGCCGGACACCCTGGCGTAGCCAACGGAAAACCGGTCTTCATCGCCATCAAGACGGTATCGCCGGTGACCGCCAAGCGTCCGGGAGGTTGGAAAAAGTCGCTTCTCACGTTCCCAGCGCCGCATTGTTACCACACTTACGCCGTAATGCGCTGCTGCATGACCAATTCCAACCAAACCATAATCGCACCGCATAAACCTCTCCGAAAATGGTCATGATCAGGTTTGAACGGTGATTTTTCAACAAGCGATTACCCCCATCAGCTCATAAAAGCTGCGGTATACGGGTTCATTAGTGTTACCCCCTGAGCCTGTGTACTACCTTCAGGAAGTTTTTCGCCAAATGCATAGCGAACAAAAGTGTCTATTTCATCGAACGTCGCGATGCGCCAGCCTTCAAAGATGCCACCCTCACCGGTTTGTGCTGCGACTTGATCAATTGACATACCATCTGTCTGAGTGAGGTCAAGCCATTCCAGGCCGGTTTCTTCATGAAGGGTTGCCAGTGCGTCTCCGCCGGCTTTCCAATCTGTCTCTATAAGTTCGGCGTTCGCACCGAAAGAAAGCATCAAGGCGCAAAACAGTGTTGTTTTTAGTTTCATTATAAATTCTCAATCCGATACTAAATCTTGCGACGCAAAAGTCACCATGATAAGTAATTTATCATAAAAAAACTAAAACGTAAAAATACGACTAACAAGTTGCAAACACAGCATCCTTGCCAGCCCCTTTGGCCTTGTAAACATTTATGTCGGCAGTTTTCGCCATTGTCTCATAACGCTGCTTCAGGGTTGTTCCAGCGGCCCCTGTCACGGTGTAGGATGTGGATATCCCCATACTGATCGTCATGTAAACTCCAACCCCCTCGTCACCAACGCGGAGAGGGTTTTCTTTCAACGCAGACTGACACCTTTTAAAGACTTGCGTTGCCGCATCTTTGTCAGCGTCAGGAAGAACCAGTAAAAACTCTTCACCACCAAATCGGCCAAGATGATCACCACTACGCAGGCACGACTGGCAAATCTTAACAAAGTGCTTAAGCGCCATATCACCCACATCGTGACCGTGATTGTCGTTTATCACTTTAAAATTATCCAAATCTACGATACAAAGAGAGATCGGCGTGGCGTTTTTCTCCTGCTCTCTTAATGCATCAAAGACTTTACTCTCAATACCCCGCCTGTTTGGGATTGATGTCAGAGGATCCGTGTTCGCCATCTTTCTGCTTCTGGCTGAACTGCCTCTCTCTCTTAAAATGAAAACACCAAGCACAACAAAAAGGCCAAGAAGGCTGTATATCTTATAGTTCTGAACCTGCTCTTCAGCATGCCTCGCTTCAAGCATCAATGTCTTCAGCTGGTTCTCTTTTTCCAATTCGGCATTTCTTTGCGCCGCGCTTTCAACTTCATACTCCACCATCAACCTGGCGCTTTTCATTTCTTCTCTGCGTCGGACTTCTTCAGACTCAATGCTTCGCACTTTCTCCAGCGCAAAAAGCGCGGCCGCATAATCGTCAATTTCCTTGAAGACGGAATAGTTCAACATCCAGTAATCCACTTCTTTTCTGATCGTCTTGGATTCTTCGTCAGGCAAAGCTTGTAGCTTCAATAGCAGAGATTCAGCCTGATTAACCTCTCCCATATCGAGATACGTCATCGCAAGCTGAATGTAGGCAAACAATTCATTGTCCCGATTGTCGTTTTCACGATAAATTTTGATAGCCTTATTTTCGTAATCAACGGCAGACAAGTAGTCCCCTTTATAACGCAACCCTTTCGCTTTTATTTCCATGGACATGGCATAATAGGTTAAGTCGTTAACAGCCTTATTGCTTTCCATTGCCATGTCTGCATAACGGATAGAATTATCCCACGCCTTCATCAATTCATAAGCAAGTGCGATATTAAACTGGTAGACCGCAATCATCGGTTTATCATTGGCGTTAAGGGAGTGCTCGTACCCCTGCAAATAATAAGACAGGGATTTTTCGTAGTCTTCAAGCTCAAAGTAAAGATTGGCGATGCGTAAATCCATACCCAGCAAGAGTCGTTCACGTTCGTCCTCAGAAATATCGAGTTCAAGCAAGTTCTCTTTGGCCGACTTCAGGTAGCCAATACCTTTTTGGTAATCACCAAGCCAATAATACGCTTGCCCCAGACCGGTTTTTATGAACGCAGTGCTACGCAGGGAAAAATTGCCTTCCTCCAATGATTTTTCAACTTTCCTTATGAAAACCTTTGCGTTCTCATGATCTTCTTTTCGCGCATAGGTATTCATCATAGACCAGTTAAAACGAAGAGTGGCCTTAAAGTTATCCTTTTGGTAGGGGCTGTCAACATTCTCCTGGTAGCGCGTCATAACATCTGCATCCTGTCCCATAAGGGAAAGATTAAAGGCTGCTATGCTGCTCGCCTCGTAAGCCAGGTCGAATGCACCAATTGACATTGCTCTGTGGTATTCTGCATCCGAGCGTTCGACGATTTCACTGACTGATATTTGTGCGCTTTTTTCCGGACTGGCCAGAACGGTAAGCTCTTTAATTACTGCATCGCGCGCGTCGTCAGCCAATGCTTTGGCTGAGAACCAAAACATAAGAGGGAAAATAAAAAATAATATTAACCGCACGCTGGCACGCCCCTAACAAATATTGTGAAAAATGAGAATATCATTTTCCGTCGATAAATGCATCATAATTGTCTTTTTTCTTTTTATTTAAAGTTACAACAAAAAAGTTTCAATATTTAACACTCAATGATATAATAGCTCCACATACCAAGAGGAATCTATACAATGACTGAATCAAGCAAAAATGAGCAAGTAGGCTCTTTGTACACAGCTATCCTTTCCGATCTTGAAGAGTTGAACGCTTATTGCACTGATGATGCCGGCGATCGGGAAGTGCTGGCAGGTGAGTTGGCATCAAGAATGGAAAGCTTACTGGTAAGACCTAATGTGGACGGCTTGTTTTCACGCCTAAATGGAAATAAAACTGAACCCGACATCACACTTTCTCACAGCGGCTCTCAGAATGAACGCCCGGTTCATGTTGCATATACTATTATTTCTGACGAAATCGTACTGGAACAGCGCTGTGAGCCGTGCAAAGGCGAAAGCGTTGCCTTCTTTAACTCTCAGTGTGTGTCAATGACTCGCCGCGAACTGATCGACATGGTAAACCATTCCTATAAAGGTTTCAGTTGCCGAACTTGCCTTGACGGTGTCAATCTCAGTCAAGAAGGGACGGTTGCCTAATGATTATTACCGTTGCGGAGCTTATGAAGCAATATCCGGAAATAAAGCGATTCTGGAGTGCAGACATTAACAGTAAGGTTGTGCATGAATTTATTGCGACAGAAAAAGATTTATTAGAAAGTGGATACGCGACGCCGGAAGAGGCCGTTAAGGCCGAGTATACTTCTCGGCATGATAGGTCCTCTGATTCTGTCTTGGCCAGAGAAAAAATGCTGACTTCACTCCGCAACAAATGGTTCATTGCCAAAACCAAACTCTCTTTTTTCAAAGAAGAAAAAAAGAAGCTTGAAAAATTCATGTCCGAACTGAACGAAGACCGGGAGTTCTTAAAGTTGACTTTCGACAACTATTTTAGCGATTTTACTGTTAAACCTCTGTCTGAAAGCAAAGAAATTGAAGTTCCCGCGCTGTTACCTGTCGGAAAAGAACTGTTCAAATTGAGCCCTACCAACATGTTGTGCAAACATGAAGTCATCGTGGAAAAGCTGGTTGTTGAGCATATCATCATCCGGAGAAACTGTTTTTCAGACGGTGAGACTGAATATCAGTTTTATTTTCGCGCCGGCAATACGGACGTCAACACCATGCACGGCATAAAGGGTGGCGAGATCCTTACTGCCCACGGCACCTCTCACCCGCTTTACGCAAGCTATGACGACATGATGACTTCGGTGCGTAAATGTATCGACAATATGCATGTGCTTATGAATGACGGAAGTGAGCATTCAATCAGACCTGCTTAATATTGTAGAATATCAGGGCCATAATAAACAGCGATATTACCAGGAGGGTATCTTTCAGTGAAAGCGTATACCTCCTGTGGATGGCCCCATCAAGCACGACACCCACAACAATTTGAGATAACCTTTTTAACAGAGTGATAAATTCTACCGCTATCATGGTTGCAGCGTAAACGTTTAGTGGCACCAGGGCTATTCCTGTCCCAACAACTACCGCGTACACTTTGGGAGGCGTGTTCTTTATTTTAACGAGCTCGCCTGACAACATAGCGATCAGGAAGAACAAAACACAATTAGATGTGCTAACAAGTAGCATGACAGAGAACCCGCCGTGGGTTTGCATTAATTTTGTGCTGAAAAACATGCTTAAAGACAGGCTTAGCGGTGAGGCAACAAGGTAAAACCACGATTTCACCGTACCACTGCGTTTATCAAAAAAATATAACCCTATAAAAGACATCAGCACAGTCATGCACACCCCAAACTCCAACATGGAGTCATAGCCAACCAAAAGTGTTGACTGAAATCCCATCAAAGGGGTTAGCACCAAACTCAATACGGGAACAATAACAATTGAAGATAACATGGCACACTTGATTGTTGTTATACTGTTGCTGTTGAACTCAAAGTTTTTTTTCGCAAAATAAAAAGACGTAAACTCTACCGTTAAAACCGGTAAAATGCGCCAGTCCGACAAGACAGGGATGATGCTCTTCATTACCCCGTCGTTAATCAACATCAACCCCAACGCACTCATGAACATTGATGACAGGCAAGCGAGGCTGGATAACACGTTTCCGAGCTGACGATACCCACTAATAAACTTTAAGTTGATGGCCGTAGAGAAAGAAACACCAAGCAAGAGCATAAAGCCGATAAAAAACACATTCGCACTCCTTGCGACAAATATCATACTTGATCATATCACACCACTGGCGCAACAAAGGACAAATAACTGCCTGATAGTTTTATATTTGTGATAGAATAAGAACTGACACGGAGGCGACATGAACAAACCGACCCCCCTTTACAGTACAGACGAAATCCTCTCGATAATAGCGTCGAAAGGTCAGTTCTACATACTTAAAAACACGCCTCCGGACATCAAAAAACAACTTCAGGGCAGAGTTAGTCAGCTTATTGCAGACAAAATTATCACCAGGGGAAAGGATGACGGTGGTGCCTCTTCCTATGCGTCCATTTCGCCTGAAAACCGCCAACGCTTAATAAACAGGGTAATCGCTTGTTAGAAATTACACGATCAAACCTGATCACAGATTGATTTTGTTGTAATTTTCAGGCATATTTATCTGATGAACCTTGCATTCCAAACTGCCTTGAGGCCCAACAACAAAGAACGTACACACTTGATGAAAGCGTGCGGTGTGGCACGCTTTGCGTTCAACTGGGGCCTGGCGGAGTGGGAAAAGCAATATCAGGAATTTAAAGCCGGGGAACGCGACAAAAAACCGAATGGTATGGCGCTTAAAAAGCAGTTTAATGCCATCAAAAAAGCGCAGTTTCCGTGGGTTTATGAAGTCACCAAATACGCCTGCCAGCAGCCGTTTATCCATCTGAACAAAGCGTGGGAGCGCTTTTTCAACAAGGTAATCGTCAACGGCAAACCGGCCGGGCGGCCCAAATTCAAAAAGAAAGGGCGCTGTATCGACAGCTTTTATGTCGGCGGCGATCAGGTATCTGTCCGGGGTGACCGGGTCAAAATCCCCAACTTAGGCTGGATAAAAATGGCCGAACCGCTGAAATACGGCGGCAACATTACCAGCATGACCATCCGGCGCGAAGCCGATAAATGGATGGTTTCTTTTCAACTTGATGTCGAGATGTCATTCCTGCGGCGCGATAACCAAGCGGCCGTTGGTGTGGACTTCGGGATCAAGCAGCTGGCCACGTTAAGTCGTGGCGAAAAAACGGTGTGGGAGAATACTGCGCCACTCAAATCGGCGCTCCGTCGTCTGGCCAGGATGCAACGTAAACTGGCCAAGAAAGTTCGTGGCTCCGGCCAGTACAAAAAACTGAGTATGCGTATTGCCCGGCTTCACCGGCGCATCGCCAATATCCGCAAAAACACCCTCCACCAGCTGACCAGCTACCTGGTTAAGCACTTCAGGCAGATTAATATTGAAGATCTGAATGTGCGCGGCATGATGGCCAACCGTAAGCTGGCCCGGGCCGTAGCTGACGTAGGCTTCTACGAAGCCCGGCGGCAGCTAACGTACAAGTCTGAGTGGTACGAGCGGATGCTGGAAGTGGTTGACCGGTGGTTCCCCTCCAGCAAGTTGTGTTCAGGGTGTGGGTGGAAACACCCGGCCTTAACCTTGTCGGACCGGGTGTTTCATTGCGGAGGCTGCGGCAGCAGCATTGATCGCGATGAAAACGCAAGCATGAATATTGAAAATTACACTACGGCAAGCTCTGCCGGAATTTACGCTGCGGAAGAAAACGGCCCTGTACAGCCCGCTTAGCGGGCTGCGCAACCAGTTTCGTTGAATGCAGAAATTATCTTCAAACCTCAAT
>Ga0208879_1000056_pt1 | contig 117761 bp, 102 predicted proteins | sample Knorr_S15_td_Bot_FD_185605 | JGI IMG/M metagenome (GOLD analysis project Ga0208879, IMG submission 185605) | Marine microbial communities from Southern Atlantic Ocean transect - Knorr_S15_td_Bottom_ad_5009_LV_A (SPAdes) (version 2) | ecosystem: Environmental > Aquatic > Marine > Oceanic...
ATTCGCATGTCGTCGGGAACGCTCCCGCGCCAAAAAAGTGTGACGCCAGGTTGGCGTTCTGGGGATCGGTGCCCCCGGCTGGCTGGCTGCCAGACATGGTTCCAGAAGACGGCATGGCGAATGAATTTTCAGGTAAAACGACAGTGTTGTGCTGTGATGTAGCTCAAGGGAGTCAAGTGCGGGCCGTACACCCAAATGCGACTGCGCCGGCAGGTCTGTCTAACCGTGACAAGTGTACATAGTGACGGGGTGAGAGTCTGAAAGGTCGAAGAGCGCCGCCCAGCTAAGGCGGAGGTTGCGGGAGTCCGCCATCACAGCAGAGCGCTGATGAGATAACAGTGTGAGAAGTTTCGGTGTGTAGCTCAGCTTGGTAGAGCGCGTGGTTTGGGACCACGAGGTCACAGGTTCAAGTCCTGTTACACCGACCAGAATGATATTGTGGTGGACAAACTGGTAAAGTCACCGGACTTTCACTCCGGGGAGCGTAATATGCTCAGTGCGGGTTCAAGTCCCGTCCACAATGCCACATTCCCTTAGCAGGGTGTCGGGCGATAACGACAAACAGTTGACGGCGGGATGGAGCAGTTGGTAGCTCGCCAGGCTCATAACCTGGAGGCCGGTGGTTCGAGTCCACCTCCCGCAACCAAATTCAACCGGCGGGTTGATGAAAATACGCAAAACGATGCTGCTATCGTCTAGTCTGGTCTAGGACCCCGCTCTTTCACAGCGGTAACACGGGTTCAAATCCCGTTGGCAGTACCACAATTTGGGAAGATTGTATTCGCATGGCGTCTGAGAGTGTTCCCTCTCATTACCAAAGCGAGTGTCACGAAAGAGGTGTGCCTTATTCAGTGAAAGCACTGGCTCGCGCACTTTCAGGCGACATGACGAATATGATTTATCCGGTGTATAGCTCAGCTTGGTAGAGCGCGTGGTTTGGGACCACGAGGTCAGACGTTCGAGTCGTCTTATACCGACCAATTTGACGCGGGTGGGAGGCATGTAGAGTTCTTCTTTGGCTCATAACCAAAGTGTAAGGCCGGGGCAGTACCGGCACCCGCAACCAGTTACTCGTCCTGTAGCTCAGCCTGGTAGAGCGCTCGACTGATAATCGAGAGGGTATCGTTAAGATCATCGCTGGTTCAAATCCAGCCGGGACGACCAATTTGAAGAACGGCACCATTAAGGAGCCAGGAAATAAACGTCACATACGACTCAAGCGAAAGCGGTGAGTCTGTTTGAGAACGGAATGCCGGATCCCGGCGCGTTATGCGGATAACATTCGCTGCGCTTAGACCAACGTGAGCCAGAAGTAAGTCTGGACAGGTCTGCATAACGCAATGGGGATAAAGCATCTTAAGTGTAGAACAGACAAGGTGTGAGTAGGTGGATAGAGCGACCCCAAAAGCGTAAGCGAATTGGAGTGGGTGTGTGGGGGTTCGAGACCCTCTGTGACGACCTTTTAAACGTATCATAATGATGCAATGAATTTTCGGTATATGGCGCAGTTTGGTAGCGCACTGCTCTGGGGGAGCAGGGGTCACAGGTTCAAGTCCTGTTATACCGACCAGTTACCTGCCGGCGGGCAGAGTAAACGCGCGACACACCTATCTTCTAGTGGTCAGGATGCCGGCCCTTCAAGCCGTGCGACACGAGTTCGAATCTCGTTGGGTGTGCCAATTTATTTGATGTTAACGAAAACCGTTTTGGCGGGGTGGAGCAGTTGGTAGCTCGCCAGGCTCATAACCTGGAGGCCGGTGGTTCGAGTCCACCTCCCGCAACCAGTTAGTGTGTTACTGTGATCTAGTTTGGTATGAGCCTTGACGATCAATCTTGGAACGCAGGTTCGAATCCTGTCAGTAACACACACCGGTGACATAGCTCAGTAGGGAGAGCGCATCCTTGACATGGATGAGGTCAGTGGTTCGAGACCACTTGTCACCACCACATTTTGCACCCTTAGCTCAGTTGGCAGAGCGCTTCCTTGGTATGGAAGAGGTCACAGGTTCGATCCCTGTAGCGTGCACCATATATCGGCGTAAAGCGCCATGGAGAAAACTGACAACAAGAGGATAAGTTCATGTCAGCAATAATGAGAGACATTCAAACCCGACTACAACAAGCGGTTCGAGAAAATGACAAGGCGGTTCGTACATCGCTTCGTACCGTTGTGGGTGAGGTTCAAACCCGTGCACTGCGCCCAGGAATGTCACTCGATGATGCGCTGGTGATCAAAGTGTTGGGAGATACCATTTCGGGCAACACAGATATCCTGAAACACAGAGAACGTCCTGACCTTAAAGCGGAAATCGCACTACTGGAAGGGTTTATGCCTGCCATGATGACAGATGCTGATATTGAAGCTGCGATTGTTGCATCAGGCGCAACGGATATGCCGTCGGCAATGAAGTTTCTGTCAGCCAATCACAAAGGGCTGTTTGACGGTAAGGCAGCTAAGTCCATTGCTTTGAGGCTTACTGCATAAAAACGCCCCCTGGGGCGTTTTTTTTATTGCGACGTGGAACTTTTGTTTTTGGTGTGAGAAATTGCCTGGTGGATATCATTTAACAGGTTGCCAAGGTGGACGTAGTAGCCCGTTTCAGGTTTTTCTGTACTTATCGCCTTCAGTATGCCGAGCAAAACAGGCTCTTTGCTGTCATCGTAAAATCCCACATAGGCTCCGCCAGAGGCTCCATCGTTCATCTGACACTCAACGACTCTCACAACATCGCCGCCGGTAGCCTTAAGTAGAGCATCAAAACGGCATGATTCGTCGTAGCTCAACTCGTTGCCTCTGTGTGCATTAGGGAGAGTCGCAGTGGCGGAGTTGCCAACGGCCATCTCTTTATCCATCTGGTATGGAGGGGGACTTTGGGGAAGTGTGAAACTGTACACTTCGCTGACAGGAACCGGTTTATCCAGAATCATAATGGCCCAGTCTCCGCCGAGGCGGTTACCCCCCGTCCTGAATACAGATAAATTACGGTAAACTTTGCCGTCTTTACTATTCAAATGAGCCTGTAGCTCTTTCCAGCCGATGAGTGCTGTTGAGTTTTTGTCCGCAGGGTTTTCAAACATATCAGCGAGGCAGTGAAATTGACTTATCACAACTCGCGTTTCAATGTCTCCCGGCTCGCGAACCATAATGAGGGAGCAGCGCCGCCCAGGCATCACAAGCCGGCCAACAGCCTGCATCCAAACAGGAGAAAGTTCGGGCTCCCAAACTTGTCGTTCCTCCGTCATTAAAGAAAGGAGGTCGGTGGCTCCTGCCTTGTCCGTGTAGGCTGCGGAGAACAATAGGGAGGCAATAATGCCCACACACCCAATCCGTGGCATAGCGTTACATCCTTGATTCACGTTTTAGCAAGTGGCAAGAAAGTGTTGCCGCTTCATACTGATGACTTTTAGGTTAATGTTAACATGAAGATGGTAAAAACAATAGGGTAAATCATTCGGGGACAGCAATAGTGGCACCTTCGCCGGGAAGTTGCCGTCTGATAGCTTCGCTGACCCCGCCATACTGAGCACATCGAACTAAGTTGCAGATAGGTACCCACCCACACTGTTCTGTTCGGATAAGCATGACGCGAAACTCACCCGATAAAGCCTCATTGTGTAACGGTGTTTTGATGCATTGGGTATATTCAACCCGCTCCTGAAGAAGATGTGTATCGTCGCTCGAAGACTCAATATCTTTTTTTGAAGGGTGTAAGCATAGGCCGTCGCCAGAAAAACCTTCTTTTGGTTTAAGAACCCAGTTTTCAACATCTTTCGGCGCTCCGTTTGATATTTTCCACGTTTTTGGATTTGTTGGGTGCGAGATGTAAGGCAGAATCGCTTTGTTATACCTGTAATAATCTGATGGATGACATACCCACTCTATATCCGGGAGTGCAAGAATGGTGTCGAAGTGCTTTCTTTCATCTTCCGAAAGCGTGTCGTAAATCACCCGGTTGTAAATACGTTTCACTTCTTTATTTCCCGAACGGGAAGTTATCCAAACCTTGTCAGCATGAGTGTAAATATCATGAAGCGAACGCGGCACAACATCCCTTGTTGCAAGTATGAAGTCCATTGATGACATTTGACTGAGTACTGCCTTGTCAAGCATAACAACCTGACTGTCATGGTGAACACCCAAAAGCCAGTGGCGAAGAAGCGCTTTTCTTTCCGATATTGTGCGCCCAAAGAGTATTGAGTTTTTCTCGTTATTATAAAGACTTTCTAACTTTAACGACAGGTGAAAAAGTGACGGGAAAGCCTGTGCTTCGATGAGTTTTGGGGTAAATCTGTTATCTGTAAAAGTAAGAGAGAAATCGACAGCCATGCACCGGGGTTCTTCGTTATACACTCCCGGGCCTTTAAAACTTTTTTTCAAACTGTGCAGACAGATCAGCTTGGACACATCCACAGCACTATTTGCCATTTCATCTAATGTGGATGATGGCATTTTTATCGGGTAGGGGAGAAGCATTTTTCTCCCCGGGTGAACAATGTGGGTGTCCAGCATGTGCTTATTTTTCGATACTTCGCAGTGATGAATAGTGTTAAACATGGCGGCTCTCTTATATTTCCCATAACTTGCGCAAACGCTCAGGGGCATCTTTGTCGACCTCGGCAATGCTTTTTTCGGTAAGATGAAGCAGCGAAGTAAGTGCATCTTTAACATTGAGCAAGCTTGATTTTGTCAACAGAGATGCGTTAGTGCCATATCGTATGGCGCGCCACCGGTTTTCCTCAAGCCCCCATTCTTTCAGTCCATCAAACCAGCATGGCAACTGTTCTTTATCAGCCAGGATCATGATCTCTGTGACAAACAAGGCTAGTGCGCTCGCAAGTTCAGCTGTCGGCTGCATGTCCATGCAACGCATTTCAACTGTGTGATATACAGGATGGTAACGCATGTCGTACCAGATTTGGGTGATTGATCGCATAACGCCTGCATGCACCATTTCCATAAGGTTTTCTTCGTGTGTTAATGCGTCCCCCATGACCGGTGGAATGCCGGTTCTCGGCATACGTGAAAAAAGATTTAATCGTGAACAGGATAAGCCCGTGTCGATACCGCGCCAGTGTGATGAATTTGAAGATGCCGAAATAATAATGGGTATAAACGGCCTTAACGTGTTAAAGGTACAAGCAAAACGATCCCTTGACACACCGCCGAGGTGGACATGCATACCAAAAACAAAGCTGCATTTTATTGCTATCTGGTAATCGTCTACAATTGACTGATAATAAGGCGCAGGGTTTGTTTCCACTTCGCTCCAGTCGATAGTATGATGAGTGCCACCTGCGTAAATCTTACCGCCATAATGTTCAATGCTTTTCGATAGCCAGGCTCTACTTTTAAGCAAATGTGTGTTCAATTCATTTTTTGTTTTGCAAACATGACTCATTGTCTCAATGACGCACCTATGCGCTTCGCGCCCTGTTCTCATAAATGCTGGCGTTTTTTCCCATATTTCATCAGGGAGATTGAATGGGGCGGTGTCTTCTCTGTTAGTACAAAGATATTCTTCCTCCACACCGTAAGTGTAAATACGATCGTCCATGATCTTGACATCCAAATTGGTATTACAATAACTAACAAAATAATATCAGAGAGGAAAGCTAAAAAATCACAGTGGTCACACCTTTTTTGTAACTCGTTGTCATGTATGCGTTATTTTCACAAGATGTAAGTTTGCATAACATGTGCAATTCACGACGGCGAACATAATACCTTTTTATCAATATGATAACCTTGACTTATTTTTAGATAAAAATAAAAACAACAAAATCAATGTGTTGCAATATTTATTCAAAAAAAACAAAAAAAAGTGTTGCTAACCCACATTTTCGTGTTAATATACATTCGTACTCAGGGCGAACGCTCTGAAATTTTGTAAAGAATTTTAGGAACGGAACAATGACTTCATTCATCATGAACATACAACAAGCGACAGGCCAGGCGGCAATCCAGGACCGTACTGCTGTGTGTGTGAATATGAATATGCAACAGGATAACGGAGTCGATAACGTTTCGTAACGTCGTAGCACAACTTGGGTGCTGCGGCACCCAAGGAAAGCTTCGAGCAAACCCCTTGGGAGAAATTCCAAGGGGTTTTTTAGTTTTTGTGCCCGGATAGCTCAGTTGGGAGAGCGCCGCCCTTACAAGGCGGATGTCGTGAGTTCAAATCTCGCTCCGGGTACCAGATTTTAGGGCGGTTGGCCGAGCGGTCGATGGCAGCAGACTGTTAATCTGCCGGGAGTTTCTCCCCGCGCTGGTTCAAATCCAGCACCGTCCGCCAGTTTGATTTGTTGTAGTGTAGGGGTGTAGCCAAGTCGGTTAAGGCATCGGACTTTGATTCCGACATCGGGAGTTCGAATCTCTCCACCCCCGCCAACAACAAAACGCGCAGCGCGCAAAGTTTTTTGCCCCGTAGCTCAGTTGGTAGAGCGACGGACTGTTAATCCGCAGGTCGGGAGTTCGAGCCTCCCCGGGGCAGCCAGTTAGATAGGGGAGTCGCCAAGTGGTCTAAGGCCCCGGGTTTTGATCCCGGTATGCGCAGGTTCGAATCCTGCCTCCCTTGCCAATTTGAAGGAGGTTGTCTATGTCTCGGTTAAACGTCGGGGTGTTGAGATAAAGCAGGCGGCTTGGTCTCATGAAGAGGGTGAGTTGATCGGCGTTGATATTTCGGTAAATAAAGAAGGATTGCCGAACCGACGCTTCGCAAGAGACGCCGCCAGTTGGATGATTGAAAAAATTGACGCAATATTGGATACAAATGACAATGTGTCCCACCTTGCAGAAAAATGTGGTTACAGTACGGAGATCTTAAATAATAATGCCGGGTCAATAACGACAAGGTGTTGTTACGAAAGTAACGAAGATGAGGGTGGAACCCGATTAGCGTTAATGATAGATGTGCCGTTCACCACACATGATGAATCACAAAAACGTGATTTATTACTTGCAAAGGGGATGTTGCTTGTTTTTCAGCTTGAATTGTCAGTGCTGTCACTGCATGAGAAGTTGGAACGTAAAAAGATTCTGGGGTGGTAGCTCAGTTGGGAGAGCGCTCGCCTTGCACGCGAGAGGTCGCGGGTTCAAGTCCCGCTCGCTCCACCAGAATGTAGGGGTTGTAGCTCAGTTGGTTAGAGTGCTGGCCTGTCACGCCAGAGGTCGCGGGTTCGAGCCCCGTCAACCCCGCCAGTAACGCACCATGAAAGTGGTGAGGCAGAGAGGGTGTGAAGATGACTGCTATCCATGTGTTAGGGTCAAAAGCAGCGTTAGCTGCTGAGTTGGGGGTATCTTTGACCGGAGACTGGCGAAAGGATGTAATGACTTGCCTTGATGGTATTGAGCGTACGCTTGATGACATCGCAGACAAGACTGGGCATCCCCGTTTTGAGGTTTTCACGGCTCAGAACGGTATTGATGTCACAATGCTGACATTGTGAAAATCGTAGCGGTGCGCCGCTACAACGGGGTAGTAGCTCAGTAGGGAGAGCGCTTGCATGGCATGCAAGAGGCCGGCGGTTCGATTCCGCCCTGCTCCACCAGTTTAATGGAGCGGTAGTTCAGTCGGTAGAATATCTGCCTGTCACGCAGATGGTCGCGGGTTCGAGCCCCGTCCGCTCCGCCAGATTGGATTGTCAGAAGGCAGTCCGGAAAAGGGTCTCAGGATCCGTTATGTAGAGGCACGTGGGTTCAAATCCCGCTCTGTCCCAACCTGGCTAACGCCGGCGAGGGGCGGAATGGTGTAAAGGCAGTAAACAGCACGCTACATATCGCCTTGAGGCAAGTCCTGTGACTGCGCTGCTTACGCAGTTCAGGGCGACATGAATAATGCGGGTGTAGCTCAGTTGGTAGAGCGCAACCTTGCCAAGGTTGAGGTCACGGGTTCGAATCCCGTTACCCGCTCCAAGTTGTAAGTGATATCGGGGATGTAGCTCAGTTGGTAGAGCAGCGGCTTTGCAAGCCGAAGGTCGCAGGTTCAAATCCTGTCGTCTCCACCAGTTTGTTTTTGATGGTACATAGCTCAGTTGGTAGAGCGCGGCTTTCATACGGCCAAGGTCACAGGTTCAAGTCCTGTTGTACCAACCATTTGCCTCGGTAGCTCAGGGGTAGAGCGTCCGGCTCATAACCGGAGGGTCACTGGTTCGAAGCCAGTTCGAGGCACCATTTTCGTTATAAGTGAAGTGTTTTTGTCACCTGTAACAAAGTACGATCGGGGTATCGCCAAGTTGGTTAAGGCGCTGGGTTCTGAGTCCGGTATGCGCAGGTTCGAGTCCTGCTACCCCTGCCAATTCGTCAACGTGAAGGAGCGTGTCATGCGACCTATGGGAAGACGACCCAACCGGATGCCGGTGGGTAAGTGGAAAGTGAAGGATAATGGAAAGCATGTGAAAGCCTGGTGGGAAGACACCGTTTCACGAAGCAAAACCTCGGTGAGAATGCGACATAAGCGCACGCTTCGCCGATTGCTGGGTAGCTGACTCAGCACATTGACAAAGGTTTTTGATTAAAGAGCCTTTCTCAATGCGAAAGCATGCTGCATCAGGGTCAGGTGAGGTTGCAAAGCAACTGTTAACCATCGTCTGAGCAGCGGGGCATGGCCCATAAGTCTGGGTGACCAGATGAAAGGAGGGTTCCTTACGGCCTTTCGCCATCCTGCCGCAGCGGGCAACCGTTCGGGAGGGTGGTATACCATGCAGACGCGTCCGTCACGAAAGTGACTCCCCCTGCCCGGGAGACCGGTGGGGAGGATAAGGGGAACGTTCGTGCCATTAACGATGTATCTGGGCAACGCTGGGATACATTCAGGCTGCCGCCAGCAGCTGAGTGGAGGTAACGCGGAAAGAACCAAAGGACTAAGGTCGTTGTTCTGTTAGTCGTCAAAGTTTAGCGACGATACGGCGCAGAGCATGAGATGGTGCGTAATGTCGAAAGGCGGATAAGCGACGTTTCAAGGTGAAGGATGGTTTAGCGATCAGGTGTCACTACATAACATGGCGAGTCTTATTGTGTTGATCAAAAGTCAATGCAGGGACCGACACCCCTCGTCATGGTAAGGTTTATGCGATTAGCTCAGTTGGTAGAGCGCGACCCGAACAAGGTTGAGGTCAGAGGTTCAAATCCTCTATGCAAACCCAAAAACGCAAAAGCGGGTGTCGGCAGAATGGTGAAGTGCCCAAATGGTGCGCAGTGGTAACGCTGAACGTATCCTACCTGAAAGCTCGCAAAGCCGGAAGGTATTGATGGGAAGGTGCACATTAGAGGTGGGTCATGCCCCTCGACAGCCCCTGCAAGGGTTGATGGTAACCGGAACGTCGATCATCATGATGTGACAAGAGAACAGCCACTCTTCAAAAAAGGCGGGCATGGTGTCGTACAGTCATGAGACTGTGGATATGCGGATAACGTCAGGGGTCGCACCCGGCGGTACGTCCAGCTAAAGCGGCACCCCTGTTCCCCGTAATCTCAGGGGGCAGGTTTGCGTGGCCAGATTTAGGCGGTATGCTTAGATTTGGCGACTGCATACCAAGATGGATTGATCTGATAGTCTATCCCGGTATGTAGTAAAAGGTAATTCATGCGGGCTTCGTATAAAGGCTATTACCTCTGCCTTCCAAGCAGATGATGGGGGTTCGATTCCCCTGGCCCGCTCCAATTTTCATCCATAACAAAAAGGAAAGAGGATGTCGTTTTTATTTCTGCGTGCAAAAGCACGAAAGTACAGTTTGAAAGTTACCATGTACCGGGCCATGATGTTGTCCCTGGGGGCGGAGCGAATACCTGAGTCCAAATGATTCAGTCACCTCTGCCCGGGTAGCTCAATTGGTAGAGCAGCGGATTTATACCCCGTAGACCCAGATAAGGTGCAGGTTGCAGGTTCGAGTCCTGTCCCGGGTACCACGTAACATTACAAATTAATTTTCCATATACGTTGGTGAGCTAGCTCAGTTGGCAAGAGCGCATCACTCATAATGATGAGGTCCCCGGTTCGATCCCGGGGCTCACCACCATGCCTGCACATTGTCTCTTTAATAAAATCTCTGGAATGTTTGAACAACTCTGATTCCGGTTAAAAAGCAGTAAGGTGAGTCCGTGTTTGCCCACTAGCCGTAAATGTAGTTAATCGTTATCCACGAGGAAACGTTAGCTTCACCTTCATTTGGGGGCAAACGTTATTTTTAGCGTGCGCAAAACGGCGCAAAAAACCTTTTTACTACTGTTTTTTGTGATTGATTTTTTGGTAAAAATCCCGCCGAAGCGGGATTTTGAGTTATTTACAGTATGTCCATGTGCCCAATTTTTCATTGTACGTAGGACAGTATTCATCGAATGGCGGCCGGGTTGTTGTTTTGGTGCCGGTAGCCGTTTGGGACTCTGTCTTACTTTGAGGCGCAGAGGTCTTGTATACGTCAGAGGTTTTCAGAACCTTTGCACCTGACTTGTACAAATAGTACACATCGACGTACTGGTAACGCGTCCGGTTGCAGTCACGGGTTTGCGTGAACGTTTGCCCTGAAGTAACAGTGCTGGTTGAAGGAGACCACGTTCCACAACTCCAAGCTGAATACGAATAGTGAGAGTGGACTTCGTAATTGTTGTTTGTGATATAGTCCTTCGTTCCCGTTGCAGTTTTCGTGTCTGCATATTTAGGATCGTTCTGGTACTCTGTCGATGTCGACTTGGCCGTTACGCTTCCATCTGCCCACACATTATTTTCTGTCCTTGTACGCGAGTAGCGTTTATAACAGTAACGCGTTTGGGTAAAAGATTGCCCAAGGTTGACTGAGCTTGTTGACGGCGAATACGTGTCGCAGACCGTTTGCGAATATTGCCATGCACCATATGTCGTTTTGCTTCCGGTAATAATGTTTTTGGTACCGGTTGATGTTCGCGAGTTACTTACCGTGATTGTTTGAGCGCCGTTTTCGGTCGTGCGCAAAGTGAGATTACCCGATTTCCACTGATTGTAAATGCTGCGGCTTCGCTTTTGATTCTGCTTACACGATTGAGACTGAGAAAATGATTTTCCGTAATCAACCGTAGATGGATCTGGCGTCCATCCTGAGCAACTGTGCTGTCCGCCATCGTTTGACCACGCAGACCAGCTCCCAGTATAATTACTGTTGATGATGTAATCTTTCGAACCGGTGGCAGATTGTGTCTGGTTTGCAGTTGTTGAGCCGGCTTCGTCAAAAGAGGCCAGTGTGGAGCTGCCGGTTTTATAATAACGGGTTCTCTTCAGTGGTTGAGTACAACTTCTGGATTGGGTAAATGACGTACCAAGGTTAACCGTTGATGGTGAAGGCGACCATGCTGAACACCCTGTCACTGAACCGTTGTTAGTCCATGAAGACCATGAAACAGAAACGCTTCTCGAATTTGTCTCATTAATGGTCTGCGTGCCAGGCTCGGTGCTCTTGACGGTTTCCTTGCCTGAAGCCCACACATTATAAATGGTTCTGCTTCGAGTTTGATTTTGCTTACAGGTTTGAGACTGAGTAAAACCGGTAGTTTGAGTAGTGGGGGCCGGGGACCAGCCGCCACAGGTATGCTGAGAACCGGAATCCACCCATGCAGACCAGCTCCCGGTACGGGTCGATTTCACATAGTCCTTTGAACCCGTTGCAGATTGGGACTGTGATACACTGATGTTTTGGGCTTCTGCGACAGTATCAAGCGTTGTCGAACCGGTTTTATATAACCGGTTGCGCGTTTGCGCCTGCGTGCAGCTTCGCGTCTGCGTAAAGCTCGAACCGAGATTCACAGTGGACGGATCCGGAGACCATGTGCCGCACGATGTTGGGGAACCACTGTTTACCCATGAAGTCCATGATACCGCAACGCTTCTTGAATTTGTTGCGTTAATGGTTTGAGCGCCAGGTTCGGTGCTTTTCACGGTTTCTTTACCGGATGCCCACACGTTATAGATAGTCCTGCTTCGAGTCTGGTTCTGTTTACATGTCTGGGACTGGGTAAACCCAGAGGTTTGGGTGCCTGTCGCCGGTGACCAGCCGCCGCACGTGTGTTGTGCACCAGAGTTGGCCCAAGCAGACCAGCTTCCGGTCCGCGTCGTCGCGATATAATCTTTGGTACCCGTCGCCGTTTGTGATTGTGATACACTGATGCTTTGTGATTCAGCAACAGTATCAAGCGTTGTTGAGCCGGTTTTGTATATCCGGTTACGGGTTTGCGCCTGTGAGCAGCTCCGCGTCTGCGTAAAGCTCGCGCCAAGATTAACAGTGGACGGATCAGGTGACCACGTGCCGCATGATGTTGGAGTGCCGCTGTTTACCCATGAGGTCCACGATACCGTAACGCTTCTTGAGTTTGTTGCGTTAATGGTTTGAGCGCCAGGTTCCGTGCTCTTCACAGTTTCCTTACCAGAAGCCCATACGTTATATATCGTTCTGCTTCGAGTTTGATTCTGTTTGCAGGTTTGGGACTGGGTGAAACCAGAAGTTTGCGTACCTGTCGCCGGTGACCAGCCGCCGCATGTATGCTGTGCACCGGAGTTGGCCCAAGCAGACCAGCTGCCGGTCCGCGTCGTCGCGATATAATCTTTTGAACCTGTTGAAGACTGAGATTGCGTCACATTAACACTTTGAGATTCTGCCATGGTGTTAATTGTCGTTGAGCCCGTTTTATATACCCGGTTTCGTGTCTGTGCCTGCGCGCAGCTCCGCGTTTGTGTGAAGCTTGACCCGAGATTCACAGTGGACGGATCCGGAGACCATGCGCCGCATGATGATGGAGAGCCGCTGTTTACCCATGAAGTCCATGATACCGTAACACTTCTTGAATTCGTTGCATCAACAGTTTGGGTGCCAGACTCCGTACGGTTAACGGTCTCTTTTCCTGATGCCCATACGTCATAGATGGTTCGGTTTCTGACCTGATTTTGCTTACATGACTGTGATTGAGTGAAGCTGGATGTTTGTGTGTTAGCTGAAGGTGACCATCCTCCGCATGTGTGTTGTCCGCCGGAGCTTGTCCATGCAGACCAGCTTCCCGTTCTTGTAGACGCGATATAATCTTTTGTACCCGTCGCTGACTGCGATTGTGAAACAGTAACAGCTTGTGTTCTGGTCTCTGTTTCTTTCAGGGTTTTTTTACCGGAAGCCCATACGTCGTAAACATTCCTGCTCGCGCTCTGATCCTGCTTGCACGATCTGGTTTGTGTAAATGTTTCTCCGAGGTTCACTGAGGATGGTACAGGACTCCAAGCACCACAACTATGTGCGCCGCCGACATCAGACCATGAAGACCACGCACTGTAATCAACCCCGCTAATATAATCTTTGGTACCACTTACGGTGCGTGATTCATTGATGCTGACTGATTTAGACTCGGGAGTCGTCAACAATGTGGAAGAACCACTCTTATAAACCCGGTTTCGCACCTGAGATTGGCTGCAAGTACGGCTCTGGGTGAATGACTCGCCAAGGTTAACTGTTGACTGTTCCGGTGACCAAGCGCCGCACCCGGTTGGTGTTCCGCTATTTGTCCAGCTTGTCCATGAAACACTGACTGAGCGAGAGTTCGTTTTCCCGATGGTTTGCGCATCAGGCTCAGTAGTTTTAAGCGTTTCTTTGCCTGACTTCCAGACGTTGTAAATTTCCCGCTCACGGACTTGATCCTGGCTGCAACTTTGCGTTTGTGTGAAGTTTGCAGTCTGGTCTTTCGGTGCAGGCCCAAAATCCCCGCAACTGTGCTGAGCTCCGGAGTTGACCCATGGCGACCAGGCTTTTGTGCTGGTGCCAACAATGTAATCCTTTGAGCCTGTTGCACTTTGCGTTTCTGGCACGGAAATAACCTGGGATTCAGAATTGGTTGTTTTTTCTGTTTTAGCGCCAGATTTCCAAACGTTGTAAATGGTTTGGGTCCGTGTTTGCTTTTGAGAACAATCGCGTGACTGGGTATAAGATTTATCAAGATCTACAGTTGATGATGCCGGTGTCCATGCCGTACAATTATACGCCTGACCGTCGTTGCTCCATGCACCAAAGGGACCAGATTCAATGCCTGTAACATAATCCTTCGAACCTTTACCCGACTGTGTCTGGGATACAGTAATGGTTTGCGCTCGCTCTTCCGTCGTTTTTAATGTCTTTTGGCCAGATTTCCATACATTGTAGACATCACGCTGAGATGTTTGTTTTTGGTGGCAGCTTCGGCTTTGCGTAAAAGACTGGTCAAGGTTGACTGTTGAGGGCGATGGTGTCCATGCTGTACAGTCATAAACAGTGCCGTCATTTTCCCATGCAGCCCAACTCCCGTAAGATGTACCTGAGATGTAATCTTTTGTTCCTGTTGCTTGCTGGGACTGATTAACAGACACTGTCTGTTCTTTCGTTTCGGTACGGCTAACTGTTTTTTTGCCGGATTGCCACACGTCGTAAACGTTGCGCTCAGCCGTTTGTTTTTGTGAGCATGTTCTCGTTTGTGTTACAGTTTCACCAAGGTTTACCGTGCTCGTTTCAGGTGTCCATGAAGAACAGTCAAATACACTCCCGGCGTTAGACCATGAACTCCACGCCCCATTCTCGGTTGTACTGGTGAAATCTTTTGTTCCTACCGCACCCTGGGTTTCGTTAACAGTAACGGCTTGCGTTTTTGTTTCGGTATCTTTTAGCGTGCGCTTCCCTGATTTCCATACATTGTAAACGTCCCTTGATGCTGTCTGCGATTGAGAGCAAGATCTATTTTGCGTGAATGCCTCACCCAGATTGACCGTCGATGCCGCAGGAGACCATGAAGAACAGTTTTCTTTGCTGCCTGTATCCGACCATGCGGACCATTCGTCATTTGAGGTTGTTACAATGTAATCTTTGGTGCCGACAGCAGGTTGTGTTTGCGTGGCAGATATCGTCTGCGTTCTAAGTTCGGTCTGGCTCAGAGATTCTTTTCCGGACTCCCATACATCATAGATGTTGCGCTCACTGCGTTGAGACTGAGAGCAGTTTCTTGATTGGGTGAATGATTCGTCAAGGTTGATGTTTTCTGGTGACGGGGTCCACACACCGCAGTCATAGGGTGCATTTTCATCTGTCCATGAGCTCCAGTTGCCTATGCGTTGGCCGGCAACAAAATCTCTGGTTCCCGTATTTTGCTGTGATTCACTTTCTGTAATAGTCTGAGATTCAGAATCAATCCTTTTAGGGCTTTCTTTTCCGGACGCCCAGACGCTATAAACCTGCCTTGTGCGAGTTTGATCCTGTGAACAGTTGCGGGACTGTTTAAAGTCGCTGTTTAGGTCGACGGTTTCCGGCTTGGGGGTCCATGCTGAACATCCGTAATGACTACCTGAATCGACCCACTCTTCCCATGCGGCCGCGCGTTCGCCAGAAACGAAATCCATGGTGCCGGTTGAAGCTTGAAATTGGGTTGTTGATATTGTGCGGCTTTCAGAAAAGCCCTGTCCCGTCTTTGTTGTTCCCAATACAGGGTTTAACTGGACAGGTGTGTTTGTTCTGGTTTGATTTTGGCTGCACATTCTTGACTGTTGAAATGTTTTTCCCCAATCAATGGTTTCGGCCGAAGGTGACCATGACGCGCAGTTGTAAGGAGCACCCTGGTTAATCCATGCGTCGTAGATGTAGTTGATGGTTATCCATTCGGGGACTTTTGTTTTCCCGTCTACATTCATTTTGAAAATGTAGGTTACATCATTGTTTGCTGCCGAAGCACTGCCGCAAAGTAGTGCCATTAATGTTGTTGCTACGGTTTTTTTGTGAATTGCACGCATTTAAGTAATCTCAGGGTTCAGTTTTACTAGGCTATAGTATCAGAGCTGAAAGTAAGAAAATTTGTGGTGCTTAATATTTTTTTCTGATTATCTTAATATTGAAAAAAACAGCTTATAAATAAAGAAAAAACAACTGGTCATACCAGATAGCATGAGCGCTTTGCGCTTTTTTTGATTGTTGGAAATCTAAAATTTTAGCGAAACACAAAACAAATTTGTTGTTAATTAATAGCAAATATCGTAATATGGATGCGTTTTTAAATCTCTGGAAACATAAAATAAATGGTTAAAAAGAGTTTTTTTCTTGCCGCCCTGCTGTTTCTTCCCGGCACAGGGGTTGCTGACGGGGTTTCAGTTACCGGATTTGCCAACTTTGTGGCAACCCAGTCCCAGCATGGAAAAGGGGCGTTAATTCGTGATCCCGATGAACTTGACTTCAACAGGTTTTCCGATGTCGCCGTGCAGTTTTCCTCACGTATATCCTCAAAGCTTTCTGTGACCGCTCAAGTTATTGCGCGGGGAAGCGAAGATTGGTCACCGGATATTGAGTGGGCTTATGCATCTTACGACTTTAACAATGACTGGCGACTGAACGTAGGGCACCAAAGAGTTCCCTTTTTCTTTTATTCTGACATTAAAGATGTCGGATATGCGTATCCATGGATAGAGCCACCTGAAAGTGTTTACAACATAGCAAGTGAAAGCTTTGATGGCATAAACCTTATGTACCGAAAACGGTATATGGGAGCGACAGTTGAGGTGCAGTCTATTTACGGTACGATGACAGAAAACGTTGATGATCGTAATGTGGACAGGCTGGAAATTCGTGGTAAAGACACCTATGGTGCCAATGTTCAGATCCAATACAATGATTTCACGTTGCGTGCCGGCCACTTCAGATCAACCATGACCGTAAAAAACGACACGATGACTCTGTTGGCATCTCCCTGGTTACCCGGAGAGCAAACATATGAAGACATTCTTCTTAACGATGAGACTGTATCTTTCAGCGCTTTAGGCTTTAAATGGCAACAAGATTCTCATACACTCTTCTCGGAGATGACAGAGGTCAGATACGGTGACTCTATTTTTGCAGACAGGGAGCGTAATTTTTATATTAGTTATGCTTACAATCTTGGTCTTTTCACTCCCCATATTACTTGGGGAAGAACGATAGAGGAAAACACTTTCATTAGCCAGAGTCGGGTACCTCTTGACTCTCCAATAACTCAAGGTTTGCAGCAGGCTGTTTTGTTAAATGGGCGGGATATTAGTTTTCAACAAGGTGGTTTACGTTACGACGTCAGCGCCGAGTCATCGTTGAAATTTGAGCTTTTACGAGAAAAAGCACGCAACACCGGTGAGGTTGAGCGGGTGGTTCGTATCGGCATGACAGTTGTTTTTTAAGGAGGCTTTATGATACGCGTTATTGCACTTATTGCTTTCTTATTCAGCCCACTATCGCTCGCCGATATCGCTGTTGTTGTGAGTGAAGATAATGATTCATCTTTGTCAAAGGGAGATGTGGAACAGCTCTTTCTTGGTGAAAATATGTTTTTCCCTGATGGCGAACCTGCAACCGTGGTTACTCAGCGCTCAAGAAATTCGGAATACACGAGGTTCAATACCGCATTTCTTGGCATGAGCAATACCGCCTTTAAATCGCATTGGTCACGGGTTATTTTTGCGGGTCGCGGGCAACCACCGAAGGAAACATCCGGCCTTAATGATCTGTTATCTAAAATACGACAAGATAAATCGATTATAGCCTATGTTGACGCAGGCAGCGTCCCTAAAGGTTTGCGTGTTGTATTGACGGTTGAAGAATAAAGGAAGGGATACCCCTTCCTTTGTCTTTTTATTGACAGATTTCGGGTATGTCCGTGTCAATATTGATAGGCATGGCCGGAGAGCAGTTTTCTTCGCTATCACAAACTTTAAACAAATAATCGCCGTCCTCTTCAGGTTTATCAATACGGCTCTTACCAGAGCGGGTTTCAGACACCCTGGTGATTTCGCCAGAAACGCGATGGTAAACAACCCCTTTTTCACCTTCGCGCAAATTCACATTCAAACTAAGTTCGTAAATTCCGCAAATCTGAGGTAAAGCTTCATTGTTCAGTGCGTATGCTTTATCGCTGTCGCAAAAACGTGGGTTTTTCAGTAATGGGGCGATTGTTCCGTATCCTGATTGGCTTATGCGATCAGCTTGCTGTGTCAATGCCAGCGCATTAGTGATCCCACTTCCGCATCCTACAGATAAACAATCGTGACCATCAGGGAAGGGCGTTGCTGTACGCTTTACAAGCCATTTTATCATGTCAGGGGATTCTTCAGGAAGAAGCTGCCTGGCCATTGTTACAACCCCGCTGGTCAGTGGCGCTGAAAACGATGTTCCGCTCACCAGATAGGCGGTGTCGTCATTGTACAAAGCAAAAACATCAGAACCCATAGCCGAAACGTCAACGGTATCGCCAAAGTTGCTGAAATAAGAAAGTTCCATGCGAGAATCACCCTCTGCAAGCGCGCCCACAGAGATGACGCCTTCGCAGTTAGCAGGGGAGACTCTTGAAGCATCGATGGCCTCATTTCCGGCAGAAACAACAACAGTGATCCCCTTGCTTGTCGCGTAGTTTATCGCGCTTTGTGTGTGAACGGAGCAAGGGTGCTCCCCGCCTAAACTCATGTTGATCACACTAACCGGTTCTTCGAGGCCAGGTACGCCGTTCACTTCTGCACCGGAGAGGTAGTAAATGCCGTTCGCAGAGTGAGAGCTGTATCCACTTCCGCAGGTCATAGCACGGACAGGTACGATATCAACATCGGTCATGCCAGCCATGCCAACGCCGTTGTTTCTTGATGATGCAATAAGCGAAGAAACCATTACACCATGCCGGCCTGCGCAGGCGGGTTCCCAAACATCGTCTTCGCCTTCAACCATGGATATGCCATTTGTAAAAGGTATGTCCATGATATCTTCAAACTCACTGTCTATCACCCCTACTGTCATGGGGCGGTATGGTATGAGGTATGATTGCGCTTCGGTTGCACCCATTCCTGTCATGTGCTCTGAAGAGGACATAAGGTATGTCTGGTAACCATATGCCGGATCGCTAAATGGCGGGTAGTATTTCGGCGCACTGTCAGCAAGTGTTGCTGATACCGTTATTGATGATGTTACCATGTCGATTTCGACAGCGCGATAAAGGCCGGTGTCCATCAACTCGCGAATACGCTCCTGCGCTTTCTCTTCAGGTACGCTGAATGTGTTGTAAATAACCTTATGTTGCCCTGTAGACTGCTGTGATACAGGTTCAGAAGGAGTGGCGATCAATCTTACATTTTCCGCATGTGCGGAGAAGCAGGTAAGCAGGCTTATTGTTGTTAAAAGCAGTTTCATTACATAGCTCCTTGCTGTTCTGTTGATTCGCACGTTCTCCCAAAACGTTCGAGAAGGTAACCGAGGATGAGGTAATCTTCACTGAAATGCCATGCTCCGTTTTCGTTTTCACCAAACTGCGGATTATTTTCAAAAAGAACAAAGTCGACTCTGTCGTTTTTTTCGATTACAAGTTCGGGCAGTCCGGCATCTTGAATGTAAGGTTCGTAAACTGAATTAATGGCATCGATGTATGCGTTTTGTGCACTTTTGTGCTCATCGACGATTGCATCAACATGGTCCTCATCCCCTCTGGAAACATCAAGCAGCGTGAGGCTTTTCCTGTACTTTTCCCCTGCCGAAATCAGCTTTTCATGTGCATTTTCGATGTTTTCTGTTAACGTGCTTTCATCAACGGTGCCGAGAAGGTATTCCTGTTCAATGTAGCGCAGTATCACTTTGTAGGGCTCTTCATTGTCAATAATGATCAAGCTTTCTTCTTTAGAGCCATCAAGCGCGCTGTTTTTGCTGTCGCGGGAGTTGTTTGATATTTTTCCGGAAAAGGTGGTTTTCTTGTTTCCGTGCGAAAGTGTGAAGGTAAATGAACCTTCCTTGGCGGAAATGTCCTCCGACGTGATTGTGAGGTTGTTGTTACTTGTCGTAACCGAAACCGGACCGGATGTCTCAAGCACCCTGGTTTCGCCGTCGTACCCGATTATGTTAAATGTTGCCTCACTGGATTCGTCAATCACAGATGGGATTGCAGGGGATAAAGACAGTGAGTCCGGTGAAGCAGGTGACGGGGATGTGTTGCTGTTGCTCCCGCCGCCGCAAGCGGTCAGGCTGGCGCAGAGCGCAGCGACCAGAACGGTCCTTGTTGCCATTATCATGATACTTTTCCTTTTGAAATGATTGGTGGAAATGTATCACAGATGAAACAAAAAAGTGCGTACAATGAAAATTATACGCACTCAATACAACACTTACTATCTACCACTGAGAAAGAAATGCGATGGCTTGGTCTTCGTTCATGATCGGGACGTTAAGGTTTTCAGCCTTTGCTTTTTTTGACCCTGCTTTTTCACCGGCCATTAAGTACTCAGTTTTCTTGGACACTGATCCAGACACTTTAGCTCCAAGCTCTTTGAGCTTCGCCTCAATATCTTTTCTTTCCATTTGTGAAAATGTGCCAGTAACAACGAAAGTTTTCCCTTTTAATGGCTGTTCCCCTGCCGGCGCTGGATCTGGCCAGTTCACACCAGCATCGAGCATTTTCTGAATAACTTCAATGTTGTCCTGGTTGTCAAAAAAAGCCCTCACGTGCCCTGACACCACATCACCAACGTCATCAACTTCCTTAAGCTCTTCGATGGACGCATTTTTAATGGCATCAAGTGAGCCGAAGTGAACAGCAAGGGAGACCGCCGTACTTTCGCCGACTTCACGTATGCCGAAAGAGTACAGGAAGCGTGCAAAAGTGGTATTTTTTGATTTTTCAATCGCAGCGATAACATTAGCAGCACTTTTTTCACCCATTTTTTCAAGTGAAGCAAGATCGTCAGCCTTTAAATCGTAGATCGAGGCTAAGGTGGGGAGCAAACCTTTTTCATAAAGCGCCTGGATGAGCTTGTCGCCGACACCATCAATATTCATGCGCTTACGTTCAACAAAGGCTTTCAGGGATTCTATACGCTGAGCATCACAAAACAGCCCCCCTGTACAACGTGCAACAGCCTCGCCTTCAGGTCTAACAATCGGAGAGTCACAACAAGGGCAATGAGTTGGAAATACGATCTCTCGTGCGTTCTCTGGACGTCGGTCGCGAACAACGCTTACTACCTGAGGAATAACATCTCCGGCGCGGCGAATAATAACGGTGTCGCCAATGCGGACATCAAGTCGTTTAATTTCATCAGCGTTGTGCAGCGTGGCATTGCTGACAGTGACACCGGCAACATCAACAGGTTCGAGCCTTGCTACGGGCGTAATTGCACCGGTTCTTCCCACTTGGAAATCAACGCCGAGCAATGGTGTCAATTCTTCAATTGCCGGGTACTTAAAAGCGAAAGCCCACTTTGGGACACGCGAAGATAACCCAAGTTCTTCCTGAATGTCGACAGAGTCTACCTTTATTACTGCACCATCGATATCAACATCCAATGATTCACGCATTTTTTGAATGGCATTGATATATGCCATTATGTCACCGGATGCAACACGACGAACATCTTTTCTTACAGGCATTCCGAGAGAAGAAACCCATTGAAGCATTTCAAAATGAGATCGCACAGGAGCATCATCACATATTACGGAATATGCAAAAAACTCAAGCGGTCTTTGCATTGCAACGCGGCTGTCCAGTTGTCGCATGCTGCCAGCCGCCCCGTTACGTGGGTTTTTGAGTTTATTTTTATTGTTTTTTATGCATTCCTGATTGTATTTTTCAAAGCCGGATTTAGGCATGACGACTTCGCCACGTATTTCAAGAAGCGGTATGTTTACCGCTCCCGGCAGGAATGTCGGGACGTTTTTGATGGTTTTGAAGTTGTGAGTAATATTTTCGCCTACAGCGCCGTCACCACGGGAAATGGCCACTGTCAGTTTGCCATACTCGTATGTCGATGAACAGGCCATGCCGTCAAGCTTTGGTTCGCAGCAATACATGAGGTTGGATTGTCCGGACAATGTTTCGATACGGCGTATCTGAGTAAACACTTCATCCTGATCGAAAGCGTTGTCCAGTGATAACATCGCGACCCGGTGCGGAACTTGTTCAAGCTCACTGACAACCGTGCCACCAACCCGCTGGGTCGGACTGTCTGGCTTTAAAAATTGAGGGTAGCTGTGTTCTAACGAAAGGAGTTCTCGGAAATGGCGATCATACTCAACATCCGGAACGCTTGGTTCATCATTGACATAATACTCGTGGTTCCACTGGTTTATCTTGCTTGTTAGTTCGTCGATGCGTTTTTCGATATTCATATTATTGGTTCCGCCCATAAAAAAGGGATAATCGCTTTGTTTATCTAAAGCGTATTATCCCACAAAAGCAGCATTTTTTAAAACAAAAATGTTTAAATCTTAAATGGTTTTTTGATTTCTGGAGTAGGATCAGAGGGTTCTTCTTCCGGCGTTGGGAGCGCATTTTTCATTTCACCATTAAAAGGATGGTATACGTTGTGCGCAAGATTTTCCCTCATGCTGTTTTTTTCCGCATCGGATGCCGGGAAATCTTCAACCATATGAGAGACATTTCTGAACGTGTCCTCATTGCCAGGAACCCCGCCGTTTCTCATGAAGTGATAAAGCTGCTTCTTTAAACTGTCGGCGAACAGGCCGATATCAGTGTCGTCACTCGATTTTAGTAAATGAGCCTGATCAAAAAAGAAGGCACTTGCTTTTTCTGGTGTTTCACTGAAAAAATCTTCCAGTAAGCGGCTCTTGTCATCAGGGATACGGACAGTAACACCATTGGACTGGCTAATTTTTGCAACCAGAAACTCTCTTTGCCATTTTTCTCGTGAATGAGACAGTGCAAAATGGGTCAGTGCGCGAACGGCATCTTTGGATACCGGCTTGCCGGCGCTAACATCAATGATCGCCTGGTTGAATTCACCAATGGAGATAAGGGATGTTGGTGCTTTAAGGAAAGCTCCAAAGTAGTGGAAGTTTGGTATGTTAAGGGAGTTTATTGCCTTAACTGCGTCCTGACTTGTCATCTCAGCAGGCCGCATGATTGCATCATCAATATTGCCTCCTGATATCCGATCGACAATGTAGCCAGACTTAAACAGCGCTTGCCTGACAGCGGGATGGAGAACGCGGATTTCGCTTTCTGCATCCGGGTTTATTTCACGCATCTCTTCAGCGTGAGATATTCCCTCTGAAAGCAAGTCGCGCCCTATTCCTTTTCCCTGGTGCTGAGGGGAGACCATAACATCAAAATCTGCGTCGTCACTTACGTACAAGGCTCCAGCAAGTGCTCCGGATCCATCCTCTATGACATAGCTGTGAAGATGCTTGTCTGAGGTGACATAAAGGCCGGATACTTCTGCAAGCTCTTTAAACGCTTTATCTGAGGGCAGCGAAGCATCGCCCTCAAATTCACCCATTCCGTCAGGATCGTGGTAATTGAAAGTGTAACCTTTTATCATTCGGATGCTCCTGCAATCATAGTGTATTTATGATATCAGATGATTACGCGTCAGTATTATGTAGAGACAGGCGTATTTTCCCTGTTGTTTCATCAATGCTGGTAATATCAACCAAAAGCCTGTCCCCTGTGCTGACCGGTTCATCTGTTGCTTTCCAGTATTCACTTAGCAGCATAGCACCGTCCATAGGTGTGTTTCCGAGTCGCATAAATATCATTCTGTCCGTATAGGCGGTAACCACGGCCTCTACCCGACGCGGAGACTGCCCCTTCCACCAGCGGCAGGACAACCGGTCCATGACGTCACGCTCAACCATTGATGCCTGAAAGGCTTGTTCTGTCGCCATCTCGCCCATTGCCTGCATTTCACTGGAAGTGTATGTGTGGGCTCCGTAAACAGTTTCACCCATGCTGGACAAGCGCGCTTTTATTGCCCTGTGAACCAGAATGTCAGGATAACGTCTGATGGGCGAGGTGAAGTGCGTGTATGACGGAAGTCCGAGCCCGAAATGGCTTGTTTTTTCGCTTGTATAGCGCGCATTTGTCATCGCTTTGCGAAGCAGGCGATCGTAGTTGGCAACGCAACGATCAGGTAGTTGCCCTTGTTTTTCCATGCAATCTTTTATAGTGCTTTCTGCCGATAAAGGTGCGATTGAGAAGTCGTGCAGGAAGCTATTTAACTCATCAAGCGCTACCCCTTCCTGCAAGCCCGGGTGGTGGCGATAAAGCCCGCCACCGTCACCACCCGCAATGAAGAGTGAGGCGCAAACGTTAGCTGCAACCATCATTTCCTCAATGACTCGGTGTGCTCTGCAAGTTCGGCTTTGGTCAAAACCAACGATCTCACCGCTACCATCAAACAATACGTAAGGCTCAATTGAATCTATGAACATACTGCCGTTTTTTTGGCGGTTGCTGGAAAGTAACTCTTGCAATCTGTACAGCTTGTCAATCGTTTCCATGTGGCTCATTTCAGCACTGTCAGGCTTTACGGTGCCGTCGTGTAATGCCTGAACGCGTTTGTAGCTGAACCTGTGGTGGGATTTCGCCAGTTCTTCATAAAAACTGTAGCTTGTGAGAGTACCATTTGCGTCAAAGTGAATTTCGGCCGTCATTACGCTTTTTTCTGAATTTGGCAGCAAGGAGCAGTAATGGTGTGAAATGAAATCCGTTAGCATGGGGAATGATTGACCGGATGTGTACACCGTCGTCCCTCTTTTCCTCGCCTCCCTGTCAAGATTGGAATCCGGTAAGATCACTGAGCTTACGTCTGCGATGCTGACATAAAGCACCCACGTACCGTCTTCATACTCTTCGAGGTAAACAATATCATCAAGATCGCGTGAAGACTCGCCATCGATAGAGATCATTGGCCTTGCCGTACCGTCTTTTTTAGGTAACGGGGCGTTAACGCAGGCATCCATCGCCTCTTTGTCCAAGTCGGCATTGTAGTGGAGGCAAAACCCTCTTTCCTGTAGTGCACGGTAACGTATTTTTTGTACTTCTGTAGGTGTTTCCACCACGGCTTTGACAACGAAGTGGTGAGGCTTCGGACCACTAGGCGCGTATTTAAAATCCCCGCTAACCCATAAGCCGTCACAAGGTGGGATATCCATGCCTTCGAGTGTGACATCTACAAAGTGTGAACCATCCACACTGATGAGTAACTCGCCGGCTTTCATTTTCAACTCACCGGTTACGCCAGACAGTAATGTTTCCTGGGTGATAATGTTTGCACAGGTCCCTCTTTCATCCTTTGATTTAGGCATGGCTACCACTTTTTCTCCCGGGAGGCATCGCTGCATGTCCTGCGCAGAAATGAACCAATCACTTTCATCGCCTTCAAGGCGAAGAAATCCATATCCTTTACTGGTGGCAACAACAGTACCTACCCGCTGACCCATTATGTTGCTCACAATGCGCCCATCATCTTCTATTCTTAGCTGCTGATCGCGAAACATTGCGTTTATTCGTGAAGTTAGAGCACCACGAGAATCAGGGCAAGGGGAGATGTGTTCTATTATTGCATCTAAGGAATGGCAGTCTTCTTTTTGGACAAAGGATATTATCTCGTGCCTTTCTGCTATTTCTATCCGGTTACTACTATTATTTTGTTTCATTCTTTAAGTGTCTTCTTTTATTGATGGGGATGTCCCCGTTTCTGTTTTGTAGTTTTGATTGTCTCACATGTGGACGGTCAAGTAAATCTAATAATGATAATATCACAACAAAAATGTTGCAGATTGCAAAATTTGGGAGAGAAACCCTAAAAATAAAAAACAATTAAAAAACAGCTGCTTGTGTATTTATTTTGAAATAAAAATAAAAAAGTTTAAAAAAAACGTTGTGTTTTACTATTTTTAGGATATGATACTTACATCGACGGCATACAGCCTCAACAAATTATTACATTGGAAAGAAGATGACTGCATTAAGAACGACATTAACATTAACAAGCGACCGTCTGCTTGGTAGTGCTTTGCGTTCAAGTTCGCATCATTCATCATTAATTTAACTGCATGTTCTTTTGGGGGCATGCCTCCCAGAAAAAAAACCTGGGAGAGATCTCAGGTTTTTTTTGGAATTTTTAAAGAGTAATAAAATGAAATCAGTCAGACAACCAAGCACATCGCGAAGTCTCCATGTTCTATCAAGGATCGTGACGGGCGGGTTGCATCTGTCTCATTTACGCTCAACACGCAGTCTGAGTTTATCCTCAGGCTCAACGAACCATTAGCTCCTTATCATATTTTTGATCGGGAGTGCCCGGTCAAAGTCAGTTAAGTTACTGTCTAAGCCCGGGGAAACCGGGCTTTTTTGTGCCCAATGCTCTTTAACAACATGAAACGTTTTTGCATAAAATGCATGGGTGGCGGAATTGGTAGACGCCGGGGACTTAAAATCCCCTGCCTTTGAGGCGTGCGGGTTCGAGTCCCGCTCCATGTACCATATTTAACAATTTTGTCTTATTGAAAAGTAAGTCATTATTGGAGTGGCCTTGGCAGAGTTGGTTAATGTCCCCGATTGTGATTCGGGATTTCACGGGTTCGAGTCCCGTAGGTCACCCCAATAATGATTTTCGCCGGCATAGCTGAGTTGGTTTAGCAGCTGCCTTGTAAGCAGCAGACGGGGGTTCGACTCCCTCTGCCGGCACCAGATAAATTATGCGCCGGTAGCTCAGTTCGGACAGAGCAGGGGCCTTCTAAGCCCTGGGTCGGGGGTTCAAATCCCTCTCGGCGCGCCATTTTAAAGTCTTTAGCGGGGTAGCCTTGGCAGAGTTGGTTATGCCCTTGGTTGTGATCCAAGACTACACGGGTTCGAGTCCCGTAGGTTACCCCGCTGAAGATTTTGCCGATATAGCTGAGTTGGTTTAGCAGCGGCTTCGTAAGCCGTTGACGGGGGTTCGAATCCCTCTATCGGCACCATTTTAAGGAGGGTTGGCAGAGCGGTCGAATGCAGCTGTTTTGAAAGCAGATGGTCTGTGGAAGCAGTCCCGGGGGTTCGAATCCCTCACCCTCCGCCAATTTGTAATGTGATGTTTTATGGAGAGATGGCCGAGTTGGTAAGGCAGCGCCCTGCTAAGGCGTACAACCGGAAGGTTGCGAGGGTTCGAGTCCCTCTCTCTCCGCCAGTTTTGTGCTTGCGTAGCTCAGTTGGATTAGAGTACCGTGCTACGAACGCGGGGGTCACAGGTTCGAGTCCTGTCGCAAGCGCCACTTTTATTTTTGTTGTGTTATAATGCATGGGTTTTATTGGAGAGGTGGGTGAGTGGCTGAAACCAGCTCCCTGCTAAGGAGCCATCCGGGTGACTGGATCGCGGGTTCGAATCCCGCCCTCTCCGCCAAATTTTGCGCATGTGCGCAAATATACATGTCGTCGCTGTTTGTCTTAATTCTTAAGTGCGGCGTCAAGAGCGAGTGTGTTATGTGGTACCTTTTATTGGGTCTGTGGTGGAATTGGTAGACACGCCGGATTTAGGTTCCGGTGCCGAAAGGCGTGCGAGTTCGAGTCTCGCCAGACCCACCAATAAAAGGGGGATGTGTTTTGCGCGTGTGATGGAATTGGTAGACATAGCAGGTTGAGAGCCTGTGGGCCGCGAGGTCGTGCGAGTTCAAGTCTCGCCATGCGCACCAGATTTTGCGGGAATAGCTCAGTTGGTAGAGCGCAACCTTGCCAAGGTTGAGGTCGCGGGTTCGACTCCCGTTTCCCGCTCCAAGTTAGTAATGCGCTGCGGCGCATTGCAAGCCGGCAGATGACAAAGTCCGTAAGTGGTGTAACTGGAGGCACGCCCCATTGCGGGGAGGACGGGGTTCAAGTCCCTGACGCGGGTGAGAAGCGACGGTTTCTGATCTGCTGGCGGTACTATTACAGTGAGGATGTGACGATGTTTTATTACGAAGATGATCGGTCCCGATTGTGTATTAACATGAAAAGGAACTGGTTATGTGTTACTGGAGAAAAAGTCGTGCGAATCGTCATGTTCTCGCGTTATTAAAAGCTGTAGAGAAAAGCCGGTGGGAGCGTGTTGAATACGATGTCGCACCTATTCGCCACCGGGCTTACGATGGCGTAGTTTACGACGAGCGGGGATGTGACTTCCCTGCCCGGACAAACTGGCGGGAACGTAGCTGGAAAAAGCATCGTCGAAGTCAGTATAAAATGTAGTTTAGGGAGGAAACTCCCACCTTGGAGAGCTGGCAGAGCGGTCTAATGCGGGTGCCTGGAAAGCATCAGTCTCGTCAGAGGCACGGGGGTTCGAATCCCTCGCTCTCCGCCAAATTTAATCGTGTGGGTCTGTGGTGGAATGGGTAGACACGCCGGATTTAGGTTCCGGTGCCGCAAGGCGTGGGGGTTCGACGCCCTTCAGACCTACCAATTTTTATAGCGGGATGGCAGAGCGGCTTAATGCAGCTGTTTCGAAAGCAGTCGGTCTGAGATGAAAGCAGGCCCGAGGGTTCGAATCCCTCTCCCGCTGCCAATTGGAGTATGGTGAAATGAAAACGCATCCACGCTTTGTTTTGTTTGAGCGCGAGCCTGATGATGTAGTTTTGGCTCGCCCGGTACCGATTGATGATGTTGACGTCAAAGAGGTCGTCACGCGTTGCGCTGAGGCTTCTTGCGCAATATTAGAGGCGCTGGCAAAAGTCTAGTGTTTATTGCCGCTCAAATTAATGCGTTCAAACCTGATCATCAGTTTTGAACCAACGCTTTCGCGCCTGGCGTGAGCAGCTACGCCAGTGAAACACACTTCAATTTATGTTCGTTCACCATGAGCGGCACCGGTGGACCGGTTTTCTCGGGCTGTTTGAACAAAGCAGCGTGTTTCTTCACGATTGCTTTCACTTTCCCCCAACGTTGCAGCGGGCCGCCGTCAATACTCACGGTCTTTGAGCGGGCACTGCAAAGCTGTGTGCCAACGCGGTGTGGCACGGAAAAGCGAATGCGATCATGTTTGAGACCCAGCGTCCTGCGCGCAATAACTTGCGCAGCGGCCTGATGGGTCGTGTTTTGTGTGGAATGGTATTTAAACATTCCGATGATGGATGTCATGGTCGGGTTAACGGCTTTGCAGGGTAACCCCTCGCGGTAGCACCGGCGTTCAATCAGCGACAACATCGTTCTGTGGTGCTTGTTTGCGGTTTCCTTCAGTGCTTGCTTCTTCCTGCTGAAGTCCAGCTTTTCAATGCCGACACCAACACCGTAGGTTTTGCCGATCTCGATGATACGTTTCACGGCATCCCCGATCATCGCCATGCGTTGCCCGGTTGTCAGCCCTCTGCCGGATGCCGGACAGGGGACGTTTTCAACGTAACGCTTGTTGCCATCCGGGGTGACTACGCACACGGCCAGGTGGTCGGCGTTGACATCGATACCCAGACAGCCATTTTCGTAGCTCCCGGTTGTCACTTCCGGGGCTTGTTCTTCGACGGTCACCGCTAGTGTCCAACCGAACTTGTGGCGCATGAAGCGCATGGTTAAGGGTTGGCCGTAACTTGCCAATACTTCGTTTTTCGTCTGCGGCCGCAACTCTCCGGTTTTCCGATCAGGCACCCAGGGCGAAGAGCGGGTTAATTCTTTTGCATTAACTGCCCGGCGGCGCTCATTCTCGGCGCAGGCCGCTAAAATGTTGGACTTACCGTAGCTGAAATCAAAGCCTGACAACTCGGCCCTGCCACCACCCAGCGCGTCTGGCAGGCGCAAAGACAGTCTAAACTCACCGTCGTCATCAACGTACAGTTGCGCCCCCTGGTTGCCGCAGGTTTCGTCTTTTGACCCCAGCACCATAAACTGTGATGAACGGGCGTTCTGCCATTCTTCAAGCCATTCAGCGTGGTTTTTCAGGTTGTTTTCTTTGAGAAAAAACTGCTTATCAAATAATTTTTTCGAACCAAAACACATAGCGGGGATCTTGCCGGCGTTATTCGCAATTTTACCAAGCTGTTCGGTTAACCTGGCCCGGTACCGGGATTTCTGGTGCGCTTTAAAGCGGATTTTTTGAATTTCAGACTTTACGCCACCGGTTTTTGAGAGCATGTCCGATTGACCGCGAAGGCGTTCAATTGTTTTTGATACCGCTTCTACACGCTCTTTTTTCTCGGATTGATAAAGCTTGTCCAGTTCGCGCTTTGAATCCAGCTTGCCGGTCAGGGTGCGCAGCACCGCGTTGTACTGCCGGGCGCTGATCTGGTATTTTGCAATGAAATGACTTTTTCGCTCGTTGGCAGATATCTTGTCGGCGCATAAGCTGGCATAGAGTTTACGTTCCACACGCCCGAACAACGCCGCGTACGCAGAAAGTGACCTTTCTGTTTCCGGGCTAATGTCGACTGATTTGATCAGCGTGGTGTACGTGGACGTCTGCATGGTTAACACTATACACCACAACGTTTTTGATGGGAACGTCTACCGTATAATTTTGCAGAAAAAACAGCCATCAATGTCATTACATCGTGGCACAGAGTCTGTTCAAAGGTTGTTTCGTCGTCGCTTTTGTGGACAACAACGTCAACACCCGCCCATTTGCAGCACTGGAAGATTAACGGCTGACCAAAGCGCAACAACCTGTCCTTGTAGGCAAGGTGTAGTGCTTTAATTTTGCGATTTAGGATTAGGTTTAACAGTTTCTTCAGGCCAGGTTTGTTGCAGTTCAGTCCTGAACCAACATCACCAATGACCTTGTCGCAGTGTGGTAAAAGGAAATATTTTTGTCTGGATAAATCCGCTTTCTGATCACTGCCGGAGACTCTGGCATAGCCGACGGAAAGCCGGTCTTCATCGCCGTCAAGATGGTATCGCCGGTGACCGCCAAGCGTGCGGTAGGTTGGAAAAAGTCGCTTCTCACGTTCCCAGCGCCGCATTGTTACCACGCTCACGCCGTAGTGCGCTGCCGCCTGACCAATTCCAACAAAACCATAATCGCACCGCATAAAACTCTCCGAAAATGACCATGATCAGGTTTGATCAGCTATTTTTCAATAAGCGATTACCCTGGTGGCGGAATTGGTAGACGCTGCGGTTTCAGATGCCGTTGCCTGTCATGGGCGTGCGAGTTCAAGTCTCGCCGTGCGCACCACCTTAATCAAGCGTCAGTGACGTTAGAAATTCTCTTTTTGCCTGACGGCTGGCTTCATCAAATGACATTGTTCGCTTTAGTTCGCTATAGCGGTCAGCAATTTTCTGCGCCGCTTCAGCCGCTTTTCGATTGGGGCAATCGGTCCTGTCGTGATAATTACTGGCCAGAGACAGAACCAAAAGAATAAAGTCTGCCGTTTTTTCACTGATCATATCTTTTAGTTCCGTGCAGAAAGAACAATGCGTCCGTCGAACTCAGCGGTCTCTCTTTCCATTGGGATATTAACCAGCTTGCCAACAAGTCTTTCTGCGCTGGTGCTGGTGTCACAAAGGATCTGGTAGGCTTTAAAAGGGTGGCTAACAAGCGACTGAATGCTACCTTCAAGATACACCTCAATTCCATCAACGTCTGACGGATTGTAATCATAGGCCCTGATCCTTTGCCCGACATCAAAGAGCCCTTCAAATTTAAGTTGGGTACTCATCTTTTCTCCATGAAAAATTTCACATAAAACTTCTATCATCATATCACGTTATCATTGGCCCTATCAATATGATAATAACAAGATGTAATTTTCAAACCTCCTTCGGTTCATTCTGAGAATAGAGTCACAGAATGCGACTGGGCTTTTTTCAAAGTTTTCATCGAGTCTTATGTGATACGATCATTGTAACGAGAGAACCAGAGAAAAATCATGGAAACATCAGCAGATCCTATTTATGCATCAAACAAATATAAGACAACAGTTCGTTTGTTGGAAAAGGCTCGTGTTTTAAGAAATCTTGTTGATAACGGTGAAATTTCGCTTGGGCCACTTGAAGGTCGTCGCTTTGACCGGTCTTATCAATCTCTGGAACTAAAAGCGGAGGTCCTTGGTTACCTGGAAGATTTGACTCAAGGCGGCGTGCATAAGGAGCAGCTTAGCTCCGACTCGCTTCGCCGGTTCACCGATTGGGTAATGTCAAAAACGCCGCGCGTAGCATTCCCATCTGAAGAGCATCCTGAAGCCTATTTGCGTATGATCAAGTTGCGCAGCTTTATTTTGAATGCTCAAGATCCTGAGAAGGCCAAGCGTGAAATGTTGCGTACGCTTTACATGGAGTCTCGCCCTGCCATCAACCTGAGTAAAGTGGAGAATCTTGTACTTGCGGGAGGTGGTGCCAAAGCGCTGTCATTAGCTGGGGTTGTAAAGTCGCTTGAAGAAAAAGGCTTTTCCTCTCAGCTTAAACGTGTAGCTGGGACGTCGGGTGGTGCCATTATCGCAATGGCTTTCGCTGCGGGATATGACGCTAAAGAAATGAGAAATATTGTCATGGACAATCAGTTTGGGTTGTTCACCCTGGGGTCGCGTGCCGACAACTTTATCATGCGTGCCTGGGCGCACCATTTTAACCGAAAAGACCCCACCTCAAAAATGCATGTGCTTTCTGACAATTCACTGGCGCATAATTATCATTCAGCCATGATGCAGGCGCTGGGGGAAACACTCAAGGATACTGACGATCCTAAGCTCAACAACTTCCAAAAAGGGCTTTCCGGCTATGAAGGGAAGGGGCTTGCCAGGCGGATGGAAAAGTTGCTAAAAATGCAACCAAACAAAGACGTAATATTCCCTTCCATTGTTGACCGAATGGATACTGAAACGCAAATGTCAATCGCGGAAAGGGCTAAAGTCCTTACGCTTGAAAAAATGAACGATGATGAACTGCTTGGTTCAATAACCTTGTACAAGACACCTAAAGCAGCCATTGTGAGTGCCATGAGGCACCGCACAGGTCAGGATATGGTCAGAGGTTTCTTTAGTGATTTGGTGTATGAAAAATTGCGCACGTTTCCCAAGCCAGCATTGCGCGCCGCGCTTTATGGGAAAGAGTTTAAAAATGACAGTGGTAAGGTTATTAAACAAGATGATGTTAGAAATATCACTTTTGCACAGTGGCAAACTTTGCACGAGATGATGCCTGAGACGGTTAAAGAGCTTCATATTTCGATGTCAGTACTTAAGCCTTTGGGTGACAGGGTAACAATAAAAGACAGGTATGATCCTTATGAACATGCCGATGCTGCCTATGACAACCCTGAGTTTTCAGATTTACCCGTTGTTGATGCGGTCAGGGTGTCCATGAACTTGCCACCGATCTACAGGCGATACAGTTTCACGGTTAACGGCAACAAATACAAGGGTTCAGATGGCGGGATTAAATCGAACATGAGCCTGGGTACTTTTGATAATAAATATCCACCCGAAAGGACGATCGGTGTTTTTTACAAAACGAGCTCTGAAATTGAGGCTGCACGGGATGTTGATCGGATGCTGGTTATTCCACGGTCACTGAAAGAGCTGGATAGAGAGATAACCTTTATCGAAGCTAAGGATGCTGAAGCTCAACGTGTTTTAAAGGCCACCCGGGGGGCGCAAAAGACAATGCCTGCGGATGCGACGCCACAGCAGCATGAAACCCTTGAGCGAGAGCTGAATCGTTTAACCGATTTTCGCCGGCAGTTTGCTGGTGAGCTGGAGGGGCTAAAAAGAGAGCGCGAACACCTTATTAGTTCAGGAACCGGTACATTGCAGAAATGGATAACCCACCCGATGGACGAGGTGGGCCACTTATTTAACCGTTATTTAAACAGAAAAAGTAATGACGATTTACGTAGGTCGCACAATCTTCGACGGTTAGCCATGGTTAATACCCATGAGATAAATACAGGCCATTTTAAAATGCCTGATGTGGAAAAAAGCATGCAACTCAGTTACGGTGAAGATGCAATGAACTCTTTGCTTAATGGTACTTATTGTCTGGAGAACCATTATTACCTGCATCATTTCAATTCAATAGGCAATACTTTGCTGGGTCACAATTTGAATATGGAGTTTGAGGAAGCTTTCATGAAGGAAGCGGAACCTGTTTTTGATTCCATTGAACAAATGCCTGAACACATTGGGTTTCCACTTGATGACGAAACGATGCCCGGTGATGTTGATACAACAAGAGTGAGAAAGCCGTTGTAAAACGGCGTCCTTCGCACTGAACGCTAAATGATTTTCTTCAGCTCTTTTTTTAAGTCAGTGATCGTTTGCAGTTGAATAACTCTGGCTCCTTTCGGGATGTCTTTAATCATATCCGAGTGATAATTCGCTTTTGGCACAAAAACGTGCCTGAAGCCGTGACGGAACGCTTCCTGAACCCTTGGTACACCACCGCTTACCGGTCGTATCTCGCCAGCAAGGCTTACTTCTCCCATGAAACAAGCGTCCCTTGGTATAGCAAATTTTTCCAGTGAACTGAGTAGAGAGGCGGCAATAGCAAGATCCGATGATGTGTCTGTATCAGGAAGACGTATCCCACCGACCAGCCCAATATGGATGTCCAGATTCATTTTCGAGTTCAGCCTGCTTCGCATAATCGCGATAATGCTGCGTAACCTGCTGTAGCTAAGTCCAACGCAAGCGCGTTCGACCCGGTCACCTTCAGGCTCAATGGTTAAAGCCTGAATTTCCAACATGAGATTACGGTTGCCCTCACGATTACAGGTAATAGCAGAGCCTGGGGTGGGCTCCATGAGGCTGGAGATGAATATTTTGCTGGGGTCGTCGAGGCTAATCATCCCCTTTTCGGTCATCCTGAATAACCCAACGGTATCGATACTGCCATTACGGTTTTTTGATGGGCGTATAATTCTGAGATCGGAATCTGTTGTGTCGATGTGAAAGATGCCGTCAACGATGTGCTCAAGTGCTTTGGGACCGGCTATTTTATCATCTTTTGTGACGTGACAAATGGCAAAAACGGTAACGTTGTGTTGTTTGGCCAGCATGTTCAACTTTTGAGCGCAGCCTTTAACTTGTGAAACAGAGCCGGGAGCGCCGGTAAATTCATCGCTGGTGATGTTCTGTACAGAGTCAACAAACAAGTATTTAATGTTGTTTGCAATCGCATCAGCAATGATAAGGTCGCAGTCTGTTTCATCGGTAAGAAACAATTGCTCATTATTGTGTTTGAAGTTAAACCTGTTTATAAGTCGGTTTTTGAAAACCGGTAAACCTTCTTCACTGGTTGAGTATTGTGTAGGGCCCATAAGAGAGCAGATTGATGCAACGGCGTTCATTAATGTCGTCTTACCGGCACCTGGTGAGGCAGAGAACAAATTGACTGAGTACAAGGTTACCCCATTGCCCATTACGCGATCAAATTCGTTTATTTTAGTTAAAAACTTTTTGGTGTTTTCAGCCTTTATTTCACTTAATTTCTTCGCCCCTCCGGAACCGCCCCCCGCATAGTTTGTGCTGCGTGATGACTTTTTTGCAGCGACAGCCGGCTCGGGCAGGCGAACTTCATTGATGGTGTTCCATGATTTGCATTCTGAGCATTGCCCGTGCCAGCGAGGGAATGTATTACCACATTCAGAGCATAAAAATTGCGTGGTTTTCTTAGCCATAAAATAATCTCACAAAATAGGGTAATCACTTTTTTTAAACGTACCACTTTCCAGTGCTTCATGAATGTCGTCTGCAATATTGTCGAGCTCATCGAGCTTTTTGGCATGATTTTTTTTCATGTAAGAAATAATCATGTCTGAATCTGCCGAACGATCATTATTGAGATGTAAAACCTGAGCGAAAACATAGGATTTTTGGTAGTTTTTTTCCGAAAAATATAACTGGATAAGGTGTCTCAGCGCTTCATAATGGAGCCTTCCATCATCATTCATGGCAGCATACTTTGCCGTCCTGTTACTCTCTTCCGTCTTTTCCGTGTATTGCTCTCTCGGATATTTTTCCAGTGATTGAAAAAGCATTTTTCTCGAAATGTCAGGTTCAGTTCTGGAGTAATCTTGAGACAGATAAAACAAGAGATCATAATCTTGGAGTTTGCCGGCAGCATACATGCCACGAAGCCGTTCCAGCGCATCCTTGTCATGATTCCGGCTCCAGTGCCAGTAAAGAAGATGTGGGTTACCATTTCCCGCAGTATCTTCGGACAGGCGGGTGAGATAACGGGAGGTGTTGATATAGTTCTCTCTTTTGTGCCTTGCCCGGCGAAGGATGGAGTCTCTGTATCTTTGTACTTTGAAGGCATCCTCTTCGGACATCTTCTCTGGCGATTTAACAGGTAGTTGAGGGTATTTTTGTTCAACAGGAACGTATTCAACCAGTGTTTGTTTGTATGTGCAGGACTTTAGTTTTTCCAGTGCGATGAGCTGGTTGAATTGAAGTGCAGGGACGTCTTCAAGCTTGTTTTCTATCTTGAATGCATTAACCATCACCGTCTGTCTTTCACGCTTACAGTTAGAGTCGTCCGTGATACCTGTCTCGCAGAAGCCGTTCAGCCCCTCACAAGCTTGAGATAGCGAGATTTCTTCATCGCCACACCCAGAGACTAGGGTTACGAATATCGCAAGCGTAAAAGCTTTGATTGTGCCCGTAAGAATTGTATTTTTTTTGTTTTGCATGAAGCACTACCCGGTTAAGCCTACGCGTGGAAGATGTCTCTTAATGAAAAATGGGTATTTTCAAAGAAAGCGCGCTTAGCTGTTTTGTTTTAAAATTATCAAAAATCAATAATGATAACAGGTTTGATGTTATCAAAATTATAATTTTATTTCAACAAAAAAGGGCCGAAGCCCTTTTCTTTGTTACGTTTTACTGATGGACAGGTTATTCCTGCCTCCCTCAAAGAACAGTCCACGTCTTGCTCTTTTGGCCCTGTACTTAGATTGCTTTTCACCATCAATAACAAACTTTCTTTTGCCTACATACACATTGAAAGTTTCATCATTGGCAAGAGGCAGCACGGCTTCAACTTTGTCACCGTTGGTTTCGGCAAGGAACTCATTCGCCTTAATATCAACAAGACGGACACCCTGGCTTTTGTTGGATTCATTAATCTCATCGATAGGAATGATGACCATTCGTCCGTGCGCAGTCAGAATGACGAGAGAGGTATGGTCAGGCGATAACACTTCAGGGGTTAGTGCAGCGTCACCATCCGTAAGAACAAGCACCTGCTTACCTCGCTTAGCTCTTGTGTCCAAGTTTTTCATGGGGACAATGAACCCATTACCTTTTGATGTGGTAATTAACACTTTAGCGTCTTCATTGTAAGGGAGTCCGCACAAGATTTTCTCACCGTTTTCAAGAGTGACTTTTGATGTTACGGGTTCGCCAGTGCTTTTGCCATTTGGTAATTGGTGAACTGGGATGGCAAAAAATCGACCCTGGGTGCCCATCATAATTAATGGCGAAAGGGTGTCGGTTTCTATGTGTTGAGCATAGCTGTCACCCGTTTTAAAAGACAGACTGCTAACATCAACACCATGCCCTTTCATGCTGCGCAGCCAATGGTTGGATGAAATAATGACGGTCGCATTTTCTTTCTCCACCATGTTCAGATTTACCGCGGCTTCTGACGTTGTCGTGCGCACGCAATGTGTGGTCACGCGATCTTTTCGGTGCAGCTTGCAGCTTTCTTTTAACTCAGCAATGATGGCTCGGCGAATCTTGCCATCATCGGCAAGCAACTCAACGAGTTTATCCCGTTCACCTTCCAGTTCACTCTTTTCTAATTCCAGCGCTGATTGTTCAAGCTTGGCAAGCTGCCTGAGACGAAGATCGAGAATGGCTTTGACCTGAAGCTCAGTCAGGCCGAATGAACGCATAAGATCGCTTTTTGCATCGTCAGACTCGCGAATAATGCGGATAACTTCATCAAGATTGTTATATGCCGTCAACAGGCCATCGAGAATGTGAATGCGTGATTCTATCGCACGTAAGCGAAAACGTTTCTTTCTCTCAAATACATTCTGTCTGAACTCGCACCACTCACGAATAATCACTGGAAGAGGCTTTTGCTCAGGACGCTGATTGAGACCAATCATGTTCATGTTGATCTTCAGCGTGATTTCAAGCGCTGTTTTTGTGAAAAGGTGATCCAGTACAGCTCTTGCCCGCTCTGCTGATTTAACCTCTATTTCCACGCAAATAGGATTGTTCGCATCGGAGAGATCGCGGATGTCAGTAATAGGCAACTTGTCTTTTTGAATAAGCCCGTTTATCGCTTCAAGAAGCGGAGGTAGTTGCTTGGTAGGCGGTATAGACGTGATCGTAATTACCTTGCCCTTAATTTCAGTGTTACCTCGTATTTTAAACGACCCCTGCCCTGTAAGGTATGCATCCCGGATCTTATCCAAAGGTGTGATGATTTCACCCCCCGTTGGATAATCAGGGTAAGGTATCATATCGAGGATTTCATCATCCGTTGTACTTTTTTTCTTCAGTACCGCAACACAGGCGTTAACTACCTCTTCGAGGTTGTGGGAAGGAATGTCACAGGAGATCCCTACAGCAATACCTGTGGTGTCGTTTAGCAGGATGTTGGGCAGTCGCGCAGGAAGCGTGGTTGGCTCTTTTAGCGTGCCGTCGAAGTTGGGTGCCCATTCCACCGTGTCCTGTTTTATCTCTGCCACCATGTCATCGGCGAAAGCGCTAAGTCTCGCTTCAGTGTAACGCATGGCAGCAAAAGACTTGGGATCATCAATAGCGCCCCAGTTACCCTGACCATCAACCATTGGGTGAAGAAAAGAGAACGGTTGTGCCATTAACACCATGGATTCGTAGCAGGCAGAGTCTCCATGCGGGTGGTATTTACCCAGTACGTCACCGACAGTACGTGCAGCTTTTTTATATTTTGCTTTGTGATCGAGGGAAAGTTCGCTCATCGCGTAAATAATACGACGCTGCACCGGTTTTAATCCATCACCAATGAAGGGGAGTGCGCGGGACATGATGACATACATACTGTAGTCAAGATAGCTGTCATTAGCGTATTTGAGCGCTTCAATGGTTTCGTTTGTTTTGTGTTTTGTTGTCATTTTATACCTCTATACGGAACGCGTCGCCATTGCTTTCAAGCCAGTTTTTTCTGGCTTCAATTCTTTTCTTGTGCATCAGCATGTCAAAAACGGCGAACGTTTCTTCGACATTGGTTGCGGTAACCTGTAATAACCGTCGTGTTGCCGGCTGCATTGTTGTTTCTTTTAGCTGATCAGGGTTCATCTCGCCAAGTCCCTTAAAGCGCTGGACATCAATGGCTCCACGAATTTTTTCTTTTTCAATGCGCTCAAGTATTTCTGATTTCTCTTTTTCATCGAGTGCGTAAAACACTTTTTTCCCGACATCAATACGATACAGTGGTGGCATGGCGACGTAGACATTTCCGGCATGGATAAGTGGCATGTAGTGCTTTACCATCAGCGTCAAGAAAAGTGTTCCGATATGTAAACCATCCGAATCTGCGTCAGCAAGCATGCAAATTTTACCATAACGCAAATTGGAGAGATCTTCACTACCAGGATCTACACCGATAGCAATAGCAATATTGTTAACTTCCTGAGACTCCAGCGCACTATCCGGTGTTGTTTGCCAGGTGTTAAGTATTTTACCACGAATAGGCATGATGGCCTGAGTGTTGCGATCGCGCGCTTGTTTTGCAGAACCGCCGGCAGAGTCACCTTCTACAATAAATAGCTCAGCTTCGTCGCGTTGTTCAGTTGAACAGTCGGTTAATTTACCGGGTAGAACAGGTCCTTTACCGATCTGTTTTCGTTTTACTTTTTTGCTCTGCTTTTGTCGTACGGCAGCATTGGCAAGCACCTCTTCAAGAAGCAAGTGGGCAAACTCAAGATGCTGGTTTAAATAAAGACTGAATTTGTCCTTCACCAGTGATGTGATGAAAGAGGTGCATCGTCTGTCTGAAAGACGCTCTTTTGTTTGACCTGCGAATTGAGGCTCCTGCATCTTGAGGGATATGATGTACCCCATCAATGATTCGATATCACTGGTGTTGAAGTTTGGCCCTTTGTTTATGAGATTGTGGTACTTGGTAAACTCCACCAAGCCTTCATAAAGCCCATTGCGTAACGCGTTTACGTGCGTACCACCACTAGGTGTGGGAATAAGGTTGACGAACGCTTCCGTCGCAACCGTATCGCGACTGAAAGTGAAAGCCCATTCAAGCTCCATTATGGCCTCGGCGTTTTTGCCTTGTTCATAAATTAACGTTTCGCCGATAAGCTCGCAGTTTTCGGTTTCGCTCTCAAAAAAAGATTTGATACCAGATTCATAAAAAAAGTCATGCCTTTCACCCGATTTTTCGTCATTAAGGATGATGTGGACGCCAGGTGTTAATACGGCCTTATGACGGAGCGCTTTTTTTATTGCAGACAGAGATACTGACGGTTTGTCAAAATAAGATGCTGTCGGTTTGAATCGGATAGAGGTACCGGTATCCGATTTGTTTACACGGCCGCCGGCGACCACTTTCAGCGGCCCTTCTTTCAACCCCTTGTGGTAAGTAATCTGGTGCGTTTTTCCTTCCCGCTTAATGGTGGCAACAAATTCATCTGACAATGCGTTTACCACTGATATGCCAACACCGTGTAAGCCACCTGAGAATTGATAATTCTTATTGCTAAATTTGCCACCTGAATGAAGTTTGTCAAAAATAACCTCAGCGCCGGACATTTTTTCCTGAGGATGGATATCCACGGGGATCCCGCGTCCATTGTCTGAAATTGTGATGTACTGATCTTCACCGATAGTTATTTCAACCGTATCGGCATGCCCAGCCATGGCCTCATCAAGACTGTTATCAACTACCTCCATAACAAGGTGGTTAGGGCGAGATGTATCCGTGTACATGCCCGGGCGTCGTTGTACAGGTTCCAATCCATTGAGGCTTTCAATGGAGTTAGCATCATATTTATCACTCATGATGTAATATTCCTTATTGTGTCTCTGGTACGGCTTTAATCAGCGTACTTTGTAGTTCTTCTGCGTTAAATTTTGCGAGGTAAAAATCTGCACCTACCCGCATAGCCATTTCTTTATTGAAATCTCCGCTCATGGATGAGTGGAGCAGCACAGGGATGTGTGCGGTAAAAGGGGTGTCTTTGACTTGTTTTGCCAGGGTGTAGCCATCAAGTCGTGGCATTTCAATGTCGCTCACAATCAAGTCGAAACTGAGTGGAGATTTGTCTTCTCGGTTAAGCAGTGCCCACGCTTGCGCCCCGTCCTCAGCCTCTGTAAACTCGCCGCCCATTGCTGTGATGCAGCGAGAAATAAGTCTTCTTGCTGTCTTGCTGTCATCGACCACAAGGATGCTGCGTCCGGATAGGGCGGTACGGTCAAACAACGTTACTGTCTGGTTGTCGTTTTTGTATATCGCATCAAAAAGATTTTCAAGATCTAACATGCCAATCATACCCGAGCTGCTCTTCACTACGGAGGTTAACATTTGCGATCTTGCCGCAGCAGGGGGAGTAACAACATCCTCCCAGTTTACCTTTTGTATTTTGTTTACATTGCTGACCCATAAAGCTTGGGTTTTTCTGCTTATTTCAGTCACAACAAAAATGCCTTCACCATGTTTTAGAGATGGGTTTCCCAGCAGGCTTGCGATGTCAATAAGTGGCATGGTTTTCCCGCGTATACAGACCGCCCCGGAAACACCTTTGGACTGATGTGGCATTTTGGTAATACGCTGATAAGGGATAAGTTCCTTCACTTTAAATACATTGATGCCAAACTCTTTTTGGTTAATGTGAAAGGTTAGCATTTCAAGCATGTTGCTTCCGGCGAGCATGGTGTAGCTTTCTTTTTTTTGAACACCAGATTGCATACAAATCCCTTTGTTAAGTAGGTCGGTTTTATTGTATCATTATCTCTTTCGGTAAGCTTGATGTCAACAAATTTGCAGTAAACAATATTTCCTAAACTACCGAAATAAATAAGATATTGCCTATCGATTATCAATGTGATAAAGTTGTTAAGTCTGAATAGCGAGAACAAAAATGGCAATTGAAGTTTTAAAAGAACGCAGTGAAGATCAAACAAAAAAAATAGAGCACTCCAGACTCCACAGGACAATGTCAATGCTGAGTGTGGGGTTTGCCGGCGCACTGGTAATATTTTGTTGTTTGTATCTTGATGAGCGTCCCAGCGTCCTGAAGTACACCGTTATTAGCAGCACGCTGCTCGCGTTAATTAATGCGTTTGTTGTTTGTAATGTTCAAAACCACAAAATACGCACCTTCAGCGTAGCAACATTGACGTTGTACATGGCCCTTGCACTGGTCTACAGTGGTGGTTATCAGGGCACCGGGTTATTGTGGGCTTACGCACTTGCCCCCGTCGTTTTTACGGTATTTGGGGCAACCGGGGGGCTGGTGGCGTCCGTGCTATCAGTAATAGGATTTGCCACACTGTTAAACTGGTCATGGTTTGATGTTAACCATTACACGAGCCCGCAAGTATCTCGTTTCCTTATTTCTTTTACTGTGCTTTCCAGTGTGATGTTCGTTAAAGAGTATTTCTCTGAAATAGGCATGCAAAACCTGGCGACACTAAGCGATGATAATCAGTTGAAAGCGAATCAGGATCCGCTGACAGGATTACCAAATCGTCGTTTTGTTGATTCGATATATTTTGAAAAAATAAAACGCATGCCAGAATCTTATTTCCCAATGACGCTTGCAGTTGTCGATCTGGACCACTTCAAAAGTGTCAATGATACGATGGGTCATGACGGTGGTGACTATGTACTGAAACACGTCTCAAATGTCCTTCAGAAAAACCTCCGCGAGGGTGATATTGTTGCAAGAACGGGTGGCGAAGAGTTTCTTATCTTGTTACCAAAGACAAGTTTTGAGCAAGGCTTTAATGTTATCGACAAACTGAGGGATAAGGTGAATACCACACCTCTCAAAGACGCCTCTTTGCAAGCCAAGCTGCCGCGTGAGCTGTCCATCAGTGCAGGTGCTGCTTGTGTCATGAACGTTGAATCGAAAGACGACAGTATTAAAGCCGCTGACGTGGCCATGTATGATGCAAAACAACGCGGTAGAAACCGCGTATGTAGTGCAAAGGGGGAGGTTAAACTTGAATCTCCTGAGCCTAAGGTCGGGAAACGCTCCGGCGATATTCATGTTCAACCGTCTCATTAGGTGTTGAGTGCTCTTCATAAGATTGTGAAACGGCGGGCTTTTGAGCCCGTTTTTCATGAACAAATTCCGCTAACCATCCCACACTGTGTGACGCCAGGGAGGGGTGCGTTTTCATATTGGATACGTTTCTGTGTACCGCTGATATATCATCAGAATTCATCGGCAATATTTCATCAGGACAGGCTGCCTCAAGGATTTTTTTTGCAAGCTGTTCAACAGAGAGTGTGGCGTGATAATCCTGAAAAACAGCAGTAATCCTTTGGCTAACGGAGCTTGCTCCTGTCACAGCAGAAACAGGTAGGTCTGCATTGTTAGATGCCGCAGTGTTTTTTTTCTGATCATTTACGGCCTGAGCAGGTGCAGATTGTTCTTCGCGGGTTTTGTTGTCCCGACGCCCTTTTCGCGCGCTACCGTTTTTCGATGACCGGGTCTTTCTTGGCGTGTCAGAGTCCATTTTCCATGGAAATTTGTGGTGCTTGCTTTGCGGATCCATTTTGGCATCAAGCATAGCGCCATTTCTAAGAACAGAAGCCACCAGATGGTTTGCACGTTGTTGTAACGATGAGGCGTCATTGGTGACAACAGGGAATGTGTTATCCAAAGCAGAAGGGTGCATACTTCTTACTGCCAGTTTCTCCCCTACGGCCATCATTAACGCTGCCGGGGTTTTTACCGCGTGTTCCCCGCTTAATATTTCCATAGACTCCCGTTGCATCGTTTTTAATGTGGGTCCCATTCTTGTTGCGTTGTACATGTAACCAATGATGTTGCTATCCAACTTGTTGAACTGCGCAGCGACAGAACGTGACGGGAATCTCGTTGGAACAGGCAGGGTTCTGTCGCCCATTGCTTCGCTTTTGATTTCCCCCGATGCTGCGTAATACAGTTTTCTGTGAGCTTCATATTGAGGGTTGCTTGTATTAAAAAGCTCATAAGGCAAAGGGAGGGTCAGTATTGCGTTATCCATGACGCTTTTCAGTTTTTCTCTTGCTTCGCCGGTGAGCGGAGTATGGAAGGTGCCGTCTTTTAATGGCTTGGAGACCTGAGTTCTTGCTGTCGTTCTAGCGGTAAGATCAGCACCTTTGAATTGGGATTCAAGCTGGCCACGCGCCATAAGGTGAACCCGCCCTTTCATGTCTTCAACCAGAATTTCGTAGCTGTGCTTTCTGAAGTCAGGCGCAATAAGGATTGCTATCCCATATGAAGCCAGCGACTCCATTGTCATTTGTTTGTTGAGAACGGGCCATAGAAGGCCGCGGGTGCACAGATCTATTTGCTTTTCATTGAGTTTAGGATCATCACTGTTGACCCCGGAAATCTCGTTAATTGCCCCGTTAGTTTGAGAGAACCAGCTGATGTGAGGGGAGTAAAATTTTAATTCCTCCCGGTTTATCATTGAGAGATAATAATTCAGACCTTTTACCAGTTCTCCAAGCCGTGATTCATGCATGGTACCCTGGACAGCTTTTCCCCAAACAACCATGGAAGAAGCAATGTCGGAAGGTATAGGCGCGGCCGCTCCTTTATCATTGGCGATTTTTTCAATGATGCTCTTAAGTTCAGTAACGGAAGACATGAAATTTCCTTGTTGTTCTGGCGCAAAAGTGTACACTTTTATTCTATCACAAGGAAATGTCTTCGTTTTTTATTGAGCCACCCACCTCTGTTTCTCTTCACCAAACATGCGGTTGAGCCCGTCGCCGGCTGACTTGTTTTCATCCTGCTTGGACATGAGTTTGCCGGACTCTTCCGATGTCATTCTGCGATGCTTCGCTGTTTCTACCATACGCGACTGAATTTCCTTCAACCCTTCGTTGGCCTGTTTGGAGTACTCGCGAAAGAACTCAAAATACTTTGAATTTCTTTCCAGTATACTTTTTACGGCCTCGAAGTGGTTTCTTGCCGTGCCAAGAACATCATTTTCAAGCGCATTGCGTGCGGCAGCCAAGCCTTCTTCAAGCCTGGTGTGAATCAGGGCCATTTCGGCCCGTTGCATCTCATTGTGTATGGCGTCCGTGTTTTCGGTATGAAGCTTGAGAGACTTACGAAAGAAGGTGTGCAGGCGATAGAGCGTCTGGCACGCTGCCGTCCGGCCAGGTCCATCTTGTGGTACACGATAGTCGTCGTTAATGTCATCCTGTATCGTAGGGTGGATACGCCCCTCTCTCGATGCAATGTCACTGTTTATCCCGCGACCACCCAACCCCCTTGATTTTAACATCGTAAGGAGTTCAACTGACATTTTTAACAGTGTATTGGTTGTCGATGCGGGCAGTGATAGAACGTCGACAGTCATCAGTCTGTCGCACGTTTCAACGCGCCGCATGATCCGTTTAAAATACTCCCTTTCCTGTTGTTTCCTTTGCCGTTGATATTGCAACACGGAATGCCCGAGAGCGGCAATAACTAACAAGGTAAACAGGATAAGAATTATTTCGTAGTTCACAACGTTGCAGCTCCGTCTGCGAGAAGTTCACGTGCGTTTTCAAGTGCTTTGGATGAGTTTACCTTACCGCCAAGCAATCTGGCGATCTCCTGAACTCGTCCATCGTAATCAAGGTGTAGCATTTCCGTCGCTGTCCGGTTTTCGGTTTGCTGCTTGCGCACATAATAATGCTCTGTTGCATAGCTTGCAACCTGAGGTAGATGCGTAATGCTGATAACCTGAGTGTGTTTACCGAGCTTTTGGAGCATACTGCCGACAACCGCAGCGGTGGGCCCACTGATCCCGGAGTCAACTTCATCAAAGAGTAATGAGGCTACACGGTACTGTTCAGCCAGAGCAAGATGAATAATCAGACTGATCCGGGAGAGTTCTCCGCCAGACGCGACTTTGCCAAGCGGGCCCATCGATTCGCCCGGGTTGGTTTGAATAAGGATGTTGACAGCGTTCATGCCGTGAGGTCCTATCTCGTCCTCATCAAGAAGGCTGACTTCAACCTGAGCTGAGCCTCCTTCCATGCCAAGTTCCTGCATTCCGTCAGTAATGCTTTTCGATAGACTGCGTGCCACTTTAATACGCGAGTCATGCAACACCATCGCCGCAGAAGCAGCCTCTGCTTCGTGAGATGACACAAGCTCTCTTAAAGAATCAAGGGAAGCCTCGTCTTTGCCGATTTGAGCGAGTTCTTCGGCAAGCGTTGCGTGGTGCTCACTCAACTCTTCAGGTTTTACGCCATGTTTTCTTGCTAATTCAATGTATTTGGCAAATCTGGATTCAACTTCTGATAAACGCTGAGGATCAAGTTCGATATTGTCAATATAACCCCGCAGTTCATTGGCCGCTTCTTCCGCTTCTGACAATGCGGCATGACAGCCATTGAGCACGGTTGTTAAGCGTTTATCGTAACTTGTCATGTCTTCAACAGATTTTGTGACGCGGCGCAATAAAGAAAGAACGTCATTGTCGTCATCCCCTTCACAAAGAATGGAAACGTTACGATGTCCGGATTCAATCAGGTCGTTGGCATTAGCAAGCCTTTGCTGCTCTTCTTCCAGCTCTGAAAACTCATTTTCCATAGGGGAGAATTCATCAAGCTCCTGAACCTGGTAAGCGAGAAGTTGCTGGCGATCATGCCGCTGCTGCTGGGCGGCCTCAAGAGAGGCAAGCTGCTTTTGAGTATCACGCCAGGTGGCGTAAGCTTTTTCCATTGACAGCAATAACGGCTGGTGCTGTCCGAACATATCAAGCTTTTCTCTTTGATTCGCACTTTTCAGTAAAGAGTAGTGTGCATGTTGACCGCAGATGTTCGCCAGATGCTCGCCCAAATCAGAAAGTTGAGATACCGTGGCAGGGTGACCGTTAATGAATGCTTTCGAACGCCCATTGTTGTTGATGGTCCGGCGAATGCTGCACTCTTCGTCCTCGCCGAACCCCTCTTCAATGAGGTATTCTTTTGCGCCGGCAATGTTGGATATGTCAAAGATCGCACTGATGCAAGCCTGATTTTCACCGCGGCGTATCATTGAGGCGTCTGCGCGAGCACCAAGACACAAATTCAATGCGTCAAGTGTGATTGATTTTCCTGCGCCGGTCTCACCGGTAACCGCACTGAACCCGGCAGAAAAATCAATTGTGAGATTTTTTGCCACAGTGAAGTTGGAGATGGTAAGAGAGGATAACATAGTCTTCCTTAACGGTTAATGTTCCTAAGTCACCGTAAATTTAACAAAAACGGTGTTCTTTTGCAATCATAATGTTTGACAAAAATGCATTGAACTATTACAAATAAAAATATAATCAAACAAAACTGATTGCTGATGATTTCTTCATCAAATATATTCCTTGTGTAAACTGGTTTTCAAACTGATGTACAGGCATAGAAAGATCCATACTCTCAAATACGATTGCTCCCAAAGCTGGAGCAACCCCTTTGTTCTTCTCAAGGGTGGCACAAGCAGCATTTAGGTTCATCCCCAAGGTGTTACCAAAAAGACGTGACACATTGGGGTGGTTGACGAAACCTTCATAAAACCCGCTTTCATCAGGAAGAGGCATATTTATAAAAGCAGTCTTATCTTCAAGCATATCAAGCGCTGTATCCAGTTCCCGGTAAAGCAGGTTCTCAATCTCTGCTTTGTGGGGGTTGTTTTGTTTTATCTTGAAAGTAAACATGGGTTTTATACCAAGAGCGAAAGCTTCCGATGCGTAGTTCACCTGGTCCTGTACAGCAAAAGCAATGCCTTTTTCATCAGGATCGATAAGTTCACTGCGTAACTGAATTGCCTGCACGCCAGAACGCGAGGCAAAATGCATTGCACCTTCAAGATCTGAGTGCCTTTCCATTACGCGGACACCATTTTTTTTATCTTTGAGCGGTGTCGCAATTGCCATAACAAGAGGGATTTCTTTGTCTCTTTTTATATAAGTGGGGAGGTTTATTCCGTTGACGTAAAGTTTCATGGCGGATTCAGATAAGATGACAGCAGACAAGCTCTCCCCGTTTACCCCCGGCGTATTGAAAACACGCTCCATCATGAATTTGACCAACGATTGATGGTTTGACTGATTAACTTCCCGGGAAAAGAAGTGGGTCAACATAGTGATGGCATCAGTGTCCATAAATGTCAGATCTAAGGCCGGGGCAGGGTGAGTATTAATCTTTTTTTGTAATACAAAATAAGATTTCGCCTGCTGATCAGGATCAAGGTAGGAAAAGTCGTGCTTGTCAGCTTGAAACTGCCCGTTTTGCGTTTTTTCTTTCATCATGGGATTGCCTTAACTGTTTCATTGTGGGTATAATGATACATCTAAATGCGACATCTTTTCAATTTGTTTTATCGTTTTGATAAGAGCGTTTGGTGGTATTTTAAATTTCAACACAATTAAGGTGAACAATGGAACCGAATAAGAAAAAAGCGCTCGACGCAGTCATGGGGCAAATTGATAAGCAATTTGGTAAAAACGCGGTACAACGTCTGGGTAGCAAGAGTGCAATGGATATTGAGTCTATCTCAACCGGCTCTCTGGGTATCGACATTGCATTAGGTATAGGCGGGCTTCCTTGTGGCCGTATCGTAGAAATTTATGGTCCTGAATCATCGGGCAAAACGACACTGACCTTGCAAGTTATCGCTGAAGCGCAGAAGAAGGGTAAAGTTTGTGCTTTCGTGGATGCAGAGCATGCACTGGACCCGGTTTACGCAAAGAAATTAGGTGTGAACATTGATGATCTCCTGGTGTCCCAGCCCGATACTGGCGAACAGGGGCTTGAAATTTGCGACATGCTGGTTCGCTCAGGTGCGGTAGATGTTGTTATTGTGGACTCCGTGGCCGCGTTGACGCCTAAAAATGAAATTGAAGGCGATATGGGTGACTCTCACGTTGGTTTGCAGGCTCGTCTTATGTCTCAGGCGCTGCGAAAACTTACCGCAAACATAAAAAGATCCAACACTCTGTGCATTTTCATTAACCAGTTACGAATGAAGATTGGTGTAATGTTTGGTAACCCGGAAACAACGACTGGCGGTAACGCCTTGAAATTCTATTCTTCAGTGCGCCTGGATATCCGCCGTATCGGTGCGGTGAAAGAGGGTGATGATGTCGTTGGTAATGAAACGCGCGTAAAGGTGGTGAAGAACAAGGTAGCCCCACCGTTTAAGCAGGCTGAGTTCATGATCCGATATGGTGAAGGCGTCAGTAAAGAAGCTGAACTTATTGATATCGGCGTAAAACTAAAGCTTGTTGATAAAGCGGGAGCCTGGTACAGCTACAAGGATGAACGCATCGGACAAGGTAAGGCCAATGTTATCAAGTTCCTGAAAGACAATCCTGATATCGCCGATGAAATTGAGGCAAAAATCCGCCAGGAATTGCTGCCTAAAAAGGAAGAGTTGATCCCTGAAGAATAATCAAATCAGGGTATCAATCCAAAGTGAAAAGCCTTCTTAAAAAGAGGGCTTTTTTTGTTTTTAGTTTCCGATTTGAGATGCATGGCTGTGATACATTAAGTGCAGAGGTGAGCCATGTTTGACCACATAAAAGACGAATTGAAGTACCTTTCAGAAAGAGATTTCTCTTTCGAAGGTATCACTTTGCCTGGTGGAAGCAAACATCGGTTCAGTGAAAATCACATCTCCAGAAAAGAATGGAAAGATCGGGTGTCACCCTGGGTTTTCCCTTACAGAAAGAAAGATCGTCTTGTCATTATGAGAAAAGACAGTGCAAAGGTCATTTTTCTCAATGGTATTATGACACCGCTCTCTATTGCTCAATATCAGTGCGACATGCTTTCTATGATGTTGGGTGAAGATGTTGAGCTTCTTCACATACCACAGTCGGGCATACTGGGAGATCTGCTGAGTTGTGTAAACGACAGAGTGTTACTGAGACCTAGCGCTCTGGTTAATCATTGCGCAGAACGCATCGTTGAAAAGCTTAAGAGAACACCACGAATAATGGTGATCGGCTACTCCCATGGTGCCATCGTGGCAGGTAAAGCAATGGATATATTACGCGGTCGACTTCCTGCTTCTATGTTGAGTGGTATTCACTTTGTGAGTATAGCTGGCGGATTCAGGCAATATAGGGCCAAAAACGTTTACGCAGAGCACTTTTGCCATTCTGAAGATCCCGTTTGTCGTATAGGTGCGTTAAGCGCCTTGAAACCAAAGGGTAAGTTGTTCGTTATCCCCCGGGCTGGTCACCACCTTGTTGGCGACTACCTTGTCGGTATCGCCAGTGGAGATTTTGGTAAGAGAAGTCGGTTTTATCGTCGATGCAGGGGTGGCGAACGATTCTTAAAAAATGTTGCCGAACAAATATAGTTGATTATACGCATTGATGGTGTTATCATAATTATAAAATTTAATTTTAAACAGGGGTTCATATGAAAAATAAAATATTTGCTGTAGCACTGGTGATGGGACTAACTGCTTGCGGTGGGGAGTCGGCGACACAAGGCGGCAAAACTGAACCTGCACCCAAAACAGAGTCTGTTGGTAGTGTAGAACAGAAAAAACCTGAACCTGTAAAGATTAATGCGGAACCGGTTGCTGTAAAAAAAGGTGCCGGCAAGTTTACGGATGTAGCCAAGTCTCTTGTTGCTGTGCAGGTATTGCGAGAGGATCCTGGTAATTTTTACGAAAAAATCAAGAAGTGCCGGAAAGATGATAAAGGCGATGAGTGCGGGCCTTTACTTGAACAGGTTGAAGAGCTTATGTCCCTGGCGGACTCTGAGCGCCCGGTTCACGATCTCAATCTTATCATTGAAAGGATTAAATTCCTGATGTCAGTTGACGAAGAAACGTTGGCCATTGACACAATTATCATTAACGATCCCGTTTCGCAACCTAAGAAGCGGGCCCCAGAAAAACCCGGGAGTTAACGATGAGAGGAAACAGTCTTGTTGGTTTCGGTGTAGGACTGGCTGCTGCCGCAGCCTTCATTGTATCAATGAAGCCGGCTCCGGTCATAACCTTGAACACACCTGACGTACAGGGTAGCCAGGTGGTGAGCCGGGATTACCCATACTCAAGATTTGGGCCACTCCCTGAATTAAATATAGAGAGCGGTCGAGATCGGTTGCTTCAGCAATCTGTTCGAAGGGTTACCATGAAAGATGGAACACCGGGGGTGAGAGTTACACTTCTGATAGAAGGGAAGGAAGAACGTCGTACGTTTTTCATTTAACCTTGTGTTAGATCAAGTGGCACCTGACAATCAGGCAGGTTGAACGCCGACATTCTTGCGAAAACAGCGTCACAGACTTGCTTGACGTCAAAGACTGATTCCAGCCCCATTCTCCCAAGATGGGGCGCATTATTGTATTCTATTGCCAGCATTTCGCCGGCCGACCAGATGAAATCAATACTGAAAACTGCGTCATCAAAGTGACGAAGGATCTCTGGCTTTATTGCCCCCATGGGAACTCGGTAGTGTTTCTCAGCGGCAACAAACGAAGCATCCCCCTTTCCCGCTCTCCAGTCATTATTGCTGCTAACAAACAGCCAGATGAAAGATGTGCCTATCTGAACATAGCGAAGCACCTTTCCATTTCCGGATGGGGATGTGGGGATGTATACAGTGGAAAATTGCGCAGGGTCAGCTTTTGACGCCAGACTCAAAGAAATTCGCTCCGGGTTTCCCTTGCTGTCAAAAACTACCGCGTCCATTGCGTTCATCCATTCAGGGTAATCACAAAGGCCGTTAGATAATTCCATGGTGTGTTCAATCACCTGTTTAAGTGTGCCGTGAAATGGCGTGTTAAGCCCTGCACTCTTAAGCATGGAGAGTTGCGCTTGAGGAACAGGTCGCATCGATAACTTTCTATTGATGAGTATTTGTTGACTGTTGGATGTAGCACCGAACCCTCCGTCATAATAATCGGAATAGTCGGTATCTAACAAGCAATCTACATGTTCCATGATTAAAGTTTCGTCCTTGTTTATTTCTCTTAATATAACACAAAGGTGCATTGCCGGCGGTTTAAAATAAATAAATGATGAAATAATTGTCGGGAGCCTGAAAAGAGGCTATAGTATGTAAACCCTCAAGGGAATAAGCCCACAGCAAAGGAGTGCAATGTGAATTCTGATTTTCCGCTTTTTACCCCCCATTTATCTATGGTTCAAACTGTTTTAGGCAGTGTTGGAGATGCTGTTCAAGCCAATATTGATAAGCTTTTTGTTGATCTTCCCCTCAAGGAACAGGTGGCGATGACACCCGTTGATTTCATAAAAATCAAACTGTATATAGAAAAGAATGTGGGATTTGAAATTGATCCAGAAAGCATTGACAGCTCGATGAGCATCAATAAAATGGCGGACAAATTACTGTTGCAAAGACAGGTTAGCCTGGCCCACTCGGCTTAGCTTAATGCTGGTGGAACGGTGACTGCTGTATGTGGTCACGGATAACCCGCCATGTATCGCCGTCCCAGCTGGACATGCCAGGTTCAAACGTAACAGAATATTTTTCTGTGAGCGTTTTAAACCATTCAGAAAGCTTATCAGGGCACCCTCTCTGTTGAAAAAGAAAGTAAAGCGCGAGTTCCAGAGTGCCGGCAGAAGAAAGGGATTGACCTTCCACCGTAAACAGGTAGTCACTGACCCCGTATTGATTCATGTAATGCTTTAAGAACGAGGACTTGCTGGCATGCAGTCGCTGCATGCCCGGCCTGCTGTCGTAAAAATCGTTGATAAATTCCTGGTAAGTCTTCACGCTCACCCTATGTACCTTCTCATGTCCAGCTTACGCAAATCTGAACTGTTCAATTCAGTTAGTGCTGAAGCGTCTATCCCACAGCCTGAAAAATAAGGTTTAATGGCTTCTTTCCCCGGGAATCGCTTGGCTTTCCTGAGCATTTCAAATTTAGCATAACGATCAGCCTGGAGTATAAGTTTACCGTGCAAGCTGCGCTGTTCAATGGCTATATTAGCATGTTCGTCCTCAAAGGCTCTCTTAAGATGGGCAAGGCGGTTTCCCCAGTTAAAGTTTTCGACCAACATGGCGGTTACCGTGGGTCCGTACTGGTACATAAACGTTTGCATCATAGCACGATCAGCTTCTGCTTCTATCATGCCATTGTAGAGATCTCTTTTTTGCTGGTCACGTAATTTGACCAGGCATCCCTGTCTTACATCTTCAAAGCTACGGGAGAACTGGTGGTGAATGCAAACCATCCCAAGGATAGTAAATGCGCCCAGCAACAAACCGTCAAGTTCATCACCTTCCTCTTTGCCATAACCATGATGCCTTAGCAAGGCGGCCATAGCATTTCCCTTCGTGGTGCCAAAAGACCATAGTTTTTGACTGAGTCGTGGAAAATGTTCACATTCAAATTTCAGGCTCCCCTTCATAATCATCATGGGGATCACCTGTCGAAGACCTACTGCACCAATTGCCCCAATGGCTGTCTGAGGGTCTTTGATTAGCCTGACCTCACGACCAACAGTACTACAGAAATCTGAGTTGTTAACCAAAGCAAGGATTTGCTTAGGTAGCCCTACCGTCCCGGAGATGATGCTCGCAAGACTGCGATAATTTGATGACGGGCTGTACAGAACATCCATGAGATCTGAGAATGTTGCGGGGAGTTTAGCAATGGGCAATACATTGTTACTGTCACTCAAAACAGATGACATGTGTTTATGCATGTTTTGGGAAAGTATGGTGTTGGCCATAACGCGAAAACTTTCTTTTTGCTTTCGCTCATCAGCTCTTCGCATCTCACCTTGTTTTTCTACATCCAACAAAACACGTTGGTTTGGCTTGCGTGATTTTTTATCAAGTGCAATACCTGAAGAGAGCATGTTTTCATCAAACATACCATCATTATAATCTTCAGTGGATTCGGATGACTTTGTTATTAACCATTGATAGAACGCTTTCTCGACGCTTTCTGTTATGTTGTTATTTAATTTTTTGTCCGTCATTACGTCCCTGCTAAAATAGCCTGTAAATCTTTTGAAAAACAGTATACCATAGTCTCTACCTATAACAAGTGGTTTTATCATTATGATAAACGAAAATTTAAGCTTAATTGATGAGTTGAGAGCGTGCGGGGCATGGTTTGATGCGTTGTCTTGTCAGCATGAACGATTGGAAAGGATTGATGCCTTTTTAAGAAAAAAAGAAACAGAGGGTACCGTGTATCCACCCCGTGGTTTGCGGTTAAATGCTCTGCGTCATACACCGTTAAACAATGTGAAAGCAGTAATTGTCGCACAAGATCCCTATCCTTCAGAGGATAACGGAGTACCCAATGCGATGGGATTGGCCTTGTCTGTATGGCCAGGCGTAAAGGTGCCGGCCAGTCTTCGGAATATGTATAAAGAACTCGAACGCTCTTTAAACATTCCGCAAGCTGAACACGGCGATCTTAGCCAATGGGCAGGGCAGGGACTTCTGCTCTGGAATGTATTGTTGACATTAGATGCGGGTGTGCCCAAAAGTCACAAGGGGACGGAGTGGCAAGCCTTTACAGACGCCGTTCTCCAGTGTCTTTGTGAGAACAATAAACAGGTTGTCTTTCTCTCATTTGGAAGGGATAGTCATGCCTTCTCAGGTGTGTTTGAAAAGTTTGGTAACCCCGTAATAAAAACGTCACACCCTTCTCCGCTGGGTGCAAGAAAGGCTGCCAAAGACGGCTCTTTTGTAGCATTCATGGGTTCCGGGTGTTTCGCGCAGGCCAACGATTTACTAAAGCAAGCCGGGCGGGAGCCCATGAACTGGAATTTAACGTAAATATCGCTTGATGGTGCTTCATTAGGGGGGTATGATGATGGCATCATGGATGAATATCGGACGTAAAAGGAGAGATATCGTGAAATTACACCATTTTCTACTGATCGGTGCAGCCATTTTGGGCAGCGCCTGCACCCAAGCAAAAACACCTGCCGAGCTGGGAAAAGAAAAGTCTACGGTGTGTCAATCTTGCCATGGCTCAACAGGTAAAGCAGACATTCCAATTTACCCCAACATAGCAGGGCAAAACGCCCCTTATCTTGAAATGTCCCTGAAAGCTTATCGCGACCAATCCAGAAAAGGTTTACAGGCCGATGCAATGTACGGTATCGCAGCTGGCTTGTCGGATGAAGACATCAAAAATCTTGCAGCTTACTTTTCGGGGCAAAAGTAACAATGGATTCCGCAAAAAGTCTGAGGTTGCATTCGAGTAAGCCTCGTTGCAGAGTCGATCTTGTTGATTTCATCAATAAAAGCGGTGCATTGCCACGAAGAACAAGTGTTGATATACAGCATGCTTGCGGGTGGCTGGTATCGTGGATGGCTGAGAAACTTTCTCAGGGCGTTTCTCTTCACATGAAATCGTTCGGACATCTGGTGGTGGCAAAAGTCAATGCTCGCCGCATAACTACTCCAAAAGGAAAAGTTTGTGATGTAAAAGAGCGTTACACTGTCAGGTTGCGAAGGCAGCCTGCCGGCGTCAGGTGCCTGAAGCGAGCTGATATCGAAGCGGCCATCGTTAAAGGGTTGCAGTACAAAAAGAAAGAAGCGTCTGCTCTGTGGAGTGAATGGCTTAATTTTTTGTCCGACTCGCTGCTTTCACTCCATCCGGTTCAGCTTCGGGGTTTTGGTGTTTTTCATGTTCATCGTCGTCCGGAAGGGGAGAGGAAGAATCTTCACACCGGGAAGATGGTAAGGGCCCCCGAGAAGCTGTATTTCAAATTTAGTCCATCCGACAAGTTAAACATTAACCCGCAATAAGCGCTCCTGGCGCTTATTGTCCGTTTTGCCCGCAATACTCCTGTTTTATTTTCAAGTCTCAGTTTCTGATATAATAAGAAAAAGTTCAGGAACGCAATTTTATGCCAGCTAAATATATATTCAAATCCCCGCTCACGGAAGCGCAGCGTGAAGATGTTATTGACGCAATGATTTCGCAAAGTGGTGGTCATGTTCGCTATGGACAAAAATATACTGACATGAAGTATGTGATGAGAAACGGCACCGAGTTTTCTTTTCGTGGTGGCGAGGATGTTTATAAGCTGGCTGAAAGACTGTCTTTTGACTGGGAGAAAGAAGATGCCGGCGTCACTATGACCGGCGGAATTGCAGCCATGCAAGTCCGGCAGCGTGCCGGCGGGGCGCTTATGGTTGCTTTGCAAAACGCTTCTCGTAATGAACATGGCTATAACAATCTTGGAAAAGATTTTGTCGATGGGCTGGTCGAAAATGGGTTGCACGTGGGCGCGCCTGAACCTGAAAAATTTTTCGAGATGCTGATTGATGATCCTACAACGAGAAAAGCCCTGGAATCCACATTTGCATACCGTTATGACGCAGGGAAGAGTATTCCCTTAATTACGTCATTGATGGCCAATATGGACATGCTGGGAATATACATCTACGATCCATCACTGTCACCGCGGGTGGCTCAGTCTGTTTCTGAGGGAAGAAGAACCGATCCCGGAAATAAGCATCGTGTTGTTGATTTCTCCGGCGGCCAAGGTTTAATTCAGTCAAGAGCCAGGGACTGGGCTAAAAGTGGGCAGCCGATGCGCGCATTTGTTAAGCATATACACCGGCTTTCTTGCGCAAGAAATATGGCGCTATCTGAAAAAGGTGAGGTTTCTGCCTCTCCTGCGGAGTTTTTATCTCCGTCTGCGACAAAATTGCTGGCCAAAGCTTATGTGTCGGCTATTTCCGGTGATGAAAAGTCACTGTCTGACGCTGTTTCCAGTTTGCAGTCACATGAAAGAACAATGTATGTAGCCTCTTATGAGCCAGAAAAGATAGAGGATTTTGTTAACCACCGTTCAACACTGTCAAAAATACATTTGGACATGCTTTGTGAGATGCGGGCAAAATCCAATCCGGAAGCGGGTGAGATGGTCTCGGAGTTGAGAGCAAGCCAAAAATTGCCTGCGGAGAGTGGAATAGGGGCAACAATTTCTTTATTGAAAGCCTCGGCGGCATGGGGGAGCAAGTCACTTTATCAAAGTGGTGAAGATAAGTTTAAGGCTAGAATTGGAGATGTCTCCGGGCGGATCAGCACGTTGTTTAAAAAACACGAACAGGGGGCAGGGTACCAGAAAAGCGTTCATGATGCAGAAGCGTTACTAAACCAAACCAGCGAACGTTTCAAGCGCGTTCTTAACACCATCCGCGAAAGTGAGCCTGATATGGCTGCCACGCTTCAGAGCGTTGTTTCAGACTTAATTTCACCACCACTTCCCGTTGGAATGCCGACAGATAAAGTGGCTGAGCACGTCAAGAGTGTTGAGCAACGCTTCTTGACCTCATTGTCTTCGCCAGCTGAAAAACTGTTCAACAAATACTATGACAGTAACATCGAAGGATTGAGAGAACTTGCCAAAGACGACTCTACCTGGCAGGCCGCATTACCCATGATAGAGGCAAGGCTTTCTGTGGCGAACGATGAGTCCGTTGTTATCGGAAAAAGGATGGATGCCACTGTTACCGCTTATTTGGCCTCGTGTATTCTTGAATACTATGCCACATCCGTTCGCCCTGAAATGGAAGCGCCTGCACAAGAAGCTGTGGAACAGAAAAATGTGGGCATTGATACAGTGGGGGCACCCCGCACCGAAGGTGGTGATACTGCCGGCAATTCCCCAATAAATTCACCAGATGTCGTTGAATCGATAGAGGAAGGGGATTATCCGGTCGTTGTTGGCAGGGCTACAGAAGCGGTTGAAGCGACGCCCGGGGTAAAAGATGAGGCTGTTTCAGACGTTGAATCACCCGTTCCTGAAAAAGAAACGGAATTAACGGAGCCCAAGTCACAGGTGGAAACACCCCTTCCCACTCAGACGCCTGTTGATGTTACTTCTGAAAATGCAGAGCAAAGCGAACCTGAGGGCTCTAGCATAGACACTGTGCCTGACGTAAAACCCGACAAGGACATCGCGGCAGCAAGGGCTGAACTCGTCAGAATAGAAGACCGCATAATTGAGCTGGCATTCAAAAATGATGAGCTGGTCGCGCCAGACGCTATGGAGTGGTTTTCGTCAAGATGGAAGGATATTGTCGGGGATGTGACGTCTGTTTCTGAACAATCTGTGCTGGCACTGCTTGATGAGGCGAAAGTGAGCTTCGGTCCGCTGGTTTATGCCAGAAGAACAAAGGAACTGAAGGACTGGTTTGAAGTCAGTTTTGAAAAGAATCTTCATAAAGAGAGAATTGAAAAATCAATGGGCATTATTGTGTCTGCACTGTCCGGATTTGATGATACTGTTTCCACCCCGGCCCTAACTCACGTGAAGAATTTCATGGGGTGCGTCACAGACGACACAAACACAGTCCCTGAATATGCTGATCTTGATAGGTTAAAAGAAAAAACTGTGCAACTGGAGTCTGTTGCGACTTTGTTTTCTCAATCAGATGAGAAGGGGGTTTCCGCATGGTCTGAAGGCATGACGTTGAGGAAAGCTGCGGCTGAAAAATGGTCAGTAATGGTGAGGGAGAACCCTGATTCCTCAGCGCAAATAAATACCCAGTGGAACGCAATATGGAGCGTGGTAAATGTGACGGATCCCTCTCAGTTAAAGTTGGCCGCCACCAGCGCCATGGAGTTTGTGGAAAACAAAGAGGCTGTGTCTATGATGATGGCATCCATTCCTGATGTTGGGGCAGACGATCTTAATAAGGTCATGAGCGAGTGTGAAGGCCATCGCCTTTCTGTTGACGTTAATGATGTTGGCGCACCAGACTATGAGGAAAGTCCTCACACAGATGATGCAGGACTTCACACAAAGATGAAACGGGCCTAAACCCGTATCATCTTTGTTCAATCAGCTTAACTTGTTAAGATAAACGGCCTTTGCCAGGTCCCGGACTCGAACCCCTTTCTCACACAGCATTTTCAAAGAGCTATTTTTGCTTATTTCAAAATGTGCGGCAATGTCATGATGAGTAGACAGGTCGTTTTTCACGAGATAGTCAAATAAATCTTTGGGGTCTGAATTTTTCAAAATGTGCATTTTTGACCCGTTGACGTCACGCCATTTTTCACAAGGTTCGGTGACGTCGTGCTCTCCCATTAACTTAAACAAAGATGAAAATTTAAGGTCGGGTTGCACATGTTTTTTGACATTTTTCTGAATGGGGCACCATTCACAATGTTTTTTGAAGGCAAGTTTCCAGACACCGGCTAAATTTGGCAGCTCTTTATGGTGTTTGATGATGTAATTGGTGATGAGCGCTTCAGAATCAGGATGGTTAGCAAGCTGAGCTATTTTTTCATCCGATAACAATTCTTCTTTTTTCTGCCTGATGACACCGAATGTCGCTCGTCGCCTGAGGAACAGAAGTCGATGAATATCAATATTGGCAAGAGAGAAAAAGTTGGAAACTTCTCTTTCCGTGCACTCAAACGCTTTTCTTGCGCCATCCATAGTTAACGTGTTGCTTTCTTCGATGACGTTCAACGCATCACTGATGGTTTTGCACTGATTTAGCTTTCCGCTGAAACCGGCCATTTTCTTTTCGGTGTCCCATGTGCGTTTTTTTGATGCCCAGTACAAGTTGTCGATGTGAACATTACTCCTGTCACCATCATGAAATTCGGCGTACAATGATCTTCCTTTTTTATTGCCTAGCTTCTTGTTGTCACCAAAGGCCCACAGGACAAGATGTGACACTGTCAGTACTGCGTAGCGTGAATCATCTGCGCCAACAGAGCCCACGGTCACCCTGAGTGCATTGCTGCTAAAACCGCCCGGTATAAGTTTGAGCGGCTGAATCCCATGCTCGCGTCGCCACGCCTTGTCGAAACTATCATTAATAGGGAAAAAGCGCCCAACTCTGCCGTGACAACTAACATAATACCCCGGGAAACCTTTTGGTTTGGATTTTGTTTTGTACCCGGCAATTTCCCTCCATCGCTCTCCTTTATAAGGGATGAGCAAGCTGTCTTTTTTGCTTTTTTCTTCAGCGGCAGCTTGTTCTTGATTGACCTTCAGTCTCGATTTGCGAGACAGTATTTCACTTTTTTGAAGCCATTCATCAGAAGATTTGAAAAGCCCGCTTCGTAAGTAGGAGGTATATTTCTTGCCGGAAATTTCCATAGACAATCCTGCCGCAGCAATAAAATCTACAGCCTTCCCTGAAGTGATCTCACTTTTCAGTCTTTCCTCGGCAAGGATAACAAGGTCAATGTTTTTTGTTATTATACCCCATGCCAGTGAAATTGAATAATCATGCAGTTCACCACTCGCCTCGTTAATCACGCGTTGCAGCCTTTGAGCCCTTGACACGCTTTTGTGGATAGAGGTCAGTGTAATTCCGGTCGGAACTGAAAAGTCTTTATCTTTGACAAGATCAAGTATTTCTCTTGTGTCTATGTCAGACAATGCTCTTATCGGGGTGTTGCTAAGTTTATAGTGGCAGATGTGTGCATAACCCAAAACGCCAATGTTTTTGTGTCGTTTGATTATGGTGTCTATCTTTTTCTGTCGCCGCAACGAGAAAACGGTAGCCTTTCTTTTTGCCAGTTCATAAGTGTGAATGTATTTTTGAGTGGCAAAATAAGAAAGGATAATTGCGTACTCTTCTGCCGGGATGTGCTTTAGTTCGGAATCTGGCACGGCAGGAAGGTCTGTCAGGGCCAAATAAATAGTTCGTTGTACGAATTCGTCTCCGGCCTTGTCTTTTAGGAACCTCTTGCCTTTTTCATCTCTCAGTGACCGGGCTTTTTTGAGTGTTTTCTTAATGGTCTCTTTGTCTGCGCTGTTAATAAAATCAATGCACGACTCCGGAAGTATGCCAGGGTCGCAATCCATTGCTGATTTTATAAAGAATATGTTGGATTTTAAAAATTTTTTTGCCAACGAATCCATTTCAACGTCCGTGTAATTTGCAGTTTTCATTTTGATGACTTATTCCATTTTTTCTACAGGGTTTTTACGGGCGGCCGGGCGGCCAATAAAGGTTTTTCAGCCATCCCCTTTTTTATCGCACGAGTAACGGCCAGGTCAGTAAAAAGCACCCCTTTCTCACGAAGCCGGTTTCTCATTGCATTTTCGGAAACGCCGAAATGCTGCGCTGCTTTTTTTCGATTGTGTATGCCGTGTCGCTCGAAATAATCTGAAACCAAAGCATAAGAGCTGTTGGTGAGCGCTGTAAATAAAGTGCTTTTTCTGACTCCCGGGGAAATGTTATCAAGAGTGACGTTTGCTTTTTTTTGCTTCGCCGCAGGATTGATTGATATTCTTCGCCTGAAGAACAGATGATGAGGGTCAATGCTGCCTACATAAAACAAAAAACGCAGACTATCTTTGTTTATGTCCACACTGTCAACCATCGAAGCCCACGTGAAGATATGGTTATCTTCGATAAATTGCAACAATTCCGGGATGCTTGCATTGGGGATTTTTTTGCTTTTTTTGATATTTAAGAGGTGTTTTTCAGCAACCGCCTTCTGTCTTGACGCGTTGTCTTTTTTGTTAAGCTCTAAAGCCATCTGCTTTCTCACTTTTACGTTACTGTTGATGTCTATTTTTTCGAGAAACATCTCAACAGACAGTTTAGATCCCTGTAAAAGTGAACTGAGCTTTTCCTGTTCTCCGGAGAAGGCGGTGCATGCTGCTGCAAAAAAATGACAACGGCTCAAACCGAAGTCTTTACGGTAGCTGCAACATGATAAAACGGCCTTGAGAATGGCTCTTTTTTGATTGCCGCTAATAGAAGCTTGTTTTAGTGATGACCTTAATGCGTGGGACGCATGCGCTACATTATCAAATACCTCATCAACAAAATTGTTGTGTTTTTTATCTTGCCAGGATGAGAATAGGCCGTTCCATCGCTCTTTGTGGGTAGACATTTACATTCCCTGTAACATTATCGGTTACTGTTATTCTACCTAAAAAACGGGGTTTTAGCAATAGTATCTATTGCTTTAATGTGGTAAAAAACCACTTTATCCGGCCCGTTTTGTCACTGGGATTCATGACATTCCTCTTCATGGATATAAGCGCAGAACGTCTCGGGCGTATCCACTCTAACCACTCTTTCTTAACTTGAAGCTGACGGCATGTTTTGTCCCAATACATCTCATCAATACCAAGAACGATCTTTGTTGCGGCACTTGCAATAAAGTCGTCTGTAAAGTGAGAGAACGCCTGGCTTGCACAGACCAGTGAAGTACCAAACTTGCGTATCTCATTTGCCATGACGCTGATAATGTTGTCAGGATCAGCGTCCATAAACATGTTGGCCTCATCAAGAATGATAACTTCCACGATACGATCACTGAGCCCTCTTTTTAGGGCATTTCTGTATAGTTCCCGGAGACGGAAATGTACGAACATTTTCTTTTCTTCCGTTCCAAGATGCTTCAGACGATAACGCCAGACAGGATTGTATTCATTGAAATTGAGTGAGCGATTTTTGAAAATGCCACCATCTTTTAGGTTACCAACACGATCCAGCACGCTTTTCAATGTTGTTTTACTGTCGTACTTAAGGAGATCTTCAAGCTCCCTGCCTGTCTTGATTGTTGTGACATATTCAGAGTATGAGTCGATAGCCTCATTTTTTATTTTGTCGAGCTTCTCTAAAGATTCCGGTGTCGGGCTGTCTTTCATCATCCGAAAGATTTTCTGCGCCTCCCTGTTCACTTTATCGAGTGCCGCGGCAGATTTACTATCGCCACCCATGAAAAGCTGCTTGTACTTGAAAAAAGTCCAGCGATAAAGATCGTCAATGTTTGGGTGTTTTTTAGGCCGGCTTCGCTGTCTTCCGTCATTAAGAGACCATGTGTCAGGATCGTCTGCGAGGAAACCATTGGCCGCGTACAGGTCCTCCATAACAGCCCGTAAAACCGCCTCCTGACGATCGCCGAGTTTTCGACTGGTTTTGTTTATGGTGTTTATGAAATTCTGGATTGTCTTTTTTACGCCACCAGTATGGCGATCAGGATCTATTTCAAGCGGATTAAGGCCAACATCGCTTGCTTCGCTGAAGATAATGTCAGACTCGCCGCCTATTTCAATATCATCATGTACGTCAAAAACATGTATCCGCACGCCACCTTGAGCTGAATCAAGATAGCTCCGCATAATTTTTCTGATGTTGTGTGTTTTTCCGGTACCACTTCCTCCGGCAAGCAAGATGTGACCATTGATCACTTCCTCTGAACGCCAAACGACCGGGACTGTTTTTAATCCAACATCTTTAACTTGAGACGGGAGCAACTGTGCTTCGCCGAACACTGTTTCCATGTTATAACCAACTTCCTTTGTTCGATACTCTTATTGTAACTCAAAAGCGAGGTAAGAGACCGGACTGTTTAAAAATCACCTTATTTCCTGTGAGAATTCGCCACATCCTGCGATACCGAATGTTTGTCGTCACGGTAGATCACTTCTTTCTCTTTACGGTTAAAGCAGAGGTATTGAACGTTCGCTTCATTGGCAAGCGGAGTCACCTGATCCACTTGGCAATAGGGGAAAACGGACGTAATTGTGCTGTGCATCGAACGGCTAAACGTGTTGTCAAACGTCGGTGATATAATTGTGTTGACGACAAGCTTCCCATCAACTTTCACTCTGTCTCTCAGTAATGCAAAAAACTCTTGCGTGACGAGGTGTTCAGGGTGAGAGTAGCGACTACTGAATGCGTCGAGGAAAATCACATCCCACTGCGTTTTATCAGAGATGAGGTGAGCCCTTGCGTCGTCGACAATAAAACTTACTTCTTCCGGGTTAAGACCAAAATATTGCTTTGCCCAGGATGCAAGCTCACCGTCGATATCAAGGTAGGTGAAATTATTGTTGCCAACATTATTGGTGTGGGCCATGAATCCGCCAGCACCAATCACGAGAATGTTTTTGTTTTCGACCTCATGAACCTGTAGTGTTTGATGAAACTTGTTGATGTAAGCCGCGCTGTTTCCTCCGGTTTTGTTGCGGACTGACATTGCACTCCCGTTTGCATACATGTATTGATCTTCTCCTTTTTCAAGGTAGTAGATGTCGGCATAGAGTGAGCTTGTAAAGTGAATGCTTTTAGAATACATGGATAACGGAAATATTTGGGCGGCGATGGCCAGCGCTATGAGGAACGCTGATTTTACGGATTTGTTTCTCACCAAAAGAAGCCCGCCGGTTAACATTGCGGTGAGAGAAACAACAACCACTGTCATAGTTGCCCCGATGACAGGCATGATAAAGCTTGCCGGTATTATTGCGCCTGCCATGCTGCCTATGGTGCTCAACCCAAGCGCATTGCCTCCCTGCTCAGAAGGAGAGTTGCCCAATCCTTTATACTGAATGAGAAGTGGCAGGGATTGTCCCATAATGTACGCAACCGGTACTACTGCAAAGATGCAGTACACGATGAGGGATGCACTCCTGGGTAGCAGGGTGTCTGCACCGCTGAAGAATAGATTGATTATTTGTGGGGTAAGCATAATGCTGCCGATTACTGATGAAAGCAGCAGGTTGTGACCCAATGTTATAAGTGGCGATTTGCGAAGCCTGCCGCCTGCTTTATACCCCAAGCTTAGCGCACCAAGGAAAAAACCAATAATCCAAGCGTCTGTTACATGAGAGCTGCCAACGTGCGGCGTCAGCTGGCGAAAAAAAAGAAGTTGGTATGACAGGCCAATGAAGCCTTCGATGAAAAGTAAAAAATAAAGCATACACATTCCTTGTGAATTCATCGTAAGCGTAACAGACATTGAACTCGATGTCACGTCGTGTGATACATTAAACTAAATGGTTGTAGTTATTAATGAGGCAAGCAATGTCGGTTTGTGAACTTTCAGACTGGTTGGGTACCTACTCGGGCGTATTAAACAAAGAGCAGTTTGTCCGTGAGGGTGTTAAGTTTATACGCGACATACATGGCGGTGCCGGTATTTCAGAGGAAAATCTTAAGGTTTCACTCTCAAAGATGTACTCCGTCCCATCAAGGGACCCGATGACCGACCCTTATATTTCTGCTATTTTTTCGACTGGGGACTCTGCGGTGAATGTTGCCGTTTTTCGTGGTGAGCATGGCGACGGAGGGGAGCTTGAATCCCGTGGTAAGGCGCTTTCTTTTGGTTCACGGGATGTCGCGACCATTTATGCTATCTCTCCTAACGTGACTACTGATCCTGGATTAAACCCCCGAATATTGGAAACAGAAGTGACCATATACAGGCCGGTAATAAATCAGCCAGACGATCCCTTTCTTGAAGGTGCTGATATCATTAAGGCATTGGGGGTGGATGACGCTAAATCGCTGTTTCTGGCAGAAGCGGATCACTTAGGTAACACTGATAATTTCTGGGAAATTGCAGATGCAATGAGCGTTGAAGACGGGGAACCGTCCGTAATGCTTGCGGAAATGTTGCGCATTAAGGGCGACAGTCTGATTTCGCAGCTTTACATTGATGCTTACGTCGTTTTTGATAATGACGATTATGTTCAAAAATTTATTAATGCGGGGTTTGATGGCGTTGTGCATGGTGGTAATGGCATGAGTCACAGCGAAGCAGAATACAAAGTGTTTTCACCTAGCCAGGTAAAAATAAACAATGTTGTATCGTTGAAATCTAATCCGGTGACGCCGGAAGAAAAAAGACGGTTAAACCTTACAATTTAAAACATTACTAAATAAAACTTTTTTGTTGTTACAACACTGGTAATAAATGCTATTTCTAGTAAAATGCAAATTGAGACGGCAGTGTTTTGCTACGCATTAACATTGTTCTCTGTGATAAAATAAAATCAGTAAACAAAAGGTTGAGAGTGGCACCATGATTGAATTGACCCGCGCGCAACATCTTGATGTTATCCGCCAACTGGCCGAATCATCAGGTGGTCGCTTTAAATTTCTTAATAACAAAATACCGGCTTACCGAAAAAGTGAAGGCGACTGGGTGAAGATGCCTCTTTCTTCTGATGTTGATGCATTTATGGCTGAAAAAGACCTGGGTGTGCCCATTCATGATCTTCTGACAAATGATGACAGGTTGGGTGGTGCCGCAAAGGTTAAAGATCGAAGGAAGTTGCACGCCGTTTTCAAAGAGTATATGGGCACAGATGCCCTGCATGGACTTGAGGCGCAGCAGGTAAAAAATGTACTGATTGCATCGCTTAAGGAAAGCGGTGCGATCATGCCTCTGAGCGACTTTGAGGACACCTTGCACAGGGCAGTGATGAAATCATATTATCCCTCTCGAATCATTGACTCGCTCGATATGGCCAGGCAGGTTGTTATTTGGCCAGAGCACCATCTTCGTATGAAAACAGCGCCATTGCCGGATGAAATCCTTGAGGATTTAAACACGAGAATCGTTGTTAATGATCCTCAGCGCATTGTCGATGCTTTAATATCAGGCGCAAGAGAGCACTATATGCGCCCTGAACTTTTCATTAACCATGTGCACGCCGAAATGTTTAAGCACAATATTGCGCTGGCTATACCTGGTGAGCCTGGCATGGTGTCAGAATTAAGTCCGGGCGTCACCGGAGCATTGAATGACATATTAAAAGTGTACAGGCACAAAGAGAACGGGGGTGTTGATTTTCTTAAGGCTTCAGCCCCCGCCTTTGAGATGCAATATCGAAGACTTGATGAAGACACGAGAAAGATAGGTAGAAAGCAGCATCTGGAAATGATAAAAGCGATGCTGACCTCACCTTCACCTTCAGCTACTGTGCCAGAAAACACCAAGCAGGACGATTTTAAAGCGGTGGTGTCAGAGCGTGCAGAAATGGTTAAAAAGATCTCAGTTCGCTCTCAGTTGTGGCGGTGGCGGGGTATTATTAATGATGTGCTTGAAAGCTCCCCTGAAATGAAGGAGAACACGTCCGCTTTTAACAGCAAATGGAAGACGCTTATGTCTGAGGGGGCAACCGGATTCGATTCTGATCTTGCAGATCTGGAGTCCACCCTTTCGCGGGTAGAAACCGTTTACGGGCCTGTTGTCATGCGACAGATTAATCCGATGCTGGACGATGTTCGTCTTAATATACGGGAAAGTTTAGGGCATGAATCACAGGCAGCTGATTACCTTGAGCAGTGGGTATCTAAAGTGCAGGAGGCTGCATACTGTGACCCTACGGCCGCATTCTCTCATGCACAGGCAGTGTGTAGTCTTGTAAGTAAGGAACAGGTTGAGTTGTGGAGAGAAGAGGTGAATAAAAATCCGGATTTTATCCCTGATGTATCAAATCTTGCTGCTGAGGTAGAAGTGGTTAGTCACCAACTTCATCGTTACTCCAGTGAACCTGACTATTCATCACGGGGTTTGCGTTAATATGAAGCCAGTCCCCTCGTTTGGTGTTATCATCCAAAAAGATCACGTTGCAGGCGCTGAGATTTATCGTGTCGCCGAGCGCCTTCGTAAAAAGGGAATCGCTATTGCGGAGTTTGATTACAGGCTGTCTTCCTCTCTGACGTTTGACTGGGATGAACCTATAACTCTTTCTGCGCCGATGGGGAGTATACAGTTTGTCAGGGACTCGGGGAAGTGGTGTCGTGCCGAATCTTACGACATGTTTACGCCTGTCTTACACCGTTACAGTCGTTATCAACACTTGATCCCAAATGAAAAAAAATTGAACAATGGCGTTGCCCTCACTTTTTCCGAGATTGCTTCGCGGAGATGGGAAGAGTTGTGCGCTTATGCTGGAGAAGGCGCGTTGTTTTTACGCCCTGATCAGGCAATGAAAGTATGTGAAGCTGTTTGCTTATCATCCGATCATGAACGACAGCAATGGGTTTCATTTTGCCGGAAACACTCCGGTTTATCAGAAGAGAGTTTTATTTGGCTTTCGAGGAAGCAGTGTATAGGAACTGAGTGGCGCTGCCTGGTGTCGGGCGGACGGGTTGTGTCTTCTTCAACTTACGGCTTTGAAAAAGAACCAATAAATGATGATAACAACCGTGAGCTCGTACATTTTGCCAACGCCATCACCAAAGATCTTGACGTCGGTGATCCTGCTTACATGCTGGATGTGGCAATGGTTGGCGGTGAGTTTAAGGTGGTTGAGCTTAATTGCTTGTCAACCTCCGGGGTGTATGCGCTGTCCCCGGACGCTGTTGCTGATGCCTGGATTAGCGCTTTGAACCATGTTTATGTGGAATTCTACGCTTTTTAAAGTTGGGGTTGCGCGAAGGATCCATGGTGAACGGGATATAAGGCGCTTTAGCACAAAGCGTGAATTTCCGCATGTCAATCAAAAAGACGCCGGCATGAGAATCTACGTAGTGAATGTGTAAGTCGTGCTCTTCAAGCATGCTATTTAGCCCCTCTCTTGCTGATGCGTCGTTGAGCCATAGCGAAAATGCATCTCTTGCTTTCGGAAATTCAGAAGAAAGAAACCGATCAAGAGAGATCCAGTTCATCCATTGGCAGGCGGAAAGCGGAAGTGTGCCCACATCCTTTTGGTTTTTAAATTTCACAATAGCATTGTCTGTATCTGCATGCGCATCAACATGAAATGGTGTGGGTGACCACCCGTCGTCGTGAGACCAAAACCCCTCTTTTTTTGAAAAAAACACTTTTACGTCCATGAAAACACCGACTCGAACATCCTGTTCGCCTGATTATTGTTAATAAATTATGCCCTCCTGGCATGCGTAATGTTATTATACCCCAATGCGTAACGTAAAAACGAAAACACAAAAAATATAGGCTGTTTTATGGATGACACAAAACTCTCAATCATAACTAAACATATGCATTATGGGTGCGATGAAGCCGGCCGGGGATGCCTTAATGGACCTGTTGTTGTTGCCAGTGTATTGTTGGGCCACGCTGATATACCCGCGCTGAATGATTCAAAAAAATTGACAGAAAAATCAAGAAACAAGCTTTTTGATGAAATCATGGAAAAGGCTGATGATGTTTCTGTTGTTGAGATCTCGCCCAAAGAGATAGATGAACTCAATATTTTAAAAGCATCTTTATATGGTATGAGGCTAAGTTGGGAAAAGAGTCGTCAACGGTCCGGGATACTGCTTGTTGATGGCAATAAAGTTCCGGATATGAACGGGCTTAACGTATCGGCTTGCCACGCAATTGTAAAGGGGGATGGCAGGGTGCCTTCTATTTCGGCTGCTTCTATTATCGCGAAAGTGACGCGAGACCGGTTACTGGAAGATATGGATAAGATTTACCCTGAAATGCAGTACGCCAAACATAAAGGTTATGGAACGGCACTTCATCTGAAGTTAATGAGGGAGCATGGGATTAATGATACTTACAGGATGTCATTTAATCCTGTGAAAGAGGTGCTGGCGTATCGCAATGGTGTGCAGCCAACCAGTGGTGAGCAGGTGAGTCTTTTCTAGTTTTGCGTTCAGGCTTCATCATCATCGTAACGGTGATTGATGGCCTGGTTAACGACATCAAAAGAGAACCCCTTTCCTACCAAGAAACGCTGCGCTTTCGCTTTCGCTTTTATGTCAGAGAATGGTTCTGTACCGAATTTTGCCTCGCGCAGCCGGATAGCGTCGCTAAGATAGTCGTGCTGATCAGCCTCTTCGCTTGATAATACGGTATCAATAACTTCTCTTGGGAAATGCCTGTTGTACATTCGTTGTTTTATTTTGTTTTTACCCACACCCTCGCGCAACTGGTTCTCCAGGAACCTTTGACCAAAGGCCAGATCGTCGATGGGGTAATAAATTTGCGCGTATTCAATCGCCGGTTCATGAAATTCCGGGTTTTCAGGAAAGTTCTTTTTTAATTTTAATCGCAGCGCTTTTTCTGTGTAATCCTGTCTTGATAACAGGTTTATCAAATGTTCATTTACACGGGATTGATCAACAACTTTGTTTTTTACCTTCCTTGGCATGAGGTTTCCTTTTTGCTCTTACCGGGTAGCCATATAAGCTTTGGCACCTGATACTGAGCCGAAATTGGATTCAAGATTGCTTTTGCCTATTCTTTTTACTTCGGGCGTATTGCCTGAGTCTGCCATCCACATCCACGTTTTTACAAGTGCGATAGGTGGTGGTGTAGGCGAAGCCGCTGTGTTGCCCACATCTTGTTTCGCAGCGTTAGATGGGCTTCCAGTGGGACGGCGAGGTTTGGTTGTGATCTGCTGCCCATTTAGCGACGTTTGTTCAGTTTTTTTTCTTGCACCACTTTTTAAAGATAAGGTGCCAGTTTTAAACTTTGGGGTCGCATTGGGTACAACTGTGGATTGCATTGTCATAAATGGTTCCTCCCTGATTCCAGGTTTGCTTCAGTGTTATCTCACTCACCAATCTACAGATTGTCGTATGCCATGTCAACAAAAAAAATGAAAAACCCGTGATTTTTATGGGTAAAATACAAAAAAGGGGGGATGAACCCCCTTTTGTTTTACGTGTTCGAGATGATATCGGACAGTTCCTGACAGAGCCGCTCAGCGAGCTCTCCATTTTCAGCTTCAACCATTACGCGGATAACGGGTTCGGTGCCTGAAGGACGAATAAGTATGCGTCCTTCCATGGCGAGTTCTTCGTTAAATTCATCCACCTTTCTGGACAGTTTCTTTGACTTTAACGCGGCATCACGATCATTAACTTTGACATTTTTCATGACTTGAGGGTAGGGGTCGTACCCGCTTGCCAGCGCCTTTAAAGGAAGCCCTGTGCGAGTCATTGTTACCAGTACCTGGAGTGATGCGACAATGCCGTCTCCGGTTGGCGAGTTGTAAAGGTTGAGTAGATGTCCGCTTCCTTCTCCGCCGATATGCCAGCCCCGCTCTTCGAGTTCAGCGAGAACGTGTCTGTCACCCACCTTTGCTCTCACAAATGGTATGGCAAGAGCATTAAGGGCTTTTTCCATTCCCATGTTGGTCATAACTGTACCAACAACACCGCCGCTCAACCGTCCGTTTTTCAGAGCATCTCGTGCCAGTATAAATAAAAGCTGATCGCCATCGACGGGTAAACCTGTGTGATCAACCATGATGAGTCTGTCGCCGTCGCCATCATATGCTATGCCTACGTCCGCCTCGTTGGCAAGAACTGCGTCCTGGAGAGCCTGAGTTGATGTAGAGCCCACATTATCATTGATGTTTATCCCGTTTGGAGTAACGCCAATGGTGATCACTTCGGCACCAAGCTCACGGAGTACTTTGGGGGCGATGTGGTAAGTGGCACCATTTGCACAGTCTACAACAATTTTGAAATGTTCAAGAGAGAAACGTTTCGGGAAGCGCCCTTTGCAAAATTCAATATATCGCTCCGCAGCTCCTTCAACCCGACTCACCTTGCCGATTTTGTCGGGTCCGACCGTAACCATTTTTTGTTGCATAAACTGTTCAATGGATTTTTCAATGTCGTCGCTAATTTTTCGTCCGTCAGGACCAAAGAACTTAACGCCGTTATCATGGTAGGCGTTGTGTGAGGCACTTATTACAACGCCAGCGTCAGAGCGAAAAGTTTGTGTCAGGTATGCAATTCCCGGCGTTGGCATAGGGCCCAGCAGTTTTACATTTACGCCTGCGGCACAAAACCCTGACTGTAGAGCAGATTCAATCATATACCCTGAAATCCGCGTGTCTTTCCCGATGATGACGCTTTCGCTTCCGTGCGCTTTCATTGCCATGCCGGCAGCCCATCCAAGCTTTAGCATCTTATCAGGTGTGATATTGCCTTCTCCGACCATGCCACGCACGCCGTCAGTACCAAAAAATTGTTTTGCCATAAATTTTCCATTGTTTTCATTATTTGCTTTCACAGCAATTATTACAGAAAGGGTTTGTATTATCAAAAGGATAATTTATTTATTTTGTAGCTGCAACATTATAAACTAATTGACAAATGATTATCATTATGAGAAGGTGCTCACTAGGGATAATTATAATGCTCAATTAAGAGGGTGATTGTGGAAGTGTCAACGTTGGAAATTGATTTGGATGTCTCATCTCCAGCTCCACCTGTGAAAGAAGCTGGGAGTGACAGTGAAAAAACTGTAGAACCATCTCTTAACGAAAGAATTGCCGCAAAAGAAGTGAAAGTCGACGACTCTGGCGTACCGAGCTATGTCAACAAACGACGCCACAGTCGCTACCCTGCCAAATGGCGTCTTACCGGTGAAAATGCAAAAAAAATCTCGTTTGAAGGTGGTACCCTGGATGTGTCTCTTTCCGGCGTTTCCATTGTAACAACAAAACCATTAAAGGCTGGTGAACGTGCCTATATAAAAATGAGCACATATGAATACGGCAAAAAACGGGTAATTGATTGCGTTATCGTCATTCGTCACGCATCTATTTCGAATAATGCGTACCGTTCAGGGGCAGAGTTCGTCATGATGTCTAAATCCAATAAGGAATTTTTATCAAGATTGATTCAGAGAATGAATCCACATGAAAAAGATGACAGCTGCGCCCTGAGGAAAATAACCTTTAGTTGAGCTTTACGATATAGGGTTAGACGATGGCCAGGCATCATGACAACCGGATTTATCAAGCGTCTCTTTCACCCAAGCCATTCTTTCATCAGAAGGTTTTGCGCTAATTAAATTGCAACAAAGCGCAGTTATTTGCCTGACTTCATTCTTTTGACTGAGATCGATATACTTGTATATCATAGCAGAGCTTATCATCAAAACAGATGATGCCTGCCTCGGATTAAGATGCATAGCATTGCACCATCGCCGGAAAGAGGTTTTATCCTTCACGATAATGTCATCCGGGCTTGCCGGCCTGCTTGTTGATTCAGGTGATTTCATAGTGTAGCCATAGTCAGTTTCTTATCCTTTTGATAAAATACACCAGATCACACCATAAAATCAAGAATCCTTACGATCCTTTCCGATCAACATTTTCCATTCCAAGAAAAAAAGCAACGCATAAACAGCCACCCCTACGGCAATAAGACCGTAAGGCGGTGATGAAATCCATGCTTCTGCAAAATACTGATAGGTAGCCTGAGCCTGTCTTTCGTCGGCAATGCCAGCCCGCATCATGTCTGCGTGAGCAACATTGATAAAGAACAGTGAAGCCAGCATGAACGCTGCATTGAAAGGTTGTAGTAAAAGAAAAAGTCCTTTTTTCCACATAATTAAATTCCTCCATGAATTACCGGTAAGATATCATAAAAAAAATACGTTGCCAGATAAATTTGTGTTTTGACGATGGTAGCCCTTGTGGGTGTGTTATCATAAAGGTACAATCAGGAAAAATGAACAAGGACGTTAACCCATGAGTGTAGTAGAAACCACGATCCCCTTTAATCCATCCAAGATCCGTTATGTTGTGGCCTGTTCAGGCGGCAATGACTCTATTGCTTTAATCCAGTTTATGCTTGATAACCACGATCCGGATACCTTTTTAGTGCTTTACAATGACACAGGGTGGGCACGTGAAGATTGGCCTGATCGTATTGAAAAGGTCCGTAGTGCCTTGAAGAAAATTGGCGTCTCATTTGCCACAACGGTAAGTATGGGGTTCAAAGAGCTTGCCCGGGATCGTAAAGGTTTTCCTATGCCGGCTTCAGCCATGCAATATTGTACGTCAGAATTGAAAACCGGACCAACGATGAAGTTTCTGCGTGAGAATGATCCCAAAGGGCTATGGACTGTGGTTACCGGGCGTCGAAGAGAAGAGTCAAATAACCGTGCCGGTCTTGCGATGCTGGAAGAAGAAACCAGAGTGTACGAAGGTCGTGATGTTTACAATCCGCTGGTTATGCATAACGAAGATGCGCGCGATGTGCTTATCCGTAAGTTTGGTTTCGAGCCTCTTCCTCACTCATCGATGGAGTGCTTTCCTTGCGTGTGCTCAAAACGTGATGATTTTAAAATGCTGGCCGAATACCCTGAGCGGATCATCGAAATAAAAAATCTTGAGATAGAATTGGGTCACACCCGAAACGGCAAGCCAAGAACGATGTTCCGTCCTTACCGAAGTGGCGGCGGCATTGGTATTGAACAGGTCATGAAATGGGCCACCGGTCCAATGGGGACAAAAGTTCATGAAATTCCACAGGAGTATCAGATCCCTGGGGTTGACTACTCAGGGTACCGCGGCGATATGAAGTCAGAAGAGCGGGCAGCGTACTGGGCCAACATAAAAGAACAATGTGTTGCATTGGGGTACGATTTGCGGAATTTGCCGACAGACATCGCTTACGACGACACAACAGAAGAAGGTCGGGAATTTGCCAGACAGTGCGATGGTGGGCTCTGCGGATCTTAGTGTTTGGGCGATGCCGATGAGGTTGTGGTTTACTCCCACACCTCAACGCCATGCCCGGAGAAGCGCGAGAAGTAACGTTCAGTTAATTCATCGCCAGGCAGGCAGAATTGTCCATCTCCGTCCATTTCTATTGCGTCCTGGTAATCTCTATCCGTATCGTCAAAGGGGATAAGAGGAAAGGGCGCTTTTTCACCGTTGATGAAAAGCGTGTTACCCTTTGAGTGCAATGCGTATTTACGCTCCTATCAACGATAGCGTTACCGTTTCGCCCGTTGAAAGACGGCGGCGAATCTCTCTTGAGTTGTGAAAATAAGGGCCAAGTATTTTGGCTACCGTTTTCAAAACGCTCTCATTAACACTCACGTTTCACACCATGTCTTCAAAGAGATTGAGATTGTAAGACTCGCACGACTCGGAACACCCGTCTTCTCCGTCGCTTTTATCATAAGTGTCTGCGCCAATAAGGCGTCTTATGTGATTTGGGTTGAACAGTTTTGCCTGTTCAAGCATCTGTTTCGCGCTCCGGTTTTTTCTGAAAAACACCCTCGGAGTTCCATCATTGTTTGGTTTTACGTGTTGGTATGTTTTTTCCCAATAATCAAATGCATCAAAGCGTTCAGGATGTTCAAGCGCCAGAAGAGAGAGTTTTCTATCTGATTTTTTCCAGCAGGTCTGACAGTTTCCCTCATGCTCTTCCAGATCCAATCTGAAAGCTTGTTTATCCCAAAATGCATTGATTTCAGTTTTCCCTACGGGAAACGTATCTGTCAACGGGTAAATAAGGCCGTAATGTCGCAGCTTGTTGGAGAACGTCTCAATCTGCCCCTTTTGCTTGTCAGAAAGCAAAATCGCCTTTTCGATGATTTCCATGCGTTTTTCATGAGCGTTGGTCTTTCTCCATCGATCTGGTGATTCTCCGCATTTTTCAATCAGGGTGCAAAGCATTTTGCTCATTATCCGCTTTGATTCATCAGCTCTTATTCCAATGGCATGGGGTTGCCCCTGATATCCGTGAGTACGTTTAAAGTCTTCAATGGCGAAAGCTTTTAGCCTGTCTGAACACTGTGGTTTATTGCTGTTTGGTATTCCACTTTTGCGTATATGGGCATGAAACGGGTGATCAGGATGTTGGTATTGATCAGATCTGAAAGCATCCTGGTAATTAGTCACACGATGCGTCACCCCTTTCCCATGTTCCGGATTGATGACCGCCTCTACCCAAACGACATTGAGATTGAATGCAACATCACATGCATGAACAAAGTCCAGCGTTTCATTGTTTTCACAGCCCGTGTTGGCAAACATAAAAACAATATGGTATAAATTTCCGTAGCGTGATTTAATTTCTTTTGCCAGGTAACCCGACGTCTGTCCTCCGCTAAAGCTTACAAGCAAAACGGGCTTTTTAGTTTCAGGGTGATAAAAAACAGGCTTTGTGGGGTCTGGTAGAAAGGGAAGGGTTTCCATGCGCATCCTTGCTTTGGGTTTAAATTTTACCATCTATGCTGTTATATTAACACATAATAGCGCGCTATTCATGGGTGATAAACAAATTGGTACTGACTAACTTTCGTCAGTCGGATACATGATCAACGTGTTTTCATGTGGCATTTCCATACAATGTGTTTTGCGCACATAGCCAACCCACTGTCTTGCTAACTGAACATTGTATTCACCATCCTCTTTTGCTCTCTCTGTTCGTATGGTTAACTTTTCTTTTCCAGAAAGGCATCTATCATTATCTGTTGGGATGGCATCAATAGCAGAATACAGTCCATCTAAAGCTGCTTTTTTTTCTGCTTTTTCGTTCTGCTCTTTTTTAATCCTGTCGATTTCTCTTTGTTTGGCTTTTTTAATGTCACTCTGTACGGTAGCGAGAGTAGAGTCAGCATGAGCCTCCCTTTCAACACTTCGTAGCTTAGCGACACTGTATGCAATATTCTCTCCGAGAACCCCGGAATTTTCGTGTCCAATCATAATTAGAATGGCGAAAAAGCACCCTACAATAGCCCAAAATTTCATATAGCCTCCAAATATTTAACAACAATAATGGTATCAATTGATTCGTAATAATTCAATGTTTATTTATCATTTTAAGAATTTATAAATTAAAACGCGGTTAAATAAAGGCATAAATGTTGCTGCGTTTTTTTCAAGGTGTCACCCGGCATCCGTTCAACACTGAAATAAGGAGAGTGGTCATGAAGAAATGGTTGACCGCATTAACACTGGCAGGGTCAGTAGCCTTGTCTGGACAGGTCAGTGCAGAACTTGCATGGTTTGATTTGTACGATGAATACGATGAAATGGTCACTTACGATCAGGAAACCGGTTCAGCAATGATAAAGTTGTCATTGACAGCAGGTATGACCATGACGGATGTTCAGGATATGCTGGCAAACGATGCAGCATTGTCAGGGTTCTCTGTGGCAACGAATGATGAGATGATGTCTATCCTGACCAAAGAGAATCGTTTTCAGAATTACGTCGGATACTCCCCTGAAAGGGAAGATGGGTATTACGATATTACGTACAACGTTGGCGTAAACACGTTCACAAATCCGACACCTTTGGAATTTGAAGTTGCTGTTGACGGATGGCTTTACAAGATCTTTGATCCATACTCTGACTATGCTGACGACATGCAGGAACATTATACCTATGGTATATCTGTTGATGAGTCAGGGAATTTCTAACGGACGGGTATCCATTACGATCCGCGTATCATTCAGGAAGAGCTGCCAGTATTAACGTATTACGTCCTGGATAACGTGCCGGTCACCAATCTTGGCAATGAGTACGAAAGCGTTTTCCTTTATAACGCCAACTACGAAAATGTACCGGAATGGTATTCGGCATCACCAGAAGAAGAGCCGCCTTACGAAGAAATGCCAACAGAACAGGCTGGAGCAAACAATGTTCCCGGGCCATGGGGTGTTGGGCTTGGTGCCATGAGTCTGTTTTTTGCAGGTGCAATGCGCCGGAAAAAATAGCAGTACACCAAAACAAAAAACCCCGCTTTAGCGGGGTTTTTTACATTTTGCGCTTAGTGAGCTTTGATTTTTTCTGGCTCAACTTCAGCAATTAAGTCTTCATAAACGCCGGTAACACCGTCTTCAAGGTGAAACTTGGGCACTTTTTTGTTGAAGACATCGTTCATTTTTGCCAGCCCAATGCTCAGTTCTTTTTGTGTCATGAACATTGGGTGAAGAACGATGTTTGTTTGACCTGAAGGGCTTTGTTGCGGATACAGTGTGTACACCTGGTTATGAAGTACATCAACAATTTCTTGAGGTGCAATGTAATCAGCGCGACTGTCGTCTGACTGGAACAAGAAATCCAGAAGTGTAATTACAGATTCAGTCAGCGCACTGATGCGGTCACGATCAAAAGGTGCCAGGGTTTGCATGTTTGCATCACTGCATGAGAAGGCTTCGCCCTTTTGTGCCGCTTCACCGATGAATTGACCGAAATAACTGAACGCACTACCGCGGATTTGGTAAGGGCTTACTCCCCACACTTCGCTTGGGCTGTTTTCAGATCCTTCTTTGTAAAATTCACAACGAAACTGGATGCCAGAATCGGTGCCGAAGTGGGTCAGCGTGAGAAAGAAAGCAGGATTGCCTTTCGTTGTTTTATCCGGAAACACACGCATGTTTAATAACAGTGGTGAGGCCATGTAACACTCCTTGTTGGAAAGTATAATATTTAAGACGGCGGTATGTTATCACAATTTGAAACAAAATCCACAATTCTTATATTAAGGGTTAGTTCAGGTTATTACAAGTAGTATTAATAGTGTGAACTAATAGAAATACCTAAAGCACAAATTCAGTTGCAACAAAATAAAACAAAAACAACAAAAGTGTTTGACAGGTGTTTATCACAATGATAATATCTAATACGAATCTGTTGAAACGAACTCAACTAGGACGACATGATGATGAAGACAAATATGAAAATGACCAAAACTCTGATTGCTGCGGCAATGACAATGACACTGGCCGCTTGTGGTGGCGGCGGCGGTGGTTCAACAACCACGCCGGTAAATAACGGTGGAACACCTACTAACGGTGGCGGTACCGGTGGCACACCAACAACAACCACATTCTCTGTTACCGCAAAAAATGTTCCAAACTCTATCGATGAAAGCACATCCAGCTCTATTGAAATTCAATTCTCTGGCGCAAACGGTGATGTTACAGGTTCGGTAGAAGAGAAATCAAAAACAGGTTTAACGGTGTCTTTGAGCAACATTACCTCTGACGGCGCAACGGTAAATATTGATGTGCCTGAACTGGAAAACAACGCGAGCGGTGTTGTTAACGTGTCTTTCACGGACTCTGACGATCAAACAGTGACGTATGCAATTGAAACGGCGCTAATTAACCGTTCAGGCATTGAAGCATTGGCTGTTTATGAGGTAACGGCGACAGGAGCCGGCACCTTTGTCAATCTTGAACCTGAGCATGAGCTTCACGAGCGTCTGGAAAAAATCCTCGCTATGCTGGGTGTTTCGGCGGAAGATATTCCTGTCTTTCCTCAGAGTTTGGATCTGAAAGCCAGAGCGGATTTGATCAACTACAGTAACGATCGTGCCGAAGTGGTTGACGCCTATGGAAATGGCGAAATTACGGAAACTGAATTGAAAGAAACAACATCTGAAATTCTTGCGCTCGCCGCTAAATATGCACAACCGGTGAATAAAGAACTGGAAAACTTAGTGACTCTTTCATCAGGGGCGGTACCAGACCTTGAACTCAACGGTGTGTACCCGGATCGTGAAAGTGGCGTGGCCATTTCTCAATTTGTTGGCAACGAGCTGATGGGCTCTTACTCAACGGGTTGGGTTTGGACTTTCGATGGTGAATATGAATTTATGGCTCAGCTGACACAAAACAGCGCAACTTGCCAAGTAGCACAGTAAGGTGAACGACATGATGAAGAAAACGATTTTAACCTCAGTTATTATGGGTGCGCTTTCAGTGATGGCAACCCCTGCTCTGGCCAGCGATGATGTACGATTAGTCATTACCCCAAAAGCTCGCACAGTTGTTTCCGGCGGTGTAACGCAAAAAGCTGCCCCCTCAGTATCAGGCTGCGTCTCAACGCCTTATGGTGAAGGTGAGTGGTGTATCGGTAGTCGAACTGCACAGCGCATTTCGGCAAAGTCAGCTGACTCAAAAACGGTCACGGCCAAGTCAGTGCACAAGTCTGCAAATGTTGAAGTTGTAACACTGGACGGTCTGGGATACAGCGCAAAAGAAGTTGCTCAAATCCTGAATGAAGATGGCCGTTTTGGTCTGGTTGAAGCGGATTTGCCGATTAAGCCAATGGGTGAGCCCGTGCTGAACGATACCGATTTTGCACAACAGAAATTTTACCTCGGAAGTAACACTGGCAACATTCTTGGTATGAATGTGCTTGAGATGTGGTCAGAAACAAACTTCTTTAACGATGGTGAAAAGGTCGATGTTTGGATCATGGATTCGTCATTCTTTGACAATGCCGATGTTGTGTTTGCCGGCGGTGCAAGTTTCTCTACAACAGCGCTTGAGAAAGATGGCGAGCGCCAGGTGCCTCACGCTGACTTTCGCCCTAACCCTAAGTCTCTGGAGCAGGGAATTTGTAACGGTCACGGAATTGGCGTAGCTGGTACTGTAGCGGCTCAAATGGACAACAACATGGCGGCAGCAGGCATTACGAACAATGTAAACCTTTATGCCGGCCGTGTAATGACTTGCGGTGTTGGATTCATGTCTGATGCAGTAAACAACATTGAATATCTGCTGGGACAGGAATTCGAAGGTATTGAGCCTTATACTGGTAAACCTGGTGTTATCAATCTGAGTATCGGCGCTTTAGCTGAAGAGGGTTGCCCTGAATACGTGCAGGAACCCATCTCTCGTGCCGTTGCTGCCGGCTGGACTATCGTAGTGTCTTCAGGTAACGAAACTATGCCAGCAGCACACTCTGCACCGGCTAACTGTGAAGGTGTGATTTCAGTTGGCTCTGTCACTGATGAGGGTGCGCTTGAGTGGTTTAGTAACTATGGTGACGGTCTTGACCTTGTTGCAGCGGGTGATTACATTGCCGCGCCATGTGAAGAAGGTGACTCTCCGTATGCTTGTTACTGGGATGGTACATCATTCTCAGCGCCTCTGGTAGCGGGTTTGGCAACAGCAATTCAGTCAATGACTGGTGCGGGTCCGGAACTGATCACTCAGGCTCTTAAAGTGACTGCTCATAGTGATATGCTGGGTGAGTCTTGTGCAGGTGGCCGATGCGGTGCAGGTGTCCCTGACCTTAAGGAGGCTATCGCTTTTGCCAATGCAGTAATGAAAGGTGATATGAACAGCATTGATTTTGCTCTGAGCGGTTCGGACTCTTGTGAGCAAAGCTGGTTCCTTGACAACTTCGGTGGCACAGTGCCTATGTGTCAACTGTACAAAGCAACATTTTTTGGCGGCGCGAAAAACAGCAGCGGTTACTATGAACTGGTAAGTGTGGATGCCGGCGCGGGTTGGGATGACGCAAGCCTTGAAGTGGTGTTAACATCGGATTCTGGTGAAGCCTATCTTCAAAACGTTGACGTTGCCAACAAGGATTACGGTGTGAGAATGTGTAGCGAAGGTGGTGTTTGTGCAGACGTTTCAGATATGAACACCGATGGTGCACAGGAAGATAAACGTCCGGTATCGTGTAAGTAAGATTCATCATGTCGCTCCTGTTGGAGCAGTTCAAAGAGCGCCTTATGGCGCTCTTTTTTTATACCCTGCGTTTTATCTTTGTGGCATGACTATCCATCGAGACGGAAGGTGAAGGCGCGTCAGGCAAGGATAGTTTTGGACCTATCGTGATGATTTGCTCCTTGCGCAAAGGAATATAAGAAAGACTCCCCTTATCCTCCACTTCGTTAGTGTAGGATATGCCATCAAAACCAGCCTGCTCAATGGCGTCCCTTACCACCTCGAACATGCCGGCCTCACTGTCAGCGGCGTACATCCGTTCCATGTGAGCGTTGCCGCCAGGAACTTGGCGCATTATCATTGCAGGGCTCCAAACACCAAGATCTGGAAGGTGTAGCGGGTTTTCAATTGCAAGGTACGACTCTTTTGTCATCGCTGATAACAAGTTCTTTTTCAGGGCGGAGGCGTAACGCATTGATGGCACCTCGGCAATGAGGTCGTTATCAGAATAGACGGCAATGTATTCACCTTTACGGGCTCTTTTCAGGCTGGCCTGGTAATCCGGCACATCATCTTTGGCGCTGTACTCGATTGCTATTTCTTGAAGCTCGGATTCGGGCAGCTTTAAAAGTTCGCTGTAAATGCCGGGTTTAGGGTTGCTCAGTTTTTTAAGAAGAATACCCATGACGTAGCCGGCAGGACCGTCCTTACCCTTGCCTTCTTCGTACATAAGCCGATCATTATCCAGCTGTCCCGGGGATATTGTTTCCGCCCTTATATTTGCGACACGCTTCGTTTGCGATATGCGGTCCCGGGCCGCCCTGAGTGAACCGAAATGGTGACCTATCTCATCTGTGTCATCGAAAGAAACAAAGTGATTTGTTGTTGCGTGGAAAACAGGTCCTACGCAAAAAAAAGCTGTCTTCCCTGGTTTATCCGGAAGCGGTTTTTCTGATAATGTCCAGTCAGAAAGGATGTCGGGATTTAAGACGACATACTGGGCCATGTCGTTACCCCATCCGCTCGCTCCGGAAGATAAATCGTTTGGACTTGAATACAAGACAGCGTCATATCCCATGTCACGCAAAACTTGGATTCGCTCAGGATTGCTTCTGAGTGCCTCAACAAATGACTGATTATCTGTCAGATAGGGTGTTTGACTTTTGAAGCTTGCCCGGTAGGTGTATTCACTGTGCTGAATGTAGTTGTACCTCGTGTCCGGTGTGACATACAGTATTTTTTCATGGTTGGGAACCACGTCTGGCCGGCTGCTTCCGTGATAAACAGTAATAGAACGCATCATTCTCTCCTTTGATATTAATGTATCACAATGTCCGCTAATGAGCCGTTGCCCCCTCTTTTATGATAAATTAAAGTAAACGTTATGACGGATTGAAAAAATGAGTAATTCAGCAACAGAGAAGTTCCTTTATTTTTCACAAAAAAAAGCGGATACAGGAGGGTTTCATGTACGAGCCGGACTGCCTAAATCAGATCTTTTGTTTAATGTCGTGAAAAACTGCGTGGAACACGAACTTGTTGAAAAAGTGAGACAGTCGCCTCGTGGAGACAGGTTTTTCAAAACCACGGAAAAGGGGGATCTTGAGCTTCTTGCGTACCAGATGCAAGCTCGAACTCAGCTTGGCAAACCGATTGATGAGCATGTTGGGAAATTTGCCAGTCTGGCAAAAAAAATGTACGGCGAGAAAGCGGTTGAGGATTTTACTGGGATGCTTCGCTCTTCTCAAAAACCGGGTTTTAAGAGGCAAGACATTGGTCAGTCTGACTTGTCCAAGTTGGCTAGGCGACTAAATTGGTTTTCCCCGGTTCACAATGAGGATAAATTAGCGAGAAAACTTTCCGCTGTAGGGAGAGAGTTTTTAGTTCATTTTGACAGGCTTCATCCGGGTCATAGCACCCAGCTAACTCCTGAAGAAAGTGTTGCGAGAACAATAATGGCGCACTTCTCAGATGAGCCGGTACTGAGTGTTTACGATGGATTTCCTGTTGATACGCCAGATGACGGGGTTGATTTTAACTTACTGGTTACCCGAAACTTTGTTCACGAGGTGGGAAGGGATGAGGGTGGGGTTCACTACAGCGTTTCTCCTTTAGGGGTGGATTTTGCCCGTAACGTTGAAAAGACAATGCGGCAAGCCGGCGGTGGTAGTGTGGAAGATCTGTTCTCCGACTCACTCAAAGTTATACCAAAAGTGGATACGTCTCTTGATTCCATTCCGGATGTTGCCTCCCTGGATGAACACCGTATAGACAATTTTGCTCATTTTCATCCTGACATGACACTTTCTGATTATTCGAAAATAGGAAATGCTCTGGCAAAGCAACATCTGGACGGAGATGCTTATGCGGGATTTAACGAGCTGCACTGGGATGAGTGTCACATGGATGGCGTGCCTCTTAAAAATGCGGTGATGGCTCTTGTAGATGCCGCTCCCTCTTTGCGGATGAACTCGCCGGCAGCCCTGAAGGAAAGGCATGATGCGATAAAGGGTGTTTTGGAAGATGTGATGTCAACCTATGGTGACGTACTTGAACCTGGTCAGCTCGTGCCAAAATTAAGAGAACGGGTTCAGTCTGAACTTGGTTTCAATATCGATGCAGGACGGGCGGATCACTTTGTCAGAAGCTACGGGCACCCGGGCGACATGGAGGCGAAGATTTCTAATGTTGTTAAGGTTGATGTTGACACTAAGCCTAAACCAAGGATGACCGTGGAGTCCGGGAGTGCGCCTGATTACGGCCAGCACATACCCAGACTTCGGCCAGGTGGTTAATTAATCAGTGCGGTAGATTTCAGCAAACCTATGGGACAGGAGTGCAACGGCCCCCTTCCCTTGTTCCGCACTTGTTACATCCTCAAGCGGTAAGACCCCGCCTAACACGGGATCCAAAACCCCAACGTCTGCAATCCCCATGGCATGTAGTGCATTGAGGAATTTTATTTCATCTTTTTTGTTTAGTTGCAAATTGAGCGTGGATTTCAACTGATCTGTTGTAAGGCTTATCAGTCCATCGCTCCATAACGTGAAATCGTTTATCGCGCCACTTAATTTTTCTACGATCTCAAAAACAGGCATTTGAGGAAGATTGCTGCTTTTACAAAGCATAAGCCAGGTGTCCACACTTTTCCGAATATCTCTTTCAAACATATCTTTTGACAGGTACATTTTGTTTCCGAGAGTGTAAAGTGCATGATTTCGCCATCGTAAAATCTGCTTTATAGCTTCATGCTCTGGAAGTTTTTCGGTAAATTTGTGCCTTTCAAACTCGACAAAAACCTGCTTATCGCTGTCAAAATGCCCTGAGACGAATACTCCATCTGTTTTTCCCATAACATTGTAGTTAACCAAGTAGGCATCTTCGTTTGCGTCAGGGTAAATACGTCTGACTGTATCGACGGAATCTGCAAAGCGGGCGCTGCCACTTATACCGTCTATTCCAACCTGAGAGAGGAAAACTCCGTCGTCTCTGCAAAAAAGAAATAAGATAGGGTGTATTCCCGCGGTTTTAGGGCATAAAAACCTCGGTGAGAATCCCTCTTCGCTAAAATGTATTGGTGTCAAAATATAACTTCCTATCCAAACAAAAAAGTTGTAACATTATACCACTATTTAAGGAGTTTGTATGCGTTTCAATGCGTTTTGCGATGCATCTTTTGATCGTCGCACGAAGTTGTCCGGCCTGGCTTATCACATTTGTGGCAGGGTTCCTTCTGATGTGCAGGAAAAAAGCCCGGTATCTATGGCCGGCTGCCTTGACGGTAATCATGCTGAATTTGTTGCTGTCTACTGGCTTCTTTCAGAGATTGTCGACTATGTTGGTGAGAGTGCAGCGCTGTGTGATGTCGTCATAAAAACAGATAGCGATCATGTAGAACGCATATGGCAGGGCGTTGTCCAAGAAAGGGATGTGAGAAAAGAAGAGTTGGCTCTGCTTACTGCTTGTCGTCAATTTTGCGAACGTTTCTCAAGCGTAAATCTTGAGGTGGTAAAGGGACATGTCGGTTGGCGGCAGCCTGAGCAGACGAGCTGTGACAAACAAGCCAAAAGGGCGATGCGTGCAGCGAGAGATGGCGTCTCTCCTGCCGCATACACAATAAATGACGTTTCTTATCTTCCAAACTTTTGAAGCTGTTTCTCTGTCCACCTTTCCATTGCTTTTTGGAATGCCTCAACGGGTAATTCCAACCTCTGCAATACGGCATCATTAAACGTTTTTTCATTAAAATTAACGCCAAGTGATGTTTCCGACTTACTTCTCTCTGCCATAATGGCCAGGTGACCCACTTTATAGGTCGTTGCCTGCCCTGGGAGCGAGATAAAACGATCCACTTCATTACTTATAACAATATCCGATTCTGCGGTGTTTTGAGTTAAATAGTTTACAGCCTGCTCTCTTGACCAACCCATGGTATGGATCCCCGTATCGACAACTAAGCGGCCGGCTCTTAGTAACTCCATAGATATTTCACCAATCTGATCAAGAACGCTGTAGTTTTCAATTAGTTTTTCCCCATACCCCTCAGCGTATAAACCCCACCCTTCAGTCAAAGCCTGAAAGTAATAGTTAGATCGATAGGGAGGTACGCTTTTGTTTTGCAGCTTGGTGTATATTTGATAGTGGTGTCCCGGAAGCCCTTCGTGAAGTAATAGCGCAGGAAGTGAGTGAATGTTTCTTTCGGTAGGGTTTGAAGTGTTTATCGAAACGGTACCGCCAGCATCACCACCTTGAAGATAGTATGCTGCCGGCGCTTTTTCGGCAACGTAGTCAGGCATGGGTACCACATGGAGCTGAGGAAAGTTTCCGTTGAAACTGAAATAGTCGCCCATCCTGGACTTAACCTGCTCGACAACATCATTACTGCGCGTGATGATTTCATCCTTATCTTTAGCAAAAAAAGTGGGCCTGGTGCGCATTGCAGCGATAAGCTGCTCAACAGAGTCGACATTAACGAGACCACTCAGCTTTCCACTTTGAATGATGTCATCAAGCCTTTTCAGGTTTCTTTCCACTTCCTGCTTACCGGTTAAGTGAAGGTGTTTCGCTGTGACATCTGTTGATGTGTAATAATTCAATGATTTTTCATATGCGTCTTTGGCCTGAATTCCCGCCTCTTTCCGGCAAAAGGGCGAGTAATCTGTTTTTACGTATTGAAGGTATGAGGCCAGTGCGCGTGTCGCATTATCGTTTCCAGTGTTTATTTCTTCTTTTTGTTCTCCGGTCATTTCATCCATCACTTTCGCTACCGGCAATAAGAACGGTGACGAACCCAGCATTTTCTCAACCGTATCGATGTGCGCATCAACAGCGACACACGACTGGGTTACTCCCATTAAACGACCGTCCTCCAACAAGGCTTGTTGCTGCGATATGTAACGTGGTAGTAAAGCAAGACGTTCACTGTACCTTGCCCTCATGTCAGGCGCGTCCCATCCCTGGGGCAGGGTGGTAGATTGATAAACATCAAGCCATGAGTATACAGTGTTAAAGGTGAGTCGCCGCAGCGGTGAGCGTAGCCAGTCGGCTTCGGCTTTCAGCATCCACACGAGTGTGGCGAGATTGTTTTTTTCCATTTCTGAAAGAGATGTGTTTGATATGCTCTCTGCTTTCATTGCGAGATTGTCGTATTTCTCAGCAAGGCGTTTTAGTTTTTGCAGAGAAAGGTCATCGATTGGAACCGGGTTTTCGGCAGTTCCGTTATTTATAGCGCTCATTTTATTTTGGGAATTGTAAGCCTCCCAGAAAGCATCGCCAATTGACGCCACAGAGTTTTCAGCAAAAGAAAAAGACGGGATTGTCAGCAAAGACAGTGACAAAAAAACAAAGATAGGCTTTATCATACTAATCCTTTTTAAAATCAGGACTTAAAGCCTATCATGAGGCTGCAAAAGTTACAACACTTTTGTTTATTTGCGCGTTTTTGCATGTTCCGCAATGCGAGAGTCAATGTCTGCGTGTTTATCTTCTCGCAGTTTCACATCATTGAATACGGAGAAGTAAGCAGACATCACGTCGATGATGCTAAGTTCACCATTTTTTGCTTGCTTTGAAAGTATGGTAAGGAAAGTGCTGTTCCTGTCCTGATGCTGTTCCGGCCCCGCTTTGCTTTCTTTGCGATTGGTGCTACGTGTTTCATGTGGACGACTGTCTTCGGCGGTCCCTGCATTGTTCTCAATCTCAACGTTAGGAATGGAGTTAAGGAAATCCATAACCGTATCGATAATTGGCTTAGTGGCGGGTCTTGCTGCACTGAAGATTGAATCAAAAATCTGAGAGAGAGGATCGTCTTCCTCTGTTTCGCCGATTTCTGAGCAGATTTTCACGAACAACGAAAGTTCATCATGAGTGAGATAGAACAGTCTTTCCATATTTTCAGGACTGACAAAGTTATGATAATTTTGGCCTGTTGAAAACTTGATGATAACCAGTTCGTCGTCGATATGGTCTGGCAATGGAAGGGTAAAGCTTTTTTTGTTGTTGGACAGGCCAATAATTCTAGCGCCATTCGATTTGAAAAAATCAACATTTTTTTCGCTCAGCTTCAATTGCAGATCAGTCTCTTTATCGCGCAATATTAATGGGTTCTTTTTGCCAGGTCGTACTTTTGCGTTAATTCGCTGGCTGAGCATAATCGTGTCAGACATGTATGGTTTCCTTTTGTTTGAACAGGAGTATTTAAGGCTTCTTTTTGTTTTTTCAAGTTCATTGTAACAGTTTTGATTTAACGTGTCTTTATTGTTGAGTAAGTTTTATCAAAGTGATAATATTGAGAGGTAGTGGAGATACGCAATGACATCTATAAAAAAACTCAGCCAAACCCCGATAACAGACCTGGCGGGGATCGGAGATAAAACCGCAAAAAAACTGTCCAAACTCGGACTGGAAAGCATTTATGATTTGTTGATGCATTTACCTCATCGTTACGAGAACAGAGCTTTGGTTGTTCCAATAAAGCAGGTCTGTGACGGCGACCAGATCACAGTTGTCGGTCGTGTTACGCAGGCAAACATCAAGCATGGGCGAAGAAAAATATTCAACGCTGTACTGCACGATGGTACCGGCATTATCAATGTTGCTTTTTTTAGCTATTTTCAAAACACATTAGCTGCATTCAAAGAAGGTAGCTTTGTACGCTGTCACGGCAGGGTAAAAGTTGATAAATTTGGTCCCCAGATGACGCAACCTGATTTCGAAAGCATTCAAAGTTTAGATCCAAAAGACACCATTCCACCTTACCACACGCCTGTTTACCCTCAAACAAAAGGTGTTTCTAACTTGAGCATAAAAGGTGCAGTGCAAAAAGCTTTATCGGTATTGAAAGCCCTGGACAGTTTACCTCTTCAGCCAGAGGGGGGCACTAAAATAAGCTTTTCACAAGCACTGGAATTTGTACACAACCCCTCTTCTCAGGTTGATGTGGAGGCGTTAAATGAGTGCAGGCACCCTATGCAGCAAGCATTGGTTAGCGATGAGCTTCTCGCTTACGCGGTGAGCCTCCTGCGGCTACGAAGCGCGACCGTTGTAAACAAATCCTTCCCCGTGGATGCAAAGGGGGACTTGCGGGATGCCTTCCTGAAAACCCTACCCTTCTCACCAACCGGTGCTCAGAATCGTGTGGTGAGTGAAATTGATAATGATCTGTCTCAACCTCACCCTATGATGCGCCTTGTGCAGGGTGATGTGGGTTCGGGGAAAACACTCGTAGCAGCACTTGCAGCCTTATCGGTTATAGAGGCAGGAAAACAGGTTGCCTTAATGGCTCCAACGGAAATTCTTGCCGAACAACATGCTAATGGGTTCTCCGAGTGGTTTTCACCGCTGGGCATCACTGTTGGGTGGCTGGCCGGGAAAATGACAAAAAAAGCAAAAATGACCGTGCTTGGCAAACTGGCGTCAGGTGAGATCCAAATACTGATTGGCACACACGCTATTTTTCAGGACAGTGTTGATTTCAGTGATCTGGGATTAATGATTATTGATGAGCAGCATCGTTTCGGGGTGCAGCAGCGCATGGCGCTCAGGTCTAAAGGTGGGAAAAACGGGTTGTTTCCGCACCAGCTTGTTATGACTGCCACACCTATACCAAGAACGCTGGCTATGGTCGCCTATGCCGATCTGGATACCTCAATCATCGATGAGCTCCCCCCCGGAAGAACGCCAATAAAAACCGTTGTTATGGCCAATACCCGGCGTGCAGAGCTTGTAGAAAGAATACGGTTTTGCTGCACAGAAGAGCGCCGGCAGGTTTATTGGGTATGCACCCTGATTGATGAATCAGAAAGTCTTCAAAGTGAAGCGGCAAGTGAAGTTTATGAACAACTCGTGATGGCGATGCCAGAATTGAGAATAGGACTTGTGCATGGAAAAATGAAGGCTCAGGAAAAACAGGCCGTTATGGATGATTTCAAAAACGGTAACGTTGATGTTCTGGTTGCGACAACGGTGATTGAGGTGGGCGTAAACGTACCAAACGCAAGCCTTATGGTCATTGAAAATCCGGAGCGGCTTGGTCTCGCTCAGCTTCACCAGTTACGTGGGCGGGTAGGGAGAGGGAGTGTAGCTTCTCATTGCGTGCTCATGTATCATCCGCCTCTGCCACCACATTCACTTAATCGCCTCAGTGTGTTGCGTGAAAGTAATGATGGATTCGTCATTGCACAGAAAGATCTTGAATTAAGGGGGCCCGGTGAATTGCTTGGCGTTAAGCAAACCGGAATGGCCGATCTTCGTGTAGCTGATTTGGCGAGAGATGCTGACATGATACCGAGTTTGCAGAGATTGGCGGGGAAAATGTTGATCGACAAGCCGGAGTGTGCGGAAAGTGTTATGCAGCGCTGGCTGCTTGATGATGACACCTACGGTAACGTATAAAACGTTCTTTACTTTTTTTGCGCTATAATGCCCAAAGTTCAATCAAATGGAAGGTTTATGGCGCATGGAATGGCAGGGGTTAACCGTTTATGACGGTGTTGGTTTTGTTGGAGTTTTCCTCTATGTGCTGGCCTATGCACTTCTGGCCTTTCGTCAAAAATAGACGGTAACGGTCAGGCGTATATCCTGATCAACATGGTTTCGGCCATGCTGGTTCTTGTGTCATTGTGTTTTGCTTTTAATGCCGCTCAAATTAATGCGTTCAAACCTGATCATCATTTTTGAACCAACGCTTTCGCGCCTGGCGTGAGCAGCTACGCCAGTGAAACACACTGCAACTGATGTTCGTTCACCTTGAGAGTAACCGGCGGACCGGTTTTCTCGGGCTGTTTGAACAAAGCAGCGTGTTTCTTCACAATAGCTTTCACTTTCCCCCAACGTTGCAGCGGGCCGCCGTCAATACTCACGGTCTTTGAGCGGGCACTGCAAAGCTGTGTGCCGACGTTGTGCGGCACGGAAAAGCGAATGCGATCATGTTTGAGACCCAGCGTCCGCCGCGCAGTAACTTGCGCGGCGGCCTGATGAGTCGTGTTTTGTGTAGAATGATACTTAAACATTCCGATAATGGAGGTCATGGCCGGGTTAACGGCTTTGCAGGGCAACCCCTCGCGGTAGCACCGGCGTTCAATCAGCGATAGTACCATGTTGTACGCAAAGGCCGACAGCATCGTTCTGTGACGCTTATTTGCGGTTTCCTTTAACGCTTGTTTTTTTCTGCTGAAGTCCAGCTTTTCAATTCCGACGCCTATGCCGTAGTTTTTTGCTATTTCGATGATGCGCTTTACGGCATCGCCGATCAACGCCATGCGTTGCCCGGTGGTTAACCCTTTGGCGGATGCCGGGCAGGGGATGTCTTCGACGTGTCTTTTGTTGCCATCTGGCGTAACCACGCACACGGCCAGGTGATCGGCATTGACATCGATACCCAAACAGCCATTTTCGTAGCTCCCGGTTGTCACTTCCGGGGCCGGCTCTTCGACGGTGACCGCTAGGATCCAGCCGAACTTGTGGCGCATGAAGCGCATGGTTAAGGGTTGGCCGTAACTTGCCAATACTTCGTTTTTCGTCTGCGGGCGCAACTCACCGGTTTTCCTGTCTGGTACCCAGGGCGAAGAACGGGTAAGCTCTTTCACATTGGCTGCCCGGCGGCGCTCATTTTCCGCGCAAACGGCAAGCACCGCTGACTTGCCGTAGTTGAAATCAAAGCCTGACAACTCTGCTTTGCCACCGCCGAGCGCGTCTGGCAGGCGCAGGGATAAACAGAACTCGCCTTGATCATCAACGTACAGTTGCGCACCTTGATTCCCGCAGGTTTCATCCTTTGACCCCAGCACCATGAATTGAGAATTTCGTGCAGATCGCCATTCTTCAAGCCATTTAGCATGGTTTTTCAGGTTATTTTCTTTGAGAAAAAACTGCTTATTAAATAACTTTTTCGAACCAAAACACATAACGGGGATCTTGCCTGTGTTGCTCGCGATTTTCTCAATCTGCTCGGATAACCTGGCCCGGTACCGGGATTTCTGGTGCGCTTTGAAGCGTATTTTTTGAATTTCAGACGGTACGCCACCGGTTTTTGACAGCATGTCCGCCTGCGATTGCAATCTTGATATCGTGCCGGACACGGCCTCAACACGCTCTTTTTTATCAGACTGATAAAGTTTATCCAGTTCACGCTTTGAATCCAGTTTGCCGGTCAACGTGCGCAAAATGGCGTTGTACTGCCTGCCGCTGATCTGATATTTGCTGATAAAGTGACTTTTGCGCTCATTTGCCGTCATTTTATCGGCGCATAAACTGGCGTACAGCTTGCGTTCCACGCGCCCGAACAACGCCGCATACGCAGAAAGTGACTTTTCTGTTTCCGGGCTAATATCGGCTGACTTGATCAGTGTGGTGTACGTGGATGTCTGCATATTTCACATTATACACCACAACGTTTTTGATGGGAACGTCTGCCGTGTAATTTTGCAGAAAAAACAGCCATCAATGTCATCACATCGTGGCACAGTGTCTGTTCAAAAGTGGTTTCCTCATCGCTTTTGTGGACAACAACGTCCACGCCCGCACACTTGCAGCACTGGAAGATCAAAGGCTGGCCAAATCTTAGCAGGCGATCGCGATACGCCAGGTGTAGCGCCTTGATTTTTCGGTTTAGAATGAGATTTAACAGTTTTTTCAGACCCGGTTTGTTGCAGTTTATCCCTGAACCGACATCACCAATGACCTCGTTGCAGTGTGGCGAAAGAAAATCTTTTTGTCGGGTCAAATCTGCTTTCTGATCACTACCGGACACCCTGGCATAGCCGACGGAAAGCCGGTCGTCATCGCCATCAAGACGGTATCGCCGGTGACCGCCAAGCGTCCGGGAGGCTGGAGAAAGTCGCTTCTCACGTTCCCAGCGCCGCATTGTTACCACGCTCACGCCGTAATGCGCTGCCGCCTGACCAATTCCCACTAAACCATAATCGCAATGCATAAAATTCTCCGAAAATGACCATGGTCAGGTTTGATCGGAGATTTTTCAACAAGCGATTACCCCATCTTTTGTGACCCAGTCAATTTGGATTGTGCTTTCTCTGTTCGCGCTGAATAAGATTAGAAAGCAAAATAAGGAAGCGACATTGTGAACAACTGGTTTTTCATTGTCAGTCTTATATCCCAACCTGTACCGGTCGTGCAGCATCACATATCTGTTCACCACTTTGGCAGCAAGGCGGAGTGTGAAGTTGCGCGAAAAAACTACCTGAAAAGCCTCCCTGCTTTCCAATCCGGGGTTGAGTCAGTCTGCGTGACGCAGAATGTGGTAACAAAAAGCAAAACTAAGACCGCAGCCGATTTGTGGCGTGGTAACAGTGGCGATTGAAACACAGCCGGTGCGAAATTAGAGATGCGTAAAGCTATGGTGATATCATGTTTTTGATCGCATGTTTTTCACCTATTTTGTGATATTATTCTTGAAATGCAAATGGAGAAATGACTATGTATAAAGCAGGGATTGCAGCACTGATCTCATTGATATTGACAGGTTGTGCTATTACTCAGGAGTCGCACCAGAATGGCGATAGTGAAGAACCAAAACTCTATGTTGCGGTTTATGACGTGAAGGTAACAGACAGTTCGACAGGTGAACTGATTGCTGAAAAGCAAGTTTCCGTCAAAGAAGGTGCATCTGTTTCAGCCTCGTCGTCAACATTCCTGTCGTACCCTTTTGCTCTAATTTCCCACAGAAGTGATGATCCGGTTGAAGATACGCCATGGAGGGTTACCGCGAGTTACGAAAAAGGTGAGTTGCGATTTGCTTTTCACGATGGTGACGGTGGTGATTGTGGTTATGCGGCAAGGGCTATGGATGCCGGTTGTGATGCAGGCACTTTGAGTGTGACCCTGTCCGTCTTTACAGAAGAGATTAAGAACGCGACGCTTGCAGAATAAAGTTTAGAACGAGCCTGCTTACGGGAGACGGCAAGGCAACCTTCGCTACATCTCTTCTTGAGGGTGCCAGCGAAGGACGCTTTGCGTTTTTCCTTTTGCATGAATGCAGTAATTTTTCTTGTAAAGACGCGGTTGTGAAAGGATTTCATCTATATCTTCTATCACCTCATCTAACCGGTGCCTGGCGTCTTCGTTGGTAATGCGTTTAACGGCAAACCCTTGCTTTAAGGCATGTGTTTGCTTGGCCCTGTCGTTCTTAAACGCTTCTTTTGAACGGTGAAAACCAAATCCATCGGCCTCAATCAGACATGTTTTTCCGATATACATAGAGGAACCGGAAATATTAACGGTTTTAAACGGTGAGAGAAGAGCGATGTCAAAACGCCAGTCCTTTTCCCCTCCATCTATAATAAGCTCAGTTAACACCAACCCACCATCATCATATCGTCCGTACTTTTTTTCGAGTCGCTGAATGACGGACACGAATGGATCTGTGGATGGCCAGGGACAATATGTAGCACCGCTTTCCGTTCTCATGACGCGTGATGGTTTCGATTTCGTTTTTTGCCGCTTTCCTGTATCAGGTGTTTGCTCAGTAGATTTAGGTTTGACAGGTTCGGTTTTTTGAACGCAGGCATACTCATTCGCGCTATCGGCGAGCTTTTGATTTTTGATGCCTCCCATCTCTTTCAGCGCGGCTTCTATTTGTTTTTTTGCGTTCGTTCCGAGTCTGCTTAGATCGTCTGTACTTTTTATTCTCATTAAAGATAAACCAAAGAAAAGGTTGTAACAATATACCATTTTAAAATAATTGTATCAAAAATAACGGGTGTTCATTGCGTTATTTTTTTTGAGTCAGATTTTTTCGTATTATTTTTGTGTTATCATTGTCAACGATCTCTACAACCAACACATGTGAAGGATAACAGTATGACTTTGTTCTCTCGTTCTCTACTTGCTGCCGGCATTTCATTAGGCGTGGCGTTTTCTGCTATGGCTGGCCAGTACCAATACGAAGACACCCGTATCACCATTAATATCAAAGGTGATAATATTACAGCAGAGTCTTGTGCGCTGAAGGACGGAAAGCTCGTTGAGTCTCAATGTAGCAAGAGTGCTGCAAGCATAAAGGCACTGTCTGAGACACTAAAAAAACGCGTAGCTGAAAGCACAGAGCTTCTTGATGACCCCAAGCTTCTCGATAAAGCTCGCGCTTATGCGGAGTCAAAAGAATCTGAAAAATTCAAAGATGACGCATCAGGTAAAAGTTACGTCATGATCAGCTTGCTGGACGGTTTCAACCTCCCTCTGGACCTTGATCTGGCATCGAAAAATGATTATTCCCTGGTTAAATCGGCACTTGAGTCACATCGCGATCGCTATGAGCGTGCGTTAAAGGTGATTGAATCCGGAAAGCTGCCGGCAAACATTACCACTGATCGTTACAGTGAAGTGAGCGGCATGCTGGAACTGGAAAATGTCGTAAAATACGCGGAGTTCTTGTAAAAAAACTCGCTAATGCGAGCTCTTTTGTTTTTTATAAAGACCGCGTCCTGCGGTCTTTATTTTTGCTTCATTATGCAGTCGCATGTTGCACTGGTTCACCTTTAACAACAAAGGATGTGCCAGGGATGAAGGCGTCAGAGAAAGCGTTGATGAATTCTTCAAGACTAATAACATACTCGCCATTACCCTGCTTCTCTGAGCTGTCTTTCAACACTAAAGAAAGTGGCGCGCGAGGATGCGTTTTGTCAAGCAGTTCATAGCCGTAACCTGGCACAATCAATCCACTTGCGTTTTGCCCGGCTTTCAACTTATGTGGGGTTTTAAAAAGAGTGATCAGCAATTCTCTGATGTAGGGAACGCTGTCTTGATTTAAGCCGATTTTCCCGCCATCAAAGACGGTAAAAATAATCTCGGCATTTTCCTCAACGAAGTCAGCAACAGTTGCTGGTTTTGTGGTTTTCTGGGTGGTCATAATCTACTTCCTTGTTTTGATAAATTACTCATCCTGAGTAAAATTATATTAGCATGAAGAAAACAAAAAACACCACATTTTTTTTGTTTATTTTCCTTGGAGGCCATATAGAAAGGGGGTGTAACATCTTCGGGATTACGCATTTTTACGAAAAAAATGGCGCGTTAGAAAAAGGAAAGGGTTTCCCAGCACAGGTTCATTTTTTTGAGGTGTCGCCTTAATTTCTGAGTTGCTTCATTACGAATTTGGCGCGCCCTTTCAGCAGTTACTCCGATCGATTTTCCTGCATCTTCAAGCGTGCGGGGATTTTCCCCCCTAAGCCCGAAGTATTGCGTTAAAATTTTAGACTCCCTGTCTTCGAGAGCATCAAGCAGTCTCTCAATAACACTAAGTGCGCTTACCCGATGCGCGGCATCCTCTTCACTCTCTTTTTCAGGATCTGAAACCGCAGTATGGAGCCCGGAGCCACCTCCTTTATCCTCTCCCGAGCAGGGATGATCCAGAGATACACTTGCCTGAGGGATTCGCATCAACGTTTCCGTTTGCTTTACCGAAAGTGATAAGGCGTCTGACAAAGCCTTGATGTCGCCAGCGCCGTGCTTCTCGATATATTTATTCATTTTCCATATACGTAAACTGATATCAGAAGGAAGAACGAAGACCGGGTTTTCTTTCAAGATGGCTTTTTCTATGTTGGCGCATATATGCCATTTTGCGAAACTGCTCAATTTGACTTCTTTTTTAGGATCAAAGTGATCAATGGCGTAAATCAGGCCGATATTCCCGCTGTCGATGCGATCAAGCAGTGGTAGATTTGAGTTGTTGTATTTTTTTGCAAGGTGCACAACAAGTCGCATGTTATTCATAACAAGACGGTTTCTTGCCTTATCGTCACCCGATTGAGCGAGAATAGCCAGCTTGCCCTCTTCTTCTTTAGTGAGGGGAGTATGTTGCGGAACAGGAAGTGTGGCAACAGCAGAATTGGCTTGCGTAAGCAAAGGGCACCCTCGTAGGATAAAAACACGAAAACTATATCAGTTTACCGTTTTTTTCGCAATAACTAAAAGTGCACATACTGTTCATTATGTGTTTATTTGTGTTACTATTCTCAAAATTTAGTCTTCATCGACAAGGATTCTTTTGTAATGGATTTACGTGGCCCTGTAAAACTCTCATTGAGCGCATGTGTGGCGCTGTTTTTCTCAATGCCAAATTCCGCTTTTGCGCAAAATTGGACGGCGCACAGTACCGTTTATTCCGAATGGGTTGAGACCAAAAGAGATTGTTCTGAATGGCTGCCGTCAGTGGATAAGTTTGATTGGGGTGTGCCGGTAAGACAGTCGGCAACTTGTCGGATAACGACGAATCGATTCAGGAAGATGATGGAGAAAAATCCCGTAAATGGTGAGCTGCGGGAAAGAGAATCTGCCAGAAAGGAAGAAACGCGTGTTTTATTAAACACCGCGTGGCGTACAGAGACGGGGACCAATGACCGCGTACTACAAACAGTGCGAGAGGAAAGCTGGGGAGAATGGCGCATTGATCGCGACTCCATCGGTCAGTGTGAGCCCGTTATTGGCGATGTGAGTGATAAAATTGACTGGGGTAACCCGTGGGTGCAAATGTATGAGTGCGTTGCAGACGGAGAGCGCTCAAAGCCGGTTACGCAGTATTGGCTGTCAGGTAAGACGACGCGACTTAAAGATGAAGAAGAAAAAGAAAATTTACCCGTTACCGTTTACGAATCTTTTGTTTCTGTAGGCATGAATGACCGCTGGTTGAAACCAGAACCTAAATACCAGGCATGGAGTGAAAAAAGTGAGGATGTTTGCGGCGAATGGTCAAAAGACGCCTTATCTATCGCTGAAAAACAACCATGGGGTTCCCCCGTTATGGTACCAAGAGTTTGTGAACAGGATTTAACCCGCCTTGTGGTTAAAGAGGAACGCTCCCTGAGCGGCAAAGTACGTGAAGTAAGCCGTGATGTTGAGCATAAATCGAAAACAAGAACGGAATGGCGTGTAGAGTATGGCATGCAGGATCAGGTTGCAAAAAACCTTTGGGAAAGTGACAAAGAGTGGGATGTTATGGTGGGAGACATGGATTGTAAACCTCTGTTCAACCCTGACTTTGTACCGTTTGGCACCCTGTTTATAAATATTAATGCCTGCAATGTAACAGAATTTAAGCGTCACAAAAACGTTGATGTAATGCGTTCCGGTAAACGTGTCGTGAAAGAAGTGCGCGATGAAACCCGCGATGCGAAAAGAGAGATTGTTTTCCTTGATGCCGGCCGTAAAGATCAGTTGATAGAAGATGCTGTCGCGACAAGGAAAACTGAATGGCAACATGACGGCGGTAAAAACTGCAACGGTTGGAGTCCGGTACCGCTTCATGTACCCAACGGTGACATTTTTATTCAAACTCGTGCGTGCACGCAAAATCAGCGCCGTCACACTGAAACATTAAGCAAGTGGACATCCGGAGACAGATGGGTAGCAAGTGGTCAGGAGTACAGGGAGATAACCTCAACGGATGTCAGGTACGCCACAGGAATGAAACTGAGAAGACAGTCCTTCCCTGATGTCGGTGTTACTGTTTCTGGCGGTGAAACAAAACTGGGAACCCCTGTGGTACTAAAAGGTATCGATAAATATTCCCGCTTGAGAGTTTCGGTGGATGTGCAGGGAAGTGTTGATACGCTCGCCATTTCGCTTGTTGGGCCAAAAGGCAAAACCATCAGTCTTCCTGCGCTATCAAAAACAAAACAGTCTTTCTTCTTCTCTCTGTCAGATTACGCGCTAACGGTAGACGGTGAATGGCAGGTGAAAGTTTCTGACTCGGGCAGTGATACTGCGCGCCGTGTAGGTGTTTCACTGTCTTTCGAAGAAACACGCGATTGATAAATGTGAGGGGTAGGTGCAGCAAGCGTCTTCGCCCCGCCTTCCTTGCAGGCTAAACTATTGTAATTTTATTAAAAAAACATTTTTTGGTTGATTTTTCGTACGCACCTCTGTATCATGCAATAAAATAAAATAAAACGAAGACTAATTCTTCAACAATCAGAGATGTACTATGGAAGTTTTTACTGCTCGACAAGCAATACTTTCCGCGAAGAATAAGGTCGTTGGCTACGAACTCTTATATCGTGAGGGTGAGGATAACAGGTTTCCCAAAGGGGTTGATCCGCATCAGGCGACCAATCGCATTGTGGTGCGCAATCATCTTAATACGGGAGTCAACGAACTGACCGGTGGACACCGGGCGTTTATTAATTTTACTGAAAAATGCTTGCTTTCCGGTCTGCCAGAACTGTTACCTAAAGATAAAGTCGTGGTAGAAATACTGGAAACTGTACGTCCTACCCGTGAAGTGTATGAGTGTTGCCGCAAGCTATTTAAAGCTGGCTATATTCTTGCGTTAGACGATTTCGTTCACAAAAAAGAATGGGAACCCTTCCTCAAACTTACGAAAATAATCAAGTTTGACATCAGCCGTACACCTTTGAATACGCTTGTTCCTACTTTGAAAAGAATTAATGATCTTCGTCGTCAGGGTAACCTGAAAAATAAACTTCATTATCTCGCCGAAAGGGTGGAAACAAAAGAAGAGTTCGAAAAAGCGAAGAAGATGGGGTTTTCTTTTTTCCAAGGGTATTACTTTTGTAAGCCAGAAATACACGTATCCAAAGATGTGGATATGTCTGCCGGCAACTTGATGATCCTGTACAAAGAAATCCTGAAAGAAGAAATTGACCAACAAAAGATCGCTAAATGTTTTGAGCAAGACGAAGCCCTGACCTATAAATTGTTGCAGTACATGAACTCTGGTGTGTTCAGTATCGTGAATGAAATTTCATCCATAAAACAAGCGTTGTCTTATCTTGGTGAAGCTAATATACGACAGTTCGTGACATTGCTTTGCACATCAGAAATAGCGACACTCAATGGTAAGCCTGCTGAGACATTAAGACTTGGTATTGTACGGGCAAAAACGTGCGAGAACACGGCGAAGAAAGTCGCACCTGGGCAGGTTAGTAGTGCGTTTTTGTCAGGCTTGCTTTCCGTTTTGCCGGGTATTCTTGATCGTCCAATGGAAGCCATTTTGAAGCAGCTTCCGGTTGCCAAGGAAATTAATGACGCTTTACTCCCCAAGCCTGGTGAAAAGGAGGGGGTATTGCAGATTATCCTTAAAGCTACCACAATGATTGAGGCAGGGAAATGGCATGACACCACAAAGGAGTGCATGAAAATCCGTATATCCTTTGAGCAAATGGAGAAGTTTCACCATGATGCCATCGTGTGGTCTCAGCAGTATGAGCAAAACGTTGGTGTAGGAACGTAAAACCAAACTGTTTTTTTAACCCGTAAGCAATGTCGAGCTGCTTGCGGGTTTTTTTTTATGTTTTCAAAAAAAGACGCACAACTTTGTCTTTTGTCATGATACTATAATTTTGAGTCTGGTACATGATGTACCTGTGTAACTGAACAAGGATTCAACACATGACCGAAGCTAAAAAAGTGCCTTCTGTAAATGACCTCCCTCGCCAGTATCTTCTGGACACAAACGTACTCATCAGTGACCCATCAGCAATTTACCAATTTCAGGAACACGACATCGTCATCCCGATGATCCTTCTTGAAGAACTTGATGCCATTAAAGATGGTCGCAGCAGCAAAGATGACATGGTGAAATCTGAAGTTCGCCAGGCCATCAGGAATCTGAGTGCGATTGTTGGGGATCACACACCTGAAGAAATTTATGCAGGAATTCAAATCGCAGAAGGTGCGGGCAAGTTGCGTATCCTTAACGATGCTGAAATGTTGAAAGACTACGATCTACAGATGATGGGTGACGTAGCCGACAACAGTTTTATCCGTCTTACTCATTTACTTCAGACTAACGAATCTGATCGAAGAACCATCTTCGTAACAAAAGACTTTAATGCCAAAATAAAGGCGAAGTCCGCTGGTGTTCGAGAGGTTGAAGAATACCTTAATGAGCAACAGTTGTCAGATATTGAATTTATGGCGTCAGGCTTCCTGGAAATCACGCCGCCACTGACAAGCATACTGGAAGGTAATGAAGATGGTATGGATGTCAGGCAGGGTCGCGGTGGTGTTACCATGTACACTTTCCCGCTGGCTTGTTTGAAAGATCTGGTTGAGGACATTTACCTTAACCTGTATATCTTTTCTGAGCAGGAAGAAAACGTGTGGCGGGTGGCGAACATCGACGCGAGACCGGGGGAGCCAGAGCTTGTAACGCTACACTGTAAACCGCTTAGCATGATGATGAAAGTGGATGCGTTTGGGATCAAGCCGCGCAGTGTTCCTCAGGCTATTGCGTTTGATGCCTTGCTCGATCCTGCCATAGATATGGTCCAGCTGACAGGTCCAGCCGGCTCCGGTAAAACCTTGCTGGCTCTGGCGGCCGCATTACATCAGAGTCGCGCGGGGGACAGTAAGACAAAGTACAACAAAATTCTGGTTACCAGAAACCTGCCGGACATGACTGAAGCCATAGGTTTCCTGCCGGGTACGGAAGAGGAAAAGATGGCTCCTTGGCTGGCAGCATTCGCAGACTCACTTGAAGTGCTTGCCGATGTTGACACTCGTGGACACACGGATGACAAACCCGGTGATCATGAAGCGATGATGGACTCCATTAAGTATATTACCAGCAAGGCAAATTTGCAGTATAAGTCTGCAAACTTCATGCGTGGAAGAAGTATACAAAATGCCATTGTGATCCTGGATGAGTCTCAGAACCTTACTCCGCACCAAATAAGGAGTATTATTACCCGTTCAGGTATGGGTACGAAGATGATTATTCTTGGCAACGTTGGTCAGATTGACGCCAGGTATGTTAGTGCGCTGACGTCAGGGCTTACGCATGCTGTTGAAAGGATGAAGGGGTATCAGGGTGGTGCCGTTGTATCCTTGCCTGGCGGGGAAAGAAGTCCGCTTTCTTCATTTGCAGAGTCGAACCTGTAAATGTGATGGGTGATAAAAAGGGCTGCAAGGCCCTTTTTTATTACTTCTTTTCCTTTCGATTAATATATAATGCCCTCACTGACAGGGAGAATGAAAAATGGGTAAAGCGTATTTGCGAAGGACATCACGTACCATCGCCTTAAATCAGATGTTTTCTGAACATGTTAAAAAGAACAAAAATGGTGGCGATGAAGTCAAACCTCTGCCGGGTAAGCAAAAAAAATTGACGCCCTAATTTTTTTTAATTCTCTGTTGACGAGGGTAGTCAAATCCCCTACCATAGCGGTACACATGGATATAGTGTAAACCTTTAAATACAAGGACAGTATTGTGAAAAGTAAGAATACCCCACTTTCCGTTTGGGCCGTTTTCGGCACTCGGCCAGAAGCTATCAAAATGCTCCCCCTGGTGCTCGCCATGAAGAACGATGCGCGCTTCAACCCGACCGTCTGCATCACGGCTCAACACCGCGACATCCTTGATAAGGTAATGGGTGTGTTTGATGTTAAGGCCGATATTGACCTTAATGTTATGAAGCCGGGTCAAGGTTTGACAGAGTTGACCGCGCGTATTCTTCAGGGTATGGAAGATGTGTTGACTGACACGCCAGAAGGTGTAGAAAAGCCTCAGTGTGTGCTTGTACATGGTGATACAACAACCACAATGGCCACAACACTGGCTTCTTATTATCAACAGATCCCTGTAGGTCACGTTGAAGCCGGCCTCCGCACAGGCAATAAGTACAGCCCCTTTCCGGAAGAAATTAACCGTAAAATTACGGGCAGCGTTGCTGACTTCCACTTTGCGCCAACCGGTCTCTCACACGCCAATCTGAAGGCAGAGGGCGTCGATGATGGTGCTATCTTTGTCACCGGAAACACGGTTATTGATGCGCTTCTTTTTATGCGAAACAAACTGAATACTCAACCTGAGCTTGCCGGCGAAATGCAATCTTTCGTATCAGATATGAGAGCGCGTTATTCAAGATACATTCTTGTTACTGGTCACCGGAGAGAAAGTCATGGTGGTGGTTTCGATCGTATCTGTGATGCACTTAACGCCATTGCTGAATCACATCCTGACACAGCGATTGTTTACCCTGTTCACCCTAATCCCAATGTGCGCGGTCCGGTACACGCCAAGCTTTCCCGTTCAAGAAATATTTATCTTATTGACCCTCAAGATTACGCTCCGTTCATTCATCTGATGGACAACGCATATCTTATCCTGACCGACTCTGGCGGGATTCAGGAAGAAGCGCCTTCACTGGGCAAGCCTGTACTGGTAATGCGTGATGTTACCGAAAGACAGGAAGCGCTGGAAGCAGGAACGGTTAAACTGGTTGGTACTGACACGAAAAAAATTATCAATGAAGTTGATACGTTGATCCGTTCCGCTGCCGCTTATGAAGCAATGGCGGGCGTAAAAAACCCTTACGGTGATGGCACAAGCTGCAAGCAAATCCTGGATGCACTGGCTACGCAACTTGGGCTTAATGTTCCCGAATAAAACCCCATTTTCAGGCCGCTGAGTGGGGCCTGAAAAACAAACTCCAAATTTTTGAAACAAGGACGTGTTATGAATGTAAATATGATTGGCCTTGGTTATATCGGACTCCCTACCGCCGCAGTGATGGCCGGACGCGGACTGAATGTAACTGGTGTTGATATTAATCAGGCAGCCTGTGACATTATCAATCAGGGTAAGATCCATATCGTTGAGCCCGGATTGGAAGCGCTGGTTTCCGAGGTTGTCGCTTCGGGTCATCTCAAGGCGGTAACAGCTCCCACTGAAGCAGATGTTTTCGTAATTGCGGTACCCACACCTTTTAAAGATAATTACGTACCGGATCTTTCCTATATCAAATCGGCTTGCAATGGTATTGCGCCGGTGTTGAAAAAAGGTGATCTGGTTATCCTGGAATCCACCTCCCCGGTTGGAACGACCGATAAAATGGCTGACTGGTTGCGTGAAGCGCGTCAGGATTTAGTCTTTCCCACGTTTGGTGAAACAGGCGACGTCGATGTCCACCTTGCCTACTGCCCGGAGCGCGTGCTGCCAGGACAGGTGATTGAAGAGCTGGTTAGTAATGATCGTGCGATCGGTGGTATGACAACGTCATGCGCAGAAAAAGCACAATCTTTTTACAAGCATTTTGTTCAGGGTGACTGTGTTATCACCAATGCTCGAACAGCCGAAATGGCCAAGCTGACAGAAAACAGCTTTCGCGATGTAAACATTGCTTTTGCTAACGAGATGTCGCTCATTTGCGATAAACTGGACATCAACGTTTGGGAATTAATCTCTTTGGCAAACCGCCACCCTCGTGTAAGCATTTTGCAGCCAGGCTGTGGCGTTGGTGGTCACTGTATTGCTGTTGATCCATGGTTTATTGTTGACAGCGCTCCAACACAAGCTTTGTTAATCAGGCAAGCACGGGAAGTTAATGACGGCAAGCCTGGGTGGGTTTCAGATAAGCTGAAAAATGAGCTGATGACATATCTTCATGCAAACCCTCATAAAGCGATGAAAGATGTCCGAATTGCCTGCTTCGGACTTGCCTTTAAGCCAAACATCGACGATCTTCGCGAGAGTCCGGCTGTTGAGGTGGTTAAAAAGCTGTGTGAAGAATTGCCTCATCTGGTCGTGGAGATTACTGAACCTCACATGCATGGCGAGCTTCCCAAGTCTTTGCGTGGTTTTGAAAACTTAAAAGTGGTCTCTCTCGAAGAGGCTATGACAGCGCAGGTGAAAGGTGTGCTTGTTGCTCATGATGTTTTCAAAGTTGAGGCGGAACTGAGTGGCGGTGAGCATGTTATTAATGTGGCATGGCCTACCTGATATTGATTACGGCAATAAAAAAACCCGCATTAGCGGGTTTTTTTATTTGGGTGTCCGGGCTTTTGTGATGAGGCCAAGATGTTTTATTTTGTGATGTTAACGGGATTGTTCCGCGTCTTCTTTTACGCACTCAAACGTGTAATCATCAGGGTAGGTGAAAGACGAAGATTTTTGCATATTCATCAAGATATGAATGGCATCCATCGCGGTTAACTTGTCCATCTTTAACGCCCTTTTACGGTCGCTCGTGAACATGATATCGGGAAAAGCGGATACGTAAACAGTGCTTTCATCTGATTTATTTTTGATAAGCCAGTACATAATAACCTCTTTGAGTAACCATATTGTTGTTTATTGACGTCTTGCGATCTCGTTAAGGTTAACGATTTCGACACCCTCAGCATTGTCCATGAGTGATTTGCCCATGCAGAACAGTGTATTGCCAAGGTGACTTGCACATTTGCTTAGACTGGCGTTTTTGGGTATATCACTGACTGTGAAATTGACGGTCCACCCTCCGCTGTCACCTCTGAATTTGGCATTTTGGTGGTAACATAAGCCACCTCTGCTGGTATCAGTAAGCTCAACTTTATGTTCAACCTCAATCCCCTCGAAAAAAGCTTCCTCATCTTTAATAACGGAGAGTGATTTTAACGTCACGCGCGAACTGTGAGGATCATTTTCCGGATTTAGAGAAGCAAAGACTGCATCTTCTAAAAATCTTGTTTCAGTGTCTTCATCCTCGTCAATGGTTTGTCGAATCTCGATGAACCTGAAAGGCCAGTTGTTTTCTGTTATGATGTCCCTGGTTTTCTTTATGACATCACTCATTAAGGTCATCCCCGGGCTGGCGCAAGGCGATAAATTGCTCTTTTCTTTGTCGCCACCCTGCGAGTACACAAAAATGCCACCAGAATGATTCAGTTGCTCCGTGAGCTGGGCATGAGGGACGGCCTCTTCAGGAATGTCTATCCCCACCTTTTTGCCGACGATCTCGATGGGTTCATCCTTGTTGAAAGAGAGCCCGTAATTAAAGCCATCGCATTGAAAATGTATGCGACCGCTCTCTTCACCGCCTTTATGTTCAATTTTATCGATGCGAAACGGTTTTCCGTATTGTCGGTGTCGCACCCACATCCCAATCTTTGCAAAGTGGGCTGGTATGAAACGAAAATAAAAGGTCGCTTTACTCATTGTCTTTGTGCTTTCACATTAGGATTTGTTTAATATTACCACATTGCTGTAGTTTTTTAAACAAAAACGTTGTTTATTTTAAGTTGTTTTGCCAGCGCCACTGATCAGAGATCATGTCGTCAAGCGTTCGCTTTGCCTCCCATTGGAGCAGAGTTTTTGCTTTTCCCGGATCAGCGTAAACCGTGCCAAGATCGCCGGGTCTCCGGGCCGTAAAAACATAAGGGACGGGTTGTTTTGTGATCATTTCGGTCCGCTGAATCATGTCGAGTACGCTATATCCTTCACCGGTACCAAGATTGAAGGCTTCAACGCCTTTGTTGTTTTGCAGATACCTTAATGCCGCGGCGTGCCCCTCAATCAAGTCTGTTACGTGAATGTAGTCCCGGACACCGGTACCATCTTTTGTGTCATAATCGCTACCGAAGACATTTACCTCGCGCCGCTTACCTGTTGCAACGTCAAATACATAAGGCATAAGGTTATTTGGTGTGCCTTGTGGCTTCTCCCCTATTTTCCCGCTACGGTGTGCGCCGACAGGATTGAAATATCGCAAAATTGCAATGCGCCACGGGGAATCGGTCTTACTAAGAGCGACATCTCTCAGAATGTCTTCACAGATCAGTTTTGTTGCACCGTAAGGGTTTGTTGTGTTTAATCTTGCCGATTCGTTAACAGGAAGAATTTCAGGGGTTCCGTAGACCGTCGCTGATGAACTAAAAACAAGGCTGTGCACTTTATGTTTTTCCATGGCCTCAATGAGCGACATCGTGGACTCTAGGTTATTACGGTAATAAAGAAGCGGATCCCGGCTGGATTCACCGACAGCTTTTAAGCCGGCAAAATGAAGAACCGCGGCTACCGGTTCTTTTAAACTTGCGGTAATAAATGCAGCATTTAATTTACCCTGGTCGCGCAAATCAAGCTCCATCAGATTTATTGAATTATCGCAAATAGATTGCAGTCTTGAAAATGCATCGTAATCACTGTTTGAAAAATTGTCCAAGATGGTGACGCGATGGCCATTTTCATGCAGGTACGCCGTCATGTGGCTGCCGAGGTAGCCCGCGCCACCGGTTACAATATAGTGCATAAAGCATCCTTGCTCGTTGATAGTGTGCTGTATAATAACAGATGCTGGGCAAATGGCAGGTGAATTGAAATATTATTTGGTTACTTGCGTTTTTTTTACCTCATTAGTGTGTCATAATGGGCGCGTTGAACGAAAACAAGGATTGTTTATGAGAACGTTACTGGTTACCGGTGTTGCCGGCTTTATTGGATTTCACACGGCGGTCAGACTGCTTGATATGGGATATCGTGTGGTAGGTGTTGATAACATCAATGACTATTATAGTGTGGCACTGAAGCATGACCGCCTGGCAAAAATTTCAGGTCACAAAAATGCAGCGAACTTCACCTTTGTTAAGGCAGATCTTGCCAGTAAGGGCTGCTTATCCGCTATTTTCGAAAGGTACCGGTTTGACGAAGTTATTCATCTTGGCGCGCAGGCCGGCGTCAGGTATTCTATTCAAAATCCTCAGGCTTACGTGGACAGCAATGTGACAGGCACACTGAATGTATTTGAGTTGTCTTCAATGTTTGATGTGAAGCATGTATTGTATGCCTCATCAAGTTCGGTGTACGGAAACAGTGTGGAGACCCCTTTTTCGTCAGAAAAATCTCTCGCCTCACACCCCGTTTCAATGTATGCCGCAACAAAACGGATGAATGAAATGATGGCTCATGTTTATGCTCATCAGAATGGGTTGCCACTGACCGGTTTACGTTTTTTTACCGTATATGGACCGTGGGGTCGTCCGGATATGGCGATGTTTAAGTTTGCAGAACGAATCATTAATGGTCAGCCTATAGAGCTCTATAATCACGGCGAACACTATCGTGACTTCACTTACGTCAGTGACATTGTTCAGGGAATCGTGTCCCTTCTTGATGCTGTTCCCAAGGCCGGAGTGTATGCTGATGACGCGCCTGATCGCGCCGTTGCACCGTGTCGAGTGTTTAACATCGGTGCTCAGACGCCTGTTCACCTGATGACGATGGTTAACCTGATGGAAGAAGCTCTTCAAAAGAAAGCTGTGAAAATCATGCTGCCTATGCAAACAGGGGATGTGATGACCACAAATGCTGACGTTGAACCGCTCGTTGAGGCCATCAATTACAGGCCGCAAACCACACTTAAGGACGGAGTTTTTGCTTTTGTTGACTGGTTCAGGACGTATTATCGTTAATGGAAGTATCTTATTTTTTCTGGCTAAAGAAGGGGGTCGCGTTTTTTACCGACCCCTTGCTTCTTTTTTCTGTTTTAGTCGCCTCCTGTTTACTTTTCTTCAAGCTTAATCAGAACATCTCTTTTAGTATAAAAAAGAAGTTGGGTTACGTGCATTTTTGGTGTATGGGTTGCCTGCACGCAGGCGTTCAGTCATCTGATTATGGCTCACCTGGAAAACAAGGATTCAGAGGGATATTTTACCCCGGGGGAAATGGAGGCATATTTTATTTTAGTTTTAGTATACAGAGTGCTCAATGAGAAGGGTGATAGCTTGTTGAAAAATCGCCGAACAAACCTGAACATGGTCATTTTTGGAGAGGTTTATGCGGTGCGATTATGGTTTGGTTGGAATTGGTCAGGCGGCAGCGCACTACGGCGTGAGCTAGGTAACAATGCGGCGTTGGGAGCGTGAGAAGCGACTTTTTCCAACCTCCCGGACGCTTGGCGGTCACCGGCGATACCGTCTTGACGGCGATGAAGACCGGCTTTCCGTTGGCTACGCCAGGTTGTCCGGCAGCGATCAAAGAGCGGATTTAGCCCGACAAAAAGATTTCCTTTCACCACACTGCAACGATGTCATTGGTGACGTTGGTTCGGGGCTTAACTGCAACAAACCGGGCCTGAAGAAACAATTAAATCTTATATTAAAGCGCTACACCTTGCTTACAAGAACAGGTTACTACGTTTTGATCAGCCGTTAATCTTCCAATGCTGCAAGTGGGCGGGCGTAGAAGTTGTTGTCCACAAAAGCGACGACGAAAAGACCTTTGAACAGACTTTATGCCACGATGTAATGACATTGATGGCAGTTTTTTCTGCGAAATTATACGGTAGACGTTCCCATCAAAAACGTTGTGGTGTATAATCCTAAACATGCAGACATCCACGTACACCACGCTGATCAAGTCAGCCGACATTAGCCCGGAAACAGAGAGTTCACTTTCTGCGTATGCGGCGTTGTTCGGACGTGTGGAACGTAAACTCTACGCAAGCCTTTGTGCCGATAAAATGACGGAAAATGAGCGTAAAAGTCACTTTATAAGCAAACATCAGATCAGCGGAAGGCAATACAACGCCATCCTGCGCACCCTGACCGGCAAACTGGATTCAAAGCGCGAATTGAATAGACTTTATCAATCTGAGAAAAAAGAGCGCATTGAAGCCGTGTCCGGCACGATCTCAAGGCTGCAATCTCAGGCTGAAATGCTATCAAAAACCGGCGGTGTACCGTCCGAAATTCAAAAAATTCTCTTCAAAGCGCACCAGAAATCCCGGTACCGGGCCAGGTTAACCGAACAGCTTGGTAAAATTGCGAATAACGCCGGCAAGATCCCCTCCATGTGTTTTGGATCGAAAAAACTGTTTGATAAGCAGTTTTTTCTCAAAGAAAACAACCTGAAGAATCATGCTGAATGGCTTGAAGAATGGCAGAACGCACGTTCATCACAGTTTATGGTGCTGGGGTCAAAAGACTAAACCTGCGGTAACCTGGGTGCGCAACTGTACGTTGACGATCAAGGCGAGTTCTGTTTATCCCTGCGCTTGCCTGACGCGCTCGGTGGCGGCAAAGCTGAGTTATCAGGCTTCGATTTCAGCTACGGCAAGTCAGCTGTGCTTGCCGCCTGCGCCGAGAATGAGCGCCGCCGGGCAGCTAACGTAAAAGAGCTGACCCGTTCTTCGCCGTGGGTGCCAGACAGGAAGACCGGTGAGTTACGCCCGCAAACGAGAAACGAAGTGTTGGCAAGTTACGGTCAGCCTTTAACCATGCGCTTTATGCGCCACAAGTTTGGCTGGACACTGGCGGTGACCGTCGAAGAACCTGCACCGGAAGTGACAACCGGGAGCTACGAAAATGGCTGTCTGGGCGTCGATGTCAACGCCGATCACCTGGCTGTGTGCGTAGTCACCCCGGATGGCAACAAGCGTTACGTTGAGAATGTGCCCTGCCCGGCCTCAGCCAAAGGTTTGACCTTCGGGCAACGTATGGCGATGATCGGCGATGCTGTGAAATGTGTCGTGGAGATTGCCAGGCAACACAATGTCGGCGTAGGTATCGAAAAACTCGACTTCAGCAGGAAGAAGCAGGCGCTAAAAGAAAACGCAAACAAGCGCCACAGAACACTACTATCCGCTTTTGCGTACAACATGGTGCTGTCACTGATTGAACGCCGGTGTTACCGTGAGGGATTGCCCTGTAAAGCTGTTAATCCGGCCATGACCTCCATTATCGGAATGTTTAAATATCATTCCACACAAAACACGACTCATCAGGCCGCCGCGCAAGTCATTGCGCGCAGGACGCTGGGTCTAAAACATGATCGCATTCGCTTTTCCGTGCCACATAATGTTGGCACACAGCTTTGCAGTGCCCGCTCAAAGACCGTGAGTATTGACGGCGGCCCGCTGCAACGCTGGGGAAAGGTGAAAGCGGTTGTGAAGAAGCATACTGCCTTGTTCAAACAGCCCGAGAAAACCGGACCGCCGGTTACTCTCACGGTGAACGATCATCAGTTGCAGTGTGTTTTACTGGCGTAGCTGCTCACGCCAGGCGCGAAAGCGTTGGTTCAAAACTGATGATCAGGTTTGAACGCATTAATTTGAGCGGTCTTATATCCCAGAGTCTTGGCGAAGGTTCGTAAACCAGTTCTTAATCCCACCTAAGAACCGGGGGGGTATCTTTGCTGATTTTTTTGTGAAATCGTCTGAACTGAGCCAGTTTTTATATGGCGACCATGGTTCCTGACGTTCCTGATCATATTTACCTGTCACACTCATTTCATACTCGTTATACAAAAATGGCCCATCTGCTTTCAATATATCGAGAGACTGTGTGGCGATAGGCTGAGGCAACCCCCATAAAGGTTCTGCAATAGAGCCCGCGATACAGGCGATAGTGTCAGTGTCCGCCCCTATCTTAAGGCATCTGACCATGACAGACTCAAAATCGGGACCTTCGAGAGCTGCCCATATCGCGATGGGCACGGAATCAGAGGCAAGTGCAGAGAAGTAAGCGTGTTTAATGAGGCTGTCTTCCGTCTTATTGAAGAACGATTCGGTATCCGGCGAGAAAGAAAATAAGAGTTCGCGTATTTCTTTTGCATTCGCACCTTGTATTGCAGCCCAAACAGAAATGGCGGTGATTTGGGCAAAGAAAATGCCTTCAGGGTGGTTGTGTGTGCACTGAGCGCTATTGGCAGAAATGTTGATTACATCAAGGAGGCTTTTGCTGTGGTAGGCTACAGGTGATACTCGCATGGCTGAGCCATTTCCGCGACTGAAATAGCCCGGACGTTTTTCTCCATGTACCCATTCATGAGCCCACTGACTGAATTTCAATCCGTAGCCTATGCCTGGGCCTAAATAAAAGTTGTTCTTTTGAGGCCCATGCATGTCGTAAAAATTCGCATACGTATCGGCAAAGCTTTCAGGAGAGATACTACTATTGCGCATCACCTTATCTGTCGCAAACGTCAGGACGGTGTCGTCCGTAAACGTCAGACTTTCGTGAATGATTTTTTCAGGTTGCTCCAGTGGCGTTATTGTGGCATCTTTTTCCATGGCGACAATTTCGCCATGGTCATTAAAAATACTTTTCCTGCCTTCCCTTGTTGAGCCTATAATGTCTCCGCATATAGCACCAAGCATAATTATTCCCTGTAATGATAAAAATGCATTGTATCACAAGGTTGGGTATGGGTTTTTAAAACAGCTCTTCAGCGTCAATTCTTGATTCGGAAAGGTAGTACAGAACTATACTTTCTTTTTCAACAACCAAGTCACCCGACGGATTGAGTTTCAAGTCTTCACCTTTGGTGTCAGAAGCAAAGCCAATCAACGTACCATGACTCTTTTTAATTAGTCCGGACAACTCTTCAATGCGAAAAGGGCGGGGTAATTTGATTTGCGTAGCGTGAAGTGTGTCACCCTGGCCGGCCATTAGCATTTGAAGTATAACGCGATTACTTCCATGATCTTGCATACTTCTTACAATCAATTCTTCAGTGCTGTCAGTGATGACGTCAATGTTGTGAAATGCATCTTCGAGATGTTTGTCCATCGTGTTGTCTCGGATGCTGACAACAATTTTTGCATCAGTATTAAGGTGAGCGTAACGTGTTGCGTTAACATAAGAGGCGTTGTCGTCTTTACCGTCGACAATAATAGATGATGCGCCAGAAAGATTAATTCTTTGCAGGTCTCGTGCTTCGATCATGGAGTTTAGGCGGCAAAAATGGATGAGCCCATTGTCCATAAATGGATGTTCTATTTCCTGGTCTGTAACTACGATTATCTCTCTGGGTTTTCGTTTTTTATCCGCGAGGATGAGATCAATTATTTCAGCGGTACGGTTAGGGTGATACCCCATAATTAAAATGTGGTTTTTAAAGTCTCGGTAGTCTTTCATTCCGGTGATCCTTTTTCTCATTTGTGTTGCGATAAGTTGTCCCATCTTACCCAATATTAAGGTGAAAATAAGAAGTGCTGTCGGGATAAGAAATAGAGCTGTAAACAATTTCCCGCCATCTGTGACCGGAGATGCGTCGCCATACCCCACAGTGGAGCTTGTGACTACCCAAAAATATAAGTAGTGCGTTAATGAACTTGTGATTTCGCTTTCGTTGAGGATCTTAAACACAACGTAAGACATTGCGAAATGGGAGGTTGCGATGGCAAAAAGGTGCCTTAATTTAGCTTGAAGTAAATGCACCCAAGCCTGCCTTAATACTTTGCGGACAAACATGTGGTTCCCTCTAAAAAAACATGAACAGAGTTTACCTTAAGTTGCATTTTGTTGCAATTTGTTATTATAAAAAAAGCGCCGAGGCGCTTTTTTTGTTTTGGCTTATGCCTGTCTGCGGTATCGCCAGGCCGCAATACCAAGAGCAAGGCCGGCAATGGAGAGTGGGGCTGGCACATCAGCAGGCTCTGTCACTGGCGTTTCTGGTTCTTGGGGTTCTTCAGGTGTGACCGGTTCTTCAGGATCCGGCGCGTTTACACTGTTGCGGACAAGATATGTTGAATACTGTGCATTGCTTGCATCTGCTGCCCCCGCGGGCGCGGTGGTATTGAAAATCCTTGCTGCACTTCCGCTGTAGTAAATGCCGCTCATTTTCATCACGCCACCATCATCAACCAGTCCATATGTCCATGCGTCAGCACCGCTGGTGTTGAATAAGGAATAGAAAAGTGTTGCGTTGGATAAAAGTGTGCCGCCTGATGTGTCTTCGTAACCATTCAGATCGCTATCTGTGTAGCTCGGGAAAAAGCTGTAAAATAACGTTTGAACTTCATTGAAAGTTGGTAGTCTCCAGTCGGCAAGAGCGCCGTCCAGTAGAGAAACCGTGGTGTTGTAGCTCATGTTGTCGGTAAGTCCGAGATCGAGCCACTCAAGGTTAGTGGAAGTGTCGAGAACGGCGTTGCCGTCTCCCTCGTTTTGCCAGTCAGCCTCCAACAATTCAGCCTGCGCGGGAATTGCGAGGCCAATAGATAAGGCAGCACTGATTGCAATGATGGTGCGCTTCATTGGGTTTTCTCCATGTCAAAATTGATAAAGAGAACGACGTTTGCAACTTGATGAATGGTGAACGACGGAAAATCTTACAGTTCCCGGGTGTATTCAATGCAGCAATGCGAAGTCCCTTTCCCCAAGAGGAACCGCAATCAAAAAATGTGCCATTTAATTGGTGTACATATCCGTGTAGGTTTTAACCATCTTGTCGAGGCCGTATTCACGACTTACTTTTTGATGCGCTCGTTCAACCATGGCGACTTCATCATCATAGGGCATTGATGTTAATTTAATAATGCCTTCCGCGAGAGATTGCGCATCGTGTTTTTCTGTAAGAATAGCTTCATTTATTGTGATGAAATCTTCAACGCCACCCACCTTGGGGCAGACAACCGGTGTTGACAGGCTCATTGCTTCGAGAACTGTCATTGGCATTGCTTCATAATCGGAGCTCAGTATTAGTGCGTCAGCTTTCCTGATGAATGTGTTAACATCGCTTTGGTGACCAGCTAATGTTACCCGGTTAGGATGTGTAAGCTTTGACTTGAGAGCCTGTTCGATAGCGCCCCTTTCCGCGCCTTCACCAACAATTGTGCAGTTGACAGTGAGCTCAGGGTGCGTTCTTTCAATGTGACTCAACGCTTCAATCAGGCGGATGTGGTTTTTCACTTTTGCCAGGCGTCCAACTATTACCGTATTGAGTTGCTTCCGGTGTCTCGGCTTTGGTGCTTCGTGAGGGTGGATCTCAACGCCATTGAAGACGAACCTGACCTTTTCTTTGTTTACCCCGACAACCTCTGTAACCCATTTTTTCAAATCGTCAGACACAACAATGTAATTGTCGATGATGTGGCTTATGAGTCGCCTGAATGCGTTATGCTTCGCATTTTTACCTTCAGGATGATCGCCGCCTAACCCGTGGTCTGCGTGAACATGTTTTCTCACGCCTGCGAGCTTGGCTATCAGATGGTATTCAATTGTGCCGAAGTTGTAGGTATGGAGCGTGGCTGCTCTATATTTTTTTAGCAGTTTAAATATTCTGAAATGCGCCCCGAAATCCTTGCCCGGTTTTTTGTTTACACTTACAACATCTACGTTGTCAGGTAGTGCATATTTGAAACTCGTATCGTCACTCAGAGACACGACGACATGGTTTACTCTCTGGGAGTCAGGGTGAGAGATAAGATTGGCAATTACTCTTTCAAGCCCGCCACACCCGAAAGACTGTGTTAAGTGAACAACGCATTCCTTTGTCATTTAAGATTCATCCATGAATATTTTATATATTTTGTTGTTGGCTCAAAGCCCGCTTAATGATATCACAGACGGTTTGCGCTGTCACAGGGCTTGCGAAAAAATGCCCATAATGCCTTTTTTTCCTACGGTTAAGCATTGACGCCCCTGACTGTTTAACGTATGATTGCCCAACAAACCACAAAAACGTTGTTATTTTAAAGGGATTTTCGTGAGCAACATTACGTCATCAAAAAACACCTCCGGTTCTGTAAACATCGCGCTCATGACCCTTTCGATGTTTATGACTGGCGCGTCAGGCATGGTTGCCGAGTATGTATTATCAACGGTATCCTCTTATCTTATGGGGTCGCAAATAGAATCCTTTTCCCTGACCATCGCGTTAATGATGGGGATGATGGGTCTTGGTGGATGGGCCCAGCGCTTTGTGTCAGACGACAAGTTGATAGATAAATTCGTCTACCTTGAAATTTCTCTTGCCATACTTACTGCGCTGTCGCCGATAGCGGTATATGCAGCCTTTAGTTATCTCCCGGATCACTTCCAGCTTGTTTATTATTTTATGGTAATGAGTATCGGTTTTCTTGTAGGTTTTGAAATCCCTTTTATTACCCGGGCTAACGCCAGGTACACGTGCAATCTGAAGGATAATCTGTCGATTGTTTTTGCTGCGGACTATTTTGGTGCGCTGGTAGGGGCCTTCTTTTGGGTTTATCTTTTGTTGCCCAAAATGGATATCATCCAAATAGGATTCGTCCTTGCTGCGCTTAATCTTTGTGTGGCCGTGATGACTTACATGTACTTTAACAAAGGCAAGTGGTTGTCACACAGTAAATTGGGGTTTGCAGTCATATTTTCCTCTGTGGCTGTGCTGTTTTGGAGTTTTAATAATGTGGTTGAATGGAGCCGGATTGTGGAACAGAAAATGTTCCCGGACCCCATCATTGCAAGCAAAAAAACACCATACCAGAACTTGACGTTAACTCACAATGTGACCAACTCTGACACCCGGCTTTACATTAACAACAGTACTCAATTTTCATCAACAGATGAAATTCGTTACCACGAGCTGCTTGTTCACGTCCCAGCAGGGATGCTTAAACAGGTGCCGGAGCGTGTCCTTGTGCTTGGTGGAGGTGATGGGCTTGCGGTAAGGGAGCTTAAGCGGTATGACGGTATCAATATCGATCTTATTGAGCTCGACAAGGAAATGTTTCACTGGTCAAAAACCAATGCAACGTTAACGAAACTCAACGACAATGCCTTTTCGGACTTCGAAGAGATTGATGGCGGAGACTATTCAGAACTGCGCTCAAAAATGAGAACGATAAGAAGCCGCGAGGGGAACCGTGTTTTTTATTCTGACGCAAGTAATTACATTAATGCTTACGTTCAAAATCAAGCGCCGGCCAAATATGATATGATTGTTATCGATTTGCCAGACCCTTACTCGTTGGGGCTTAACAAAATGTACACCAAACAGTTTTACCAACGAGTGCAGGCTTTGATGAAAGATGATGGCGTATTAGTAACGCAGGCGACATCTCCGTTTCATTCACCCAAGGCGTTCATTATGATTGGGAATACGCTTGAAGCGTCGGGAATGAATGTTCGCCCATATAAACACAACATCCCTTCGTTTGGAGAGTGGGGATGGTGGGTGGCATCAAAAGGTGAGATTGAATTCGGTGGGTTACGGATTGATACACAGTACGTCACCGACGAGCTTGCGGCATCAACCTTTGTTTTTTCGAAAAATGAATTAACGAAATTTCCTGAAATCGGAATTAACACACTAATGAGTCCGGATCTGGTAAGGATTTACAATAATGAGTCATGGAAAGTTGAGTAATATGATGGAAGTGCCAGCAAAGGGGCGTCATTGTATCGTCGAGATGAATGGGGCTATCAATCTGACTGATCACGTTTCAGCTACCGATAAGTTTCGCGAAGCTGCCAGAGTGGCAGGTGCGAAGGTGCTTGATATAAATATGCATTCGTTTAAATCCGAAGGTATGTCTGAAGCCGGCTTTACCGGTGTGGCAATTCTTGCTGAATCTCACATGAGCATACATACATGGCCAGAAGAGGGGTACGCAGCTGTTGATATCTTCATGTGTGGGGATTCAAAACCGGAAGACGCCGTTGCGTTGTTAGCCGAATGGTTTTCACCGGGAGAGGTCTTTGCTTGTGAAATTGTCCGGCAAGCAGGGAAAAGTCCGCAAGTGCAGGACTTGAAATTGAATTTTAATTTAAACAATAAGGCGGAAAAGTAAAATGGCAATGATCTGGATTGTTTTAGCATTGGTTGCTGCGTGTTTGATTGGTTTTGTGGTGTATAAGCACTTCGAAAGAAAAGAGGCAGAGAATGACAACTTGAGGGCGCAGGAGGCTAAGGCTGCTGCCGCCTATGACCCGGTCGCTGAGCGCGAGTCTGCGATTGTCGCAGTAGCCAAAACGTCACGCCTTTCTGGCGTATCTCAATTGACCAATATTGATGTAACAATCGGGAAGTGTGTTGAGGTTCATGAAGCGCTTATGATGGTGACAAGCGCAGAGCACGAGCAACTTCACACAGTGCCTGGTGATTTCGAACGTCTCATTAAGAAACATCTGCCAGAGTACGTGTCAAAATATGCACAACTTGCCGGCGCAATGAAGGAAGAAGGGAATCGTAAAATGTTCGAGTCCAGCCTTGAGCAATTAAACACAGAGATTGACAACATTCTGTCAGCAATCCGTGATAAAAATTTCACCGCGTTTAAAACACAGAGCCGCTTTATGGAACTGCGTTTTTCTGGCAACTTTTAAGAGGTATTTATACAATGTCAACATCAAATAAGGTCCAGCTTGATTCGGACACCCAGAAAAAAATCGACACGCTTGCGCTTCAGCCTGAGGTGATTTCAGAATCTGATAAAGTGATAGCTGTCATCGAATCATCAAACGGTGGTCCATCGCTTTCAATGGAGCTGGACAAGATCGGTGCGGAGTCTATTCGTCGGGCTGCGGGCACAAATGAACACATGCAAACAGCCGTGAATGATGCGTTGCCAAGTTTGGCGCAAGACTCGCCTTTGGCAAAGCTTTTGAATGACGCCACCATTATGACGACAGAGCTAAATCCGAACTCTGTCAAAAAGAATTGGCTGTACAAAATTCCGTTTCCGGCGTTGCGCCGTTATGTAATGCGGGGGTATGTGGAGAAGTTCCAGTCTGAATCGGGTAAGGTTACAACGATTTTTGATAACCTACGTGGCGGAAAAGAAGCCTTGTTGTTGAAGATGATTGAGCTTGAGTCCCAATACCAGTCATTGATGGCAACCTACGGCCAGGTTGAACGTGACATGGCAATTGCTTATGTGACACAGGAAAAGCTGGACGCAATGGATATTAGCGATGCTGATATGCAGACAAAGCAAAAATACGAAAAAGCGCAAAATAAAGTGGCCAGGAAGCTGCGTGATCTGGCGACAATTAAGACTGCAATATTTCAATTTTTCATTTCGATCGATCAGACATTTAATGTGCAGGAACAACTTTCACAGTCAATCGACTCACTGTTGCAAGTCGGCCCTGTTGTTCTCAACAATGCAATCATGATCAACTCCGCAATAACGCAACAGCAGCAAATTGCCAAGCAGGTTGAGAGAACGCAGGGTGCACTTAGTGAAGCCATGCTTGAAAATGCCAAGCTGGTTGAA
>Ga0208879_1000057_pt1 | contig 116849 bp, 94 predicted proteins | sample Knorr_S15_td_Bot_FD_185605 | JGI IMG/M metagenome (GOLD analysis project Ga0208879, IMG submission 185605) | Marine microbial communities from Southern Atlantic Ocean transect - Knorr_S15_td_Bottom_ad_5009_LV_A (SPAdes) (version 2) | ecosystem: Environmental > Aquatic > Marine > Oceanic...
CGGGGAAGAGTTTGTGATGTTGGGTCAGGTGACGCATGAGGCGTGGAATGAAATTCTAAAAAAAGACCTTATTGTTGCATGGGAAAAAGGCAATTTTACCCTGGAACGTAAACATGAAAAATCCCCACTTCAAAAGATTTCTTTAAGCGCCGGCGCTTCGTTCGTTGAAAAAGACAAGATTTATACAATGAACGCGGTAGGAGCGTCCAAGGAAGCTGATGTTTGCTTGTACAAAGCGAAGAGTGACGGCAGAGCAAAACTTGTTGTTTCAAACAAAAATGTTGTCAAATAATGGTTGCCGAAGTATAATTGTTTCATAATGATGCAACGTATTATTTGTAAAAGATGAATGAGAAACAAACAATCACACTGCTCTTCCTTTCCGGAGTTATGTTAAGTCTGGGAATGTTAAGCCTGTACCTCAACTCTGCCCCGGGAGAACCGCTGGTAGTAGATGCGTGGACGGGGGCGTCCACAGTAAAAATTTCGCCAGGTTTACCTGTGAAAAAAGAAATTTCCCTCCTGGATATTGCGAAGGGCAACCCTAATATTTTGAAATCCCCACCAAAGAAATTCTCTGATTTTTATAAAGTGGGGTTCTCAGCTAAAGGGATATCACAAGAAGAATTACGTCGGATAAGCAGGTACTATGGCTTCCCTGACGATCTTCTTTATTATCAAAACATGATAGAGTCAAGCGGTGGGTGCATTAAAAAACCGAACAGAAAAGGCGCTGTAGGGTGTTTTCAGTTTCTACAGGGTACCGCAAGAGAGTTTGGCTTAATGGTGTTAGATATTGACACGAAACAGTATGTCGATTTTCGTTCTGAATTTCACGCATCGGCAGATGCTGCTGCAAGATACATGCTGTGGCTTACCGTAATTCTGTATGGGGATGATGCCGACCCTTCGAACTGGGAGCAGTTAAAACACGTCTTAGCTTCTTACAATGCGGGCTATGCGAGAGTCATTAACGGCGGTAAACCGAGAGTTCCGCGCTTTTATGAAACTGTCCGTTACGTACACTACATTGAATCGCTTGTTAAGCGCGAGGCGGTTTGGGTGGAAAGAGGTGACTCGCTCGCGAAAATCAGCTCCAGAACAGGGGTCAGTGTTGATATGCTTATACGCGGCAACCCGTTAATAGGCGATGGTAAAAGATTGAGGGCGGGTACAGTTTTGTCTTTACCTGACAAAATGGGAATGACGAAAGTGGTTGTGAAAAAAGGGATGAATCTTTATAGCATCCAAACTTCCACGGGTGTACCAATATCATCGTTGGTTAGCGTGAACAATATTTCTCAAAAAAATACCATTCGAGTGGGTGACGTGCTAAAATTGCCGATATTAGATGTGGTATCGTACGACAGCAAAAATCAGGATGATTTTGTGATACCATAGAGCGAGTTACATTAATCTGGGCAGGGATGCATGAAAAAGATATTAGCGCTGATAGCATCAACAATATTGTTGTTGAGTCTTTCCATTGATGCGTATGCTGCCGGTGAAAACGCTGATGCTGCGGAAAATGTGTTGCCATGCGGAACCGAAAACGCACCCGACGGGACCGGTGCAAGGATAGCCCCGAGAAATGGCACAATCTGTCCGGAAGACCTGGCATTCCAAGGATCTTATCTTTTCCTCTCTGAAATTTTCCAAAACCAGGCGGTCCGGCCCTTTGTTCTTGTTTTCATCGATGAAAACACACTGGACAGTGAGTTCACAAATTACGCTGATGAAGTCATTGGTGTGTCTGCACCCATTTATTTAATTTTTTCATCTGTAGCAATATTGTCCAGTGTGCTAGCCACGTTCGTCATTGCTTTTAAAGCGTACCTTTACTTTTCTACCGCAGCAAAAATGGGCGATGCGAACTTTATAGAATCGAGGGGTGATAAGTTTCTTTTTTACTCATACCTTAGCGTGCTTTTTCTTATGCTAATCCCTCTTGGTGTGTCCGGGGGGAAAAATAGTGATAAGGGGTACATTACTATTGGTCAGGCCGTGGCTGCTGTTGGCTCTTTGCCTGCAAACATGGGCGGCAATTACATTTTTAGTACATACCTTAGCGTTACTGACACGGCCAGTCGCGATATCAACATGAAAGAAGGGATGCTGCTTCCCAATGCACAGGTTGCAGCAAACACCATGATTGAAGGTCAGATGTGTCAGATCAACACCCGCCAGGCGCTGCTTAATGTTAACGCCAAGACTGGCTCTGCATTCTTTCACAATACGTCAATTGGTGAGTTGTTCGACTACGATCAGGACAACATCGCAGACCGTTACGATTACTGCCTTGCCTACACCGGTGATGCAGAAGAGGGCGACATTGATGGCTCCATGGTTACGTTCAACCTAAACAAGTATGACGACAACTTTGCCGGCGGCGCATCACTGCTCAACCCTTTTCTTGCCTCCGTCAAAGCAATGTACGGTGGGCTTTTGTGCGGCAGAACCGGTTTTGAGCGGGATATTTATGGACACCCTCACACCTGTCTTCGCGTCAATTATGATTTCGGTCAGAACAAATTTGGTGACATGGAAGCATTAACTGAAGAAAGTGTTGACGGCGAATCTGACAGTGGATGGGAAAATGCGTGGAATTATCTGGTTGGCGATGATGTTGGTGAAATGCTGAAAGAAACCTATTCGGCCGGCAACTTCTTCTCAAGGTACAGGCGTGTCATCTCTCCATTGATTGAGTCAGTTTTGAATGACACGTCACTGGACTCTGCTCAGCGCTATGAAAAACTTGAAGAGCTGTTTAGCAGTACGGGAGCCGATGTTTTTTCCAGCTCGCTGGCCGGCAACTCATTTCTTCGTGACGCGAGCAATGAAGAAAAGCTGGCACGCCATCAGGTAGCGGCAGCTTTTCTCCTTGGTGGTAGTTTTGAGCGGGGTGGTTTAGATAACATTTGGGAAAACGGGCCAAGCGCAGCGTTTAGCCATAGCAGGATATATCATGCGTTGGAGCGTGATGAAGACAGCGATCCCGCTTACGGCCTCGACTACATATTGAATGAAGCATGGGATGCGGCAGAGCTGGCCAGGGCGCAAAAGTGCGCAGAAACGTGGGATCAGCAATATGAAGCAAGAAAGTTTATTTATGATTACAACCGCTTCACAGGCCACAGTGAGCTGGAAGAGCTCTTCTCCGCTTCGGGAGCGTCTTATCAGTGTGTTAAGTTTTTGCAGGAAAGCGAACATGGTAGTGATGATACCAACCGCTTCGCAGCCTACATGGTCGATGATCCGGATGCTTTCGGAGATGTAACCTTTTCAGATGGCAACATGATCCGCCTTCCACCCAATGATCCCGAAGTTGCCCGCATTGCAAAAAAAATGCGCGAAGAGGTAGCGCCGGCACTGATGAAAGAATACCAACTTAAAAAATGGTTGATAACAGGCTATACCATGTCAGCCAAGAAAGCGGTTGCAGACAACCTTAAAGAAGCCTTAAACCCAGATAACGATGAGATAGAACAAGATATAAACCTTCGCCCTCGTGGCTGGGGAATGTTCGGTGGCGCGCTTCTTTATACCGGGCAGACTCAGCAAAGTGCAATGAGCATGGGGAGAAGTATAGATGGAGCAATGCTGGTAAGTTCTGCGGCAAGCAGTGATGGCAACTATGTTAACGCAAAAGCATTCGGAAGCAATCAGGAGGCTTTTGTTAAAGTGGGTGATTTGTTTGAAGCTTATCGCGATGACATGTTCACTATTGGAAGTGCTGCAACACACGTAGGGTCATCAAGGCTCAGTGATTCAGCTTCTGAGGAAGAAGCCATGCAGCAGTTTTTCGCCTATCTTGAGCAAATGCTGTTCTCCCCCTTGAATCATGTTAAGGCCGCAAGTGGAATGCGTACTGACCAGTCTTTAATGACCGGGCTGCAAACATGCTTTGACCAAGGTTACGAGAGCTGCCTGTCCGGGAACCGCCATCCTGTTATTGCTCTGTCGCATTTTGGTAATGACATGATCAATCAAATGATTGACGCAATGGTATTAACGGGGATCCTTGAGGTCACAGTCATGGCGATAAAGCGGGCTGAGGGTGACAGTGAAGAGGGGAGTGTTAGTGAAGGTGACAGCAACGCGGCGAAAAAGAAAAAAACAATCGCACAAAAGGCCGGTGCCTTTGTTAAGGATATGATTGGAAAGCTTGGTAAAGTGGTGGGTGGCCTGGTTATGGCCATTCTTCAAGTTGTCATTGTAATCATCAAGATTGCAAGCGTAATTATGTCAGCTTTAATGCCAGTGTTTACGATGCTTCTTGTAGTGGGTGTTGTTTTTGCTTACATCCTCCCAATGATGGCGTACTTGTTCAGCCTGATGATGCTTGTGCTTTTCTGGGTAGGATTGGTTGTGACCATCATTATCATACCTATTTATGCTTTAATTAAGTTGCTGACAGTTGAAAAAGATTATCAAAATGGATTCAAGCTTCTTTGGCAAGACTTGATGAGCGTTTACGCAACCCCGTTTTTCTTCTCTATTTCAGCCGTAATATCATGGACGACAATTGTCGTTATCATGTATGCATTAAACGTAAGTTTTGCAATACTGAACCAAGGTTTGGCTGGATCTTCGTCTGACACATTCGGACTTTCGTCTTTGGTTTTCAATGTTCTGATGTATGTTGTTTATCTGGTCTCGATCTTTATTCTGTTCCGCTTTGGATTGGGCATTATGAAGTCTATGCCTGATATGCTGAAGGAGAAAGTGAATCTTAAACGGAGTGATGATGATCAATACATCAGTTCACTGGGGTTTGAGCAGTATGTTCAGGCTCAGATAACAAAAACAATCAGTGATTTGCCGACAAAGATAGGTAAGTCTTTAAGGGAGCACGCATCCAACGGCGGCTATATGACAATGAAGAGCTTGCAGAAGGAAGTTGAGCGCGCAGAGAGCGTTGCAAATCAGCTTGGGCTGGAAGGATTGTCGCGGGACGAGATTGTGCAGAGAGGCCGTGAAAATGGTCAGGCTATGATGGCTGGTCAGAAAAACAATGGGCAAAATAACAGTTCTGGGGCCAATGAGCAGCAAGGTGAACAAAGACAAAGTCAGGTTGGTCCGCGCGAACAACAAAATGATGACAGCGGTAACGTGCCTAGTGGTAAAGATGGCTCTGCACCACAAGGTGAACAGGGTAGCGCGCCAGATCAGTCTGTTCGCCCGACTGCGGAACCGGATAACGTGTCTGAAACCGGGAACACGAGGGGCCAGAAAAACCCTGTCTTTACGCGAGGGGATGCAACTGCGGATGATGCTGGCAATAACCCTGCTCCGGATAAGAAGACGGACGATAAGCCTTCAGGTAAAGATTTGTCTGACGACAAAAAAGATGATGATAAATCTTAGCGATTGCTCTCAAAGTTTTATTATGTTACATTAATAAAAAACTAAGAGAGTGATTATGCTTTACATTTTAAACCCCGTCGTTGCTGCCACTAATACAGGTGATGTGTTTGAGAGTGACAGCAACGATTCGTACTATTTCCTCATGTCCTGCCTGGCCAATGAGCAACTTTATCGTGCAATGCCGGCGTTCGACGTTTCTGTAAAAATGCTTAAGCATGATATAGAAAAGGGGTTCTCTCCTGGTGATGTGTTTAATGTGAGTGGTGATATCGAGTCAGTTATTGTGATGAATGTCGGAGTGGATCCTGCGATGGACACAGACACTCTTAAACAGTTCAGTAAAGATATCGTGTCATTATTGGGGGGCGACATTGCTGTTGCCCTGAAAGATGTTAAAGATGTCCCTGGTGCATCGTTAGTCATGGACAGCTTAAAATCTGAAATCGACATCGAGCTTTTATCCGTCGAAGAGTTAAAGACAAAACTAAGCTCGGTTAAGGGAAGTTAAAATGGGATCTGCGCCGTTGTTAATGAAAGACGTCCGTAACATGATGTCTGAGAATAAGTTTAAGTTCATCAGTCTGGCAGTTTTTCTGTTTATCGCGGAAGTCCTCGCTCTCGGATTTTCATCAATTACGATCGAGGACACGATTGAGGTTGCCAGGGGAAAGACGGTTTTAAAAAGCGCCTTTTTTTACATACAATCTATATTTGCTGTGCTTGTAACTGTTATGTTGATAAGAGGTGCTGCAAACAAAGTTGGGCTGAGAACCCGATTCTTCTCAACATTGGGATGTATCCTTTCACCGATGTTCTGGTGGATGATAGCCGTAGTTTTGACCTCAGTACTGGCGCTTTCCTTTTTGGGAGAAAAGGCCGTTCTCTCTGCCATGAGAGGTGATCTTGATGAAAACGGAATGCTTAGTGCACTGTTTGTTGCATCAGTGTTCGCTGTTCTTGTTTATGTCGCCGCAGCATGGGTTGGCGTAATGATGCAGAGATTGTTTGTTAACCACGTGGCCTCAAGAAATGAAAGTTTTCGTGTGGAAAAGATGCCATATTGGAAAGTTATCTTCTGGTCTTTCTCGCAGATAAAATCGCAATGGAGAATGGTATTAATGTTTATTTCTATCATTGTTGTGAAAATACTGGCGGCCGTATTAAGCGTAAGCGCATCACCAATACTTGGTGCCCTTGTCTTTTCATCAGTAACCGTTCTTTTTGTTGCCATATTCTCAAGCCTGGCAGTAAAAGGTGTGACTGTTCATCGTAGGTAACCCGGATGCCATCAAGAGAAGAATTTGAAGCTTTGGGCATGGGTGATTTTTTTGACTCCATGTCGGAAGTTACCGAGCATTTTAAAGCTGTAATGTCTGATGTGTACTGGCGTGGAGAGAGGTTGATGGCGGGAAAATGCTATCACCTACCTTGTATTGATGAAGATGATGCTGCAACAAAAATAAAGCAGTGCGCATCATTCCACTCTGACTTTGTTTTTATATCTCCATTGAATGATTGGAAGCCTTTGGGGTTTGATGGTGTCGGGTATATTGCATCTGATATACCCGTGGTTGAGAAGCTGATTGAGGCTCACGTGGAGCATGGAGACATGCTCTTTGTTCTGGGGCCCGGCGTATCCTTTGCTTCATCAAGAACGCCAGATAAGCTTGGTGCGGCTATTCAGGAGTTAAAGCTGTTAGCACAGCGATTCAAAGATAATAAAGTTGTTATCTTCATACTTGATCCTGAAATGAAAGAGGGATGGAGTGATGGTCGCGAGCTAATAAGAAAGAATGTTGAGAAAACATTGAAATAGTACAAATAAATCTTTCGTTTTCACTTGCTTTTCTTTTTTAATCATGTAATATAATGCATGTATTCAAATAGAGGGCAGGTCTATGACTGACCAACAAAATCACGAAAAAATTCAGGCAGTACCGTCAAACTTCAACGCTAAAGGGCTTGCTGAGGCGATTCAAAGTCTCGCTCCCATGATTGAAGAAGCGAAAAAGCGACTTGCCAAATTACCACTTAAAGATGTGATTGAACCCGTAAGCGGTGTGACAATGCAGTGTCGCATAGCAACCGCTGAAGATTTGCAACGCATCATTATGCTTTCAACGAAAGGTCGGATTATCGTAAACACGGTACCTGTTCGACTGGGTAAAGATCCCGCTGTCTCAGCCACCATCAACATTCTGACAAAAGACGGTTATGTCACCATGCCAGGTGCATCAGCCGCAGAGAATGCAGCTATAGCTGTAGGTGAGAAGCCTGTTTTATCCGCGGAATCAAGAGCTATACGCCGCGCTCTAAGAGAACTCGGTTTGCGCACTGAGTATGAAGTGTATGACAATGAAGAAAGTCGTATGCAGGCAGCGGTAGCTCAGGACGACATCAGAGAAGAGTCGTTGGAACAGGAGCCTGCTGAGCAGGTTGAGAAAAAGCCTGCGGCGAAAGCGGAAAAGGGTAAGCGTGCTGTTACCAAGAAGTCTCCGCCCGTTGAGCAGGAGTTGGAGGATGATGATGACATTCCTGATGTTCCGGCTGATGGTGATTCAGAAAAAGAGGCTTCTACTAAAGAAGCTCCGGTTAAAGCTGAAGTGAAGACGCAACCTGAAAAGATTGAGAAGCCTAAAGCGAAAAGTGCAGCAGCGAAAAAGCCCGCGACCAAACGGGCCAAAAAAGTCAAAGACTCTGATATCAACATTCCAGATAAAGCGCTTTCCATTAAGCCTGACCTTAATCATCCGGATTGGCCAGATAAGAAGTCGATGGTTTATTCGACGAAGCTGGTAAAAAGATTGGATCTTGCCAGACAAGAAAGCGGGTTGAGCGTGGATACGTTTATCAGGCAGGTGCTGGGCAAAGAGCAGCCAGGTAATCTTACGTTGCGTTCTTGTCCATCAGATGAGATGGAAATGATGTATCAGTTTTATGTAATTCAAGGCGGGGAGCATAAGTAATGAGTGATTCTGTTCAAATTAACGATTCGGTAGATTTGGGTTGGAAAGCGGCTCAGGTTGATCTTTCACCAGCTTTGGCTGAGACGATTTTGTCTGAAGACTTTCAAAACAGCCTGGATAACATGCTGAAAGATTTTGAAAATCTTAATCCAACGTATATTGAGAGTTATGGACGAAATTACATCTCCCTTGCTGATCGTATGCAACTGTTGGAAAAACACTTTCCTTTCGGTAAGCTTTGGTTCCGTTATGACTTTATTAATCGCGATACCGGAGAGCCAGTTTGTCAGGCATCGTTGCTGGTTTTAACCAGCGAGGGTTACAAAGTTTGGCTCACCCGACTAGGCATGGGTAATAGCCAGGATCCTAGCACAGACGGTGTTGCTGCCGACGCAGAGACATCGGCCCGCAGACGCCTTCTCGCTGCAATTGGAATGGGAAGTGAAGGGGATGTTGAAACTCAGGAGAATGGTCGCTCTCAAATGGTTTCCAAACTTTCTTCTTGTCAGGCCGACACGGGTATGGATGTAAAATCTTTATTTAAGTCATATACCACAAATTATGTGTCGAAAAATTTGCCGGCAATTTCAGTTGATACTGAAAAGTTGAAGTTTGAAGACGGCATGCCGCCATGGGAAAAGTTTACTGACAATGACCTGAAAAACCTGTTAAAATACGTATCAATGATAAACAGCAAATAAGGATGTTTGTTCGTGCGTATTTTCTCAACTCTGTTACAAGCACTGATTTTTACATCAGTGCTTTTTCCACTGTCATCATTAGCGACTTCAGCACAAGAGTCGGAATATCGTGATTACATGATACCCAACGAACTTGGCGCTATTCCAGCGAGGTTGCCAAAGTCGATGATGGAAGAGGCTCAGAATACCCTTACGCAAATAGCTCAGAATATTGCGGTTTGCCGTGAGTACCTACGTGAACATAAGAACCCCCTTATCGATAAGGTTAGTGTTTTTTCAGTTCAGCGTTCCACTCTTGGTTGTCGCGTAGGTATTACCGCGGCGGGGACAAGGAGGTACTCTTGTTTGCTAAGCAAATCTGAGCAGTTGAAATTTGCATCAGCTATGCAAATGCGGGCAAAAGGTGCCGGAGCTATGGGGGACTTCTCGGCGTCAGAAAAGGAGATTCTTTTTGACCCCGAAGTTTGCGAGAAACAAAGGCTTTAATTTTCTTTTGTTTCGCTTATTTTTAAGCGAAAATCTGTGCTATCATATCAAAAATATAGCATCAGCTTAAAACCTGTCAGGGATGAAATTATGAACAAACGGACGAATTTAGCAATCGCTTGTGCGGCACTTGTTGCCATCTCGCAATCGGCAATAGCAAAAACAGGAGTGGAGCCTCTCCCTCTTCCGGTTTCTTCTGAAACCGTGTTTTCTCAATCAATGAACGATCCTAACGTGATCTTCTATCACGCAGAACAGGCTTATAAGAAGGGTGATTATGATGAATCTCTTCGCTGGATGCTTGAGGCTGCGCAGTATGAGCATGAGGCGGCGATTGCCAACACCAAGTTTATGATTCAAAATAACTTGGGTACAAGTGAAAACCGGGAATCTGTCGTTTCTTTTCTGAAGTACTTCGCCTCTCCGCGCGGTGATGACAAGGCTGATGTCTTTGCTCAGATCTATCTGGCCAACTATTACCGTGGTGATAATTGCGTTTGGTTGAGCAATGATGAAAAAGCTGATTGTGTTCTTGGTGCTGATTCGAAAACAGCAAAACCAATGTCAGCCACCGACCTTAATCGCAGTTACTTTTACTTCGAAGCGGCCGGCGAGCAGGGGGATGTTCAGTCTGCTTATTCAGCAGGGATGATGAACCTTCTTGGTCTGGGCGTTCCACGAAATGTGCCTCTGGCACTCTCTATGCTGAAGCCGATTGCCGAAAACGGAAATGCCGGCGTGGCTTATCTTGTTGGTTCAGTTTATCAACTAGGCTACTGGATGCCTCAGGATCGTGCCGAAGCCAATAAATGGTTCGAAATGGCTGCGCAGAGTCTTCATGCCGGTGCGCAGATCAATCTTGCAAAAAATGCGGAAGCAGGATACAGCAAGGTGGACAATGAAACTGAACGGGCTGAGCAGGCCAAAGCGTTGTACCTCGCTGTTATTGATGGCGTTACTGCAACAAGCGAAGAGCGTGCGGAAGCGGCTTACCGCGCAGGTTTGCTGACGGCGTCTCACCCAACAGTAAGAGATGAGGTTGCAGCTTCCAAATTTATGGAACAAGCTATCAAATCGAGCAATGGTAAGGTTAACGAGTTTACAGTTAAAGCTATGGTGTGGTTGGGTGAAAGACTTGAGCACACTGATCTGGCTGCCTCTGTTGGCATCTACAAGCGAGCTTTGGCCGGCCTTAAAACATTGCCTATTGATGTTCAGCAACGCCACTCTTCAGTGTGGGAAAAAATTGCTCATGCATATGGACGTGGGCAGGAAGGCAACTTCGATCGTGATGAGCGTTACTTTAGCCAGTACATGCAAGAACGTCATGTGCTAATGTCAAAATCTTTCATTCCGTCAACGGAAAACGATACCTTTCAGGGGTATTCCGCTTTTCACATTCCCGGGTAGCAAATTATGGAACTAAGGTCGAGGTACGGCCTGGTTCTTCTTGCGCTTTTAGGGTATTACGGGCATTTTTTCATGCCCGTATGGTCCCTTACTCTTGCGCCTCCCGCAAAGGATGCGGGTGTGATGCCAGGTATGGAGTTTCTTCAGGGTTTTGCTCTTTTTGATTACCACTATCTATCGATAGGGATAATTCCCTTTATTTTTTCAGGGATTATTACTCAGGTAATTCGTTGGCAAGCACCGTCATTATTTTCACGTTATGCAGGCCCTTCAGGTCAGGGCGAGTTGTTACAGCGCATTTTCCTGTATGGTATAAGCTTAGTGGCAGCAATTGTAATTGTTAACGGGATACCGGAGGCGCGTTTTCGTTTTTTTCCGGCAATTACGATTTTGGAGTTGTTGTTAACAGTTTGGTCAATTGAACAACTCGTGAATTACCTTAAACCCCTCAATGTTATCAGTTCACCTGTTATGTTGTTTTTGGGAGCGAATGTACTCAGTTCGATAACATACAGCGTTGTGTCTTTGGATTTTGGAAGCTTTGGCCATATGGACTGGAGTTATTTCTTACTGTCCGTTGCTCTTGGGTTGGCGACATTATCGCTGATTATTTGGTCTCAGTTCTGGGGAACAAAAATCGTTTTTGCGCGTTCCATATCAGCATCCGGTGGCGCTGCTTATCAACCCGGTAAAGTCAAGCTTCTCAGGGCTGGTATTACACCTGTTATTTACAGCACGTTTATTCTTTATCCGCTGATAGCATGGTGGTACGGCGGCGATCCCGGAACTCTGATTATTGAGCACCCCATATGGATAGCTGCTTTTATTTCCATCATTGCTTTTTTTGGACACAGGCTGACAATGCTAAGCATGCCCGTCACAGATATGCAAGACTATGCCAGTAAGCAGGGTGTGGGTATTTTTTATGGAACGCGCTTTTTTAGCTCTCTGTCTGATATATTAATCAGGCTGTCATGGAGACATGCGATAATAGCGGCACTGTGGTTTACCACGCTTATTTTAACACAAAGTGCATGGAAGATGTTTGCCCCGGAGACCCTTTCGAAAATCGGGTTTGTAGGGGGGATAGGTGTTGTTTTGCTGGTTAATGTTATCTCCGATGCAAAAAGACACTATTTGTCACTGAGAGACATGTAAGGAAGTAATTATGGCTACACAGAACGCGGCGTTAGTGTGGTTGATGTATTTCAACCGGCTTATTGATTGTGGTCATGTGAAAATGGACGCATACAACCCTAAGGTGTTTTATCTCGATGCTTACACGTCAGCGCATTTTATGCTGGGGAGAGATATTGAGCATGAACCCTTCCTGGCAGTACCTAATACGTACATGCCGTTTTTTACGGAAGTTGACTGGGTCGAGGTTTCAATAAACAGGAAAGAGGGTTACCTTTTCCTTGAGGCCAGAGATCCCAAAACGCAAATGCTTCACATGGCATTGGGGTTTAAAGTTCGTCGTGCCCGGTTAGATACTGTTTGCATCGAGGGTAAAGAGGATATTAATTCGCTTCGCTTTAATATTAAAGTTTTTGAGGCTGACCCCGATGATCCTCAGCAGGTTGTCTTTAATGACCAGCACGAAATTGTTGGGCTTCCCATAAAAGAGGTAAGCTCATCCCTTGAGCTGGGGACAGAGCTGGATTCCGCTGACTCTCGAAGTATGCTTGAGGAAAGTGGTGTGTCGAAATCTTATACCACACTAAAAATCACTCAGTAGGTAAATGTTATGCACGATATAGAAATTGTCGTCATGCCAAACGGTGTGCAAAAAGGTAAGCTTAACGTACTTCCCTTGCCTTTCGATCTTGGCCGGGATGTGCTTTCAGGGTATGAGCCCAACCCGAAACTGACATCTTTACTTGTAAACCTGTGCTTGAAAGACATGTTTCCCGAAACGTCTTCGAGAGGGCTTTTTAACTGGGACACCATAAAGCCGCATGAGGCCGTTTCTTATGTCGTAGCCTATCATACGATTAATGATGCGATGAATAAAAAGGCCATACGTGAAGGGCGTACGATTTTGCCCGTGACTGATGAACAGATCTCAAATCGTATTCAAACTCGCGGGTTTATGACACCTAAAGCAATACAGTCTTCCTACATTCCCGGAATGGAAAAACCAAGCATCTAAAAAAAATTTTTACGTCAACGTTTTTTTGATTGTTTTTGGTATACATTACAGGAGTAACGACTACAGGGAGAACCGATTATGTTACGGAAAAACATTTTAACTTGCGCCACTCTGGTGGGTGCAATGGTGGTGGCGGGACCGGCGTTGGCCGAAAGCCGTCTTGTTGAAGGCCAGATGGAATACGGTGAGAGTGTGTTTAGTAGCGGAAAGGGCATGGCTTTAATGGCTCTTTTCTTCTTCGGTGTTCTCGCAGTAGGTTTTTCAGCATGGTTTTTGTTGATGGACTATGTTTTCGCAAAGTCTGATCATGAGAAGAAATTCTCACTTGGTAAACTGCTTACAGGTCTGGTTGTTGGCTCCTTGATGGTGTCGCCAGGTGCAGCCTTGATGATGGGTTCAGACCTTACCGGTGCAAACCAGGCTGATGGTTTTGAAGTTAACGCAGATGACTTTAAAGCGAATAACTAAAACCAAAAATCAATAATGGCGGGGTTTCCCCGCCAAAGCAAAATCAACTAATAACAGGGATTTGTTATGTTTAAAGGTAAAAAGGGTACTAATATTAACCCTCATGCGATGATGAAGGCTCAAGAGTTACTTGAGGCGGCAACAAGTACGTTTGAGCGTCGTGAGTTTACAGCTGAAGTGGACGGCGTAAAAGTTGTTCTTAGTGGTAAACGCGAACTTTTGTCTGTTGACTCAGGTTCAGACAGCGTCAGCAAAGACTTGTTGATGAAAGCTTATGAAATGGCAAATCACGAATTGACGCATGAAAGACATTTGACGCTTGTCCGCATCCGAAATCAGGTCACAAAAGAGTTCCGTGTGGATATCAAGGGCGCAGTTCCTGATGTTGCTGAAGCCGTTGCTTACATGGATAAGCGCCAGAGCGCTTCTTAATAAACCATGAGCTTTGCATCGATCATACAACGGGCATGTTTCATCTTGCCCGTTTTTATTTTCAGTTTACTCCACACGCCGTCCCTGGCCGCTGTCGTTATACCGGAAAGTGACGTTGTTGAGTATTGCGTGAAATCAGGTTGTGACAGCCAGGTTTTCTACCGGTATTACAACGACAACTCAGAACGGTTCTGTAAAGAGCGAAGTTATCTTGTGGGCGAAAGCCGGCAGGCAAAAGTGATGCAGTCAGTGATGCACATTGCAGTAATCAAAGGCATGCAGCCTACAGCCGCCGTTATTCCACTTCTTGAATCTTCTCTCAACCCCTCAGCAGTGGCAAGTTCTCACGCCAACGCCGCAAAGGGGATGTGGCAGATGAAGCCTGATACAGCGAGAGATATGGGACTTCGTGTTGACGCAAGTGTGGATGAACGCCTTGATATTAATCTGTCAACCACAGCGGGCCTGAAATACCTTTCCTGGCTGGAGAGGAAATTCGACGGCGATCACAACCTTGCAGTTCTGGCTTATCATACCGGAATAGGTAATGTTGAGAGGATGATCAGTAAGTACGGCACAGATAATGCCTGGTTTCTTTCACGACTTCTCGGAAAAAACAACGCAGACAAAGATTATCTGTTAAAATACTACTCTTACTCACTGGCGCTCATGAAAAAGGGATGTTGAAATGAAAAAGACAGTAACGGCCTTACTTATTAGTGGTATGTTTTCCACGGTGGCGGTAGCACAGGAATATCCCAACGAGCCAAAGTTTGACTGTACCGCCGAAGAAACAAAAATGTATATTGAACAGGTTACTGCAAATGTTTTTGCTCCATCTCCTGTTCCCACGCCTGAAGAGTTTCAAAAAGCATATACTGAGGAGCAGGAGGCAAGAGCCGCCGCGGGTGATGGTGAAGCAGCAAGCTGCGCAACAATATTTACAGATGGAACTCTGGATGACGCCTGGAAGGATATTGTTGATGCCGTCCAGAACCTCGACCTTAGTTTTTCATTTAGCGGGTTGGATGCAGCTGCGTTACAGGAATTGTTGAAAAAAGCCAAAGAGAAAGCGGTTAAAGAGTTCAATAACGCACTGGAAAAGCTGGGTGAAGATATTTGTGCGATGATGTCATCAGAAAACATCAAAGAGATCTTGCTTGATGCAGTAAATAAAAAATACGGAACCAATGCGCGACACTTAAGAATGAATGATTTTGCGGACGAGCTGACGGAAGAGGCCCTTCTTAGCGCTGACAAAGATATCTTGCTTTTGTTAAGTGAGGATGAGATGAAGAGTGAGGTTCGCAGCGAGGCGCGTTCTGAAATGCGCAGGATCAGAAAGGATCTTTGGGACAAGTTTTAATACCATTGTTTATTTTTGCTTTACATGATAATATTACAACGTAAAAAAACAATGTAGTGAAACCATGAATTTTCCATTAAGTATTTTTTCTGACGCATCTCTGGAATGGGGTAACGACCTCCCTGGTAAAATGGTCTCCACTGCGAAAGACAGGGGCTACCAAAGGGTCGCTCTTGTTGATAATGACTCAATGAGTGCAGTGGTTAAATTTATCAATGCAACAAAAGAACAGGATGTGGGCGCGATTGTTGGCAGCACGCTTACTGTTTACTGCCAGGATCGGGACGAACATCTTTGGTCAATCAATGCTGAAAGTCAACTCAGTAAACTTGCCGGCCTTTTTGGTTTAAATTGCACTCCGGGCGAGGGTGTTTTTTCTTATGCCTCACTAAGCCCTCTCAAAGCCATGATTGGTGCGCTGAATTCAGTCATGCAGTCAAGCACACCAATTAAAGCAAAAAATGCACTCGACAAATTAATTTCCGAAGGCTTAATCAGTGAAAGCATGCCTCTTATTGGCATCGAAGCGGGCAGTGTCACTGCCGCTGACATAAAGAAGTATGATGAAACAAAGTTTCTTCAGCAAGTATTTTACAGCACTTTACCTGAAGCGGCATGGCCACTTGTAAACTCCCCATCAAAATGGCCGGAGCTCGCATCCCTGATAAAAACACTGTCTTTTGACTTGCCGATGGGCAAGATTATGTTTTATGCATCGTCAGATGCTGGGTACAAACAGTTGCTGCGCTTATCGTCAATGAAGGCGAAAAGGAAGAGTGCATCGATAAACGCGTCGTCAAAAGAACCTGTTGCACTGCACTTTTCCGACATCGTTGCAATGTCAGAGGAAGAGGGGCTTGAAGTCAAGATTGTAGATCCCTTAACACCGTATTCAGTTATAGGGGCGCTTGGCCACTCTTCAGAGGACAAAGCTCTCATAGCATCGCGCGTACAGAAAGTAGTATCAAAATACGGAACGTACATTGATGCCGTGGGCATACCTCTTGGCGCGGGTGAAAACGTTATTTATGCGGCAAAAGAATCTCAGTTGAGTGTTATCCCGCTTCCCACTGCGCACTTCGCGTCAAAAGACGATTATGATGACTATTGTGTAAAGGTCGCTGTTCATCGTGATGAAGAGGTGCTGGGGTTTTTATTTAAAAAACCAGACGAAAAAGCTTTTATTCACGAGAATAGCAGCGCTGTTGAATTCTACCAAAATATACCTGGCATAAAACTTAATGATTCGTTTTGGTCCACGGAAGTAAACAACACGCCGGTAACCCTGGGAGAGGTTCACCTTCCAAACTATGATATGCCTGTTAAAGAGGTCATCGAACATGCCTTTTCGGTTAAAGGTATAGAACACAAGCCTTTTGACAGTATAGAATCTGCGTCTTCTGCATTCGATGAATGGGTGACAAAAGAGTTGCCTGAAGGGACCGCTTTTTCTGCGTATCGGCAGCGAAGGCTAAATGACTTTTGTATGCACAAAATAACCATGGATGGTCTACCGGACAGGTTGCATCAGCGTTATGGTGACAATGTGCCTGATGAGGCGAGAAAAGAATACCTTGACCGGATTGCTTACGAGTTCGATGTTATCGAGAGCATGGGGTTTTCAGGCTACTTTCTCATTGAATTTGATTTTGTTAGTCATGCCAGAAAAATTGGCGTTCCCGTTGGTCCCGGAAGGGGTAGTGCGGCCGGGTCTCTCATTGTTTACTGCATGGAGATAACCGATGTCGACCCCATTGAACATGGACTTCAGTTTGAAAGGTTCTTGAATCCAGAACGCGTTTCGATGCCGGATATTGACGTCGATTTTGGGGATGGTGGCACAGTTAACCGCGCTACCGTATTGGAATACATCCGTAAGAAATACCAAATGGAGGGTGCGGATTTCCCTTCATCAAGTCAGATTGCAAACATCAACAGGTATCAGCTTAAATCGGCACTTGCAGCGGTGCGCCGGGTTCACAATTTATCCATGACTTTCGACAGAGAGTTGAAAAAATTGGTGTCCGACGCAGAGCAATCACTTGGTATCAGTGCGCCCAAAAACATAAAGTGGGATGAACTGATGGAGGTTGAAGCCGTTCAGCAGCGGATCCAAAGAGAGCCGATGCTTAAGCGTATATTAGAAAAGGCGCGGGCTTTGACCGGTAAGATGTCATCTTATGGTGTCCATGCTGGTGGCGTAGTTATTTCTCCTACAACAATCACTGACTTTTCGGCTCTTGCCTGTGATGATAACGGAAATTTCTTTACTCAATTTGATAAAGATGACATCGAAAGGGCCGGGTTGATAAAGTTTGACGTGCTTGGTTTGAGAACGCTGTCAATTCTGGTTGAGTGCGTAAAGCAGGTGAAGGCGAATCACGGAATTACTGTGGATCCTCGCTATATCGATATGAATGACCCTTCCGTTTATGCATTGATTTGCGATCAGGTTCTTGCTGACATTTTTCAGTTGGAAAGTGGTGGTATGCGAGAGCTGGTGGGGAGCTTGCAGCCAAATGATATTGGGGAGCTTGCGGTGCTTTCTGCCCTGTACCGACCTGGCGCGCTAGATAGTGGGATGGTTGAAGAATACATTGAGGTTAAGCACGGAAAGAGAAGACCGAAATATGATCACCCGTCTACCCAAGTGGTAACCGAAGAAACGTTTGGCTGTATTGTTTATCAGGAACAGGTTATGAGTATGGTTAGGCAAATCGCCGGCTATAGTCTTGGCCAGGCTGACTTGCTTCGTCGTGCGATGGGTAAAAAGAAATTTGAAGAAATGGTTAAGCAGAGAACGGTTTACTCAAGCAAGGCCATGGCTTTCTGGCGTGAGCATTATTTGGAAATAGGTAAAAAGCAGGGGTTTGAATTCAAACTTGATGTTAACCTTAAAGATCTTTCCGACGAGCTGTCTCAATTGCAAATACAATACATTGTGGATGAAGACGGTTACATTGGCAAACAGGACTCAGTAATCTCGGCAATAAGCACCCTTCTTTCGTTTGAAGAGGGGGACAAAAAGAAACTCGTTGCAAGGCTGGCGGATTACAATTACACCGTGATGCTTTTTAAAGAGCATTATCAGGGGGCGATTGTGACGGCTGTTAATGCCGGGCTGTCTGAGTTGGACAAAAACAAGCTCAATGAAGTTTCAACACGTCTTTATTATGCCATTTCTCAATATGTAAGGTTTGGGCAAATATTCAATAAAATTGAGAAGTTTGCAGGTTACGGATTTAACAAAAGCCATGCTATTGCCTACTCTGTAGTGACATACATGACGGCTTACTTTAAACGCTATTACCCCGCTGAATTTTACAGTGCAGCATTGAGCTTTAAAAATCTCGACGCTTTATATGGCACTGTGTTGGAAGCGACTCAGAAAATGGGGGTGAAAATAGTAGGGCCGGATATCAACAAGAGCCAGACATTGTTCTCTGTTGAGGATGGGATGAAAGTGAGATATGGCTTGGGCAAGCTTAAAAACATGGGTGGTAGCGCTCCTGAAATCGTTCAGGAAAGAACCGAAAACGGGTATTTTAAAGGCGTGTTTGATTTTCTGGAAAGGATGAAGCACCACCCGCATACACCGGACAGTCGCGCCTTTGCGGCCCTGGCAACGACGGGGGCTTTCGACAGGTTTATCCCTGAGCGTATAATGCGTGATAAGGCGTTGAATGGTCGTCAGTTTGTAGTGTGGATGAGAGACGCCATTGTAAAATCAAAAGCGTACAAAAGCGGAGAAGCATTTTCTCGCCTGCATATGAAGCTCAATGAAATGAGTGAAATTGAGTTTTATGCTTACCTTACAGCTATATCTCCGCCAGCGGTAATAAAAAGCATGAATTGGACTGGTCGAGCTAAATCTGATGGTGATGAAGGAACTACAGAAAAAGTGGATACCGCTTTTGATGATGTGTCCAACAAGCTGGTTATTAAAGCATTAAGTGGCAAGGTTTCAAAAAAGGCAGAACCGAATATCGTCAATGACTCCCGTCAGCTTGTTGAGATGGATATGGGTCGTTATTCTGCGCTTAGCGATATTGTCTCATTGTATGAAGAGGGGCGAAATACTGATTTTGAGCTTCTTTTTATGCGCGCATGTGTAGCACTAAGGGAAGTGGATGGTGCAACGGTTTGGCATGATTACCTTGCCAAGAATGTAAACAAACCTGTTACCGAAACGCTCAATGAAGAACGTGATGCGGCTGGTTTTTATATGACTTCAACACCGATAAAGGTATTGAAGATCGCAGATAAAGTTGAACGTGAGCCCCCAAGCTCAGTCATTGACGGTTGTCCTGTCGAAGTTGGACGGATTGACGGAAGTTACGATGAGACAAATGTAACGACTTACGGCATAATTCGACAAGTAGTAGTAAAAACGGTTAAAAATGAAAACAGTCCGTCTTATGGCGAGAAAATGCTTTTCTTTGTGCTGGAAGATGGGGCTGAAACAATAAACTGCATGATATTTGGAACCAAGCAGACAAATATGTTTCTTAATAAAGTTGTGCAGGAAGGGGCTGTTTCGATGGTTGCAGGTGAGATATCAATGAATGACTTCGGTATCACACTAAAAGTTAATGCAATCAAACGCTATTATCCAACTGAAGATGAAAAACTTCACGTGGTGCCACGCCGGTAGAAGCTGTTAATTTATGGCGGGCTCGCTTAAAAATGCGCAGCCCGCTTTTTTTTATCTTTGACTGTGTTATGATATGAGTAACGGCATGGAGGCGGTTGTTGTGATTGCTTGCCAGCAGCGAAATTATTAGAGGGAACTATCTTATGTATAAACTCCGTAAAACGATTATAGCAAGTGTTATTTCAGCGGTTGCCATGTTGTCTGTTCCGTTGGTATCTCAGGCTTCCCAAGTTGGCTTCATTGACCCAATGCAGATAACCCTTAAAGCTGACGCATCGTCCAGTCTTCTTGAGCGCGTACTTCAGAATGACGACGAACAGAAGCGTTACGAGGGGGTCGTCGGTTTTATTGAGCATTACGGACAATGGGTTACATTAAGCTCTTCGGCAGGTCTGCCGGCAAGAATCAATGTGGTCTCTTATCTCATTCAGACAAAGCGCGGTGAGCTCGCAGCCAATCTTCTGAAAAATGGCGTTCTCGAAGGTTGGGTTTCTTATCGTTTTATGGATGGGGTTGCAAATGATTTTGTTTTTGCTTTACAGAATCAGGACAAGGCTTATCTTAAAGCGCTTTTCACCGAGGCCCCTAAAGGACTCAATTCGCCACTGATTGTTCGTACAGATGGCGCGCCAATCCTCCCGCTTGCCCTTCTTGCGACAAACGAATACACCAAGTCGCCTTTTTATAGCGAGGTGGTGACAGCAATGCTGGAAGCCGGGGCCAACCCGCACCAAAAAATGGAGTCGGGAATTTCGCCAATGCTCGTCGCCAGTAGCAGTAACAACATGCTGTTTGTGAGGGTGGTTAATGACTTTATTGAAAACCAGAGCAAAGGCGTTCAAGGGCTGCTTTCAAATACACCGTTATCTTCTCATGAAATGATAGAAATGCAGGAGCTTGCCGACACCCTGATAGAGCAGACGAATGAGGAAAAATCTCAGTATAACTACGATCGTCTTCACAATATGTGGGTGCAGATGATTCTAAAAGGGTACAACCTGCCCGCTGATCAGTTGTATGCTGAGCTTAAAAAGCGTCCTGAGTTTGATATTAACCAGCGTGCCACAGGTGGACTTAGTGCCCTGATGGCAGCAGCAATGAGTCCATTGTATGGTGGTAATGTTGATTATGCCAAAACCTTGGTTAAAGGGGGTGCCGATCCCCAGCAACTTATCGAAATTCAGGGTGACGACGGCGAAGTGATTAAGGTAAACCTGATTCAGCTCGCGTTGCAAAAGGATAATTTTAAAATCGTAGCTTACCTGATTACGCAGGGTGTCAACTTTATTACAGTGCCTGGTGAGGACGATGTTTTTATGCTTTCAGAAGCAATGGAGCAAAAAGCCTTCCTCTCAGCAACAATCTTAAAAGAAGCCCTGAGTAAAATCCTTGCTGAGCAGGCTTCGGGAGAGTAGTCATGGCAAGGCCGTCAAGTTCCATGATTTACTACGGTAAAGTTTTCGAAAACATGAAGCGATGCCTGCGTGAAGCAGAAGAAGAGATGCACCCTTCCGCCCGGCGAACCATAACGTTGAAGAACCCTAAAAAGAAAGATCTCTCTGAAAAGGTTATGGATGCTCCAGATGCCATCGAGTGGTGTATAGCGAGGCATCTGCCATCTTGGTCTCAGGGGACTTGGCGGATGATTCGCTGCGGCTATCGACAGCTGCTAAACCGTCTTTCTGAGGCCGGTAGAGTAGACAAGGAAATTGCGTCTAAGCTGATACAAAAAATGGAAGCTTCAAAAGGGCTGACAAAAAAAGAGCGGGAAAAGAAAAAAAAGACGAGCTCGCGCAGAAAAAAAGTGGTAACACTTGAGCATGTCAGGATGATCGAGGAACATGTAACTGAGCGAAATAGCGTTTGGGGAGTCCCTCTTGTACTGTGGTTAAAAGCAGCAATGGCCACGGGGTTAAGACCTAATGAATGGCAGACGGCCAGGCTGAAAGAGAAAGATGGGCGCGTAGTCTTGTGGTCTGAGAACTTCAAGTTTAACGAATCAAGGTCATATTCCGATCACAGAGAGATAGATTTAACCGGGCTTCCTGAAGAGTGGGTTGAAAGTGTCAAGGAACATCTGAGGTTTATTGAGGGGGTCAACGCTCCGTCCTCAAAAATATCTTATGCTCAATACTATCAGGGGTGCACATCACTGCTTTATGAATGCAATAAGCGCTTGTGGCCAAGGAGAAAGGCTAATATCAATCTTTATACCGGGCGTCATCAATTTTCCGCCAATGCAAAAGCGAACACTGTTGTTTCTGATGTTGAGCGCGCGGCAATGATGGGGCATAAAACAACAAAAACATCAACTGAAAGGTATGGACGAAAGTCATCAGGGAGTAACGGTTTAACGCCTGAGATAGCCAACAAGAGCGTTTTATCACAGATTCGGGAAGTGCCGGCAACGCGTTCACCTCACATTCAAAGAGGTCCTGGCAACAAAAATGAGTAACGCTATTATTTTTTTTGAAAACCATCGTTTTTTGCCAAAAAATAAGGTAAAATAACGACGTATCGCGCAATACACAATATGCATGGAGCTTCACGTGTCAGGGAAGAATTTTATTACAATGAGCATGGTGCTGGTGAGTTTGTTTTTCGCAAACAACGCCATTGCTGCGCGAGGTTCGGACAAGGAACCTGAGCCACCTAAAGTGCTCACAGACTTGCAGCGAAAGATGCTTCAGGCGCTTTCTGCAAAAAATTCAAATGATCAAGTTTATCCGTTCACAGACTCCCAGCGTGAAGATGTACTTCAAACTCTTGCTGATAAAGACCGTTTGCTTTACGGGCAGATGGATTCACTGAAAGTTATTAACGACACGGTAAACCTGTCGCTTCGTAATCACGAAGTTATCACCGTAAACCTGGGACACAACTATACATCCACATTGACCTTCGTTGACAGAAATGGAAATCCGTGGAGTGTTGATATGCTTACTGACATTTCAAACTCTGACGTGGTAAGCGTAAATCACCCAGCGAAACATATTCTTACGTTTCGTCCGAAAAAGCGCGCCGGTCAAACAAACCTGCCAGTTATCCTTAAGGGTGAGCAACGCTCAATAACCATACTTCTCAACATCAGTACAACTGAGGTTAACTTTACTATGGATGTTAAAGCTGATGGTATTGGGGACAGCCGTGCTTCACAGCAGAACCTGGCTACTCAGCAATATTCAGCCGGCAAGCGTGTGACCGCAAAACTTGATCTTGATCCTGCAAAAGAAATGATGCTTCAGGCCCTGACGCCGGAAGGTGCTGCACGCAAGACGCTCAAGAATGAATATGGTGAACGTGTTGACCCCAGAGATTTCATGGGGTGGACGTACAATGGCAAACTTTATATTCTTACGCCTCACCGGCATTACACCCCGGCACCGGTAGGAATTACACCGTCATCGGATGGTCGTTATTTGCTTCTTGAATATAAAGACGTTCCTGTAGTAATGATGAAGATGAACAACTTGCGCATTATGCTGCGAGTAGAGTAAGGACACTCAAAATGTTGAAACAAAAAAAGAGCGGGTTTTCTTTCAAAAACTGGAAGGCTGTTCCAAAGTGGGTTTACGGCATCGCTGTTGTGGCTTTATTTGGTATCTTCATGTACACAATGTCAGGTGTGTTTTTCCCACAAGGAACTCCTGTCGCTCAAACAGGACAAACCGGTGGCGCTGGCGCTCAGGCAGTAAAAAATACAGCATTTAACGGTTCAGACCTTAGCACTGACGATGTGGCCAGGGAGGCTTACTGCCAGGATATCGTCACCGCGGCCGAAAAAGGTGAGGGGAGTAAAATCCGTAACCTTTGCGCCCTGGGTGAGGCAGGCAAGTACATCGCCACGTTAAGTGATGAAGAAATAACTGAGGTGGCTTCAGAAAGACCTCTGTGTTTGCAAACAGGCTACGATGAAGAGGGGTACAGTTGCCTTACCGGCTTTAACGCTGACGGTTGCTCTAAAAGTGGCGTTGATGTAGATGGAAACGCGTGCTACAGCATTAACCTGCCCCCCAAAAAGACAAATCCCATTGATTCGTTCGTTCTTGATAAGGCTCAAATCTGTGATGTCGTGAGTGGTTGCCAATCTGAACAGACTTTCGGGCCTGATGGATTTAACGAATTTGGATGTGACAGGCAAGGTAGAAATAAAGATGGGGACATGTGCCCTGCTGAATATATCACCAGAATCTATGGCTCTGATGGTAGGGATCAGCTTGGTTTCGGCAAGGATGGGCTAAATAAATTTGGTTGCGATGCCAGAGGGTATCGTACAGATGGAACTCAGTGCCCCAAAGAAGAAGTTACGAGAGTTTTTGATCGTAATAATTTTGACCAGTGGGGTTTCGATCCGGATGGTTTCAATGAAAAAGGCTGCTCGGTAGAAGGTCTTGATCGTTCAGGCAATGTTTGCGCCATTGAGGATATCACGCGTGTTTACGATCCGGCTACCGGTCTCGACCAATTTGGTGTAGGGAAAGATGGCTTTAATGCGAAAGGGTGCTCGCTTGAAGGGTTCCGGAAAGATGGTAGCCGTTGTGCGCTGGAAGACATACCTCGCATCTTCGGTAAGAACGGTCTTGACCAAAACGGGCTACGTCGCGATGGAAGAAACAAGTTCAATTGTGATCTTGATGGGATGAAGCCAAATGGCGATCTTTGCCCCATTGAAGAGACCACCCGACTTTTTTCTCCTGTAGATGGAAAGGATCAGTTTGGCTTCTTCCCTAACAATCGTAATGAAAATGGTTGCGATCCTGTCGGTTTTAAAGAGGACGGAACCCTCTGCTCTCAGGACGAGATGACTCATGTGGTGAGCAAGAAAACAGGTAAGGGCCTGTCTGGTCTCGACGGTTCGGGTTTCAATGATAAAGGCTGTAATCTTGAAGGGTTCCGGATTGACGGAAAGCGCTGTGAACTGTCTGATATACCAAGGGTTTTCAACGAAAGTACAGGCTTGGATCAATTCGGAATAGGGAAAGACGGATTTAATGCTAAGGGCTGTAGCGCCGACGGCTTCCGGGCGGATGGTACCCGCTGTGATCTTGAGGACATCCCACGCATATTTGACCCTGAGACTGGCCTTGACCAGTTCGGGATAGGGAAAGATGGTTTTAATGAATTCGGGTGCTCAATAGAAGGTCTGGATCGTGAAGGCAAGCTTTGCCCTGTGGATAAGATACCTAGCATTGTTGATGAATATGGGTTCAATCAGTTTGGTATAAGCAAAACGGGTTTCTCTAAAGACACTGGATGTAATTTGCAGGGTTTTGATCGCGAAGGGAAGCGCTGTGCGTATGATGATATCCCAAAAATCTATGATGCTGATGGAAAAAATCAGCTTGGTTTTTTTGAAAATGGAAGGAACGAAAATGGTTGCGATGTCAACGGAATAAAAGAAAACGGGGATATCTGCTCAGCTGAAGAAATGACCCCAACGTATGATGTTGACAATATGGATATGTTTCATCGTGATCCAGAGGGAAGATCTCGTCTTGGTTTTGGTGAGCTTGGCTTCAATGACAACAATTGCGATATCAATGGCTTAACGCCAGAAGGGGTGGTTTGTGATATCGCTGACATCACCCATGTTTATGATCCTGAAACCGGCCTGGACCAATTCGGATTAACAAAAGACGGATTCAATGAGTGGGGATGCAACCTTCAGGGTAAAAATCGCAACAATGAAGATTGCCCTGCTGACAAAATCCCTCGTATTTTCGGTAAAGGCGGCGTTGACCAGCTAGGTAACCATATCACCGATCTTCCGGAGTCGGTTTGGTTGGCAGAAAAAGCAAAAACTGAAAACTTGAAGCCTCTTCTTGATGAGAATGGTAATCCTGTAATGAAGGACGGTAAGCCGCTTTATGTCGACCGTAATGGTCTTGTAAGGCATGCTGACGGAACGCCAGCGAGAGACGAAAAGGGTGGTCTTCTTGTCTTTGATGCCAAGAGCGGAAAAATTGTAGACAGTAAAGGTAAGCCTGTATCTGGTATTACTGATAAAGATGGCAACCCTGTTATAGGTGGTATTTCTGCAAAATCTGCAAAAAAATCATCATCGAAGGCGCTTGTTGATGAGAATGGTAATCCTGTAATGAAGGACGGTAAGCCGCTTTATGTCGACCGTAATGGTGTTGTAAGGCATGCTGACGGAACGCCAGTGAGAGACGAAAAGGGTGGTCTTCTTGTCTTTGATGCCAAGAGCGGAAAAATTGTAGACAGTAAAGGTAAGCCTGTATCAGGTATTACTGATAAAGATGGCAACCCTGTTATAGGTGGTATTTCTGCAAAATCTGCAAAAAAATCATCATCGAAGGCGCTTGTTGATGAGAATGGTAATCCTGTAATGAAGGACGGTAAGCCAGCATTTGTCAATGAAGACGGTTTCCTCACAGATGCAGAAGGTAAACTTTTCCTTGACGAAAATGGAAATCCGCTTCGTGTAAATGAAAACGGCGAGGTTTTGAATGAGTCCGGGCAAGTTGTAGGTCAGTTGGTAGATGCCAGTGGCTACGACGTGGATAGCGTTTCGGTATCTGACTCTCAAGGTGAGGCTTTGTCACCGCTTCTTGATGCAGAAGGCAAGCCCGTTACCTATGGCGGCGAACAATCTTTCGTCAACAAAGATGGTTTTGTTACAGACAAAGACGGAAACCTGCTTCTGGATGAGAATGGTATTCCGATGCGCCTGAACGACAAGGGTGACGTTGTTAATAGCCTTGGCGAAAGCGTGGATGGTTTTGAAACAATTGACGGCGAACCTGTAACGGGAAAGATGCACGCAAAAGGCGGCCTTAAACCTGGCGAAAAAGCCTTATCTCCGATGCTGGGGGAAAATGGTGAAATTGTGTACTTCAATGATGAACCAGCATTTGTGAACAGCGAAGGGTACCTTACAGATGAATCGGGAAATCTTCTTTTGGACGAGAACGGCAAGCCTCTTCGTTTGAATGAGCTGGGCCAGGTGGTCGATTCAATGGGCAATGTTGTCCCGTCATCAAAGTTCTCTGACGTAAACGGCAAGAAGCTTTCTGGTCCTTTTGGCAAAGGCGAGTTAATGGCGGAGCATGCCGTAAAAGCTAAAGCTGAGGCTGAAAAATTATCTGAATCTGTCCGTAAGGCTTTAGGTCTGGATGAGGATGGTTACAATGCGAAAGGTTGCGCCCTGACAGGACTGGACAGAATGGGTAACCTGTGCCGCATTGAAGATATTCCGCGCACTTTTGACTCTGTCACAGGACTGGATCAATTTGGGATTGGCAAAGATAATTACAACGCTTTTGGTTGCGATCTTGAAGGTAAAGACCGTAAGGGGAATGCATGTCCTCCTGAGTATATTACCAGACTTAAAGACAGTGATGGATTCGATCAGTTTGGTGTTAACGATGCAGGTTTGAATCGCGCATCGATGACAGAAGACGGGAAAAATGCATTGGGTTGTGATGCAACAGGTGAGAATTGTACAATCTCAACAACGCCACTTCTTACTGATAGCGCCGGTATAAATCAGTTCGGCGGTGATGCTGAAGGTAAAGGTCGGCTTAAGCTTCGCAACGGTTTTAACAGTAAAGGGTGCAGTCTGGAAGGTGTGGATGCGCGGGGCGAGCTCTGTGCTGTTGAGGATATCCCCCGTTTTACTGATGAAAACGGTGTAGATCAGTTTGGTATAAATGCCTCCACCGGTCTCAATCGCTTTGGTTGCGACATCTATGGACGAAATGCGTCTGGCGAAGTTTGTGCGTTAAGCGAAATGCCAAGAATTTTTGACGACAAAGGTTTCGACCAAAACAAATTAAATGCCGCCGGGATGAACAGTAAAGGGTGTGGGCTTAATGGTTTTACTTTGGATGGTAAGCGCTGTGCTCCGGAAGACATTCCTCGACTTTACAACGCTAAAGGCATCGATCAACTTGGGCTTTCAAAACAGGGGTTCAACAGTTTCGGTTGTGATCTTAATGGAAAGCGTGAAGACGGTTCCAGTTGCCCACTTTCTGAGGTTACTCGTATTTTTGATCCTGCAACAGGTCTTGATCAGTTCGGTCTGACAGAAGATGGTTTCAACGCTAAAGGATGCAGTCTTGAAGGCGTTAACCGATCTGGCGAGCTTTGTGACCCTGAAGATATCCCAAGGGTTTATGGTGATGACGGCTTGGATCAACTTGGTTTTGGTAAAGACGGTTACAACAAAAATAATTGCGATTATTACGGTTACGATCGCTCAGGCAAACTTTGTCAGGGCAAGGATATGACTCGTGTCTTTAGTGACAAGGGTGTTGATCAATACGGTACAGATAAGCGAACAGGAAGAAATGAACACGGGTGCGATCTTGATGGCATGTTGCCAAACGGAAAACGGTGTAAGCCAGCAAATCAAATCAGTTTCGTTAATTCTTCTGGTGTTGACCAGTATGGTTTTCTTGATAAATACAACGAAAATGGTTGTGATATAAACGGTCTGGATAGGGAAGGCAAACGTTGCAGTCTTAAGGATGTGACGCGTATCGTAGACCCTAAAACCGGACTTGACCAGATAGGGCTTCTGCCTTCAGGTGTAAATGAGCATGGTTGTGATATAAACGGGCTCGACTCACTTGGCGAGCCATGTGATGCGTCAGAACTAACTCACTGGAGAGACAAAAATGGTGTTGACCAGTTTGGTTTACTGGAAAATGGAAGAAATGATAAAGGGTGTAACCTTTTAGGATTTAAGCCTGATGGTTCGCGCTGCTCTTTTGAAGATACACCAAGCATCATGGGTAAAAATGGACTCAATCAACTTGGTCTTATGGCAAATGGTTTTGGCGTCGACGGCATGGGCATAGACGGAAGAAATGTAGACGGTTGTGATATTTACAACAAAAAAGCAGATGGTACATACTGTGATAAATACCAAGATCTTAATCTCGACGCTGAAGACGGTGTGGAAATGGCAAAAATGCAAGCGTTGATGGATGCACTTATTACTGAGGTTGCAGCACAGCCAGTTTCAGTTGATATTAAGTCGGAATATAAAGACACTGTTGCTGAAGCTGTGGTTGGCCAGGATGCTTATAATGCACCGGTGCTTTCGCCTCAGGAAAGCTCTTTCGTTGCCGCTGAGCAACAAGGTCTTGACGCTCAGTCCGGTACAGGCTTTGTTCAGTCAGGAACAGGGAGAACTGAAAATCTGGTTGTTAATATACCTACAGCCTTAATGGCAACGGTGTACGTAAAAACCCCGGTAAACAGTGATTATACAGAGCTAGTTAAAGCAACCATCACGATGGGTGAACTTGAAGGCGCTGAACTTATTGGTAAACCTGTTATCCCAGACCTTAACGACCCTGTGATGGATCGTGATAAAATGTATTACCATTTCACTCAAATGGTATATAATCGTCAAACGATTGCAATTGACGCAATTACGATCGACATGTGGAACGACTCTGGTATGGTTGAAGCAGACAGTGTTGACTATCATCGGTTCCAGCGTTACGGCGGGTTGGTTGTCGCCTCGGCAGTTCAAGCTTTAGATGCAAGCTTCTTGGATAGTCAGGCTGAAAGAGATGCAGCCCAACAGGCGAGTGAAATCGAGAGTGCTCTGCAAAGTACAGTCGTTTACGGGGAAAACACTCGTGAGTTGACTAAGCAGAATATGAAAGTGGCAACATCATACGTTTCTGACTTGGCAAGAGAACAGTTTAATCGTCGCCCAACAGTAAGGAAGGGACCTGGTCCTCACGTTATTATCTTCCGCAAGGAAGTTCGGGACCCGAGATTGCCGATTGTTGTGATGAGTGTAGATTAAGGAGATAATTATGCAGGGAAGCAATGAAAATAAAGGGACGCGCGACGAAATTCTCGATGGCGTTCTGGATCAACTTGAAGACGGCGCAGAGGTGTCAGAAAAAAAATCATCTGGCAGTGTAGATGATGTGGATACTATTGCTCCGCTATCAGATATTGACGTTATTGCTCCGCCACTGTCAGATGATGACTCTACGGATTCGTCTCTGCCAGACGATGATGTTTTCGCTCCCCCTTTGTCAGATGATGATGTTGTAGAAGTGGATGCAGATCTTTCTGTTGCGGATGATGCAAAATCAAACGTGGAGGAAGAGGTGAAATCACGCCTGGATGGCGATGATTACGGACTCGATCTTGAAGACCCTTTTGGTGACGATGTTGTTGATTCCGGTAACGATTCATCATCTGATGTGGATGAAAAAGTGTTTGAGGGAGAGTCAGCTTCTGACCCGCTCGATGACATGTTGGGTGATAAAGAAACGTCAGATTCCGACCCGCTTGATGACATGTTGGGTGATAGCGAAGCGTCAGATCCTGAGCCGAACGATAATGATTTGGGGGATAAAGAAACGTCAGATTCTGACCCGCTTGATGACATGTTGGGTGATAACGAAACGTCGGCCTCTGATCCGTTGGATGACATGTTGGGTGGTGGAGAAGACGAAAGCGAAGAGCCTGACCCGCTTGATGACATGTTGGGTGATAACGAAGCGCCGGCTTCCGATCCGTTGGACGATATGTTGGGTGATAACGAAGCGCCGGCCTCCGATCCTTTGGACGACATGTTGGGTGGTGAAGACGAAAATGAAGAGCCTGACCCGCTTGACGATATGTTGGGCGGTGACAATGAAGACTCGGATTCTGATTCAGATTCAGATTCAGAGGATGAGGACCCTCTCGGTTCGCTTGTTGACGACTCTGAAGACATTTCCGATTGGCAAACTGGCTTGTCTGATGATGAAGATGATGATGTTGAGGATTTTCTGGGTCACAACCTTAGTGAAGAAGATGATATCGCCTCAACGGCTTTTGGCGGAGACGAATCAGAAAATGAAAATGATACATCGGTCGATGGGGTGAGGAACCTTGACGATGTTTCTTCGCTGCTTGATCAGTTCGCTGAAGAGTCTGACTCTAACATGGACACCGGGGGTGCAGCAGGTGACTCCGACGACGAACTCAACAACCCAATGGCCGATATTCCTCCGATGGAGGAAGAAACTGAGAGTAAAACAGAAAGCAAACCAGATATGGTGGAGGAAGCTAAGATGTCCAAGGAAGGGGCTGTTGTTGACACTGAAGACCATGTTGAATCTGGTCAAAAAGAAAAAAAGGGTAAAGCACTGAAATTTGTTTTAGGTGGTTTGCTTGTTGTTGCCTCTGTTGCTGCGGGAATTGGCGTTTCTCAAACGGGGGTGTTGAGTAAATACATTCCTTTATCAACCAGCGCTTCTGTAGATAATAACGATAAGATTGCCCAGCTTGAATCGATGGTGCTTTCTCTTAATTCGAAAGTTAAAAACCTTACAGATAAGCCATCTCAATCGGCTGAAACTGAAAAACTGGCGGTTCTTTACCAAGAGTTGGTGGAGGCCAACAAAGCGCTCTTCGAAGAGCAGGAGAAGTTCAAAGAGTTGACCGCGGGGTTGAAATCTGAACTTGCCACCTACGAAACGGCGATGATAGGACGCCTTGAAAGCGTGATCAAAGTTGCTACACAGGTTTCTGTTCAACAGGCAAATCAGGAGCAGGAAATAAAAGACAGTGTGCTCAGAGAGGCGCTGGCTGTGATGGAGAAGCAAAGAGGTGAATTCGGCGGTGAAAGACTGGCTTCAGTGATTAAAAAGATGGAAGAGTCACAGCGTCGTTCAAGTCAACTTGAATCGAAAATTCTTGCCATGCAGGATCTCTTTTCTCTCATGGAAGATGAAGTTGGTTACCTGAAAACTCAGGTGCGGAATGGATCAACTCCCGGTACGACAAACACTGAGGTTCGCCAGCCAGAAAAGCCTCTTGTTATGAAGGCTGAAAAGCCTCTTGTTATGAAGGCTGAAAAGCCTTCCTTTGTGGAAGAAAATACGACATCTCGTGATGTTAAGGTTTTCGTTGATCCTCGCGCCCCTGCAACCTCAAGTTCTGAGCCTGTAAAGCCTGAGTATTATCTTGCCGGTGTATTCTCGAAAGGAAGGGGCGGTTATGAGATCTATATTCAGGATGCGAATGCGCCACAGGGAATGAGTCAGGCTAAGCCTTATGTGTTTACGCCCAATCAGAGCAGTACAATCCCGGGGTATGGAAAGATTGTTAGTGTGATGAAGCTATCTTCTTCTACGCTGCGAGTGCCGTACATTGTAGAAACAGAAAACGGCACCATTATGGGTAAAAGATAATGAGGTTATTGGTAGCGGGCATCTTAATAGCGGCGGCGACAGCGTCCTTTCCGTCTTTGGCGCAGGACGCCGCTGCTACCGCTTCCACCAATTCGGAGTACAATTACCGACTTCTGACTCTGGGTTTTAATATCATCTTGACGATAGGGCAGTTCCTTTCATTGGTGGGGCTGGGGCTCTTATCCAGAGCGGCACTTAGAGCTGTGCTCAACCCGACTCTTGCGCAGCAAGAAGGGTTGAAGCCTATGACAATCGGGAAGTTTATGGGCGGGGTTGCTATTGTTTCCCTGCTTTATTTTCCGATGCATGCAATGATGATGGTTAACGATGTTACCGGTCTTTACAATAAAAGCGCCGGCCTTGAAATGTGCGTGATGGTTGATGTGAGCCGAAGCACGAGTGGATGGGAAAACAATGCAGCTAAGTGTCTTCAGGATGCGGAGACGAGAGTGGAGAGCATGGCTCAGTACGGTAATACTGATCACATAAAAAGCGCAAATCTGGAAATTTTTTACGGTGTGATTCAAGCAACAGGGTTGGTATTTTTCCTTTTTTCGTCCTGGACTCTTTTGCAACATATGATAGGCCATCGGGAATTGAGGCTGTCAATTAAACAGTGTCTCCTTTCGATGGTTGTTGCGAGTATCATGTTTGCATCACCTAATATTCCAGCTTATATTGAAGACTACAAGAGTAATCAAAATGGAATCATCAGCACTTAAACCGGTAAAACCAAACATTTTGCTGGGTATTTCTTCTCATACCCCGGCAATCACCGATGAGGACGAAAAGCTTCTCGATGCCAGGTTTTCTGCGATGCCACAAAAAAAATGTGAACTTTGCGGAGCATCTATTTCTGATGAATTCCGTCATAAGCTTCACCTTGAAAAGGCGTGGTTTAATGCGTGTGGTATGTGCTTTTACCCTGCAAATCTTGATCTTATTCCATCATCAAACCCAAGGAACATAATTTATTTTCCAACACTCAATCAGGCTATGCTGAACTCTGTTTTACGAGCAATATGGGCCATGAATAATCTCTGGGCTTTGGAACCTGAAAATCAGGTGTTGACGGAAATGTGTGAGTCTACGGGTCAGATTGAAGAGTTTATCAACTCCGCTAAAATGATCACGAAAAGTTATTTTCAGTGTGATGACGCTGCGATTGTGGCGGCAACCATGGGTCTTTTGACGCCGGATATGTACAGGCAGAGGTATAAACTTTTTGGTTCTTTTCGATGGTTGCCGGACAGGTCAATTTTTGAAACAGAAATGGCGTTCTGGACAAAAAATGATTACAGTGGGCTTCATCCTGAAAATATGTCTGGTAACATTACACAATTTATGACAAAATACACGCCAGGATTTAATCTGAAAGAATAAGGTGTGATTCAATTATGTCTTCACCAAAAAGTCCTGTGGGACAAGAAATATTGGACAGTATTACAGACGTAATGTCCAAGCCTTACCCGGATGGGAACCGCATACCAAGCTCGATGGAGATAGGTATGTGGCTTGTTTCCCTCGAACTCTTAGAGGCGCGCCTTCTTCTGGCTAACGCGATGACTGGGAACCGTTGGCTTTCCGGCCCCAAAGTGGCCGGCTATCAATCTGCGTCAAAAAATGATAACGAGGGCGAGATCACCCCTGGCGATGTGTTACAAGCGAGATTGCTTATTGATACTTACATTGTCAACTTTGCTTCTCGTCCCTATGAAAAGCAGGACAGGTTCCCGTTCAGGGAGTTGCTTGAGCGTTTGGTTAGGTTTAAGTCTGAACTTGCAAGGGACCCTATTTTTTCCGTTACATACGGGAAAGTCGCCAATGCCTTACGTGATCGCGTAAGTGGAGGTTTGCCTCCCTTATCATCGGTTCCTGAAGATGCTCACAGAAGAAGAAGCTGGTATAAAATACATGTTTTTTACCGTGTTTTACTCGGTGTGGTGGAAACAGACTCGGACGCGTTAAAAAGCTTACAGTTCAACAATGATTGGTTCGAAGAAGATGAGAGCATGATCATTATGTTTTTTGCTTATGTCATAAACAGTGGGCAGAGTGAGCAACGCATTCCGAAACTTTTGATACAATCAAGAAAGTTAATGGAGCAGGTGCCAACTCTAAAGTCGGTCCATGAAGCCATGCGAGCTTACGTGATTTAATCAGAAAGTGGTTGTAGAAAGGATTCTTTGTGCCAGCATTTGAAGTTGCAGTTATCTGCGAAAAAGGAAATCAGGCGAAAGCCTTAAGAAAAGCTTACAACCTGACAGAGGTTAAGAAGCTGGGCGACATCGGCAATGTCTACTACGACAAAGCGTTCAAGATGTGTGTGGGCCATTTGCAGGGACACCTTCTTGAGCTCATGCCGCCGGAATATTACGCGCCTTCTTTGCGTCGCGATAAGGAAGGGTGGAACCGTGCAGCCTTGCCTGTCATTCCTCCTGGTGAACGCTGGAAGCTGGAGCCTAAGAAAGATAATCGTCCACGTGAAAAAGCAAAAATAAAAGCGTATCTTCACTGTCTCAAGTGGGCGCTTGTCGATAATGGCCAGCCCGGCGAAATAGCACTTGCTGTGGATAACGATAAAGAGGGAGAGCTGCTAGGTTGGGAAACGCTGGAGTATTTTGGCGTAGTAGATCACCCTAACATTACGCGTCTTTTGTTCTCTGAGTTAAGTCCAAAAGCAACAAAGGCGGCATTTGAAAAACGTGTTGCGGGTTCAATCTGGTTTCCTCGTTATCTGGCAGGTCTGGCCCGTCAATATTGTGACTGGATGATAGGCATGAATGTCACCATCGCTCTTACTGTCGACAATGAAGAGATGATGCCGCCATTCTCACCGTTAAATTCAGGGCGTGTAATATTCGCGATTGCTTATCTTTTATATTGTCGCCACCTTGCGATAAAAAACTACAAGCCTCAGGACTATTACTCAGAGAGAGTTACGTTTAAAACTGATCAGGGTGTGTATACCGGCAAGGTTATCTATCCGGAAAAGGCGCTTGATCCTGAGTTGAAGCAGTTAACAAACAGAAGTTACGCCGATAAGTACCACGATCACATTATAAAGTCCGGCAAAGGGCAGGTCGTTCGTTATGATCAGGATAGAAAAAAGACATCTCCGCCAGTAGGTTTCCACAGGACAGGTCTTGACCGGCACATGATTCGTCGTTTCGGTATGGATCTGAAAGATATCACTGATGCTCTGCAAACACTATACGACAGCCGCAACCTTGTGACATACCCTCGTGTGGATGTTAAGCATCTTGATATTGGTATGCACCCTGACATGCCTGATTATATTGCGGCGATGTCACACAACTTATTGAATGCTCCGCAGATTGACGAAAAAGCAAAATCTGTTTACCGGAAAGCGTTTGAAATTGCAGATGCAACAAAAAAATCAAATATCTGGAAAAAAGGCATCGCTGAAGGTGAGGCTCACCACGCGATAATTCCAACATCCACAAAAGCAAACCTTGCCGATTTAACTCCCAATGAGTTTTTAATTTATCGTGAGCTTGCCGACAGATTGATAATTCAATTTTTGCCGGAGTACGAATACTCAAGCACAATTATTGAGACGCAAGTTGGCCAGCTGATTTGCAAAACGACAGGTTCAACACCGTTGAGGGCCGGCTGGAAAGCGCTCACCAGAGACATGGAAGAAGAGAAAGACGAAGATGATGGAGATGCTAAGTCGCTCCCTGAATTGACAAAGGGTCAGGTTGTGGGGGTTGCTGACTCAGAAACGCTTACGAGCACAACGAAAGAACCAAAACATTACAAGGTCGATGAGTTACTGGGTGACCTGGAAAGTCCCGGCAAGTACGTGGAAAACAAAGAGCTCGTTAAGAAAATTAAAAAACTTCAGATCGGTACCGATGGTACCCGTCAGGACCATGTTAACAATTTGGTGCCAAAAGGGTTTGTGACACATGTTAAGTTGCCGGGCAAAAAGAAGGTAATTGAGCTTCACCCTACTCAAAAATTGATTGCCTTGATGGAAATAGCGCCTTCGTATTATAAACTGCCTGAGACGTCGGCATACTGGGAAGACACTTTTGTTGAGATACAAGAGGGAAGAATGACTTTGGGCGATTTCCTCGCGAAACAAAAACGTCTTCTTCAGAGATTCTTTGATGATCTTGATGCTGGGAAATTCCGGTTTAAAGAACCCACTGTTTCTGATTACAAGATATGCCAGGAAAAAGGATGTGGCGGGTATCTCTTCTTTTCTGAACTTAAAAAGAAAAGCTTTAACTTGTGGAAGTGCGGGAAGTGTAAAAGCGCGTTTTTTGATAAGGACGGAGAGCCTGGTGATAAGATGGGTGCTCCAAGACCCAAGGGTAAGGATGGTCGTCCCGTCGATCGTCCTGACTGGGTACCACCTAAGGGGACGCCAAGCCATAAGTGTACGGCCTGTGATGATGGAAGGGCCTATCACAAGAAAATAGAAGGCAAGTCCTGGTCTCTATGGGAGTGTACTGGATGCAAAGCAACCTTCTTCGATGATAAAGGTAAGCTTGGCAAACAATGGGAAAAGAAAGGCAAGTAAGGTTAAACATCGAATTATTACAAAAAAGTGCTCCGGCACTTTTTTCTTTTTGAGTTACGTCACGGCTGTTCCGTCTTTAATTATGATATATTCAATCAAGATTAATGTTGTTAAATAATGGAATGCGTGATGGACATGGAAATGGATACTGATACAGGTGTAGTCACTATTAACCTCAACCAGCTTGTAGAGAAGCTTATGTGTGGTGACACTCCCCTTTCAGAGATGCCGACAGTGCACAAACGCCTGGTTGAAGCCAACAAAGTATTTGCGGCTCGTATTTTTGAGGGCATTTTAAATGAAGTTGGCAAGGGGAATTCTGTCCGGATTAAAAACTTCGGTACTTATTCTTGCCGGCTAACAAAGGATAGGTTGAGAAATCCTCAAACGGGGGAAACGGCGGAAATTAAAAACAAGAAACGCCTGCGTTTTTCAAGTAGTGACAACACTATCCCGTTAATCAACGAAGATTGATTTAAGTGGATTTTACGTGGAGGTAGCCTGCAATGGCTGATGATAACAGAAAGTTGACGTATGAAACGCTGAGTGAAGATTTCAGGGAACCGGCTGATGCTGACATTTTCATGAAAATAGTTTCAAACAGGAAACTTGCAACCAGTGAGATGAAAAGGGCGCGTGAAGTGTCGAGGCTTTTTGTTGAACGTTCGGTTGCCGGGGTAGACGAAGAGTCGCTTAACTTTGAAAGTCGCCGTGAAGCAATCTCTGTTGCCTTAATGATGGCAGGTATGAATGACAAGGGGCGAGTACTTGTTGACGACGTGCATGTGGAGATGACGCTTAACAAGTTCCTTCCCATGGCGACAGGTGAAAGCATTGACTACAACATGTTTAACACCGACGTTAACAGGGCGCTGCTTAATCATCTCGACTCTCCTGAAAACTCTGGTTTTGCAGAATCAACATTTCCGCACATAGACAACTTTCTTAACAAAGACCGCGTAAACCTTTTGCTTGACAGGGTTGCGAAAGATGTGTTGCCTACGGACCTTGACAAAGAGTCTCTTGACGGTATCGCAAAGCGATTTGATGTTCCCACTGTTGAATACAGGAAAACTGGCGGCAAGGAAACAGTTAATATGCCGCCGGGCTCTGAAAACCTTGTTCCAGATCAAATAAAAAACGCGGCCAAACTTGGTGACCATTCCACAGAACCTGATTGGGCGGAATTGAACGCGCAAGAAAAAAAGGCGTCCATGAAGTATGAAATGGACGTCGACCTTGAAACAGACACTCTTCAGCGCCTTAATGCATTGATGGCTGCGTCCCGTGACCGCGGTGAAGATGGCCAGAACTGGAATAACGGTGGACTGGTAAACCGTACTGTTGTCAACAAGCTAAAGGACTGGACAAAAGATAAAACACGGGCACTCATAGATCCTGATGCCAGGGTTTATCCCAGCGAGTCAATTTTCAGTGAAACACTGTCGAAAGTTGACGTTGCAGGAAGAGTTGAGAGGGAGTTTGTTAGGTTTAACTCATCTCCGCTTTCGTCTTTTCAGGCTAAAATGTCGGATCCCAACGTTCCGCCAGAGGTGTATGAAATAGTTGGGTTGCGCGCAAAAATGGCGGGCATACGAAAACCATACATAAAGGCAAATTTCTCCAGTAATGATACTGCAATGCGCTTCATGGAAGGTAGCATTAAAGGTTTGCTTGCTGCTGGATATGACATTTCTGACATTCGCGTTCAGGAAAGCTTGAGACCTTACTTTGATGCTTACGTTAAAGCAAACATGGAGTACATGACTGTCGGTGAGTCTCCGGACGATCTTGCCGAGTCGCCTGATGATCCTGGTGTCAGAGAAAAACACATGGATCCTATCGCCAAGGAGCAGCTTGAGGCTCAAAAGGCAAAGCTTCCTGAAGACATTATTGCTGAGCAACTCGAAGAGATTAACGGTCCGCTCAAAGAAATGTCTGACCGTATGATGGACGCTGAGAATCCCATGGATATAAAGGATTTCTCGAATGATGAACTCATTGCCGTACTGGCAAAGGCCCCCTTGCTTCGGGATGGGGACAGTGAGTATTGGAACCTTGCAACCAGAAAAGTTGGTTTAACACCTAATACGCGCGAAGTGGTTAAAAATGTTCACTCTTATTTTGCTGGGCTCACCAAACAAGCAAAGGCGAGTATGGAAGGGAGTGGTAAGCCTTTAGGGTCAAATCAGGAAGCGAGGCTTGTTGCTGCGCATGAGACGCTGAAGGCAATTCACCCTGAAAGGGCCGCTGATTTTGATCGGATCATTAACCCTATACGGGAAAAGATTGATGGTGTTAAAGCAGAGGTTGAATCCGCAAAGCAGTCCCAGAAAAATGAGGCTCAAAATCCATCACAACCATCTGTGCAGGATGATAAACAGCCGGCCAACAATGGTTCTTCTGCGCCAGAAAACGCTCAAAGCAAAACGCCTGATTCGACACAGACCGCGCCGTCACAGGCTGGCCCGAATAGTGATGAGCCACCACCTGGCTTCATGGGGGAAAATCCCCCACTGCCGTCCAGTGAGCATGATACTGGCATGAGTAACTCTGAGGGTGAAATGCCGGACTTTGCTCAAACAGGGATGTATGAGGATCAGCCTCCGGAAGATTATGATATGCATTTCGCAAATGCTCAGATGGCTGGCGACGGTGAAGCTCTTGATCCTGATGGTAACCCCATACAGCTGGATGATGGGTTTTCACCTGTTAATCAAGGTGTGAAGCCCGAGGGGCAGCAAGGAAGTGCGCCACGTGGTGATAGTGTTGATAATGATGTCAGGCCGGAGCCAGAAGGTAACATACCGGACATTGAAACACCTGAAGAGCAAACAATTCAGGCCAACAACGCTCCTTCCACACAAGATGCGTCCCCTGAGGATGGCAGGCAGCCTTCAGAGGCAGATTTGCAGCAGGGGGATGCGCCTCAGGAAAAAGCACCTGAAGAACAGCCTTCACCTAAGGCAAAAGAGAAAAAGTCTTTTGAATTTGTAAAAGAAGATTGGGTCGATATCTTAAATAAAGATCTTGAGGATTTGACGGCAGATGAAATAGTCAGGGTTGAGGCTGTGGCAAAGTCACCTGACAATAAAGCTGCTGTTAACCGCCAGGTACCAGACGGCAACTGGAGCAGGGATGAAATTGATCAGTTTAAGCATATCATGACGACGGTTCACAATGTGGCTTACCATCTTGTTACCGATCCATCGACATTTGGGGTTCAGGAGGATGCTCTTCTGAAAAACATGTCTGATGACATGGTGCCGATTGGGTTGCAAGATTACAGGGCTAAGCTGCTTGAGCCTCCCAAAAATGATGTACCAGATGTTGAACCTGAAATGGATCAACCGGGTGAAGACCAAGGGTGGGGTAGGGGTCCGCGGTAACCCTGGATGAAAGTGTCAATCAAAAATGAAAGGCGACGTTGTTTCGCCTTTTTTTGTGCTACTATGTTATTTCTTGTAGTGCTTGATTGGATATTGATACATGGATGTATTAAGTAAACTTCTTATGAGTGTCGATTCATTTCGACACCAACTCTCTTCATCAGCAAAGAAATATGCCGACGACTACTATGCGGTAGTGGGAGCGCTGAACGACGAAACTCTGAAAATGAATGATGGCTCAATGTTGAGCTTTTTTGAGTTGCGTGGTTTTTCGAAAATACTTACTGAGAGTGAGAAGAAGTCTGTCTGCGAAAAGATCGAGCGTTCTTTGGATGGTTTTTTGCCAAAATCAGGTTACAGCATTCAAATTGTTGATTTTGCCGATCCTGAAATGACAAGAGAGTTTGCTCGCCAGTCTATGCAACCTTCATTTGATGAGATGAAGGCCATGGGTATCGATCATCCCTTATTGACAGAAGATTACCTTGATTTTGTCGCCGGGCGAACGGTGTGGAAAAAACAATATCTTATCGCACAAACCCACCCTTCCTCTGTTAAATCTGAGTTTTTATTTAAAGGCAAAAAGTCTGAGGAAGAAACCCTTAAGAGTAGCCTTGCGTCCGACGTCGTAGAGAAAATGATAAAAGAAAATGCGAATGGACAGGCAATTTTTTCTTCTGAAAAAGAAAAGCTTGTTGCAGCCAGTCATATTGCTTTCAGCGATGCCGTTATGCGCGAGTTTTGTACTCATGGGGTAATGCTTATTCCCATGGAGGTGGAGCCGGCTCTTATTGCACAAAAGCAGTGTATGTACGGCAGTGCATGCTCACCGGAGTGGCGACCTGTCATCGGGAAGATGTTTATGTCAAAAGCATCAGAATCTGCCGACAAGCCTGGACAGATAAAACTTGATACCGCACCGTTAGTTGAACAAGTTGTTGATGTGGGTGGTACGGAAGAAGATATGCCACCTGAAATGTTTTCGTTTGGCGAACGCATTTTTACCACATTGTCGATGGTTGTACCTCAGGTCTATGCCGAGCAGATGAAGTCCTACTCTTACCTCTCTTCCCGTATCAGGAAGGATATCGGACATATCGTTTCTTTCCGCATGGACAGTGACCCGTTCTCAACATCGAAGTACGCTGTCGATCTGGTTTATGCGGGCCTGACATCAATGTTCCCCGGTTCGGGCAATGCAGCTATTCGCAACTCTCGGTATGCTCTCGCAAAATTACACAAAGAAAATCAGAGCACTTGCGTCTACCTTGAAATGACGGTAACGCTTTTTGCGAAAGACATTGAAACATTACAAAAAAATCGTAGAGAAGTAAAAACCATACTTGATGGTTGGAACAGTGCGCAATTTCGCTCTGTAGAAATGGACAAAATGCAGGGCATGATGGACAGTATGCCCGGCGTTAGCCGTTCTTCAAACCTGAAGCAGGTCATGGAATCTTTTAGCATGTCGCTATACCAAAGCCCCATGTTTACTTCAGGGATGCTTTATGACCGCGGGTATTTGCACTTTTTCACAGAGGACGGGCAACCCTTTCCATTTGAAGAGCACTCATCCCTCAATATCAACTATAACGTTTTCATTTCTGGCCAGCCAGGTTCTGGTAAGTCAACATTACTGACGATGTTAAACCTGGCACTTCTTGTTAAGCCAAAAGTGGATCCAAGGTTGAGCGGCGAGTTTCCTCTGATGATGGACGTGGACTTTGGTAAAACTTCATTTGGCTTCAAAGAGACGATAAGAAACCTCGTTGATAAGAGTAAAAAATCTCTTTTCCTGCTGCATGAAATGACTACGGATATTGATTCCGCCATTAACTTTCACGATCTGCCTTTCGGGCGGACATCACCAACTATGCGTCACAAAGAGGCGCTGGTTCGTTTTATGGAAGTGCTTTTTTCTGGCGTTGAAAAAGTGGGAAAAAGCGATTTCAAGCTGATCTACCCTGAAATTGGTCCAATGATCAGCTACATGATTGATTCAGTTTATGCTGAGCGTCATCCTGATGCTAACCCCCGTCGTTTTCATGAACAGGAGTTTAAGCATCAAAGTACGCTCAAGTACCTCGATGGTATCGGGGTTAAGCCAAACAGAAACTACAGTTATTACGGTCTTGCAGACGAAGTGATGAAGCGGGACCCGTCATCGAAAGGTGTCCGTCATGCCATTCTTTTACGTCGATATGCATTCCCTCGAATGGATGATTACGGCCGGCTTTTAAGTGATAGCCCGGAGCTTTCTGGTCGATTCAAAAAGGGGAAAATTGGCAGTAAGACTGAATTAGACTTTTTTGTTTCCAGACTGGCTGAAATATCAAGCGAATTCCCCTGCTTCTCAGGGGTAACAAAGGTGAACATCGACTTCGCAAGAATGATTTCGATTGACATACTTAACATCTGTGGTGAAAGCGATCACCGAAAAGCCATTTTCGGCTCGCTGTGTATGATGGCCTTTCTTGTTAAGCGTGAAAATGACGAGCAGTCAGCAGATCTTTACAAGGGTGTGCAGGAACAATACCTACCTTATCTCAAGCGTCTTTCTACCATGAATAAGGTTCTGCCCGGAACATTGAACATTGAAGAAGCCCACATGCTTTATAAGCTCTTCAATGACATTATGACGTCAAACCAGAGACACAACCGTAAAGCCGGTTGGGGAATGCGTTCTTTGAGCCAGAACCTCGCCGATCCTGAGGTAGATTTCTTTTCGATGTGTTCAATGGTGGTGGTGACCAGTAACGAGAATGGTGATGATGTTGATGGGCGTCTTAAAGCCATGGGTACATCTCTTGCTGAAAGGCAGGTAGTTGGCCATGAAATGGTCAACCGGAATGCATTCTTTTATATTCGTACACGAGAAGGCGGCGCTCTGGGTGTAACACGAGTTGGCATTAAACTCAATATGGGGATTAGTGGCGGGCTACTGTGGATATCCAACTCGGAACAGGTTGATCGCAACTTTAAAAACGAAGTTATGGACAGGTTGGGCAAAGATGGTTTGCTTCGTCTTTCGCGCTTTTATCGAAAAGGGACGGTTCGTTCTTATTATAACAGTGTGAAAATTAGCGATCTTGCCAAAAGGAAAGGTTTTGACTCTGTTTTTGATATGCTCATCCATGAAGTGACGACACAGGAGTCACCTTCAGAGGAACTGGCTGCTTTACTGTAAGGGAATACTATGGCTGAAGTTCAAATTCAGGGCGTAGACGCACGGTTTGATGATTACTACGACCAAGATGGCAACAAGAGAAACTTGGCTCTTGCTAAAGACTCGCGCCCATTTAAGGTGAAGTATGCGTTTTTCTTCTCAACCATGCTTCCTCTGCTCATCTCTGCAACGTGTATATTTTTCAGTTTTTTCCTGAAGAACTTCTGGCTTCCTCTTTGGGTTATTTCTTTCGTATCTATATTTGTTTGGCGGGGAATGCGCCAGCGATACATGAAAAAGCAGAAGGGGCTGTTTGACAAACCCAAGTACCTTGATTACAACAAAAAAGCCGCAGAGGTTGACGCTTTCCCTAAAGATCTTGAAAAAGAGGTGAAGGCGGCCGCTCCTGGTGTTGGTGAGGGTGTTTATTTTTTCGGTCATGAGCTTTTTACTGAGCAGGAGATCCACGCGGCCGATTCTAAAGTTCGTACCCACATTATAATATTTGGAACAACCGGCTCGGGCAAAACTGAGAACATTTTGTCCATATGTGTCAATTTTTTGACGCAGGCGTCAGGATTCATTCTGGTGGATGGTAAGGGTGATACGTTATTGTTTGCAAAGACTTTTTCTTTGTGTAGGGCGTATGGGCGAACGGACGATTTGTATCTTCTTAACTTTATGGACCCGGGTAAAGGGGCTACTGAGAAGCGTGTCGAGAGAATAACTCACAAGTTTAACTTTTTCGTTGATTCTACCGCGGCCGAGGCTAATGAGATCGTTGCCGGCTTGATGCCAAGTGATGGCGGATCAGGTTCAGGTATGTGGGAAGGCCGTGCATCGGCTGGTATGGAAGCGATCAATAAGGCTTTGTACTGGCTTAAAGATCACGGGTATCTCGACATAGATCCCGATACTTATCGTAATTACTTTGCGCTTGATGAATTTGTTGCGCTGGCAATGAACGATGATATTCCAAAACCTTATCGTGCTGCATTGCATTCAATTTTGACCTCGATTAACTACAAGGTGCCCACTGATCAGGATAAAAATCCAAAGCAAAACCCTGCTACTGAGGAACAATTTCAGTACATCACGATGCAATTTACATCGACTTTTGGTATGCTTGCAGAGCAGTACGGCCATATTACGGTTTCTCAGGTTCCGGATATTTCAATTACCGATATTGTACTTCGTCGACGTATACTTTTAGTTCTTCTACCATCACTGTCGAAAGCAGAGCAGTCCGTTCGAAACTTGGGCCGTATCATGATTGCTATGACGCGTAACGTTTCCGCAAAAGCGATCGGTGGACAAGTTGAAGGTAACATTGAAACGACGATTGAAAGTAAACCTACCGCAGCGATCTCTTCTTACGGGCTGATCTTCGATGAATTCGGGGCGTATGCGACTAAGGGCGCTAGTACTTTGCCTGCACAGGTCCGATCTCTTAACATGGTATGTATTTTTGCAGGCCAAGATTATGAAGCGTTTAAGAAAGGTGACGAGATCGAGGCCGCAACGATCTTTGCGAACTGTACGATCAAGATCTGCATGAAGCTGGAAGATCCTTTAACGTTTGAGAAGTTTAAAGAGTCTTCCGGGCAGCGTTACGTAATGGTTCAGGAGTCTTTTGAAAACAAGGATACCATGTTTGGAAGAAAGACGGTTCCATCAGAGAGTGCCAGAGTTGAAAAGCGCGACGTTCTTGACCTTGTAGATCTTAAGGCTCAAGGGCCTGGTCAGGAAACCTTGATTTACGGGGATACAACATATCGTCTTCTTGCGTTTTATGCAGATCCTAAGTTGACAAAGAAAGCTCGCCTTAATCACTTTTTGGAAATAAAGCGGCCTAAGCATCCAACCGTTACCGCCATGCGGGTAGGCGTAGACCAGCTTTACCGTAAGCTTAAAGAGCGAATTGATAAAGACTGGGAGTCACAGGAGCTTGCAGCAGAGCGGTCGATAAACGCATTTTCAAGCTTTAAAACGCACATGTCTGAGATTTTCACAAAAGTGGAAGCAGGTATAAAGTCCGCTTCTGAATGTGCAGATCCAACTCCGACAGAAATATCTTCTTTCGTTATTGCTGCTTACTTGAAAAAAGTTGAGCTTGTAGACCACAATGTGAAGAAGTCTGTTAGTCAGCTTATGGGGTTCGAATATGAAGATGATTACGACGATTCTGAGCTGCTGAGTGACGGAAGTGCGGACCTTGACGGTTTTCTTGATTCTTCATCTTCAGGAATGCAAACGCTTGATCCCGTCATAGAACCAGAGAAAGTGCCTGTTAGTATCGATACGTCTGATGAAAAGCCGGTTGACAATGAGAAGGCGGCAGCGCCAGAAAATGTTCAACCCGCGACATCAGAACCAGATGTCGTTGAAAAGGGTGTGGGGCTTGATGATGAGCTTATTCGTAAGATAGAGCGCTCTCTCGATAGTAAACAGGGCAAGTTGAACCGTGCCATCGAGAAATCTTTTAACAGCCTTGAAGCAATTAATATGAGTGTTTTTGATACACAAAGGCACATTCAAAAACTTGAAGAAGTACTGTTGCAAAAAAGCGGCCGCTCGAAGAAAGAGGCAGAAAGGCTAAGTGAGTTGACCTCTGCAAATTTAATGGTTGATATGGGGATGCGCACAAACCCTGCTATCATAAGTGAATCAGAAAGAAAGCAAAAGTCACCGTCTCGCTCTTCTCAGGAAGTGAGAAATATGATTGAAAAGTTCACGAAAGGGTAGTGGGTTAAAATGGATTTCTACACAGAATCAATGATGAAAATAGTGGGTATGCCGAAGAAGGTTACTTTGTACGGCAAGTCTGTTCCGACAGAGCTTCTTTTTTCCCCTTCGATGGCAGAGTCTCTTTTGTACTGGCATGCGTCGAATATTTCGATGAACCTTCATGGTGAAGTGCTTCTTGATACCCGTGTTGTTTCAGCGCCTGATGAAGTTTCGGGTACCAGACTTGAAAGTTTAACAAAAGAGTTTTCTGTACAAGGTGATAATCCTGCAATGGGGTTGGCAGCATCGCTGATGATACTTTCTGCTGCTGGTGATGATATTATCTCGCCAATGAAAAAACACAGAAATTTCGATTTTGCGCCTTTGATTATGGGCTTCCGTGAGGCTGTCAGGGTTGGCTATGACAAAGGAGATGTGTTGAAGGCTGATGATTTTAAGTTGGCCTCCGTTTTCTATGATACTATTGTTAAGCCGGCAAGGGATGTCCGGTATCAGCCTCCGGCCATTTCTCAGGGAGTTAAACGTGAGCAGCAAGGAAGAAGTTAAATCTGCGTTAGAAGTGCTGTCAGAGCACGCAGATGACCGCGTGTCTCGCTACGAGAGAAAGCAATGGGAGATGACTCCATCTCGCTATTTCAGAGAAGTGAGGATGTACTGGGCTATCGGCACAATATTGCACTTTGCTGCTTTTTTCGTGATGGTTTGGGCAGGGTCAATCACTCTGCAAAAAAATGCGGATGCCCAACTTAATTTTGTTAGAGTGGATGGTGTTAAGGTCCAAGAGGCCAGGGATGAACGCCGCGACATACTTATGCGAAACACGCTGGAGAAGTCTAGGCTGAAACGCCAGATGGCGCAACAAAGCAATCAAAAAAGTGAAACCAAATAGGTTGGCAAAGACATGGATGTATTTAAAGAGCCTTGGTATCAAAATAAACTGACTTCGATATTCGGGATCGTAACGGGTTCGATATTGCTTTTTGGCAGCATCTCTCACCTTGATACGGCGCAGGATTATAGCCCGCTACCTCAGCAAGTGTTCACCGACACTTACAATCGTCCTATCGGAAATCAAGATCTGATGCGCGACACGTTTCATAACATGGATTATGAACAGGGTCCTGGTGCCAGCCCGTCAAAGGATTTTTTACATGAAACCCTGCTTAGCTTTTTCAATTATGGCGCAAAGGAACTGCTTGACGGGACTATGTTGAACCGGTTTGAAAAAGCCTGTTCGGAAGACATTGCATTTGACCTTTACTCTCAGGTATTCCTTAACCTAAACCAGCAAGAAATTGTAAAAGAGCAGGACGCTGTCGTTGTTTCTCAGGTTATCGGTGATATAGAGCAGGTAAAGTCTGGCGCTTTTAAGTACAAGACCACATCAGGCATAAATAAAAACGCACTTACATTCCAGTTTCGTGGAGTATTGAAAGTGGTTGTGATGGGGCAGGAAGATTTCCCTACGGTTTATCGTTTTGAGGCGCTTGTGCAAAGAGCTATGATTCAAGACAAAATGCGCGGGTACCAGCTCATTGACTTGGAGATGCTGTAATGTCAAATATGACGATGGAAGAGGCGACATTAAAGCTGCGTAAATGGAAGTTTGCTCTTTTCTTTGCGCTGATGTCATGCTCAGTGGCATATGTTGGCTACGCTTTTTACACGCTAACCTATTCACCAAAACCTTCGGACGTTCTGATTAACAAGCTGGGGGGCGTCTATGTCTCAGAGGACATGACAAAGAGCAACGTGTCAGAGGGTGAGGTGAAGCAGTTTGCTCAGGACTCGATATACAACAGTTTTAAACTTCACTACGCAACATTTCGCCCGCGAGAAGAGTATGAGCAATTAATTGCCGGGGAATTGACCAGCGATATTCCTGATCACAGAGATAAAATTGAGATGCTGTTCAAAAAGGAAGCGTGGGTTAAGTTTGTCGCTGAACTTGAAGCAGCGCCATGGATGAAGAATTTTCATTACGAAAGGCGAAAGCTTTTTGTCGCATTTACTGTTCCCCCACAAAAAACAACATTCAGCAGAAATCGAGACGATGAACGGATGCCGGGTTCTGTTATGTCAGATGATGGGAGACTGAACATTACCTATAAAGGGCACATGTTTGTGGTGTCAAGAAGCAAAGGGGTTAGGGAAGAAAATTACAGAGTGGATTACACTGTAACCCTTGAAAGAAAACCCTTGGTAATTGAAAAGAGGACGAACGACTATTTTTTCAAGCCTATGGCTATTTCCAATACATTTGAGTGGCAAATTAAGTCACTTGAATGGTCAGCAGCAAGGAGAACATAAGCATGGCTGTTCGTTGGTTGATGTTTTTGCTTGTTGTTTCGTTGCTCGTGATTCAATTGGCGGACCGGGTTTACCTTCGCAGTCTTACGGCTGCAAAATTGCCCGTTGCGGTAAGTATGAAGACGGACTCTATTTACCCTCTTTCTATGGAGACACAAGAAATTGTTAATGAAGAGGGGGTTTCGAACTTTGCCCGCCGCGCTATATCGAGAATATTAAACTACCGTCCGGCTCTCGCGGTTGATCATATTGACAGTGAAGAAGTTCGCACACTTTTTATTGGCGACGAACATTTTGAACGTTTTCGTCAACAGTTCTTGTCGTGGTCTCACCATGAGTTTAATGTTAATGATATCGTAATGAAAGAGTCAACATCCACAAATGGTGTGATGACAAAGTCTGCAAAAAACATCGACGGCATGCGTGTTTGGCAGTACAGAGCAAAAGTCCCGATTCTTGATCGTGGTTACGGCGGCACCGACAGCGACATCCTTAATGTAACGCTGAAGATGGTTTACTTGGGGCCAGATGGCGGGATGGGGATCTATTCTGTCAAAATTTCACTTTAACAAGTTGTCTTTTAGCTGTATAATCATGCAATGAATTATTATATGGAAGCTTGGCATGTCGCAAACCGAATCAACATCATCACTGAGTAAGAATAAACCTGGCACCAAGCCAGCTAACTTTCAGGTGTCAAAGCTATCTGAGTGGCGTGGTGTTTTGAGTGGTATTGCAGAAAAGCATGGCTCTGTTTATGCGGTTGCAGATACCGAAACGACAGGGACGAGGATCACAGAACCAAAAACAGGTCTGTTTAATCGTATTCTCGAACTCGGCATATGTTTTTGCTACAAAAATGAAGACGGCTACCTGGTTGTTGCCAGGGATAATGGTGGAGACCCCATTGTTATCGACGAGCCATCAAACCCGTTCATCACTCTTCCAAGGCCATCACCGAAACAGCTCAAGAGCGTGAAGGAGATTGATAAAGAAAGTATTGAGGTGCATGGCATTACGTTGGACTACCTTTTTGGTGAGTCCGAAGGGATGAAGTCGAGACCTAAACTTTCTCGCGGCGCACCCACGTTCGATGTGGTAATGGAAACCGTTCAATCTCTAATTAGTGTCCCTCCACTTATGGATAAAGGGATACCTGCCATTTCTGTTTTCCACAATGCTGTTTTCGATATTAACTTCCTTAATCACGAATGTGAATGCTGGGGAATCTCTCATTTTGAATCCTATTTTGCTGTAGAGGATACGCTTGTTATGGCAAAAAAGGTTTTTGGTAAAGATGAAATCCCGGATTTTACCCTTGACTCTATTTATGCTTACGGAAAAGAGAATTACCCCGAACTTATCGATAACGTGGAGCGCCCCATCCACTCGGCAATCATTGACTGTATGATACTTGTCCAAGTCTACAATATCATTTGGCATCATCATAAATTAAAAAACCAAAAATAATTTTTGTTTTTTTGGTTTTTTTTTTAAACTCGCGCAAAAATCCTGCTAACATACTCATGTCAACGCATTAAGGGACATGGGCAGGAAGCCCTTTCCAATAATTTTGTTTTACGGTGATACTGGAGTATCAGTAGAACATGGATTTGTTGGTCATGGAACTCGTTGACTTAGGATGCAGAAGGATCAGGGTAGGACACCCTAAGCAAGGAAGCGCTGACACGGATCTTCGAGCAGGGAAGCACCGCCCGGTAGCACAAAACGTGTTACCGGGTTTTTCTTTTCCAGCTTCTTGGTATTGTTAAGCTGTATTTTGCTCTTGTCATGGCTGTATAGACAATGTGTGCCTCATCTCTTTTTAGCGGTGTGAATTTCCCAGTTTCCTGATCATAACACTTCCCAAAATCATCCATCATCACGAGATGATTGAATTCAAGACCTTTTGCCTGGTGGACAGTGGTCAGTAAAACTTGCGCCTTTGCCGGCGTAGTAAGGTGTTTGCGTAAAGAGTCAAAATCGCTTCGCCCGTCACCCTTGATGCTTTCCACGAAGCGGCATGCGAGTTGTCCGCCATTATCGTTGTTGGCCCTGACTTGTTGTGAATATCTTTTGTAGGTCATTCCCAGGAACGGTGCTTTGTTTATTTTATTCCCAATAAAAAGCTGATGAAGATCCTGAAGGAATGAAAGTTCAGCCTGCCAGCTCCCGTTTATCGCGCAGCTTATACCTGATTTGGCCAGGTTCTTCAGCATGTACCACAAAGTCACGTTGTAGCGAGCGATGACGGTTGGCCGCAATGAGCCTTGCTTGATTGAGCTTGTAAGCTCCGGGATGCTGACAGCATCATGGATTGATGTGTGATCACTTTTGCTTTTTATTTCCGTGTAGTATGGCGCTCGTTGGCTTGCCATAAACAGATTGGTTAGTTCGCAGAGCTTCTTTCCAAACCTGTGTGATTCATCAAGTGAATAGTCAAATTCTTCTTGGGTGAACTGATTGCTGGCCCCGCGGAAAGTAAATATCTGCTGACATGGATCGCCAAGCTTGATGACTGTTTGTTCGGGGGCGACAAGAGAAAACCTTTCAGCAAGGTCAAACATTGCGTCGTTAAGATCCTGCACCTCGTCAATGACAATGTAGTCAAAAGGTAGTGCGGACGCACATTGTGTGTACGCTTTAAAGTACATGTCGTGCGTTACCGGTGGCGCGTTTTTGCCGGAGTTGTCTTCCCACAACTGAGTCCAGTACTTGATGTATGCAGAAGAAATAAGAGCCTGCTGTTCTTTGGTGAGGTTACTAAAGCTGTCTTTAAACTTCGCCATCAACCTGTGGATGTGTTTGATTCTGAATCCTGACATGCAGAACAGGTTGTTCAGCGTAACAAAGCTTTGTAAAAGTTTGGCTTCTGGTTTGATGTCAATAAGCTTAAAGTAGGCGTTGGCCTCGCTCATCCCAAAGTTGGAAATTATGCGATTTGAGTTTATGAGTAAATGTCTTCTTGCCAGGGCGTGAAAGCTTACACACGTTACATTTTTAGGCATTCTTCTTTTGGCGTTCTTTGTGTTTTCATGCCCAAAGCTGAGGTAGAGAACCTTCTTTTCTGGCGCAAGCACAGCAACGTCGTGAATAAGCTGAGTTTTCCCCGAGCCCGGGACACCGATAACATTTATTCTTTTCTTGTCGGATTCAACAATCTTTTTTGCTACAGACATTGGCTTTCTTTATTTCATAATGTTACAACAAATAATAACACTGTAGAGCAGGTGTGTCACGGCTTTTGGGTGGGGCAACCAAAAAAATATTGAAAAAGGGGTTTTTTTTATAAATTTTGTAGTAGAATACACAATAGTACCGGTAACTAATTTTTAATATCAAGGATGATCGTAATGACAAGGAATGCTTCCGCGCTTACAAAAAGCGCAGTATCCCTCGCGCTGGCCAGCGTACTATCCTTCTCCGTATTTGCTCAGGATAGCAGTGTCTCGGAAAAGTTTGTAGATATTGATGTGATGATACAGAACCTTAAAACAGTTTCTGGTCAGGGTGGCACTGTCAGCAAGCAGCCTGAAGTCTCACCTCTTGTTTCAGCACCTGTTGTTGTGATTGAAAAAGAAAAGGAACCTCCAAAGGTAAGTCAGGCCCTGGTGCCTGAAGAGGTAAAAAACCCGGAACCGCCGAAAGATATGGTTGATGATGTTGAAAAACCATCAAGCGTATTGTTGACAAGGCTTAGCGAGCTTCCTCCGGAGTCTCGATTTGAATTTGTTGAGAACAAATTCTTGCCGGCAAACAAAGCAGGTATCCTGTTCACTAATGGCAAAGAGAGCCATCGAATAGAGGCCAGCAGCGATCCTATTGATGTTCTCATTTCACGTCCTGATGAAGAAAGACCATGCGTGCTTTCAAGTGATCACAGCTACATCATGTTCCGGGGGACGAAAGATGGTAGTGGAAGAGCGCCAACGTATCTCGATGTTGATGGTGTTCAATTCAAAAAAGGCACTATAAATGGTGCCACTCGCGTCCTGGCTGTCATTAACTTCAAACCTAAAACGGTTAGCGTTCAGGGTGGCACGTCGATCGCTCTGTCAGCTGCTTGTATCGTTCCTGAAGAAATGCATTCAAAGATAAAAGAATACTCACTCGGCGATCTGAGTGAAGGGTTTGGTGGACTGTTCAATTTCCGCCTACCGCAGTACATTGAAATATAACAAGGAGATTTCGAATGGAAGCGTTAAAAAAATCTCGTGCACTGTTAGCGGTATCTATCGCGCTTGCACTGACCGCATGTAGTGAAGAGGCGGTGCCGCCAGAAGAGAACACAGCCCCCTCATTTACACTAAGCGGAACCTCAGTGTCCGTAAATGAAGGTGCAACAGTAGAAGTTCCCTTTACCCTTTCTGATAGTCACTCTTCAGTTGAAGATCTGACAATCACAATCGACGACTCAACCCTGTCCGGTGATGTATCTATCGACAAGGAAAATATGGTTGTTCGTTATGTTGCCCCATGGATCCGTGAGGGTGACGGGCTTACTGAGAACTTTAATCTCACCGCGAAAGACCCTCAAGGCGCATCAACAATCGTTAACCTGGCTGTGGATGTTCAGGATATCAACTCTCCGGTATCAGTGAAAATTAACCCTCCGCAAAATGCAATCGGTTACCAAAACACGCAGACGGACTCATCTCTGAGCTTCGTTTACCCGGAATCATCCAACATTGAAATCGTGTATGACCTCGAAGAAGAGGACGCTGACTATCTGTCAGTCGACTTTTCTGTCAGCGAGGGTGTTATCTTTAAAAATCAGGTAACACCAAAAATGTCCGATGACGGAACGTCGGTATCGTTGTCTTTTCCTGTTCCTGATATTGCCAACCCATCAGAAATTATTACTGTGACCCTGAGCGTAATGGACGGTGATGAAACCGTTACTGCTGTGTCCAACATAACGGTTGCCAACAAGGTTTCGCTTGCCTGGACGGCACAGTCGCCAATGAGCATTTCTGAAGAAAATGGTGGCACTATTCAATACACATCATCTGAAGGTTACGGTTACACCGCCACCTATACGGCTGATGTGACATTGCCAGATGGTTCACCACTGGATTTTCCACTGGATTACACATTTAATTCAGATACAGGTGAGATATCCTTTTCTCCAAGCACCGGCTTCCTTGGTGATCGTAGCGTTCTGGTAACAGTGAAAGCTACCAACGAGCTTGCGATTGTTGGCGGAGAGTCTTATGTTGAAGAGACGGTATTAACACGGTCTTTGACAGTAAAAGATGATCGTGATGACGGATTCTCGGTATCGACTGACAACTTTTACCAGCAAGTGGATTACCTTGAAGATGTAAAGTTCAGGCGCGATGAAGACCGTGTTGCGTCAACGCTGGGCACATACCTTTTTCTCAACCGGTATATCACGCACGCACAGTCGGTATCCTTCAGTGAAAACACATCCGCTTCTTTGAATGCGGAATACGCTGAATTAGACCGGCTTGCATCAGACATTGCCAATCGCCTGGATTCCGGTGAAAGCGGTGATGAAATCAAAAGTGACATGAGCAACTTCGAAAGTGAAATATTTCGTGTTGGAGCGGAAACCCGCAAGACAATGAGAGAGGAAGCTGAGTTGCTTGTGTCTCAATCAGGTAAAAGCCTGCCGCTTTCATTGCCATACGGTTCTTCTTTCTCCATGGATTTTGGCGGAAGGCTGACCCACTTTGTGGGGAACGACGCTTACGGCTACTTTGCCGATGATAATCAGCAGAGCTGGATTTTCAAATCCGAATTCAGCTATCTCGATGCTGTTAACATCGAAAATGAATACTGCTTTTAATCTAAAGGAATAGTGATGAGCATCAAAAAATCAATTATTGCAGCCTCTCTGGCTATCGGTTTTTGCGGAAACGCGTTGGCAGCAACGGTTAGTTTCGTGGTCCCCAACAACTCTGAAACAATTTCTGTTGCAAAGTCAGCATTGGTGAAGAACGCGAAAGTGCTTTCTGAACGATACGTTCGTATAACAGTGGATGCTGAAGATGAGTACACATTGTTGAATAGCCTCAGTGCTGCGGGAGTTCACGCAGAGTCTGACGGCATTCTTGTTCGTCCTCCACAGGTTTCAACCGGTGAAGTTTCAGGTTCTGGTACTATTTCTTCAAAGGGCGTTACCGTTAATGACCCTCTGGTTTCAAGCCAGACTTACCTGAACTTTGATGGCACCTCCATTCTGGATGGTATGGCGTACCAGCGTGACGCAAATGAGCAAGTTAAAGTATTGATCCTGGATACAGGCTCTATGCCACATGAAGATGTCGTTTTTCACGGCGGGTTTAATTACGCCACTTACTTTGGTGACCCTGACAGGGAAGCGACAGATTACGAAGACTACACTCGTATTGTTGATGAAGAGTCTGGTTTGGTGGTGTCGGAATGCGAAAGCGGCCACGGCATTTCAATGGCCGGCATCATCGGCGCAAAACAGAATAACGCTCGTGGCATAGCCGGGATCTCTAACGCCGAGCTTTATATGGGAAGGGTTGTTGAAACTGATTGCAGTACAGGTGAGGATGTCGGGTATCTTTCCGATGTGTACGACGCGCTGTCTGACGTTTCACGAAGCAACTCAAGTTCAGGTATTCCAACGCCGGACGTAGTTAGCATGAGCCTTGCTGCGAAAAGCACCTGCCCGGGCTACCTTCAGGAAGTGATTGATGAACTGTATGATGCCGGAACGACGCTGGTTGTTTCAGCTGGAAATGCAGGCGGGCTTGCTGCCTCTTATGCGCCTGCGAACTGTAACAATGTCGTTGTTGTAGGTGCAGCATCAGAAAGTGGTTTCCGTGAAGCTTATTCAAACTCAGGCGATCAGGTTGATGTGTCAATGACAGGTGATTTCTTTACCACCTTGAAAGGCAACATGTACGGTGATGTGACCGGAACCTCTGGCGCGGCTGCGGCCGTTTCTGGTATTGTGGCCGTAATTAAACAAAATTACCCGGATGCAAGTGCAGAGCAAATTGAAACAGTGTTAAAGCTAAGCTCAACAGCGCTTAATCCGGATGGTTGCGATGAAGGTTGTGGTGAAGGGTTTGTTAACCTCCGTAACGGGCTTGAAGCCGCGGAAGCGCTCATTGATCCGGATGTTAATTTTTATCACTCTATGGATGATGCCGCTGATTGCAAAGTCACACGTGAAGTTGAGGCATTGCAAAGCTCGATGAACATATGTGACACCATGATTGGCCGGATTGATGTTTCCTATGCAGAAGAACAGGTGCCGGCAGCATACGACTTTGAATTGCGTCAGCGAAATTCAGGTGGGTCGACGTGGACGGGCTCTTCTATGAAGGTGTTGTTCCAATATTCACCAACCGAGAATAATGATGCCATTCCTCTGCTTGATGTAAGCGGTTCAGAATTGGATTACGGTATTGCCAGGTGTTATGAAAGCCCACAAAAAGGCCGGGTTTGCCCTTACGTTGAAACTTTTGATATTTCTACGATTCAATATCCCACCTCCTGCATGTAAATCAAAAAAGCGCAGCTAGGCTGCGCTTTTTTATTTAAACCTCAAATGTATTACGTCTTGCAAACATTGCTTTTTTTGTTGAGGTAGCTAATGATAAGAAGATCGTCCTCACGCCCACTGTGCGACAAGTAGGCAGAGATCGGAAGGTTATCCATCTCGCTGCCGTCAATGTTGAAAAACATAGAAAAGTTTTTCACTACAGCTGTTTTAAAAGTGTCAAAGTCTCTGTTTTGATTATTTTCGTTGCCAAACCTGAAACCCTCAGCGTCCAATAAGAAGTTGTGCCAACACAAAGCAAGAGGCTGCGCCTCTCCGGCCTTGATCACTCTTTTTCTGAGAAGGGTTATTTCTTTTAAACATCTGTCATCGATAGCATCGCCAGCTTGAATAACGTAAAGTACGGGGTTTATTGATGTTGGTGTTATTTTAAGGCTTCCCCCGTGCATCATGAGATAAAGGTTGCGAAGCACTCTTTCTGTTGCTGCCCACAATTCGTCGGGATTAACTTTTGCTTCAGGCGTGGTTTTGGTGTCAAACAAGCCGCGCAATACAGATTCATTTTTGGCACCGAAGAATCGGGTTAAAAATTCAGTAATTCTGCGGGTGGATTTTTTCCGGTAAGGGGTGAACCATTGAATGGCTCAAGTTTCTCTCTTGTGTGCTCAACAAGGTTGTTGAATGACATGTCGTAAATATTTTTCATGCTCTCTCCATGGTCTCAAGATGGACATCCCGTTGCATCCATGACCGTTAATGAGGCATGGTTTGTTTTTTCTTTTTAACGTTTATCCTGGCAGCTTGCCTTTCAGGGATGTAGCATGGTCGTCACCATCCCCGTCAGCGCTGTTCGATTAACGCAGCCGCCAACGGTTAGGTTAAGGGTAGGGTAAATGGTGGGCGTTGTCAATATTATCCGAATTTGCGTCTGGGTCTTTCTTGCTCTGGTTCTGCTCGTTTTATACGGGCTGGCTCCGGAGTCGACAAGCCATCTTCTTGTGCTGGTTTGTACCCTAGCTTTTCGCGATTCATTTCAATTCTGTCATGGAGAGAAAGGGTGTCTCTTCCGATGCAGTCCTGGAAATCTCTGACCAAAGTGTCGCGGCTATCGGCGGAAGTGATGTTCTGCCTTATAAACTGGTTTATCTTTCCGGCAGGATCAGTGAGGAATACATCTTTGGTAAGCAACAGGCCCTCTACAGGGTCGTTTATCTGGGATACGTCAACCATATCATTTTTAGGTTGAATAAGTGCAGAGGGGTCGAATTTGAACACGCCCGCACAGGCCAGGTAACGGGTTACAGCGAACATGACACGGTACCTTGCGTTTTCTTCAATCATTGAGTCTGAAGGGCTGACAAATTCAGGTCTGGACATGATTTCAGAAAGGTAGTCGCCTGTTGACTTTACGTTCATCATATACTTGCCATCTGAGTTTCGGCCAACAGTAAGTTCTGCCTGAAAAGGTGTGACGCCTGCGTTTTTCAGTTCTTCGGTGGGGTTCTCTGACCAAGCAGGAGGTGGAACGGCAAACCGTTTTGCCAGCGCGATAAGCTGTGCTTCCTTTTTTGTGAGCTCTACAGACATTTGAATGCCGGTGTTTAAAACATCTTCGTCCATGAAATTTTTGCCAGGCACGTCAACGATTTTAAACTGGTTTACAGTATTGTTTTTGTGAAGCTTATTGAGTAGGCCAAGAACATCTTCTGAAGTGAAGTCGCCGTTAACTATCTTGCTTTTAAGTTTCACCTGATTTTGCGCCGTATTGGTATCGATAGCCAACTGTCTTGCCGGATCGATTTCCATTTTATTTTTCGTCATGATAAAGCTCTCCATATTCTCTTTTGATTTTATCACAACGTCGCTAACAAATTGTTATTAGCGCATTTTTTGTACTCGCCAAAGTGAATTTATTTTTGTTTGCAAAATAGCTTGAACTTTTTTGCCAAAAAAAAAGAGAAAAAAACCTTAAAAATATAGGTTTTGGTTGGCTCAAAAAAGAAAGTGTTGTTTTGCGTTTTTCACAGTCGTTCTTTTTGCTGAAAATGCGCAATTATACCTCCGAGCAGGGATGCAATCGCCTCCCCAGAAATTGTGAAAACACATGGAGAAAACACAATGTTTCTTAAACCGATTTTAATGCTGGTTCTGTTTATCGCCATCGCGGCACTGGGTTCTAACTACGTTGGTGACGGTCTGTTCGACTTCCAGAAAAAAGCAAAAGCGGCTCGCCTGGTAGAATTCACCCGTGACATTGCAACCGTAATGCAAACTTACAAAGCAGACCAAGCGTCAAACCTGTCTCTGCCTTATTACATCGACAATGAAATTGCGGGCGCTGATGGTGAAGGCACAAAAGGAAACGGTGTTGTGTTGACCAGTGCCGTTATCAGCGCACTGAAGGCCGACAAGCTGATTAAAGGCGATGGTGTGCCTGATTTCGGAGCAATTCTTTTCGGTAAGGCTACCGAAGGCAATGCCGGTGACGGTGATGATGTAGTTATCGTCAACTCTTCTGACGAAATCTCAAACGAAATCTGCGCAAAAATTAACGAAGTGTTAGGCGTAGACGGCGGTAACGGTAACCCAACAACACTTGGTTCAACAGCAGGCTTCACTCACCAGTATGACTTGAGCGCACTGACTTTGGATCCCTCAACGAACCCAACAAGCGTTTCAACTGCTGATGTAGATGCAGTGGCAGCAGTTCTTCCAGCTGGTAGCACATTCCTGAATGGTGGTGTGGAAGGTATCTGTATTGAAGATACAGGTTCTGCTCAGAACACCTTCGTGTTCTACGTACAAGAGTTCTAATCTGTTTTTTTGAACTCAAAAAGCCGGGCTTAGCCCGGCTTTTTTGTTTGTGACGCACAAAATTGTCGTCGATGCTGTTTTTTGTTATTTTTTTTGATATGATATGCATTCAGGGAAACGTTGCCAAGGGAGCTGGTGGGTATGCTATATAAGTTAGTTGCAATTCTTGCGTTAGCAATCGCCATATTCCATTTTACAGGCGGAAAAAACACGATTAACGTCGATGGCATAAGCACAAAAATGACATCCCGTTCCGTAGTGACAGCCGTACATGCCTTGACGATGGCTGAAACCAGTTATCGCTTCAAATTTAAAAACGAATTGCCTATTGCGACGTGGCGAGAGTCCATTACCCGATCAGGCTCAAGAGTTCCCCGTGTTGCCGGCGCAGTTATTAGCTATAACGAAAACATATCCAATGGTCGATATTTCTGCCTGACTTCGGATCATGGCGTTTCGCCACGCATTATTGATATCATGTCTGACGCCTACGACAGGATGTCGGAAACCGGTGGGTTTGAAATCTTCATTAATGACCACTGTGGTGCAACGGCGCAAACCGGGTCTGATTACAGTGATCTGGACAGCATTTCACTTACCGTCTATACAGGGAGTTAATAGATGTTTAAGGTAGTTCTTCTTAGCTTGCTTATGCTGATATCTATTGGTGGCACGCTCTCCGTATTGATGCACAACCTCATGTCGAACGCGATGATTGTGGAAAACATGGCCGTCATGCGGGGTGCAGCCAACAAACTTAAGCAAAGCGCTATTTACATCAACGGCAACTATTACATGCCTTACGGTGAAGAGGACGGGACTGATTACCACAAATTGCCAGATGATTTCTATGGGTTAAGAAAATCAGCGCAAGGTACGTATTTTATCTATTGCCCCTATGCGCCATCAAACTCCCTTGCTGCAACTGATGTTGTAACTCTTAATGATGAGACAACTAATTACGAAGTAACCATTGACACTACACTCACTCCGTCTGGTAATGCTTATGTAACAAGTTCTGAAGCGCCGCCGGTAGAAGGGTTGGCTGCTTTGTTAATTCATCCTATTAAGCGCTCCGTACCTCCAAGCTGTGCAGATGTTACTGTTAATGCGGAAGGCGAGTTTGTTTTGACCGGTGACAGCGCTGAGAAAGGCATACTCTACCCTGTTTCGTTTGATGAAATTGCCTTTCTAAACCGGACAGGTAAAGGTTTTTACTTGTCTTCTTCCAGTGAAAGTGGCGCTTTACAGGAGGCTTTGGAAGAAGCTTCGCTAAAAGCCTCCGATGACATTACGATAACAGTTGAGTCTGGTCTGTCGTTTACCCTGTCCAGCTCTCACAGTATTTCGTCATCTGACAAGAACAATCCGCGGACGATAACATTAAAATCTGCAACACCTGGATCAGCATTCACAATCAGGGGAAGTAGCGCAACATCACTTCTTTTTTCCAATGTTAATGTGGTCATGACAGACGTTTCAGTTGGTCAGAATGTCAGCGTGGAAACAGAAGGAAGCACGCTATCGATGGAACGTGCATCAGCTCCAGATATTACTTTTGAGAGAAGTAAAGTATTTTTAGACAGCGTAGACCTTGGCAGAAATGGCGCGTCTTCAGTGCCCGTTTCATCAGATTCTTCACAGGTTTATCAGAGCGGTCCTGTTACACTTCGGGGCGGAGGCTCACTGCTTGCTGATCTCGTAAACACTAAATGGGTTGCCAGAGGTAACATTGGAGCCTCATACACGGGAGGACCTGTTGTCTTTCAGATGGCAAACAGTCAGATGGACGTAAGGTCTGCCACAATTACATCAAACGGGAACGGGCACGCATTTTTTTATGTAGATCCCTCCAGTTCACTTGATCTCGGTGACGTTGCCTGGTCAAACAGTGGTGTATTGGGGTACGGCTTTATCGTTCGCGGTGCAATGACAGTTTATGGAAGTGCGCTAAACGGAAACCAGCAGGTCAGTGTTGGTTTGAGAACAGAAAAAGGCTCGCGGGTGTATTTTGACAGTTCATCTATCGGCACATCGTCTGCCATGCCGGCCATTGGCTGGCAGGATAGCTGGGGCGATCTTTCTGGGGAGGTTACCGTCTACGGTGGAGTTTGTGTGGATGGTCCAAACTTTGCTGAATTCACAAACCCGGGCAACCCCATGTTTGGTATTCCTTCAAGTACTGTTACCGTAGGGCTGGCAGATAAGTATGCCATTGGTTCTGACCCTATGTTTGGTACCATGGTTTACAATGGTGAGGGAGCTGACTCTGTTGCGTCAGATGGTACTTTGGTATTGAACTGCAACTAAAATTGTTAAAGGTGTAATAAGACATGGATAGTCAAACAGAAAACAACGTTGCTGAGCAGCAGGCGCAGAGGGAGTTGACAAAAACCCGTGCGGCACTTGTTTCCTATGTGGACAATAATGACATATATGGTACATCCCGCTTTGATGAAAAGCGTATAAAGAGTATTGTTGGTGATTTTCGCGGGTTGGACAAAATTGTTTATGATCACCTGACTGAAAACAACTTAATTACTGAGCAGGCGCTAAATCAGGCGTGTATGGAGCTTGCTGGTGGTGGGCGTGATTTTGCAACATTAATGCAGAATCACGGCATGATAAAGCAGGATGATATTGTTGAGCTCAGCCTCAAGATTGACCCTTCAGAACTTGCCAGCAAAGAACTGATAGAGCCAACGGTTCCGCATGAGCTGTTGCGTAAATTCAAGATAATGCTTCACGCAATAACGGACACTCACGTTTACCTCTCGTCTCTGGGAAATAAATCTCTGGCAGAGAGGGCGATGAAGCTCTATTTTCCTTATCACAACTTTTATTTTGTCCCTGCGCGTGTCAAGCGGATCCTTGCATACCTTTCAAATGTTGAAAAGTACGGAAAGCTTCAGGGGACATTACTTGAAGTTATTGTTCGCAACTCTATCCGTAAAAAGGTGTCGGACATCCACGTTTATGCCACCCGGGACGGATACAACATAAAAACCCGTTTCCTTGGTCAGCTCTACGTTGAAAGGACAGGTGGTATGGAAGAGTACCACAGCCTGATTACGAAGGGTAAACTCGAAGCGGGTCTGGATCCTTCAAACAAACGTTCGCCTCAGGATGGACAGTTTTCTCAGGACTTCAACGGAAGAAACGTTGATATTCGTGTTGCCACCTGTCCGACGGTTGGAAACAAGGAGACAATGGTACTTCGGATATTGGACCCAGAAAATTCTCAAGTTCACTTCCGGAACCTGGGTATATCTGAAGCAGAAGAAGTTATTAAGGCGCTGCGTTCACCCAACGGCATATTCCTTATCTGTGGTGTGACGGGCTCCGGAAAAACAACAACGGCCACGTCCGCTCTCCGTTGGGTTCTTGACCGATTCAGTATGGCCATTAACACCATCGAAGACCCGGTTGAGAACGAGGTGGGTGATGTTAAGCAGACGCAGGTCGATCCACGCTCAGGTGTTACTTTTGCATCGGTGTTAAGAAGTATTCTTCGTCAGGATCCAGACGTTGTTGTTCTTGGTGAGATCCGAGACGAAGAAACCGCCCAGATTGCATTCCAAGCAGCAGAAACCGGTCACTTGCTTATGGGGACGCTCCACGTTAAAGATATCAGAGGTGTTATCCGTCGCCTTGAATCTATGGGGGTTGATCGTGAAAAGATTTTGGGTCAGCTTCGCGGTGTTCTCGTTCAAAAATTAATCCGAACTGTTTGTCAGACTTGTCATGGGCACGGTGGTGGTTGTAAAACCTGTGAGGATAAATTGTACACGTCACGAACAGTAGTATCGGAAGCAGTTTACCTTCACGATGAGACCGAAGTGGCCAAAATGATGGATTCAAAAGAGCCAAGATGGTGGAACAACATCATTGAAGATGCATTCAACAAGTATATGCGCGGAGAAACGGATCGTCGTGAAATGATACGCTCTTTTGGTCACGATTTTGAGCGACAAGAAGAGATTGAAGCTAAGAAAGCATGTGAGCTTGTGCTTTCCGGTGACATGAGCCGTGATGCTTTTGATAAGTATTTTGATGATTACGCTCACCTTTTTGAGCAGAACGTACAGTAAAGTCGATGGAATGACCTATGAATTTTCGTTCTTTTAACGTAACCGTAAAAAAGTCAAACGGCAATGTAACCACAAAGTATATCGATGCCGCAGACGCCGCCGGCGCACAAGCGGAGGCCCAGAGGTACGGTAAGCCTCTGCGCGTTTCAGAGGTTAAACGTGGTTCACTTTGGCACTATTGGATGTCCTTGCGTCGAAGCAGAGGTTTTGCATTTCAGTTTCTCGGTATGGGGAAAGGTAAAAATCAACGTTTGCAGCTGGAATTTTTGCAAACAATGTCCAATATGCTGACCGGTTACACGATTGGTATCACGCTTTCCATTATGATACAAAATTTTGGTGGTATGATACGGGATGCAAGTCAGCGTATGCGACAGTACACAATTGTAGATCAGCATGATCCTGTTGATGCTCTTGCTATGCTTGGACCCAAGTATATCCCTCAGGTTACGATTGCAATAATACGCTCAAACGCAAAGGTTAGTTCCCTTAGCCAGGCTTTTCGTGAAGGGCTTGAGTTTCAGCGGGAAATATTGAAAATCCAATCCTCTCATGCCACCGCTATGACGATGGCCATGTTTAGATTTATAGGGGCGATGTCATTTGTAATCGTTTCTTACCTTTACGGCTTTGCCTTGCTTGAAGAAGTTGGGTATTTTGCGATGATACCTGAAACGGGTAAAGCTGCCGAGTCTGTTGTTGATTTACAAAACTACATGAACTGGTCAGGTGTTGCAGCCATTGCCGTAAGCTCGTTTTGGTTTGCGGTCGTCTTCACCTTTGGTGCTTTACGGGATATACCGGAGCTTGCGTGTAGAGTTGAGGGGTGGATCCTGAGAATACCAATTTTGCGCGGCTCAATGCTTAGTCGCGTCAGCTTTCTTACAACGTATCAGATAAGCAAACTGTTGTCGAAAGGGGTGCCTCTTTTACCGTCACTTAAATCTGTACACGAAGAACTTCGCGGCGAAAACAAAAAGAAAGAGAAGCAGGGTGTACTTAAACAGGATTTGGAGCGCGTTATGGGGCTTCTTGAAAAGGGGGACCCTGATTGGGTTGATGGATTCCACTCTTTTCGTGACGTTGACCGGGCCTTATTAAAGAGTTCTCAGTCGCAGGATGAAATGGCGAATGTGTTTAAAGCGCAATCCGATCAGTTTCTCTCTGACTACGATAAAAGTATCGGCTCTTTGATAAAAATTCACGACATTGTGGCTGGCGCGTTTTTGGTTGTGATAATATTGATTTTAACACTTTTGATGTTCTTGCCAATGGTTGGTGGTTTCGACCTCGTAGATCAGGCAACCTAAGGGGATATTATGTTTTTTAAAAAGGGAACATTTTTGTCGGCGGTAATGCTCGCGTTGCTGTCTACCCCTTTACATGCTGACACCGATGATGATGAGAAAAAAACCCCTTATTTCTCGGGTGCAAGAACAAAAGAACGTTCTACACCTGATACGTACTCTGCTGACATGCACACTCTGTTGCAGGATTCCTCGTTAAGAGAGCAGTATGAAGAGAATGGACGTTTTTATTACAGTGGCGTGACCAATTCATTTGGGTTTGAAGAGGTCATCAACCCCAAGGAAGAAGTGATCTTCTGTGCCCCTTCTGACATGACATTTTCAGACGCTGTAAGGGAGGCCGCTTCACAAGGAGTGCCTGCGTCCCATTTCGTTACGAATGATTATGACGGATGGGGAGTAAGAGAGGACTCTACGTCTTTCAGTTTGAGTCCCACTCACATGCAAAGCGGCATTCTTAATACGATGATATCGAATTCAAAAGGGCGTTTTTGTTATCGTCCTGACGATAACAATGTAGACTACCGCTATTCTAACGCTGATTCCGCTAAGGCTGTATACTGTGACTCCGGGCAGGTTAGGTCATACGTCGATGAAGTCAGTGGTTTTGCCTGCAATCTAACACTTGATGTCGACTTAAAAGTAGGGAGAACACGTTATGTTCGGCAGTTGCAAGACACTGCCAGCACAGTGGCGCAGGGGTTTCTTGGTTGTTACGCCAATGAAACATCAGGTGTTGCAGAGCTTCATCTGATTGAAAATCCTGACGACTGTTCTTCGTCGAACAGGACAAGTTGTATAAATTCTTGCGACTGGGCTGAAGATGTGGTTTGTGATCCGCGTGATATGCCTTCATGGGGTGGCGGAATGTGTGCTGGGTACGGCACTGTTATATTTAAAGGTGATGTTATTGAAGTTCAGTCAAGCCCGCAGCTTTCTTATCAGCAAGGTGAAGGTGGGAGTATTGTCAAATACTCTGGAACTGCCACGATGATGTGCGTAATGGTGGATGACGGGACTGGTAACAAAGCCAGGTGGTCTGTTGTCGATTCTAACTGTACCCGCACTGAATAAAGTTGCGCGCAAAATAAAAAACCGCAACTTTTGTGATAACATCCAGATGTTATCACTATTGTGCTAAGGATTTTTTGTGCGTATTGCGTATTTTTTTGTTTTGTACATATCTCTCATGCTGCCTTTTGGTGCGCATGCGAACTTGCGCACCTATACGTTTACATCAAAATTTATAGAGTGCGTGAAAAAATTTGACGTTCAAAACAACCAGTTTTCTATGCCTGGCAACTCCGACTCATCATTGATGAACGGCACTGACACAATCACGGTTTCAGGTGGAAAACCTTCAAATTACTGGTCGTACATGGACTGCTTGTCGCTTGCTGAAGGCGGAACATCAAGTTCTGTTTTAGGCACGGCAGACACATGCCCAGAATACAAGGCAACCATAATGGGGATCGATATATACCTGCCCCCTTCAAGAGAGGGGAAGCGCGTCGGGGTTCGCGGGCGCTTCTTTGTTTGCCAATCGGGTAACTGGTCGATGAGTAACGGTGATGTGTCAATCCCTGGTGGTGGCGTCATTGAGGAAATATCTCAACCTGAAAACTGCCCACAAAAAAATTACACGCTTAACAGTTGCTCATTTACGCTTTCTGAAGCAAGCAATGGCGAGTCTGTGTCTGACAGATACGGTCCTATCTACGGTGATAAAAACGCAACAAGTGAAGGCTCCGTAAGTGCTGTTTGCAATGATGGAAACTTTATTATCACAGAAAACACTTGTCGCGCGTCAACGTGTACATCCGGGCAAGAGATGGTTTGGCAAGGCCGCTCTTCTGACGGGCGGATGGGGTACTGTAAGGGAGAGGTTGCACATGACGGTTTTGCTTCGAGTATTTCTGTCACGCGTCGTTACTTCTCCAATCTTATTACAGCAAAATTGAACACGGTTTCAGTCAGCGGAACGGCTGTATATTTATGTGATCAGGGGCAATGGAAACTGGATGCCGATTCGCCGTCAACTTACTGCGACGTAAAGTCTCAGGATGACCTGATTTGTGATAGCGTCACCTCAGAGAGTGGTGCAACTCGTTATTATTGTGAGTAAGAGGTATAGCATGCGTATTCTAAAACATTTATTGATGGTAGCTATACTGGCTTCATCGGCACAGGCTGTAGCTCAAGAAAGTGACTACACCACATCTGACGTTATCGGCATGTTTGCGAACAGGGGCTCAGCGCCAGGTTCCCAAGCAGGTTTAAAGACCATGTCGGAAGCCCACATGTCATGCATGTCCGCCATACCTGCCGGGTTCGAGAAAACAGAATCCTATGACGGTGATTACTATAACTATTACAGGGAGTGTATGGCAAAGTACGTCCCTTTTAAACTTGCAGGGGAGGGCGAGGCTGGGAGCTGCGGTACGCAAAGTGTAACCTGGGGAAGCTGTCAAGCAACCCTGCCAAGCGTAATTGAAGGTACTACTTATAGCGCATCAAACACTTTTGACGTTGAAAGTTTTGAGGGGTTTGCTAATTTTCAGTGCTCAGGAGGACAGTGGACTTATTTGAGCGGTGGGTGCAGTGCGGCCGTTCAATCTTGTGAGCCAGACCTGATTGTCGACTGGCCGGTCACCGCGCCGGCATGGGCAGACGAAAGTGCTGCAACGACGTTTACCGATAGGTTCGGCGTAAAAAGGCACACGCCAAAGGGGCGGTGTTATGCGAGGATGCCTGAAGCGTTAAGCGGTAAGTTGTTAATGCCAAGCGCTACGCCCAATGAAATGCTTGAGCCTGAAAATTACGCTATTTCAAGCAGTGTTTCAGCACAACGCTGTTTTAACGGTGAGTGGCTCGCAGAGCCTGCAAGCAGGAACGACGTGTGCGAATACATTCCGAAATCTTGTCCTCCAATGGAGTACACACACCCAAGCGGGTGCGGCTATTCAATCCCGGCAGGCTCGCATGATGAGGTTTACACATCAAACTCTCCAACTCCACAGAATTCAGTTGGGGGTGTGACAGCCCATTGTTGGGATGGGAAATGGGAAATAAAATCGAGCTCTTGTCAAAAGTCATGCGCGCCAGAAATCGCAGCTTATACCTGGTCAAGCCCTGTTGGAGGATTGGACCGAATGTGTAAACACTCTGTGTACGGGGATGGTAATAGACTTTCTCCTGGTACAGACTTTATTCTCGACAACGAAACCGTTGGAATGGAAGGTTCTGCAACATACAGTTGCGATAATGGCACAGTAACAAGAACGAGTCAGTCTTGTCAGCCACAAAGCTGTGACGGGCCTTATGCAGCGTCATGGGAAGGTAACAATGGTGCAATGTGCTCACACGAAGATATTGGCGGCATTCTAGCGCACGGCACAAAGTTGACTGAAATCAATGACGATACGTTGTTGGATGTTGTAGGTGAGCGGGTATACAGTTGTCAGTATGGCGAATTGCAATTACTGGGGCAGACTTGTGGATTAAAAGACAAGACTACAAACATCTGTATCGCAGAAGGCGCTGATACTGATGGGAACTCCAACCCGGGATACGATCCTGGCGACATCAACATTTGCATAAAAAAAGGCGCGGTCTACATGAACGGAGGCTGCTGTTACACAACGCCTTCCGGTGATCGTCGCTGTTATGAAGTACCGTAAGGGATGAGTAAACATGGACGTTGACAAGATTGCATCATCATCACTGAGCAGGATCCGTCGCATGACGGGCGTAAACGTAAAGTCAATGGATTTGGCTGAACTTATGGCAATTTGTCCATCAGAGACTGTGTCTATGATGGACAAATTAGAACACGCCTACGAGTGTTTGAAGGCCGAAGGCGGTGATGTCGATCTTTTGAATGAAAAAACAGCATACCCGAAGGTTGTGGGTGCTTTCTTTTCTTTCATAAATGAAAATGGAAAACGCCCCGCCATTACGCCCAAGAGCGTACTGTCGGAAAATGAAGTGAAAACAAAATACGCAACACTGACACCCTATATTTTGTCTCAGTTGCTCCCCGGCAAAGTTAGACTAATAGGATTTCACTCTTCTGAAAAGAAGCAGAACATGTGGTTTTCTGGCATTGAAGAATCATCAGACAGATTTACCTGCCTTGGCTTCTCAGGTGAGCGTAAGATTATCAACTTTGATGTTGTTGAAAAGGCGTCTTTCTCGCGGATACCCGGCATGAACAGTCAGATGGCTTCGGTTTGCAAAAGTGAGCTTTCCGGCAGCATATCACATGACGACGTAAAAGGGGTCTCAATTTACCTTGGTCGCCATGTTGTGCCAAGAGTGGCGCATGACGAAGGCGCTTTTCTTCTCCAGAGCTTTATCGCCAGAAATGCACTTGGTAACAAACCTTCTGTCAGGAAAACTCAAGAGACACCCAAAATTTGACTTTTTTTTAATATGTAATCTGCTATGATATAGCGAGCAAAAGATCAGGGAAAGATTATGAATACTACCAAAGGATTGGTCACGCTGGCATTTGTCGCATTATCGACCCAAGCTGTCGCCCAGAGTGACAACCCATTCCAGTTTAAAGAAGCTGCTCCTGTCGAGCCGGTTTCCAACATACCTGTTGTGACGCAATCCACCGATCTTTCTGACGAACAGAAAGCTCAAGTTCTTGAAATGATAAAGCAGTCGATCAGCGCGATTGAAATGAAAGTTGAAAATGCCGATTCTGTCAGCATTGATGGTAAACAATACGTGCTACTTAAGCCCGGAGATATTTATCACGGTGTTACTTCCGGCATGTACTTTATCTACTCCAAAAAGAAAAATGACTTTGTCTATTTTGACTCACAAAAGTTCTCTGGTGTCATGACGACAGAGGAATATCAGGAACTTGCAAACAAATCGAAAGCAGACGCCATTGCCGCTATGTCAACTGGCAGCATGGATGCAAGAGCTGCTTCGCCATCAATACCTGTCATTGTTGACAATGCTGAAGACAATGTGCCTGAAGCACGGGTAGAGATGATAAAAAATTCAGGGCCATCACAGAAGGCCGTGCTTAAACCTATTGACGTAGAATAAGGGATTATTCATGTTGACCAAAAAATTCGTGCGTAACGCACTGGCCTTGTCGCTTTGCATGACCCTTGGGGCGTGTGCAAATAACCCGCAGCTTCGTGAGAAAGAAAAGCTGAAGATGGATGATGTTGAGAAGCTGGTGAAGGAGCAGCAGGAAGAGTTTAATAAGGTTTGGTCGGAAACAGACCCTGCAATAACGTTTCTTCAGCGTGAGGACACGCTTTTTGTAAAGCAGCTTTACGACATCCCGGGGGATATTTACAATCAAAAAATTGTAGGTATGACATTGCTGCCAGGGTCAACGTTAAAAACACTGTCAGGTGCACTTTACCCTTACGGGGTTTCGCTTGCTTTCAAAGATTCTAAATCTGAAAAAGGGGAATCGTCTGGTTTGGGCGACTTGCCGTTTTCAATAAAGAAGTTTAACGGTTCGATTGGCCAGCTTCTTGAAATGGTTTCATCAATTCACGACATTTCGTTCGAACATGTTGGCGGAAGCATGTTGAAAGTGTCCAACTCGTCAAAGTATATGATTTCACTCCCGCAGGTTGACAATGTGCTTGAGTCCGTCGCTGAAAACATTGAAGCGTTAGGTGCTGAAAACATAAAGACTAACACACTTGCCGGCTCTGTTGTTTACGAGGCGTCATACCGTGAAAACAGAGATATACGCAACTTTATGTCTCGTTTTTATGAAAACTATGCGGGCGTAAAATTCCAAATCACCATTTTCAACGTGTCACTTCAGGAGACACTAACAGATGGTTTTGATTGGTCTTCACTCGATCTTGTTCTGGGCAACGTTGAAGCTGCCTATGCCGGCGGTTACATTGATCGGCTGCTTGCGTCGCTTGCAGGTAATACTGGCTCAACGGGAACCGGTTCCTCAAACAACAATAACAACAACAATAACAACAACAATAACAACAACAATAACAACACTGGTAGTGATAGTGATAGTGATGAGCCTGAATTCAACTACAGAAGTCGATATGCAGGTTCAAGCATTGATGATATCCGCAGCTTTACCTGGATAAACGAAGACAAGTTTCAGGTCGGAGCCTTTAATAATAATGTCAGCGTGTCTATGGCGCTGGACTGGATGAACCAGTATGGCAACACTCAAGCGAAACAGTCAGCTTTTATTGAAACCATCACCGGGAAAGAAACTGTGATTGCCTCTCAGAGAAAGGTGCCCGTCATTGCAGATGAAAGCACAACATTGGTTGGCAATCTTTCACCCGTTGCAACGCAAAACACAAAAACTGAAAATGAAGAAATCGGTGTAAAAGTTAAATTTACTCCGTATTATGATGCATCTTCTCAGGAAATGATCATTGATTTGGATGTTAACCTGAAAAGTTTTGTCGGCAACCAAAAGTTGACATCGTCAACGGGTGTTGAGTTTTACCGGCCGGAAATTCAGGAAGAAACCTTTCCTACGATGGTAAGGATGAAGGTCGGTGAGACACGTCTTCTCGGGGGTGTTATTTTTGATACCGTTGCAGAGGATCGTAATGATGTAAACTTGTTTGATTTTGACAGAGGTTACATTAGCCGCGTGATGAGCAAGTCTGCCATGTTTATCATGATTCGTCCTACTATCCAGATGTACTCAGCGCCTGACAAGGGGGTTGCAGATGAACCTCAGTAAATTCAATCCTTTTGGAAAAAAGGATGTCTTTGATGCCGCAGCGGATCTGAAAAAAGAAGGCGCTGAAGTTGCTCGCGAAGTCGATTCTATTGATGAGGGTGCTGGATTCTTTGGGCAGAACGTCAAATTCAAAGAGTTTGTTCCGAAATGGATTCATTTTGATTATCGTGAAGGAACTGAGAAGGCGGTCCGTGAATCTCTTATGAATGACGTGTTTAGCGTGGTTCGGGATGCTGAGCGTGGCAAATCCGATCTGACCTATCGCATCATTAAGATAACAAATCATCCCCATGTTGAGCCTGGCTACATGTGCGAGGTACAGCAGGGCGGAGATGGCGGTTCTTATGTGGAGCGTGTTCTTGAAGAGTTTAAGGACAGAAAGGTTCAGTCTGTTTGGATTGAATTGGCGAAATCACAATGGGCCTTTATTGAGCTTAAAAACGGTTCACTGGAAACGGCCATCTCGCCCATGCCGGCCGAAGATGGGGATGTTGTCATCCCACTAAAAGATAAGCCGCGAAGAAAAATGACCCCGCTTTTTGTTGAGCGTTACGCTTTTTTCTATGTCAGTTTGATGTTGCTTTTCGCGTCGAGCATAGCGCTTACGGGTGCAATGCTGTTTAAGTACGTCTGGTTTGATCAGGATAAAAAAATGGTCAACCAGAACTATTACACGAAAGATGTGCTTATGCCAATTGACGCGTTGAGGGGATCATCTTCAAGTTCGGAAATGCGTATAGCCGCAGTGAAGTTCTCCCCCTCAAAAGGGTGGTATTTTTCCTTGCAGGAACGTAGTGATGAAGGCTCGTCTTATTATGAGCAGAAGGTGGCTTCTGATGGAAGTGTGAGCGAGCGTGTGAAGGTCAGACAGGAGTCTGATGTTGCCATTGGCGTTGAGCAGGGAGGCGAAGATGTTACTCAATAAATCTCAGATTCTTTCTGGAGACAGGCTGGTTGTTTCAACGGTATTTCTTGCCCTGTCGGCTGTTATATTTTTTGCAGCCTATATCCTTTTTTCTTCTCCTAAGCATGAGCCTAACTTTTCTGAAAAGCAAAAGAAAGATTTCGCAGCTTGTAAAGTTTTTGCCGAACATAAAGGTTTCAACGCTGAAAGGAAAGGTTCAACTATGGTTGTGAGCACTCCTGTGTTTGACGAACCTAAGTTTTTGTTCAGCACGGTGGAATCGGTTATTCTTGCTTGCCCTAATATGAAACTGAAAGAGTTTTGCATGGGATTTAAGCCTGATTGCCAGGAAGACGGGGTCTCATTCATGTTCTCTTATGGTGCGCCGAATGCGTATTAAAAGCATCTTTAAGATTGCGATTTTGGCTACAACATGGCTGATCTCTTTCTCGTCACAAGCGGAGCCCCTCTTGAGTGATGATGAGAAAGAGGTTGTGCTATTCTTTTCTTACAAGTGTAATTCGTGTTACCAAACGAGTGCTTACCTGTCTGCCTGGGATTTGCAGAGAGATGATGTAAGGGTTCGTCGCGTTCCCGTTTTTTCAGGGGAGACATGGCGTGCGGAGGCAAGACTGTTCTTTCTGCTTGAGCTTTCAAAAGATCGGTATCCATTAACGGGGTTCAAAAGACGCCAGGCGGCTTTCTCATTGGCTCAAACCGAAGATATGGTTGACAGTAAGGAATACTTCCTTTCATTATTCAGACGTCACGGCATGGAGTTCACTGCTTTGGAGTTTAGCCAGTGGTGGGATGCCTCTTCAGTAATGATGTTGTCAACGCAGGAAATTTTGGAAGAGGTTTCCATATTTCACTCTGAAGTCCCTTTTGTCAGGGTTAATGTTAGTGGAAACAATGAGGCTGTTTACTATTCAGGTGAAGACCCTCAAGGTCTCATTCGTCAGCTGAATAAAAAGGTGAACTAATGTTTCGTTTTTTGTGCTTGTTTATGTTTTCCTGCCTGTCATTTTTTGCCTCGGCGACAGATTTTTCACCAATAAAACTTGAGGGTGATGAGTATCTTTTTACAAAACTGACTCCTATCTCTGAAGTGGAAAAAAGAGTGGAGGACAAGGTGCTGAATAAGCTGTCCATGCCGAGGACAACACTTGATACTCTTTACCTTTCACGTTTGTATACGTCAGATTGGTTTTCCATCATGTTGAATGGTGACACTTACATGATGGACAACTCCACTAACTACTGGGTTAAAACGAGTAATGCAGATGTTTTTAGCTTTACCCCTAATCTACAAAGAATGGCGGTATCCAACTCTGTACGTGAAGATCTGCTGAAGATGATGCCTCTCCTTGAGGGGTTTGAGGAAATGTTGCCGGTATATCCGAGCAGTACAAAAAGCAGAAATATTAAAATATGGGCATTTGTTGATATGACGTGTCCCTATTGCAGAAAGTTTCACCTTACAAACAGACTTCAGTTGCAGAACGTCGGCGTAACGTTTGTCTATGTTCCTTTTTCAAGGAGTCCCGGTGAAAAGCGTGCTGATGGTGCGAACCTTAATGCGTTTTGCGGGGCACCTGGCGATGTCAAAAAAGACATCGATGATTACTATCTGATGGAAACAAGGTTGCTGCTTGCTAAAAACCTGAAATCAGACTGTGAAGGAAGCCAGGAAATTCTCATGAATTTTCTTTTACACAACGGTGAAAGATTTTCGCTGGTTGGTAGTCCCATGTTTCTTACAGAAAGCGGTGTTGTGATATATGGGGCGGACACTTTAACCCAATATGTGTCGCAATATGTTACACAATAAAACCATTAATGTTGTTATTTTTAGGCAAGCACAAAAAAATTAAAAAACACAATAAATCGTGTTGTCTTTTTCAAAATCATCCATTAGTATGATCCCATTCAAGGATGAATTTTATGGGTAGGGAATCCATGTCTAATACATCACCGTTGTCCGGATCTGGTCTGGAAAAACAGCTTTGCCAACTATACAGGCGCGCAAAAGTCATTCATTCTGACCTTTCCTGGCCAGAAGATTTTGTCATCAAAAAGCCCGAAGACTGGTTTGCCGTATCCCGAGAGGTTGGCATAACTAAGAACGCAGCAGTGTCAGCGTTCTCTGAATCTATTGGTGTACCAACAAAGCCTTCTTCCGAATGTCATCAGAGTGATGGTATATGGCTTAATGAAGGGTTTTACTGTAAACATGATGACACACTCTACTTGCTTGATTACAACCCGTCAGTTTTGACTGACGACCGGATAGGTTTGTTGGTTGGAGAACCCGAGTACAGCAATGACGACACGGTGCTTGCTGATGTGCATCAGGAAGTCATGAGCCTTCACGCGGCTAGTAAGCTCGAAGAACTTGCCCGGTTTGGCATTGAAGAAGTTACCATACAAGATAGTGTGCTCGCAGTTAAAGTGGGCAACCACCTTTTCCCCAATGAGAAGGTCGGGCTATCCTCTCTTCGCACACGTGAAGCCTCAGCAAGAACCTCGTTCCCCTTTGATTTATGGAAAGAGCCAGTGGGAAAAGTGATTGCTCACGTTAACGGCCGGATAAGAGGAAGATTGTGCTTTATGTTGGGTGACAACATTGAAGTATTACAAAATTATTTTATAGAAAAGCTTGCCATAAACACCATGCTGAGCTCAGGCAGATCGGTTGACGATATTGGGAGTAAAGACGTTGTAGTTCTTGAGGCCGAAAGCCTTGACGCTAAAAGCTGGCGGCTTGCAGAAGAAAGAATGTTGGTTAGCAGCACCTACCTTGTTTTGATCTCTAAAACAAGAAATGTTGCATCCTTGTTTTCTCAACTCTCTTCTTACTGGAGCGTTGAATTTCTCATCCAACAGTGGGGGTGTCACGTAATCCGCATTGTGATCCGCTCTTTGTGTGAAAAATGCCGGCGTCCGGAAGGAAGTGAAATACAAGTTGATGAAAAGCTGATTACAGAGGTAATAAAAATATCCCATGGATTTAAAGTGGGTAATGGTTGTGACCACTGTATCAATGGTTACCATGGCAGTGTTGCAATAAAAGAAGATGTTTTTGGGGAAAGTAAAATCTCCCAGCTCATTAATGACATGTATGCCGACGTTGACGATGACTCCAAGTTTGCCAGTCAAAAACCAATGCCTTACGCGCTAAGCCAGGCGTTGTACAAAGCGACAGAGTTCAGAACGTTAAAAACATCACTATCAGATGCCCTTTCTCGTGGCGATATTCAACAAAAAGATGCACAGGGTGTGCTAAGTTAATTCGGAGTTAATCATGGAAGATTTAATGCGAAAACAAAAAGGATTTTTACCTGAACTTGGTAGCCTTTACGACTCAAATGAAGATGCCGATATTGATGAAAGGTATCGCAGGGATGAACCGCTGGTAATTGGTGAGGCCAAAGAAACTCGTAGTGTGGATTCATACAGCTACCTGAGTGAAGAGCTGAACAGTGAAATGTATCAAATCCGGACGCCGGAGCAGCAGGCTAAATGGACAGAAACGAAAACCAACAACACCCGCATGATCGGCAAATATCTGATGCGCACAAATTATGCACTTAATAAGCTGCTTGAAATTTGTGAGTCGGAAAAGCCGCCAGAGAAACTGCTCGGCGTTTTTGATAAAGACGAGAAAGAAGATCGCATCTTCCTTAATAACGAAAACTGCCATGACCACTGTATCGTAGCCGCCGCCCTTATTCGCGAATACTTGTCAGGCAGTGGTCGATACACTCTCGAAGAAATATCTAACATTATCGTCGATGATTACAACCTGAGCTATCCGGGTTTCTCGCGAGACATTTGTGTTGAACTCATTAAAGAGTATCGTGAGATCAAAAAACTGCGCAAGGCACATCTTGAATCAATGCCGGAAGGCTCAAGTCTCTCCTTGTCTTTCATTGAGGACGATGAGTCAAATTCTCGCTCTCTGGTTAGAATCCGCGAGTTTGAGGAAAAAATCGGGCGTGACTGGACCACCACGGCGTCAATCATGCGTAACCTTGGTGTTTTATATACAAGCTCCGAGGGATGCAAAGAAAGGCTTGTGAGCACAAACATGCGCTCTTGCCTTAGCGCTGCGATGAACCACTACCATGCTGTTGGTGGTAGTAAGAATGTGAACTTTGAGGTGGAAGATCTTGTAACAGAAGCCGCTATCGGGTTAATGCATGCAGCAGATATGTATGTTCACGGCACGTCAGCCAGGTTCACAACATATGCTGAATATTGGATCAGGCTAAAGGTTACCCGTTACACCAAGGACAACAATGTTGTACGGATCCCTGTTCACGTTACTGACATGATGTACACAGTCATTAAATACCTCCGGTCGGTAGACAAAAATGGCTTGTCTGAAACACCGTCACGCGAAGAAGTGGAAGCGGCAATCGGCAAGAAGATAAGCGAGTCGGTATGGCAAGTGGCTCTAAATCGCTATAAAGGCATGGCCATTGCCGTCAGTTGCGTCACGACAGATAATGATGAAGAAACTGTCAGTTTCGATATCTTCTCTGGCTCTCACGATGAATCTGAAGAACAAGCAATGAGTTTCGATGCAAGTAAAATTCTGGATGTTGCAAAATCTCTTGTTCGGGATGATGTTACAAGTAAACACAAAGAGTTTATAACGCCGGAGCAATACAAGTTTCTTCTTATGGCTTACGTTGACGGGATGAAAAACCCTGAAATTGCAGAAATGTGGGCCGGCGAGAAAGGGGCCGTAAACAGTGAAGGTAAGCGAGTCGATTCTAAGTATGTTCGAACAGAACTTGCTCGTGCCATTGAAAGAATACAAAAGAAAATGGGAGTGTCGCTATGAGAAATCTGGAGCGGTTATTCAAAAGTGTGGTTAACCACATTAAACAAAAAGATTTTGTTGCAGCGGTAAAAGAACTTGAGCCCCACATGTCGACGCGTGATGTTTTTGCATCACGCGCCAGGTACTTGTTATTTACCCACAAAGACTCACCTTACTTTTCGGCCGACAATGCCAGGGCAGAGCTGGACTTTATGCATTCAGCCACAGATACGTGGGGCATGGCTGAAAAAGGGCGCTGTCTCATGTACGGGGAGTTTTACGATCCAAACCCTCAAGCGGCTGAAGACCTGTTCATGAATGTCATCGAAATATCGCCTAAGGCTAAGTATTTTATGGCAACGCTTCATGATGAGAAAATGCACACGGATGAGTCGGGTGCCAGCTACGGTATTGAAAACACGGCCCTGAATTATTACGAAGATCTGATGGAGGTAGAGTCGCCTTATCAGAACAGGGCGTCGCTTTCTTATTGTCGAATAGTGATGAAAGGTAAGCTTTCGGAAGATGTTCGTGTAAAGGTGTTCTCAATACTGATGAGGCTTGTGAAAAGTGGGCAGCGTGATGCCCAGGAAATGTTAAATGAACTTTTGATTGACTCGCTGAGAGAGTCTGTGTTGTTGAAATTTGCAGACAAGCTTGCGCCTGAAGATATGATGGGGCGAGTAGAGTTTGAGCAAAAGCACAGGCAGAGCTTATCTTTACTTGAATCTTTGCATACAATCCTCGTTGATTAATACGTTCCTGACAGTAAAAAAAAATTATGTTTTCACGATTTTTTCGAAAAAATTGTGTCATCATAAGGTGGTCGAAACGGAGTTGAACTTATGACAAATGGAGATTGTAGTGCGGATAAAAAGGTGAGTAGCAGCAGAGGCAATTCTGACTCTGGTGATATTCAGACTTTTACCCAGCATGAACGACACCAATCGATAGTTCGGCAACAATTGTTAAGCAAGCTTTCTGTAGAGCTCGCTCCGATAATGAAGCAAGGAAATAAGATTCTTGCTTTGGTTGGCGAACGTATCGATGACAGTATCGATGAAATGGGGGTACAGATATCCAAGGATGGGTTAGATGTGGATAATGAGTTATTAAATATACTCTCAGACATTTCTGGCGACCTCTATGCTGTACAGACGAAGTTTCAAGAAATTCAAAAGCGAATCAAACAGTCTAACAAAGGGACTTAACATGGCTAACAAAAAACCAAAGTATGAAAAGAAGTTGCTCGCAGCGCTGGAAAAGATCGCAACGGCAATGAATGAACTGGGTAATCTTGGCGTTCAGGAACGTATTGCAAAAGAGCATATCACTTATGCTGAAAACAAGGTTCGTGAAGTTACGCGTTTGGCTCTCAAGTCTTTGAATCACCAGCATCCGGAAATTGAAGAGTTTACTCTGCCAGATCTTGGTGATGAAAAAGATGCGGACGATGACGATGACAAGAAGTCTCAGAAATCATCTTCTGAAAAAAAACCGTCTGAAGACGAAAAGAAAGATGAAAAGCCGGCCGATGAACCAAATCAACCTGGTCACCACGGCTTTAATCGTCCTGGACAAATGTAAGCCAGGTCATGAACCATACGGTTGCGGCCTGCTTGTTGGCCGCATCCCTATTTACGCATAACTCTTATGCGTCGATAGTGGATCCAGCGCCATTTAGAGATGCTGCAAAAGTGGTGTGTCAGCATGAGCCATCAGGTGCCAGTAGGGTGTCTTGTATGGTTAGAAGTGCCAAACGCTACTCTTATGTGAAAAGCATTTCTGCTACGCCCTCAGGAAAGAAGGTTATTTCACTTTGCTCCCAAACGGTGAATCTTTTACAGGAACGAGGACTTTACTACCTCCTTGTTTGTGCCGAAGATATGGGGAAGCTTTACAGCAATCATCCTGAGCCAAAATGGTTAGACTGGAAACTTAAAATATCAGAGCTTAGATCTCAGTGGGTTTCAGAATGTTTTCGTGACATAGGCCCTGAGGTGGACGACTGCGTATCTTCAAAATCATCAGGTTTTCATAGGTTTTGGGAAGAGTACAGCAAAGCTTCAAGTCGTAGTGAAATGCAGCCAATTTATCGCTGCGTAAACTCGGATGATTTTAAGAAAACGGATTTTTCGAAATACCTGGCTTGTCGTGCAGGTGCTAAGTAAGGAGTTTGGGGTTGCTACCTTTTTGGAAAAGAAAGCTGCATGGCTCAATTGAGAATGCGGAAATGAAAACCTCCGGCAGTGTCGAAGATTTTGTTTCTGAACTTTGCTTGCAGGAAAATGCCTCAATCTGTCTGATTCCTTCAGATGGAAGAGGTGATCAGGCGTTCGCTTTACTCTCGTCCCTTATTGAGGTGGGAGGTAAAACACCGGTTCACCTTAAATCTATTGTGTCAGAAAAAAAAGGTGTCATATCTTCCAACTCTGTGGTTTTGTCCACTATTTCAGAGTTTTCAGCTTTTTATCATCACCAATTGTTCTCTCCGATTAATTCGATAAACCCGGTTTTCTCTCTCCCTGTTTTCGTTTGGGATGCAGATTCACTGTTTGACGGAAGAGTGCAGGGGCAATCGCTGCCTCTGGCTGTATCAGGTGAAGACGATAAGCAAGAGCACAAAATACTTCAGGCATTCTATGCACTCGCTGAGAAATGGAGTGCTGCTGAAAGAGGTTGTTTCGAGGGCTTTTACGAGCACATAATTGATTGCAATATTATGTCTGATAACGACAAGTCAAAGCTTTTTGTCTATCGCTTTTGGTCCGCTTATTCTGAACTCAATGATTACGAAGAGGGGAAGCATTACGTTGTTCACAATGGACAAATAGTGTGGGCTTCGGGTGAAAAGAGAACGCTCTCTTCATATCACCTTCAGGATCATTTTATACACACATTGATATCAATAAGGCATAACGTTTTTTCTGTGCAGAAAATGTCCAACAGTGTCACTGTTAACACATCTTTTTTCGGGTACTTAAACTCGTCGAGTGATGTAAAGCTGTATATGAAAGGTGTTCCGCATCAAAGTCGCCTCCATTATGGTGATTCAAAAGCGTTGCCGTTCACCATCGGTTCTTCTGATTCGAAAAAATCTCAAAACCACGAAATGAACAGTTTTTTTTCCTCACTCGGAAGTGAGAAGGTGAGAATTGTTGTTGCCACCAAATCGTATTGGGATGGTTTATCTCAAATGCCAGACAGATTTTCAGTGGTTACTTTTGATCAATTGTTTTTAGACAGTGAGAACGACACGCCGGCAATGGTTTTACAGATGCCTTCTTGCGAGGCACACTGGTTAAGTCTTATCGAACTTGTAGGTAGAGGTGTTAAAGTTTGCGTTAGTTTGTGCAGGGGAGATGAGAGGCTGGATGAGGCTTCGGAAATGAAATGGGCCATGCTTTGTTTTTCTAATGGTAGCCAGCCAAGCGATAAAACCCAAGAAAACATTGTTGATTTTTGGCGCAAGCACTGGAAAAGCTGCGCTTCCCGTTCAGTCGCTTTCAATGAAGATGATATTTCTCTTTCTGTTCTGATTGCATCCCAAGTAAACAAAGCTAGAAACATCGCTTACGAAGATGGTGTTGAGCCGAAAAGAAAAGCTGAATCATTGAATCTTTACAAAAAAATCCAACAGCTAAACATTGAGAATGACCAACTTAGTTCCACCATTGTTTGGGCAGTATTTTTTCACTGTTTAGGTGACAGGCTGAAAAAGCTTGAAGAGTGTAAGGTGTTCTCGTTACTTGCAGAATCTGTTTCTGGTGACTCAGGGTCTTTCAGCAAGTCACAAAGAGCACTTTGGAAGGGGATTTGTTGATGATCACTGTTGGTAAACACCTTAGCGAGATAGGCAACAAAAGAAAGCTTTTGCCCTTTAAATACAGACCATGTCCAAGGAGTGGTGTTGTGTCTGTGCGGATGCCAATCTATCTTGAGTCGATTCTGAGAGAAACTGTGCCGGCTGACAAAGTGGCCGGCGTCGTTTGTGATACCTGGCAAGCTGCGGTCAGCGTTCAGCCTAAGGATGGTAAACCGAGGATGTTGCACCGTACGTTCGAAATACTACTGCTTTCCAAGTTGGATGATGTGTTTTCGGGAAACCTGTTCAAAAGGGGAACCTTTTCTTTTCACTGTGAAATGATATCCGTCAATCAAGGCAAGTCCCCTAGAGTCGAAGTGCTTCACCCCCTTTACGATGCTTTGCAAAAAAAATTCGGTCCCCGCTTTTCAAAAAAATGGCTGTCTGACCTCATTAAGCAATCAAGTCACGATATTTTTGTCTCACAATTCGAGTCCACCGGTGAGTTTGCCCAAGCAAGAGGGAGAGATATATCAGCGGCAGTAGAAAACAAGATAATCCTTTTCCTTATGGGTAAAAAAATCAAAGCTATAAAAATTTGCCAACCTGAATAGTTTTGCGTTCGATTGTGATAATATGAACGATATTTACTATCGGGGATTACGGCATGTTTCGTCTTATCACAATGGCGACTTTGCTTTTCGTAAGTTCGGGGACTTACGCATTAGAGCAGGGTGACTGTGCAGCCACTGAGCACAACTTTAATCAATGTTCATTCGAAATACCAGCCGTTTCTGACGGTGACACGGTTATTGTGGACAGTGTGTCAAACTCTTTATTTAAAGGAAAAACCGCCGCTTCTTGTAGTCAGGGTTTTTTGAATATTGGAAAAAGCAGTTGTGATACAGTTGTGGAGTCATCGTGCGACATACCACCCTCTTCATGGGTTGTCGGCGAAAATATGTGTTCTCACGACGCAGTCATGCTCCCCCTTACAGATGGCTCTGAAATCACCGTAACAAGCAAAGATAAATCAGGTTCTGTCGTTTATACGTGTCAGTCAGGATCTCTTCAGGCAAGCAAACTTTCTTGTGGTGTGTCTCCGATAAAAGCAAAAAGTGCCTCTGTTACAACTCAGAACACAAAGACAGAAAGTAAACCTGTTGAGTTAGTATTTTTCACAAAATACGACAGTCGGACCAACCCCGGGCAAGTGAAAGCAGCGGCCATTAAAAGGGCTAATGAAGTAAAGGGGTATGACACGAGTGTTGACTTATCCGTTATCGGTCCGACCCCGCATGGTGCCGGATATCTTTACGACGTGAACTTCATGGTTAAGCAAACCGGGCTGCGTTGTGATCAGGGACTTGAAGTTGGTTGGGTCAACTCTGTTTATAACGAGAGAGATGGTGAGTATTCCAATCCGCCAGGTTACGATGAGATTATGCAGTTTTGTACCAGTCGTGGCTATACGGGTGTTACGGAGAAACTGTTCACAGGACGAACTTATCCTTTTGTTATTGATGATTACACCGCAGTTATGGTGTGTGAAGGAAAACAATCCGATTGTAGCGCCTCTCCTGAACTTGGGAGCCCGGTAATTACAGAAGCGCTGAGCTGTTCTTCCGCTAAGGTTCGTTCAGGCTTGTTAAAGGTGGTCCGTGGGGCAAGTGTTTCAAACGCTAAAGTCCAAAGTGAGGTTTGTGGCCCTCTAGGATTCGAAGTTGTAGACTCATTCGAGGATCCTCCCCGTCTTGAAGATGAAACGGGTTCATTTCAGTTCTACACAGTAAATGCGCAATGTAGTGGTTACACAAAAGGGGACGCTGAGCCATTGACAGAAGATTGTGCCACTAAAGGCACCAATAACACGTCACTCAGGAAAACGTCGTGTGATACAGGTGTGGTTACAGGGTTTATGGCAGGTAATCTTAACCCGCAAACGATGGAATACGATCTTGCGCCTTCAAATGCGCAGGTTTTGTCCGATCTTTGTGGTAAGTATGAGTTCGCAACTCTTGACAGTATCGATACGATGCAGAGAAGTGGTAGCAACTCGAATACGCAGTTTTATGTAACAGCGCAGTGTAGTGGCTACTACGGTGAAGGCTCTGAATTGTGTGGCGATTGTTATGGTGATCAGGTATCTGCTGATGCAGAGGTTCCAAAGTTGGAGCTTGATGGTGTTTATTATGAAAACCTTTGCGAGGAAATTGTTGAGCCAGGTCCTGAAGTCTGTGAAGACTGTCCTGCCGGCAACTTTACTTTTCAGGGGGTTGGTGCAACATCAGGAAATAGCTGTACGGTATCTGCGCCGTCGCGTTTATCAGGTGAAGTCCGCCGTATAAATTTCGCAAACACAAGCGTAAATGGTACGGTTGAGTTCTTGTGTAATAACGGCGAAAGAAGTGTTATGGGTGACGCTGTTTGCTACAAGAGCTGCCCTGGTAATGTATCTGTTGGTTGGAAGGATGCGCGTGGTGGGAACAATTGCGCCCAGATCATTCCGTCTGGCGTTTACACGCATGAGCAAAGAGTGACCCTTTCAAGCAGCTTGTCAAATACCGGCAACTCTGTATTTGAATGTGACGGTGTAACAGGCGAGTGGAAGCAGGTTAGCGGTCAGTGTTTGCTTGACTGTAAGGGTGATCAGTTCTGGGGCAGTGGCATCGCGTTTGATGGCACCAATAAAAATGATATCTGCCGAGCAAATCTCGCATCCGTGAAAAGTGGGCGAACCGGGGTGTTGGAAAGTGCGACATATCGTACCACAGGGAGTACTTCTTATTCATGTAACGATGGCCAGGTTTCATTGTCTTCAGGGTCATGCAATATGGATTGCTCTGCGACGACAGTAAGTTGGGGCGGAGCTTGTCGTGCAGATGTTAGTGCGATGACTCACAATAAATCCAAATCAATATCACACGACAGCAATCCGTCTTACGCATTCCCAAGTAGCATATCCGGGTCAGCAACAGCATCATGTACTGATGGTAGAGTTTCTGTGTATGGTACATGTAAATACATTGTAAGAACAGAATACTCAAACTGGTCGGCATGGGATGAGACTGAACGTGACTGTTCTTACGCCCCGTTAGCTGAAACTGTGCCAGAAGGAGAGCGTTTTACCCAAAGCGTAAGGTGTGATATTGATTACCGAAGAACGCGAAATCTTTCTAATGTGTGGAATGATGGCTCCAAGACATTTGTGAGAACAGATGCTGAAAACAAGAGTGATATATTGATATCAAGTCGAACAGCAACAGGAACAAAGGAAATCGAGTCTGCTTGTAAATATGATGGCAACAATTATATTTACCAGTACCGAGAAGAACAAAACGAATATGGTAGGAATTTAGAAAGTAGTGAGTTGGTCCGTTGGGTGTACAATGGGAGAACCATTTATGAGCTGGAAACTTATTATGATGATAATCGCCCAGGCTTCACAGGTAACGATAGAGAGAGTGGATCTAAAGATGGTTACTCTCGTGGAATCCGTAAAGATAATGATAGCTTCACTTCAAACTTCTTAGATTGGACAGAGGATTACTACGAAATTTGTGTCGAAGAAAGTGAGCCTGAACCCGATCCGGAGCCAGGACCAACGACTGGAAATTGGTCATCGGCCACACGGCTGCATCAAACTTCACAGTATTACACGAACTGTCCTGGCGCTATATTTATAGAGCTTAACAATAAAGGGTATAACTACTCTGGTGGGCAAGCTAAAACCGGGTCATGCTCGACTGTGGGAGAGACTTACAACTACAATGCCATAACTGAATATTACGGTGGTTATTGTAGGGGCGGGGCTTTCAGGCAGGTTTGTCAATAAAATAAAAAAGGGCATTTTGCCCTTTTTTTATTAAGATACGTCTTACTGTGATACTATCGGATGTGTTTTTATCATGGATGATTTGAGTTATGGCTGATTCCCGCTCAATTGAAGCTAAACGTCAGGAAGGTATGGAGACTCTTGTTATCGGCGGCATAGCCTTGCTGGTGATAGCTTTTGCGTTTCAATACTACTCCCCTTATATCTGGTATTACTCCATGCGATATTTTTATCTCGGCATGAGTTTTATTCCGGATTTGATACTTAAATTTCTGTTTTTGTGGAAACCTGATGTGACAGAAATGGTGCCAGCAATGTCTTCAGACCTTGCTTATCATTCTAAGGATTTCCTGGCTTACTACACTGAAACATCAAAAGGTAACGTAAAACGAATAGCGATATCGAATTACGGCCTTTGGTTGATGTCCCCTTACCTTATCGTCACCATGCTGTTTATGTTGATAAAAGAGTTTCGTCGTCCGCTTGGTGCGATTAAAAGACCGAGCGAAAAAGGAGGCGGTTCTGCTCTGTATCGTTATGCCAAGTCGCAGGCTGACATCTGGCCGTACATCAAACCTATCGTAAACATAATGGGCGACATGGTAAAAGAGGTGAGCCTGGAAAAAGGCTGGTATGCTCTTTCTGCTTTACCTTACGGATGGATGAAAGATAAAAATCTTTTCAACGAAGTGAAAAATAAAAAGCGAAGAAAGCTTCTTACGGTAAGAGAGAGACAGGAATTTACGCTTGATCGTGAGAGGGCTTATCTTGCATTAAAAGAGAATCTCGGCCCTCTATGGAAGGGGCTTGATGACCTCGATTTTAACTACCGGTGCCTGCTTGCTGTCATCATTCCACATATTTTTGGTAAAGTTAAGATGTCACGCCTGATAAACAGGAAGATTTGTAATTATCACGAAAGCGAGAAGTCGAAAGCGGACCTTGCGATCGAATCGGCGCTGCGTGAAGAGATTGAAAAAGAAGTCAATCACATCATCGATATGCACAAGTCGGCTTTTGAGCTTCCATACTTTGATGAAAGCAAGTTTGACGACCCTTACGATCCTTTGCTTTCCTCTTTTGAGGAACTAGATTCTGAGAAGGATATGTTCGAAAAAGGGGAGAAGCTGATCCAAGATACACTGTTGACGCATGCTTACGTTAAAACGGTTATGCTTGGTTTGATTCAGCGCAGTTGGACATACGGGGTGCTTGCTTCCGCTGAGCTATTGTGGGTGAAAAAAGTTGATCGTGATCTTTGGTATGTTGTGACGCAACAGGGACGAACCAGTGCTTTCATTGAGGTGTCGGGTGCATGGTCTCATTACCTTGCGGAGGATTCTTACGGTTTCCGTACGATAATTCCTCAGGTTGGTGAAGGGATAAATGCTTTCGATTTTGACCTTTGGTCTACACACGCCAATTACATTCCGCTTCAAACCTGGGATGACACAAGTAAGTGGGACAAACTGGTTCCTGATTCAGTCGGCAAGGGTACCGCTATACCTCGTCCGCCTAGTGGCGGCGATACAAACAGGGTTATGTAAGTATGGATACAGCACAAACCAAATATGTTAACCAGCTGGTTAATGCTCACAAAGTTGCGGCCATGTTGGTTCCTCTTCTTGAGGCTATGGAAATCAACAAGCGTACAGAAGGGGTTGAAAACCTATCTCTCGACGAAATGTTTGCCAAAGTAGTTGCTACCGCCGGTGATGTGTACGAGGACCTGCTTGACGAATCAGATAAGCTTGTTAGTACAGGGTTGATTTATGACAAGCTTTTAGTTCTTCTTTCCACAGCAATGAGAAATAATGTCGTACTTTACAATTCTCCATCATTGGAACTGATTAAAGACGACCTTCGTGATCTCTTTGTCAAACATGCTGATTTTTTACAGAAGTATCAAAACCTGGCGTCTCAAGCTTCGGTTAATGAAGGTCCTTTAAGTGAACTGGAGTCTCGCCAGATAAGGCAATACAGCATGGGTTTCATTGCCGGCTCACTATCGGAAATGTTCATGCCCATATGGACATTTCACGCAAACTTGTACACCAGTGGCTTGGTTGATGAGGCTGGCATGGCCAGACTAAACAGTATTGCTTCAGGTTACATGGTCGAAGTTTTTGATTATGTTGTGGGTAAAATGCGAAAAACTCAGAAGGGCTTTGCTAATGAATTTGAAATAAGCAGCATGTCTCTCTGCGCAGAAATGATCGCTAACGTGGTTCATGACTTTAATGGGAAAATGATAAAAAACCGTAGTGAGCTAAAAGCTTACATGGAAGATCCAAAGTCTCTCTTGTCAAGGTTGCTACCTGTTATATACGCCAACTTTGCCGCGCTTGACAAAGCGTCTTCCTCTGCGCTTTCTTCTATCGTCGGTGAATCTTAACGATAAGATTGTGTTAGTATAGTCAGTACGCTTGGCAGGGAGCAGTAGGAGCAACAATGTCTTTATCGAAAATTTTAGGTTTCAGGGTTTTATTACCCGCAGCATTACTTTATTCGGCGGGCGCTGCGGCCACGTGTCCACCCATTGTGCCCTGTAAGACAACCGCGGAAGCCTCAACCATTGCCGGCTCAAATGCTGATCAGGAGCTTATTCAGTTCACTCAGGATATAACAACCAGCACAAATGAGGTGGCAGAGGCGATAATGAATATGGCTAACGCCAATGCTTCATCTCTCGCCAGTTCTGCCCAGCAAATTATTGCAACCAATGCCGAAATGTCTCAGATTCGACTCAATCAGGACTTAAAGAAAGCGAAGGCTATGAGCGATCGTGAGATGTCACATAAGCAACACATGACAGAGTTGGCATACCGGGCGTCAGCAACAGTGGTTAGCCCTGATGACACAAAGGAAGAGTTTGAATTAATTCTGGAAACGCTGGACGAAAACAGTGAACTCTCGGTTCCGGAGATTGTGCTTATTCTTCAGGAAACTGTCGATAAAGATGATGAGAACGGCAAGGTGCTCGTTCAATTACCTGCTTCTCAGGGTGTTTGCTCTGAAGAGGATGTCAATGAAGAGGGTAAATGTGCCATCGCCAAGCGCGTTTTCCCCGGGAAAAAGCTTCAGGCACTGTTCAAGCAGTGTTCCGTTCAAAAACGTATGCTTAAAGAGATGCAGGCTTCAAAAGAGGCGAGGGTGGCCGCGGCAACCATTGCCAATAAAGATACTGGGAGAGCGCTTGAGATTACAGATAGCGCTGGTGCTGTAGGTGCCAGAATGGTAAAGCAACAGCAATTGTCATGTACCCCTGCTGAATTTAAAAATGGCTTGTGCGGAGGCACCTCAGCTGAAGATTATCAGGAAGACATTCTTATCGGAAACATAGTTCCTGGCGGTGACGTATCGGCATCAAACTTTAACTCACCTTCAGAATCTTCTGCGTCAGGCTTTATCGACGACCTTCCTGATGACGTAAAACAGGATCTTTTAAACCAATCGCTTAATCGCGTACCATTAAATGAAGATCCCAACCAGCGCGTAGTACCGATACAACACACCTACAGAAACGCTAATCAGGTGATGTCAGCTCTGAGCTTTATTGACAACTTGGTTGCTGACGACATTGTTCCGGCTCTATCCCCTACGGATCGCAGAAAAGTACAGAACGCAGAGTACCAAAGCCGTCACCTTAGCCGGGTAGCCTCGTTGAGCATGGTTCGCCTGGTCCTTTCTGAATCCATGTCTCAGCGTGTTGGTGAGGAAATGCGTAAGATGATTCTGGATGGCGAGTTCGATGATGCGACGAAATTTGAAATAGCTGCCGATTCTCCTGACAACAAAGAATCTGTTTTAGGTGCGGGCCCGTTGGATATTCTTCAGGACAGAGTTAATCAACAGGCAGCCAACTTGCAAACGGGGGACCAAAATGGTGCGTCGGGCAATGCTGGAAACGACTTTATTGCAAATCCTTCTGACAATGATGCGCTTGAAAAGGTTAATGACTCTTTGCTTCTTGGTAATGAAATGCTTATGAAAGAGGTACTGATGAATGAACAGCTGATTACCCTTGAGGCTATTTCAGTTGCGCAAATGGCCAACAGTGCGGAGATGATTCGTTTAATGGAAAGACTGAGAAGAGGTAAGTAATGAAAAAAATACTTTCTTCTATTTTACTGATGGCCGGAACTTTGACTGCCGGATCAGCAAACGCGGTAGTAACCTATGCAAACTGCCCCACTCTTGCGCCACTTCCAGTAACAAGTTTCATGCCGGCAGCAATGCTTCCAATACAAACAGCAGAGAATGCTTTTGATATAGGTATGAATCAGGTTGTTAAAACGGCAGTTAGCATGGCTACCGAGATGCAGGCTCAAGCTATTTCTTCCTCATTCAGCTCTATACTTCAAAGCATGATTGAGACTTCGCAAGCTTACGATAACAACAAATTCGAAATAGAGAGGCAGTATGCCGAACTTATGATGGCTTACGAAATGGATTTGGCCGCTAAGAAAGAAGAGCTGGACAATATGCTTTTCCCGGGTGATCCGTCGATGATGCAGCCGAAGCCAGGGGAAGTAAGACAGATAAATTCCGAGTCGCCTTCCTACAAGTTTGTGAAAGAGATGTGTAGTGCCGGTAAGATGCAGCAGGCCATGACCAGCCAGAAGGTTGTCAGGCAAGCAAAGGAGAAGACTAATCGTCGCTCGCAGAAAATAACCACAAACATACAAGCTGTAAGTAGTATAAGCTCAAAAGCAAAGCAGAACATTGATCGTCACTATGATATCTTTTGTTCTGAAACTGATCTAAACAATGGTCTTTGTGACCAGGTGGCAATGACCCCCAATGCAGATCTTGACGCAGGGGTTTTCATGTACCCATCCGGGTATGTCGGTGAAGGGAATAGTAATGGTGTCTACCAGACGCTTTACACGTATTCTCCTGTAGAGTCTTTAGCTGCTTATCAGTATGTGAAGAATCTGACAGGCACGCTTTACCTTGCTCCCCCGACAGCGAATGAAATCAATAGCCCGAGAAAGGTGCGTTTCGTTGCTGCTTATAAGCAAATGATAGCTGCATTGAGTGTAAGTACAGATGCAATGCTGTTTTTAGCTGAGCAACGAGAGCCTATCAATAAAGAAGGTTTGGTTATGGGGCCTCTTGATGCTATGAATTACATGATAGAAAAAAGCAAGGCTCCTGAGCATTTTAGGGTGATACGTTCGGCATCTGATAATGGTAAAATGCTGGAGATGCAACGGCAGCTATCACTCCAGCAGAACCTCCGTATGACTATTTTAAAGCAAAAGGATAGACTGCGGCAGCTGAAAGCAGTTAAAACGTCTCTTGATGCCACTAAGAGCGCGCTGCAAGATGATTAGGCTGTTACGGTAACGATAGGCCCGCTATTCAGCGGGCTTTTTTACGCCCTGAGAACGCCTGTGAGAGGTTTTGTGTGAAAGCCACGCAATGAGACGTGCACGCCTAAATTTATTGGTGTGTCCACTCCTGCTCGTTCTGAGCTGGTGTTTCAAAGTGGGTGCTCATACATTACACACCCTTATCGTCAACTATGACCTGTGTTGTCTGCCGCCCCCTATTTTCATCAGATAATAAAAAAGCCTCGATGAAAGGCTTTTTTATACTTGTTCAAGTTGGGTTTTGTTTTAAACGTCTGGTAGGTTGCTCATCAAAGACATCAGAACCGGTACAATGCTGAACACCAACGAACCTATAATTAAAGGCTTCAGCGTAAGCAGCATCGACAAGTTGACAATTCGCTGGAACTTCTCGTTCTTTTCTTTCTGCATTCTTGGCAAAAGCGTTTCAATGGCATTTTCCAAAGGCATATATTTAGAGCGATCACGAATGTCGCTACCAAATGTCCCGAGATAAAATATGTTCAATGCAACCGAGGCTTGCTCGGTGTCATTATTCAAAATTTTGGCAACTTGCATCTTTACGTATTTACAAGCGCCATCACTCACCTCAAGCAGGCTCTCGTTAAAGCTTTTTCCACTTCGCATAAAGCTGCTTAATATGAGCAGGGTGTTGTATTGCTCGTTTGTCTTTGCCAGTGAGTAAGGCGGTAGGTAGTCGAAATAATGCTCCCTGATGAAAACGAGTCTGTTGTGCCAGTTTTTAACGCTCCATTTAAAAAACATAAACACGCCAATAAGCCCTACGCCGCACAATAGCCAGTTCTCCATTATCCATGTGTATGCGGCGTAGTTTTTTTCAACCAACGTGAGCTCTGACCATGTTTTGACGTCCATAAAGCCAGGTGTTACAGCTGAACTGTAAACGAAATTGAAAATAACATAGTGCATAAGCAACCCGATCATGAAGGTCGGTAAAGCCGCGAAGATAGCTCCTTTTATCTGCTTTTCCACTTCGTCTTTTTCTTGACAGATCTGAATTGCAATCTTGATTACGCCGGTAATATCTGAAGACGTGCTACTTGAAAGGATTCGAAACTCGTCATCAGGTATCCACGGTTTGATCGCCTCTGTAAAATCGGGGTTTGACTGAAATCGGTTGTGACAATCAATCAAGAAATTGCGAAACCCAGATTCATTTTCTTTTTTGGTGACTTTGTAAATTGCCTGCATCCACTGTGGAGACATTCTTTTACGTTCATCGAGCCTTTCGATGTACCACATGAAAAAGTCACCTGCTGCCGGCGAACCGGGACCATTAAGATAGTCCATCAGAAGTGTATAGAAGCGAACCCTGACAGGGTGCTTGCCTTTTATTTCAGACCTGGCCAAAGAGCCAGAGATGCCTTTTGCTTTATCGACGAGATCGACAAATAAGCTTTGAATGTCCATATTAAACCTCTATCCTTTCATCAAGCTCTTCTTCTACAGAACGAGGATCAACCATTCCTGATAGAATTTTATCATACGTGTCACGACAGGCACTGCGTCCATCCAGCTTTGCTTTCCAGTGATTATCTGCCTTGTTTGTTTTTCCTGTGGCGATGAGTTCCAGGAAGGTTTCGTCCGGGAGGATTATTTCCACTGCTGGCACGACGCCTGTTGTGCCATTTAAGCACTTGTCGCAGCCATCACCGCGAAATCTGATGTTTGCATCCTCATTTCTTATTGAGCTGGCCATAACAAGTTTTTCGATGCGTCTTTTAAGTCCCCCATTGTCATTTTCCTGATTGAGGATCTCAATTTTTCTGAAAAGCCCAAGCGCATCCTTTGAATTTATCATCTGCTCTTTTTGAAGCCGGCGTATCAAAGAATCTCGTGGTGTCATTGTTTTCCGGAACTCAAGAACTTTTTCAAGGGGGAGGCTTTTGCCTTCCGCATTCTTGAAAGTTTTAATTGCAAACATTTCACCGAACTGTTCCGGTATTTCATCGCCGACGCTATACGGTGTGGAGCAGTGTGGGCATAGTTTTGGGATGAGGTGCTGGAGCATGATCATTTTAATCAAGCCTTTGTTGCACAGTTTTTCCACCGGCACCCCGAAAGATTCAAATCGAGAGAAAGCACCAATCGCTCTCTGTATGTGCATTGTTCCGTATACAAGGTGTCCGGATTCTGCACCTTTAATTGCGGCTTCGGCCGTTACTTTGTCACGAATTTCACCGTAAGCGATTGTGTCCGGGTCTCCACGCATAAGGGCCCGGTTGATGTTCTCGAACCCAAAGTCCTGACTTGAGTGCACTTGCTCGCTTTTACCGCTACCGTAACTGTCGCTGGCATTGATTTGCACAACTCGATCCATGACTTGTTCAATAGGTTGTTCAAGTGAGTATATCTTTCTGGAGTTGGCGAACCTTTCCTGCTCTTGCATTATCATGTTTTGCATGGTTGTTGATTTACCGGAGCCGGTAACCCCGCCGATAAGAACCATGCCGCGCGATGCAGTTTGTAAAACCTTAAGTTTTTCGCAAGCGTACTCGGAAAAGTTCATTTTCCGATAAGGTACGGGTTTTGATGCTTTACTCTTGTCGATCAGCCTCATTACAAGGGTGAACCTTTCACCGTGGTTCTGACCGATGTTTACGAGACGGGCCTTCATCTTGATTTCACCAAACTTGTCATCGAACATGGTTCGCGAAAAGTCGCCATCAAGAATGTTGTTAGATTGATAAATCCCCTTGCCGCTACCTTTGTCGGAGTGCTCATCACCTTGGATGAATTTCGCAAAGAAAATGTTTGCGAGGTTAACGGCTTCATCGTGAGAGGCTGAGTCTATGTCGGCAAGCTCTTTGTTTACACGCATTCTGTAATGCGCACGAACGCCGTCAGATTCAATGTGAAAGTCAGAGGCTTTAAAGCGCATACACATTGCGAGAAGTTTTTCGGCATTCGAAACTTTTTGCTCAGCTTTTTCGTCAATAACTCTGCTTTTTGCTGGAAGTTTATTTTTTTTGTCCAGCTCGGTTATTAATGTCTGAAGAAGCATGTCCTCTTTGATGATACCGGCGTGCAGGGGGAAATTCCATGCTTTCCTGTTACTGTTGTACTCGTGTGCAACAGTTCTTATGCATCGCGTGACAGCCTCAGCAGTTTCACCTTTGTTGGTGTACATAAGGTAAACTTTGCTTTGGTTTCTGTCAGTATCAACAATGGCAAATATTTGGTTTTTTAGACGATCGCTTCCGACGGTACGGTTAATAAAATCGGTCAATCCTTTGTGTCTAACATACTGTTTTGGTATATCAGCTACACTTCGAAACCCATCATTCTTTTTTGTTAATCCATGATCCATTTTTATTCCCGTCGAATTCCCTCTCGATAAAGAGCATTATAGTTTATTTTGACTTCAAAAAACCCAACAAAACAAAACTTTTTGAAGAGAAGTAAAAAAGCCCGCTAGGCGGGCTTTTTAGTTTTGGTTGTTAGTGGATTAAACCCCTTGCAGAAACGCCAGTGTCGAGGTTCTCAAAAACCACTTGTTGTCTGTTTAAAGCTGACATTTCAAATCTTGCGCCGTCTACTTCGAACATGTAACCAGGTTTGATTGACAGGAACCGTTTATTCACCTTTCGCCTTTCGTCTCCGCGGATAACTTGCATGCTTAGTGATACGTCCACTTCTGACAGGTTGCCCATGATGATGCTTCTTTCCACCTGGATCTTATCAATTACCACGTTTGCAGTCATTGAATCCTGAGGTTTAGGAAGCGGCGCAATCTTTTCTTTGGGTTTGCTTTCGCTTTCAACTTTTACAGGCGAATTTCCGGCCATGGCTTGGATATCATCAAGTGACATGCCAAGCTCTTCAAGAGCCTTTATTTCATCGTCGCTAAGGCCGACTTTCTCTTCTTCTGCCGCAGCCTTGGTGTCAGTTGTTTTTTGTGGCACGGGATCCTGAGTTTGGGTGGAAACGTTTTGTATGACAGGCTTCCATTCATCATTCTTTACAGGTTGAGAAAGCGTGCTGTCGGTGCTTCCCCAGATAACGCTAAGTTCACCGCCGTCACCTTTTTTTGATGCGGCATTTTCAACAAAGTATTTTTGCACGTACGCAGAAACTTCTTTGCTGCCAGCAATCTGAATTTCAGGAGGAACGTTTTCAAGAATAAACCTCTCCCTGCTAAGAGCCATTTCTGCTTTTACACGGTCGGTTTCAGCTTCAATCGAAGTGCGATGAATATTGTTGATTTCTTCTTCATCGCGGTAAGTATCACGCAGGGCAACGCCGCGCCCAACTTCCTCAAGAAGCTCTTTGGTAACAACGTTCTGAGCATCACTACTGGTTGAGCGGTACTCCCCCGCTTGTTCGTTAAGCATGCTCTTTTCGTCTTTAGCTTTCGTTGCAGCTTGAACCGAGGCCGACGCAGAAAGGGCGATGGTGATGGCAAGCAGTGTAAAATTAAATGTTTTCACGGTCTCACTTCCTTGTGTTGTTTGGTGCGGCTATACGCCTGATGTATTCGGGCGTTTGTCGATTGAAGTGGATAGAAAAAACCCACTGCTCATCCAGCTTGCTGTACTCAACGGTGTCAACATTGATAAATGGTCTGTCCAGCAGCAAACCTAATTGTATCATATCACGGACACCATAAGATTTAATTTTTCCCTCTTCTTCGCTTTCACGAGTTGAAATCGTAACCTGGTAGCTTTCAATGGCCGGCTTATATTCATCTTTCGATTTTTTCTTGTTTTTTTGCTCAAGCATATCTTCACTTGGGTAAGTTCCGACAAGCTTTGGATACGTCCACTGGAAAAAGCTGTCCATCTGCATCATTGCAACAAAGTCAATGACATTACCCAGGATGAGAGACTTGTCTATAGTTGCTTTTTCGCGAGCATTGTAAGTTTTCACCATGGATGATAGGCCCGAGTCGGCCTCTTCAAACTCAGACATTAACAATTCCCCTTCTTCAAGGAGTGCAATGCTGTCACGGGTTACCCATTTCTGCTGCGCAGTTAAATTGTCATATTTTTTGAAAAGATCATCAAGGCCCGTAGCCTTGTCGTAGGCTCGCTTTATGTATTTACCATACCGGGAGCGAAGCTTTTCTTCTTTGGCAATAGTCTCGGTCATGTCATCAATAATATCCTGACGTTCAAGGTTAGCCTTGGGGATAATCCTGAAAATCCGGACTTCACCTTGATCTTGTTCTGGCAAGTCATAGGGTGTGATTGACATGTTCGCCGTATTTTGGTTTATCTTAGCGATGATTTCATCCAGCATAAAATAAACACCACGGCCATCTTGGTTTCTGTCGTAGCGAGCGTAAAACCCATTCTTTTCATACGTAAGCTTAGTAAGCCGCCATTCAGCAGCGTGAATGGGTAGCGTTCTGTTTATTTCACGCAAAATCACAGCAATGTCGACAGCTTTAAACATGTTCTTTGACATATTGTCAACGAAGTTTTCGATCGTCTCTTTTCTGTAAGACTCATCAGTCCAGTAGGAACTGCCCTTGTAGTCTTTCATGTAATTTCCGTAATCGCTAATTTTCGATGATACATGAGTACGGAAATCGTCGTTTTCAAAAAATTCTCTACTGTCAGATTGTGTAATGTAAGAAAGCCCCATTAGGGAGGTGACCCCTATCACTGCGGCGCTAACAAAAACAGCAACTTTTTTGACTTTTATTTTTGAAGGGCGGTATACCCTTTTGATTGTGAGCTCATCCGGATCAAGTGCCTTGCTGAATGTATCTTCAGCAATAACAACGATCGGGTCCACTTCGTCATACTGCTCTTTCAAGCTGCTTTGTATGCCGTCGACAAAGTTTTTCGATTCACCATCGTTTTGAACAACCACAAAAGTAAACTGGTCGTTAGTTAACGATGCAGCATCCCACCACGAATTAAGTTCGTGGGAGTCTCTTGCGATTTTAAGATCCTCAATGGAGATACGCCCGTTCTTCTCGACAGGGACGACCCAAAACCTTGAGGGGGAGTATGCGGTCTCTCTTGGCAGAGATTTAATAAACAGCCGAGGATTGTTACTGTTGGTCTGCCCTTTAACCCACGAGTTAATGTTGCGCGCGATTGCCGCTTCACCAATAATCGTTGGCACTTCGCACATTTCATTGTCGAAAGTCGCATACTGCACTTCAAGTGAAGAACTGTCACCGCCAGGTTTGTAGGTGTATGCAAAATGTTGCCCTGATGTGGACGCAATTTTTCGTATTTCAAAAGAAAGCTTTATTCCCTTTGAAGCAGTCTGAGTCCAGCTAGAGCCAATGGCAGTGCGTCGCCCCGAAAACGAGACGACTTCTGCTGTATTTTTGTGTTCTTCCATGTTGAACCCTGCCCCTACTTAGTTGTTGTAGTAAGCTGTTACAGTTACAATGATCGCGCTCTTGCTTTCGGTTCTGTCTTCGCTGCCACCAAGGAACCACAAAGCGTCATCAAACATACCTTGGCTGTTGGTAGTCTCTTCTTTACGGTGAGTGAACTTAACCACTTTAGGTAAGCCATTAACCAGGGTTATTTCATGGTCAAGGTTAAGTGAGCCTTGGGTCTTCAGTTTTACACCCTCAAGACCAGCACCTAATCCAGCATCTTTCAAGCCGATAAAGTCAGAGTTTCCGAGTGCGTAAGCGAGTTGAATTTTGTCACCAACAACACGCGCCTTCATAGACAGGTTTACGCCGTCCACACCAACGTCACGCTCAGTAGTAAGGTTTTCCTGCCTACTGCCTTCAAGAAAGTTCTGGCGCTGAATTGAAGCGATGTATTCTTCAGACTGTTGGTCCTGATCGTTATAGGTACCATTGTTGTTGATTTCAACTTGTGTTTCATAGGCCACTTCCGCAGTGCCTATGGTGTTAAGGAAGCCCATAAGGAACTCTTGTGATTGCGTCGCAATTGAAAGAACGTTACCGCCCATCAATTCCTGGAAAGCCCCCAGGTTACCTGAAATGTTTGGTGACAGTGTGCCGGCACCAAAAGACAAATCAAAAGAACCAAGCAAATTGTTTTGCAACTTGTCGTTGAGGTAAGTTTGGTTTATGCCGTGATTGTCACCGTCACTGTACTGGAAGCGAATAACACGAAAATCAACGACGATTTCAGTTGTGCTGACATCATTTAATTTGTCTACGTAACGTTTGATGTTCGCTAAGTTGTAGTCGCTGTCTGTAACAGTGATAAGGCCATGCTTCGAATTGTAGGTCGCCCTTCCGTATTCTTTTGAAACCATCTGCTCGATACTTTCCTGGATTTCTTTCCAAGAATCGACTTGGTTTTTACGGGTAAATTGTTTATTGCTTCCGCCAGACGTACTTTCCGAGTCCTGAGTTGTGCTCGTTGTAATCTGGGTTTGCGTTTTTACGTCATCACCGAAGTCAAAAATTTCGAACGTCCGCGTCTCATAGGCATACATGTATGCCTTGTTGAAGTCTGCATCATATTTCCACTTAAGACCGTTCATCTGAGAAACATAATCCATCAAACCTTTCAGCGTTCCGTCATACTTAAACTTTTTCAGTTTAAGGTTGTCACGGTCTGTACCTTGCGATGGTGTTCCAATGAGGTCTCTCACCGCATCGTAGTTACCAGTAGAATCACCTGTGATCCCTGCCTGAGATGAAGCCTGTTGACTGGCAGCACGAAGACCTGCCGGGCCTTTATCTTTTGCAGTTTTATCTAAAGACTCAAGATCAGGAGAGGATACGTCAACCATCACACCAAACGCCTGGTAAATGAAAGAAGAGAATTCGTCTACTGTGAATTCACGAGCTTCATTGTCTTTACCGTAGACAAAAGCTTCGCTATCAAACACTGACGGCAGCACTCGGTTATCTTCCTGCACAAGCGAGTAGTCATTAACGTTATGGTAAGCCTGTCCACGATGAACCTGGCCGATCTTATCGCGTACGGGTTTATATTTTAAAACCTGCTGCTCATATCCGCCTTCAACCTGTTCCTCTACGCGGTCCATGGCTTTCTGTGTTTTTGGTGAGTGGGTTCCAGCACAACCAGTAAGGGTAACCACGCTTGCCACTGTAACTGCTAATGCGCTTTTCTTAAAAACGTTCATACTTACGATCTCCTTATCGTGAGTGATTCAGATCTGTAATCCGAGCCAGACCTTTTCTGGTTGTTCCGTCTTCCATTTCAACTTCAACATCTGGAAAGAATTCAATGTTGATAGGGCGGTTTGAGTTTGCGAAAATTTTCACGAAATCAACAGCTGCTTCCTGGAAGGTACCTTTAAACTTAACCTTATAAGGGTTTTTATGCATAATGCCTGCATTGTACTCCACGAACCAGTTAACCTGCTCAGCCCACTCTCTGATAACCTTTTCAGCGGTTCCGCTGCGGGCGATATAGGTGGCAGGGGTTAATGTCTGAATGTAATCAGTGTGCCCACCTTTGAGGTAGTACTCAAAGCTGTCATCAAAAGGTAGAACCCATGCTTTGTTGTAACGCTCAAATAACACGCCGGCGTCAACATTGTCTGATTTTCTCGCAAGGTTTGGATTGATTACAGAATATTGCTCTGTAAGTTCCGCATTCTTGCGACGCTCATCGTCAAGTGCAGCACGGAGAGTTTCGAGATTTTTTCTCATGCTGTCGTTGTCATTGTTGAGTTCAGCAATAAACTGTTGATTTGACTTCTGAGCATCACGTTGACGATTCATCATCTTTTCAAACTGATCGCGCTCATTGTTAAGCAATGCGTTGCTTGAGTCTACGCGCTCCCATTCTTGCCGCTGTTTTTTTCGGAAAGCCTGGCGCTCAGAAACAACCAACTCTTTCGATGAGGCAGCAATCTGCGTTTCGCTTTCAGTTTGGCCCGGCACATTGATGCTTACAATTTTTTGAACCCAATCAAGAGAGATGTAGATACCTTCATCGTTCGCTATATTTCGAAGTATCAAAGGCCACGTAACACCGCCTTTCCATGAGACAACAGCATTATCAAAATTGCCACTCGGCTTTACTACCCAAGAGTCAGGGACGATAAGATTGGTTGCGATGGCCAAAGACATGTCAGCACCAGCGGTTTCGATAGGCTCAACCTTTTCGCCAGAAATTCCGCTCTGGCTGAAGTAATGCTCGCCATTTTGTTGTTGCAGCGTTGCGTCATCTGTATATTTCACCACCTCAGCATTTGAGGCCGATGATAATGTTGCAGAAACCATGGCTGCAATCACGCTGGTGAGAAAAATTTTGTTTACCATTTTTTTCATCCCTGAAATTAATTCCGTACTCGTTTGCGTTTAGAACTAAAAAGTTTGAAGAAAAGAGAACGAAACATATCTGTCTTGGTTGTTCCTAGTGCGTATCTTATCACAAATTCGACAATCGTCACTAAAAGTAAGGCAATAATTAAATTGTATGTTTCGAGAATAACAGACAAAGGGATTACGGGGATCATCGTCGCCGAAACTATCCTGTTGCTCGCACCGTAAAGTGTCGATCTGACACTGCCTATAGCGCAATCTCTTTTTTGTTGTATAACATCAGACATGCAATTTTTCCTTTAATAAGAAAATGATTCTGCGAATTCGTCAAAGACTGTTTGTGAAATCTTTCCGTCCTCAAGCAGAACTTTGGCTTTGTCCACCATGGTGTCACCACTATCAATCATTATCTTGTTGATCGCTTCAGGTATTTCGTAAATTTCAAGTTTCGACAATTTTTTCTTTAGTTCATTTGTGAAAACAAGAACCTCATTAACCGCCGTACGCTTCCTGTCAACCGTTGCCAAAAGCTTCTGAGATACAATCATGTTGGTGCCGTTTATCAGCTCGCTAACGAGAGATTTCATTCTCGCCGGATTGTCTGAATAAAGCATTTCAATAATACGGGATATTGTCATCCCAACAGTGTCAGTGTGAAGCGTTGCCATCATGAGCTTACCGGTCGCCTTCAAAGCTTCAACCATACCCTCGGCTTCTTCAGGCGTTCTTATCTCACCAAGCAAGCCAATATCGGTATTTCTTCTCAGCATTTCTTGCACGGCTTGTTTAAAGCCTTTTACACCAAGAGGGACGGGGCACTGGTTTACCATCTTGGAGTAGTGTTGCCCTTGAATAACAACCCTTTTCAAGTTGGCTTCCACAGGATTTTCAAACGTATCAATGAAAGCATGCCTTGGGTCGTTCTCAACGAAATGTCTGAGGCATGCATAGATCAGAGTGGTTTTACCGGAGTCCACAGAGCCGGTGATAAAAACCCCTCCTTTCATTTTGAACATATTCCTGTAAATGACTCCATCTGGAGACTGCCCTATAGCTTCAAGTTTGTGAATTTCGTCAGTGTTAAGACGGGCCCGCAATGAGAGTGAATTTTCATCGTCACGTATATGATTAATACGATATCGAACACCCGTTTTAACTTCACCTTCTTTACCTGAATAAAAATGGTAACCACAGTTGGTTTCATCTCCACTCATTATTCTCAGATAAGCACTGTCATCCCCGGGTTTTAGATCGTAAATTATATTGATGATCTGCTTAATAATGCCCGGACTCAATTCAACTTTGGTAATCGGGTAAAGCATGTTGTCTATCTTTGCAATAACAGGCATATCAGCCTGAAATGCGAGGTCGGCAACTCCAAGCTTTTTTCCCCAAAGCAGTATTTTTCTAAACGTGTTTTTATCCAGCGTTGCGAACAGGCTGTCATCGACAGTCGGATCAACATTGTGAATCATTAAGCTTTCTGGATTTCTCCTGTCAATAACATGCTTGGTCATTACCTTGCATCTCCCGGATGAAATAGCGTATCGGAAAGAGACTCGACATCTTCTTTTGTTAGCTCATCAAATATGTCATCAACTTGTGGTAAAGCTATCCAGTTCATTTCATCATCATTGAATCTTGGCAGTTCAGTTATTTCGAAGATTTCTTCACCAATGTTTATTGAGTAACCATTGTCGTTGGTTCCGATGTTGATGTTCTGTGATGTTGGCCTGCTTATGATGTTTGCGTCTGCAAGAACATGAAAACGTACCTGACCGATATATTCACGCAGTAGCGTGCGAAGATCGTCTCTGATGGTTTCATTGGCCAGGCGCGCGCCTTCAAGCCATCCATTGAGGATGCCTTTCCGCCAGTACTGTAATTCATCTTCGTTAATCGGAAGCATGAATATATTGGGAGGCGTTGGTTTGTCTGTTAGCAAGTTGTCAAAGAAATCCATGAAAGTCTGAGGTTTCAATACAACCTCTGCTTGCCTTGCAATTCGGTAACGTTTTTTAATTGCCCGACGGCTTCTTTTGCTCTCAATTTGCTGCGTGTAACCCACCTCTTCAATAAGGGGTGGTTTTATGTTCCCGCCTTCAAGAGTAAGCAAATAAAAAGGGAACACTTCCGTCAGCGCATGGTAGTGAGTGTTAAGAAGCTTTGAGTGAAAATTTCTTGTCTTTTCGTAGTAAGCCGCCTGAGTGCCAAATTTTAGCGCTACGGTCATGATGGCATAATACCGCTGTTCAGCTTGCTCTTTTGTTTTTATTGACTCAATAATAGCTTCTCGGTCAACCATAGTTAGATCTTCAACAGATGTCTTAAGATAAGGATGGTTGAAGTTGATTGCCTCACGCATTGTGATTGGGTCTTCAAGCATGTAGCTTCTGTCTGTTCTGACGTTGTCCATTATAACGGTGGAAGCGTAGAGTTCTTTGAGCTCATTGGCGCGAAAAGACAAGGTGTTTAATTCGACCATCGACTTTTCTTTTTCGTTTAGCTCAGAGAGTGTTTTTTCGTCCCCGCTTTCTTCTTCGCCGAAAGCGAATCCGGAGATTCCCATAGATAAGCTTGCACTAATAACCAAAGCGAGGAAGTTGAGTTTCATTTTCATGTTATCAATCCTCAAGATTAAAAGTCACTGTATGTGACGTAAATAACTTTATCTTCGCTTTCGTCATCAACCCGAATGGTGTCGATGTAATCCTTCGTTTGTTGATCGATAATGTCAATGTACTCGCTTAACATGCGATGCTTGCTCGCCATGGTTACAGCTTTTGTAATTGGCGGTCTTTCGTTGGTAAAAACAAGTCGGTATCCAGCAACCATGGAGATTTGTCTTAACACAGGCTCGGGAGCTCCATCCCAACCCCACTCAACTTTTTGTTCCATGTTCACAGGGATGTAATCGTTTTGGAATCTTGCTTGTCGAATTTGTTCTGCTGTTAAGCCAGGCAGTTTTGTTGCCTGATTTGTTCTCACCCAAACAGCGGTGGCCTTTCCGCTCAAAGCGGCAGCCTTGGAAAGAATTTCATTTGTGCGGCGATCCTCTTCGAGAACTTGTCTTTCAAATTCTGTGAGAGTGTTCTCTGGGATCTTCTTTGGGGATGATGCACATCCAGAAAGCGTGGCAATAAAAATGGCAGCGATTAGAATTTTAGATGTTCGTTCCATTGAACAAGCCCTCATCCTTAAGAGAAATAGAGGGTGACAACACCGTCGTGTAACACCCTCATTGTTTTGCAATAACGTCTATTGCCTCAATAGTAACAGATTTTTATTGCTGTTGCGTGTTTTTTTGATCTATTACTCATAAAAGTTTATTGAGTTATAGTCACACATTGTGATGGCGATAGAACCGCCGGCACCATCTTCACGAGCACCGGTACCAAAAGCACCTTCACCACTCAGATAAAGAAAGATGTCCCATGAGTCAGCGCCAGAGTGTGATGCGTGTTGTGCAAATATCTGGTTGTCACCAAATGCTGAGTTGTAAGTTTTGAAATACATAGGAACCAAGATAAGTCTTGCGTAGCTTGTTCCTGTGGATGTATTGTGAAGAGAGTGATCCCTGAACGGGTTGGCGTTCTCATCACCACCGTAGTTGTCGTCATTCATAAAGTAAAGACAGTCAGGTTTATTGAGGATCATTGCTGCGCCTTCAACCCTGTCAACGCCTACAATTTGAATGTCAGAATATTTGCTATCAAGCATCTGAACGTAGTCTTTGGAAACAAGCTTTGAAAGTTCAAGTCTTGCTTCTGTGTCGCTTGGTAAAAAATCTCTTCCTGTAAGCGTACTTTTTCGCGCATGAAAATCCGTATCTTCCCCGGCAAAAATACCACCATCTGCTGTCATTGTAATCTTTTCCTGTCCAGAGTCTCTTTCCATAAAAATACCCTGGTCGTTATCTCTCAAAAGATTGAAGTTAACAGACGTCGATTCCATTGTTATGGTGCCAGTGCCGTTTCTCGAAAAAATAAGAGATTCATTGGCGGCTCCACCAATAACAAGTTCATCATTAACGGCATCGTTAAGTGCGAACCTTGCGCTACGGTTAACAATCAGATTCTGACCTTCAACTTCAACATCACCATTGAATGTGGATTTACCATCTACAGTGAGCTCTCCAGCGATAGTGGTGTTACCGTTGTTGTCCACGCTAAAGACAACGCCAAGACCAGAGGTGTTGTAAGCTTCAAGGAAGATGCTTCCATTTGTCGCATTGTAAAGGCTTATGTGTCCTGCATAAATATCATCAGCGATAATGTCTTCAACCACAGCTTGTTCAACCATCGCGCCTTCGGTGATAAGTTGAATAATACTTCCATCGCGAAGAATTCCGCAAGGTGTTTGGTTTTCTGTTTTTACAAGTTCTCTTGCGCCACCCACAACTGATGCTGTGTAGTTGTGGCAAAGTTTGGTAAGTCCTGCTGCTCTGAAAGCCGAACCGTCATTCTCGTCGCCAGTCTGGTTGTTAATCTCTTCAGTGATAATGAATTCTGATGAGTTTGTTCTGTTTACGACAACTTGAACGTCGTCATCCCCAGAGCCTGCTTTTATTGCACAATCAACATAGTCACCAGTCCAAGTGTCGGTGTTTCCGTTGCGTTCCCAATAACCACAGATTTGGCGTCCGCTGCCAAGGCTCTCACCAAACGTAACATCGTCAACAAAAAAGTCTTGGTTATCTCTGCGTTTTGCCATTCCATTGGTAGAGCCGGAAAAGTTTACATAGATAAACATGTCGCACTTGTTTCCGTTGAGAAGTTCATCTTCACATTCTGACGTGGTGTATATGGTATCGTCTGTCGTATCATTGAGGTCATTGGAGAGGCCAAAGTGAACTTTTGTTGTGCCATTCATCTTGTTCTGAAGATCTTCTTCAAATTCATTTCGAAGTAAGATGTAGTTTTCAATGTTGTTGTCAGGAAGGTCTCCCTCTCCAAACGATACGTTTTCCATATTAAAATACAGAGCAAAAACTCCGATCATGCCAGTGGCTGCATCAGGGGAAACGGCCGCTGACATTTCAATGTTGAAAGGTGTTTTGTTTCTTAGTGCGGAACAACCAACAAGTGCAGTGATTTCCATCCTTGTTTCTTCACCTAGATCAATGCCGCCACCATTATTAATAGGGTTCCAGCCTTCCGCAAGGTTACCGCAGTCGGGGTTTTTTCTGCCAACCAAATAGTTGGTCATGAAGTTGTTGATGTTGTTACTGTCCCAGGACCTGGTGTCGCCGGTTGCTGGCAAGCCTCCGTTTTCATCCCACAAAGAATAATAAAGACCGTCATGAGCCGCTCTGCTTTGAACAGCAAGAGGGATAACTGATATCTTGTCGGCAGCCATGGCCAACCTTTGACCGTGAGCGATGCCAGATAGGATTTCAAAAAGAAGGCTTAATCCCAAGGTGAAAATGGTGACGCCTATGATGGTTTCCATCAAGGAAAATCCGGATTGTTTTTTGTGCGAGATTCGCATGTGATTTCCTTATCGAAATTTGGGTGGTCCTACGGAGACACATATTAACACATCTGTAAGACAAAAAATGTTTGACTTTGTTTTTTTTATATGTAAGTATCTCTATCAGATTAGTTGATACCTAATTGTTGAAAACAATATTCGAGTTTAGCACCATATAAACTCAAACCGGTTTACCACCATATAAACCAAAAAAAAGCCGCTCAGATGAGCGGCTTTTTTGTTTGGGTCTACTATTAAGAAGTAGACTTGATCCAAGTAACAGTTAAACTGTCGTTGGTACCGGCCGCTGTTTCACAAGCCTGGGTGAAGTCGTTACTTTGAGAGGCTGAGTACTGAAGAGTACTTGAACCAATTTGAACTTCTTCAAACGTATTCAGGCTGCGAGCTTCGTCAACCAGTTTGGCACACACGCCAGCAGGGATTTTTTCAGACTGCCATTCATAACCGTTTTCATCAACACCAGTGATGGTAATTTTACCGTCAAAAGAGTTGAAGATTTCGTTAGAAGCGTTCGAACGGAAACCTTTAATGTTGTTGCCGCGAATAAGCTCTTCGTTATCCATGTTAGTGGTGATGTTTTCGTCAAAGTATCGAGAACCGATTGAACTGATAGTTGACTTCATTTTTGCGATTTCGCTGTTAACCAGAACGCCAGTGTCACGAGCGTCATCCAGAAGCGGGATAACATAGCCAGCAATAAGGGCTGTAATTACCGCACCTGCAAGAAGCTCCCACAAAGACCAGCCTCCTTGTTTGCGAGCGAATTTTTGATGTTTCTTGTTGTCCATAATAGACTCCATTTTAGTTGGTTTTACAATCATGATTGCATTCAAAAAAAACTTGGATAGCGTCCTTGCTTTTTTCGTCTTTGCGAGAGGTATGATAATGCAAAAAAAACAAAAAGACGGAAAAGACTAAACTTTTTTTAGATTGTTTATATTGATGGTGTCGAGAGCCGTCTCGTCAGCAAACCACTCACATATCTAAAGAAGCGTTACGGCCATATGCGTTACTCATATTTTAAAAGGTGCGTTACTCAAACATTTTAAATCTGATGTAACGTAGGGAGTAGGATCTGGTTTTGTTTTATTCAAAATCTTGGGGAACGCATTATTACTGGCTTTAGAACGAATTCCAGTTTGTCGATTTTAGGATCTGTAAAGATCGCGGTATTTGGGGTGTAGGATCAGATTTTCCTTTTGGCGTAAGATTCTCGGTTGGCACAAAAACAATAAAAAATACAATGCAACAAAATGATCTAAGAACGACAATGAAAAACAGGTGTTAATAAGGTTTTTTGTTGAATTTCTCTTCTAAATATACGGAATGGAGGGCAGCGCGAAGCGGGGACCGTAATGGGGTTTCAGTAGAAAATTGGGATCAAAAAAAGCCCTGAAAACAGGGCTTGGTTGGATCTGAGTTTTGTGATTTAGATCAATCGAAGTATGGTAGATCTGACCAGCTTTTTGCGATCTTGAAATTGCCGCCAAAATCTCTCAGAGGGCATACATTGATATTGTAATTTCTCTGCCTCATATAGACGTCATGACCGTGGGCGGAAACCTCGTTGCAGACAGATTCCAAATCGTCAAAAAATACGCTTTTGGGCATGCCTGAAAGGGTGTCTGACTTGCATTTTGCCAATGGTTGAAATATCACATCAGATACGATATTTCCCAGTTCCCGTTCGTAGCATTCGAGTCTGGCTCTCATTGTCTCTTTGCTGTCTCCGCAAGATGTAACTATCGTTATTTTCTTGCCTGCTTGGTGCAGCTTTTGGAGAGCGATTTTGGCGTCTGGATACACAGATATCTTAGCGAACCAGTATGGGTCGTTAACGAAATCTGGGATGTATTGATGCGGTTTTTCGAGGTTAGGGTAAGCATCTTTGAAGCTGAAAAAGCTAGGTTCGTTGACTACTGCTTTATGTCCATGAACTTCGAGCATGTACTCGTGGTATGTTGATGAAAGATCGGTTATGACGCCGTCTGAGTCGGATATTAAATCAGGTAAATCTGAGATGTTTTCAGCTATCTTCAAGTCTGTTTTTTGTGTCATTTTCATGTGCCTGTGTGATATTTCTGTGTACTTATATACTACCAAAAATGGAAAAAAACATCAAACAAAAATGATGTTTTTAGTGGTTATTTTTAATATTAATCCAGCGCTCTTTTGCAATATTTCAATCCCAAGAAAACCCCCAAAACAACCCAATTGCGGATCAGAAAACGGCGAGTAGGATCGCATGTAGTTTTAGATCTAAATGGTGGTGTTTGGATCTGGATGGGTGATTCAAATTGGATCTAAAATGCGGTTGAGGTAGGGGTCTATATATATGGGTGAAATGGGATCGCTTTATGTATATTGGTTGTGCTCTCTGTGTCAGATAAATGAGTACATATACAAGCGTAAATATAAGCGAGTTGTGACGAGTTTTGTGATTGATTGGTACTACTGGAGAGTGATGATTACTCCATATATGACTCTATATATTACCCTGTGTATTCCCCTGTATATATCCCCTCTGTGAGCGCTTGAGTATTGCCATTTGCTTGCGTATGGGTGGGGTTACCTTTTACGCTATATATCGCATATGGGTATTTTCTTACTGTGGTTTTTGTATCGGTTTTACGTGTGACTGTCCTATATATTACTTACTAATGAGCGGCTCTATATATGTTGGTAATGATTGCTCAATTGATGTTGCGTTGGGATCTGTTTTGTATGCGTTACTGGTGCGGATTGGGGATCTGTTTTTTGCGTGAAGGCGGGGTTTATGGGTTGTGTTTACCGGGCGGCGTGAGGGTCGTTCCCTTTCCTTTTCCTGCTTGTTGCCTGGTGTTTTGGGGTGGCGTTTTGACGGTATGTTGATGCGTGAGGCTGAGGGGTTATTGATGTATTGCTCTATATATAGGGGAATGTTAACTCAGCCCTTTGTTTATGCGGTCTGGGGGTTGTGTGTGTTTTTTGCCAGGAGCGGAACGGGGTCGTTTACGTTTGCTTTTTTGGGTCTGTTTTTCTGTGGGTAAGGGGTACTGGTAACTTGCTTTTGCTGGTGGGTAGTCAGGTTTGCAGTTCGGGGTTTGGCGGGGTTAAAAAGTTGTCGTGTTGTGGTGTTTTTACTGTTACTGCTTGAGTCTTTGTGTTACAATGACGTTGAGGGAAATGGCGGGTATTGAGCCATGAAAGTGGGATTATTTGTGGTGAGTTCGGGGAGGATTGTTATGCTTTTCAAAGAAGGTTTTTCGGCTCGTTTTTCAGCTAAGTTTCCAGAAGGCGAGCATGACTACGGTACGTGATAAGTGCATTACCTTTGGCGTGGCTTTGCGTAACAGAACGCGGAGATTGCCAGTTAAAAAGAAGGCGTTGACCTGTCAGGGGTTAACGCCTTTTTTGTTGGATGAATACGGTTGTTTTGCTATGGAAGGATTGACGCCTCTTTGTTGGATGAATATGGGTGTTTTATCGTGGAGGGGGCAACACCTTTTTTGGATGAGTATGGGTGTTTTATCGTGGAGGGGGCAACACCTTTTTTGGATGAGTATGGTTGTTTTGCCATGGAGGGGGTTGCCGGTTGTACCGGCATGTGAGGCAGGGTTAGTGTGATTGCGGTGCCGGCTTGCAGGCTGGTATTTGATGCATGGCGACCGTGTTGCGCGGGATTGTTTGAGGTGGGGTGTACGGCGTTTTCAGGGCTGACAGGGGCGTATGTATTGCGGGGTTTGCGGTGGTGTAATTTGATATTTATGCATGCCAGTTTTGCAATATTACGTGGTATTTATCCGCACGGAAATCGAAGACAAACAGGATGCAAAAGCAACACGAGTAACAAAGATACCACCCTCTTTATCCATCTATGAGAAGACAGATAGTTTGCCGGTAATGCGGGCAGGGCGGAAGTGTTTGCGGGTAAATATATGGGAGAGCATCGGGAGAATATTGAGCGGGTACAGGGGTGCGGTGCCATGTGTACTTCTGTATATGGTGACGTTGAGGGGGAGCCTTTTGCGGTCTGTGTGGGTGTACTCTATACATAAGAGAATGAGACATATCAGCGTATGATTTGGCGCTGTATTGGGTGTGAGTTTGAGTTATGGCAGTGCCGGGTATAATGCCCGGCATTGTTGTTTATTGTGCCCAGTGGAGCATGCCGGGGCGTTACTTCTCCCTGTGTGTTGTGTGTATATATTGGCGCGGCCATTGCGGCAGGTGGTGGCGTTATGATGTATGCGTAAGCGGTATAGTGCCAGGTATATGGTGTGGGTGATGCCGGGTCTTGTATTGGGGGTAACTCCCTATGGAAGAGTGATAACGGGGCGGGTATTTTTCCGGGGTGCCTTGAGGGCGCTTTGTGCTTGCGTGCGTGTTTGTTTGCCCGCTTATTTGCCAGGTGAACATTACAGAACGTTAAGGGGGTGGCCTGGTTTTATGCGCTACACTTGTTACGTTTTTGTGTGCCGGTTATGTGGTTTTGACGGGCACCTTGCTGTTACCAGGCGGAGTATTGCCGGTACGGTGATTTTGTGTGGCATTTGCCAGTTGTTTTGCCAGTGTCAATGCCAGTATGACGCCAGTAATTTGGCGTTACCGGTCAGGTAAATTTTGCAAAATTCGAACGGTGTTGCAAAAGGCATACGTTGCCGGTAGCGGGCGCATTGTTTCTGCTGAATCAGGGCGTAGTTGAGCGGGCTCTGCGGGGTGTGGTGTCCTGCGTGGCGGGGTGTATATGTGTTGAATGGCGGGCTTTTTCGCTCACTTGAGGGCGTGGCAGGTGGTGTGATTACGGGTCGGCATGGTTATCGCATTACTAAGGGATTGAGTGTTATTGCCGGCGGGTTAGTGTATGCATTTTATACTATTGAAGTATTGCAAACGGGCGGTATTGAGCCGGTATAATGCGCGGGATGACGGTGTGCCTGCGGAGGGTTGACCGGCATTGAGCGGGTGAGTACGGAGCGGTAAAGAATGGTATTCTACGATGGTTTTTCCTTTACATTTCTTGCGGATTTGCAGGGTCGCAGTGAGCATGTTTCGCGTGCGTTGGCGTCGGGCAGGGGCAGTAAGAGTGCGGCGGTGCGGATGCGTGAGAATCGTGATTGCGGGACACCGCAGGAAGCGTTGCGTTACTTGCTGGCGGCGCAGGATATGGGGTATGCAGCGTGTATAGCAAAGCCCCGTGACTGGCAGATGAGTACAGATAAACTGTTATCGATAGCGGAGCCGTGTGAAGCTAAGATGCGACACCTTATCCGTGATTTACGCTCTGCGGTGAATGGTCATGCAGGGCGGGTGAGTGCGATAAGACGCGGGGTGAGCGGGGTTGAAAAGTCGGGCGATGCTGTGCGTGACGGCGTACGAAAAGCGATAGAAAATACGCATGCCGGTGAGCGCTGTTGCGGGAATGATACAGGTTACTATGCCGGTGACAGAGTGAGTCATACCGGTGATGCAGGCAGCTGTAAAGTGACGCATAAGAACGGTGAAAATGAGCATACGATGGTCGTCAGTGTGCAGGGTGTTGAGCCGGATAAAGCGGGCGGTAAGGGGAATGTGTTGCCGTTTGGTGCGCCGGTTTCCCGCGGGTTAATGCTGCGTGGTACCGGTGATAATGCCAGTGGATCGAACAGTTTGTTTGCGGCAATTGATGAGGAAAACACGGTACCTTTTGCGTCTGCGCTGACGGTGGTGCCGGGCAGTGACAGACAGATAGACGGCGGTATTATTTCCCGGGCCAATGTCACACGCATGGTGAGCGGTTACGTCCGGGATGTGATGTCACAGGGTGCATCTGTGACCTTGCCGGTAGATGGCAGCGGGGTACCGGGCGGCGACGCCATGCCGGGCGAAACCGGGAAGAAAAGTGCATCCAAAAACAGCATGGGTGGCATGCCTAAAAAGCCACGTAATATTGCAAATAAACGAGATAAAAACCTGAGCATGCAGGCGGATGCGGCGCGTGAAAAGCGCCGTGATATGGCCCTTACCCGTTATGAAGTACGGGACATGATTGAGAGTCATGCGGTACTGAGACAGCGTGCCTCTGAGGCGGTGCGTACGCTGGGTGAACTGATTGCCGGTGGTGTATTGTATTACCGGTATTTACGGGTACTGCAATACCGTGATGATGCGTTACCGGTGCACCATGAGATGGTGGCGATTGCACAGGAAATAGTGTTGCGTTGTGTGGATATCCTTGCGCGTCCTGAGCGTGGCGAAGAGGTATTACGGGGCATGCAGGGGCGTGAGGTTGTGGATAACATTGTGCATGGTTACCGGGGCAGGCGGATGCCGGTCCGGGTGAATGTGAAACCGGGTGAGCGGGTGTGCCGGGTGCAGGAAAACATGATACAGGTATGGGCCGGTCACCTGGATGACGGCGGGAGAAATGAGGTACTGAAAGCGGAAGCGGAGCCGGTACCTTTTGTGCCGCCGGTGCGTCCGGGTAAAGGGGGTAATGATGACCGGGGCGATGATTACCCAGATGATGCTGCACTGACAACACTGACAATAACGGCGTGGGATATATCCGCGGAGCCGGGGTGTTTTCTGCGTGCGCCTTTGCCGTGCCTTGCCGGGGATGAGATAGCACAGAACGATGAAGCGCCACACAGTTTAAATGTGTATGTAAAAGCCAGTACGGATACGTGTTATTGTGGCGGTAAAAGTGATCAGTTTTCTTCTTCAAAAACGTATGTTACTGTAAGGTGGTTTACAGGAGACATTACGCCGGTTGATGGTGGCCTGACGACATTGCTTCCGGGTGAGAGCGGGGCAACAGAAGTCAGGGTGAGGGACTGGCGTGATGCGTTGCAGATTGTGGCTGCAATGCGTGCGGGTAAGCCGTGGTATGAGTTGCACCGGGAGCAACATTCAGGTTCCCTTGCGTTAGCGCAGGGAGAGGGAAACGGGGCGGTAATGTCCCGGCAGGGAGCAGGTATTCGCAGGAAGAAAGACAGTCCGGGTATGCGTACGGATATACCGTCGGATATGAGCGTGGAAGCGTGGCGGGCTGAAGTTGAAGAGCTGGACATCATCGACAAATCATAGGAACGTTGACGGGCCTTGCAGGGATGAGAAAGCGGAGTAATAACAACAGAGCGCCGGTCAGTTATGTCGCAGAGACGCACACACATTGATGGTAAATGACGACCTTTTTTATTCAGGATGGTATGCATCCTTACCCCCGACCGCCGCATGGAAATGCCGGCGGTTTTTTTATGTCTGCGGGCAGGTATACCTGTTCCGCTGGTGGCATAAACACAGCAAAAAGCACGCTTGAAATATTACAAATGAGCAATCCGGAATGATCATTATGCATGGTAGTGCATGCGCTATACGGTGTAAGCGTGGCGGCGTGGCGGCGTGAATGCCAGCGGTAATGCGTGTACACGTAATGGTGTTTTGTGGTCGGGCTGCCAGGAAGAAAGCCAGTAGGATGGTGCGGCATGCAAGGCAGAAAACAAGCAGCCCTTTCTCTGCCTTTTATTTCTGTATAAACGGGTGTAGTGTAGTAAGGCGGTATGGTGGTTAAGGGGTACAGGGGCACACTGCCGCGGGCTGAATAACCGATAAAAATATGCGGGAGCACACATGACAGAAATGAATTGCAAGGCCATACAGCGGTTGCCGGGGATATTGCGGCAACATGATTTATTTAGTGGTGAACGGGTAAGGCATTACCAGATGGAATTGCTTGTCAGGCAGGCGGAAACGGCCCTTGAAAACACGCTGGTAAGCAGGGGGCTGTGTTACCTTTGTCCCTTCATTGATGTACTGACAATTGAGCAGGTGTTGAATGATGAAATATGTTCAGCCTGCACACCGGAAGAGGCGGTGTCCTACATCTATGCTATGCAGTGGGTGGGGGCAAGACGGGCAATGAATTTCATGCAGTATGCCGGGGATTTGACGCCGGCGCAGTTAAGCGAATGCCGGGTAATAAACCATAAAGCCTTGTCAGATACACTGGTCGTTTTCCATGGTTTGTATGCAGACGAACGGGATCGCGTGTCGATCTTGCTGGATGTCGGTACGCGTCTGGCGAGAGGGGCATTAAGCCTGTTGTCGATAGCGCAGGCGTGGCCGGGCGGCGAGCCGGTAAAGGCGCATATTGCCGGGACGATGGTAGATTTGTATGCCGGGTTACTGAGCCTGGTTATCGGGGTGGAAACGGGTAAAAAAGTGCCGGGAAGTGTGCGGGCTTCCGGGGCAATAACGGTACCGGGTGGTCAGGCGGGCCCGGGTGTAAAACAGACTGAAAATCACGCTTGAAATATTACAAACGTACAACCCGGAGCAATAAAAAAGCCCGGCGTTGTGCGGGCTTTACGGTATGGTTGAGAACGGTAAATAATGCAGGCACAGGACGCACCTTGCCCGCATTGAGGTGCCTATCCTTTCGTAACAGAAAGAGAGATGTTTACGGCATTAAGTGCCTTGATGGTTTCGTTTTTAAGAGTGGTTAGACGCTCCAAATCCGACTTTGCATCGCTGGCGTGAATGGCGGGCATATCCTTACCCATGGTGCCGTTAATAGCAAAGTTTCCGTTCAGGTTTTCAATCACGAGGTGGCGGCACAGCTCTGCGGCATTATCACAGTTTTCATAGGCCAGGTTGACAGGATCGCTTTCATCAATAGCGGTGTTGCTACCAAACAGAAGACAGCCCTTATCATCAACACTTAAAGATTGAAGGATCCTTGCTTTCCATGTGGCACCACTGACACTGAATGTGAATTCAGCAGAGATCGTGATGTGTTCGCGGGTAACCTCGTGAAAGTGGTACTGGACGGAAACGGTGGAGGGTGCACCTTTGTCGTAAAGCCCTATTAACCAACGCCGCCAGCGCAACTGGGTTTTCAGTTTATCTGTACAACGGTAATCCTTCGATGCCTTGCTGATAAGCATGTTCGTATGATAGTTTTCGCTCACCGCATTGTTGCAGTCCACGAGGCGCTCTGCAATCAGACAAACGTGGTCAAGTTGCTCCAGTGAAAGGGGTTTGTTCATGGTTTCATGGCTCTATGTTTGTGTATGATTATTATCTCACAACAGGGTGTGTTTTACAACCATATTGTTAATGAAAAACGCGCAAACCCCGCTTTTTAACGGGGTGAAAGCAGGGTGTCAGCGATAGCGTAAAGTGACTGCCTGGCGGTATCAATCTGCGTGGCCATGGCATTGATTTTTTCATCTGTGCCGGTGGCTTCAGACAGGGTGTCGGGGTGAATGTCTGCATCGCAGCCGTTGAGTGAGAGCCGGTTACGGAGCAGGGCAAAAGCAAGCTCTTTAAACGCCTGGATTTCAGGCAGGGTAAGGCTGGGAAGGAGGTCGTTTTCTGCCGTTGTTTCAGCGTCGACATCCACGAGAATAAAGTCAGGCGTTTGCTGGTGTGAAGCAAACCCGCCGGCCCCTTTAATGATCATTACCACCTTCAGCGTGTCTTCTCCGCGCTGCCAGTGGTAGGCAACCTGAAAGCGGGAATGAAGCGGGTGCGGGAGGGGTTCTCCCTGTAACTCAGGAAAAGAGAACCGGACGGAAACCCCAGCTCCTTCAACATTGTTTTTTAGCCCGTCAAGAAAGTAGCCGGTTATCGTCGGATTGCCGGTGATGTCGTTAATGTATACGCCGGTTTCAGATTTAATCGCGCGGACAATCGCCTGGTACTGCTCGATGTTACTGCCGTGCTTGCTCTTGCTGGTGTTGATGTTAAACATGGTGGTCAGTTGTGACATCGTACGCTTGAGTGCGGCGACATGTTGTTCGGCATCGAAGAGCATGGAATGAAAAGCTGGCGTGTCGGAATGCATGAAAAAACCTTGTGTTTGGGTGAGTGTGTATTGTCTCAAAAAGACATGAAGATTACAACTATTTTGTTAATTTGAGGCAATAAAAAACCCCGTCAAGCGGGGTCTTGTTCAGGTGCCAGGTACCGGCCTTTTAGCTGCGCAGCATTTCATCAGCGGTGTCAAACAGGGCGCGGTTGGTTTGTTCGAGGCGCTGCTGTAATGCGTGAAGCTCGGTGTATATTTCACTGTTCTCCAGATACGGATCGATACCAAGGTGTCTGTCCATACCATCCATAGACAACTGACCGTTAATCAGTGCGGTCGCCATCGTGGTGAGGGCATGAATTTCGCCATCCGTCAGACTGCCGTCACTGGAAGGGCTGTAGCTGCTTTCCGCGTTGTAGTAGGTGTTAAACCGTTCCGGTTTATGCGGGTTGATAAGCTCGGTACCGGTGCAGCCAAGGAAGATAGCGACGCTCAGTGTGTCACGTCCGCGCTCAAGATAAAATGAGACTTTTATGTCCATGCGGTGGCTTTTTGGATTACGCTTTTGTTCACCGTCATTGTCCATGCTGAAGCGTACGGAGAGGTTAGCGCCGTCTTCGTCGTTTTTTATGCCGTCAAGGAAGTAAGGGAGCAGTACTGCGCCTCTTAAGGTGTCATACATACCGCCGTGGAGCTGCTCATCAAGCAGGGTGCGGATGGACTGGTATTCTTCCGGTTTGCCGTTGCGATCAGCATAGCTGGTATTGATGGTCAGCATCGTTTCAATCATCGTGGCGGTACGCACAATGGCGGCGGCAGTTTTGACAGAAAAAGCGATCTGTTCGTAGCATGGTGAGCCGTGATCTCTCATGGTGTAAACCTCTGTGTTGTGTGAGTGTTTATAGTCTCATAAAGCAGGCGTAAAAACAACAAAAAAGTGCTGAAAAAGCAGGGGATGAGGCAATAAAACCCCCGCAGTTTAATGCGGGGCAGGGAGAGAAAGACCGGTCCTTTATCGCGAAAAATGGCGCATAAGATGGGTGTTGGTCTGATCCAGCGCATGGCTGATATTTTTCAGATCCTCGGAGAGGGTATGATCACGCGTGACGTCGTTTCCTTCGTAAGGGCGGTAGATAAGGCTGCCGTTAAGCCGTACCTTATCCTGATAGATGGCGATGGCCAGTTTCGTGTATAACTGCCAGCTGTCACGGGTGACGCCATTATCGGTGTTTACCGGTAACCCGGCGCTGTCATTATCGGGGAGAATACCGGCGTTACTGTCAGGTAATGGCAGGATTAAACCGGTTTCAACCCGGGAGACAACACCCTGGTTATTCAGGCTGAAAATGACCCGTACCCGGAGTGTATTACCCGGTAATGCGCGGATATGAGTAAACAGGACAGACAGGCTGTCCGGGTTGTCAATCAGCCGGGTTAACATCGAATCGAAATGGTGTGTATCGAATTCGTTTTCGCGGTCCACATGCCGGCCTGTCGCGGAGGAAGGCGGCGTATCAAAGCCTTTGTTAAGCGTGTAATTGTTGATGGTTACTGCGCGGGCCATGGCGTGAGCACGCAGGGCAAGGAACTGCATATTCTGCACGTTAACCTCAGACGGTTGGGCGGATAGTTTACGTGAAAAGTCGGGGGTTTGGGGTTCAAACATGGGTTGCACCTGTGTGTGTAATGAAGATTGAATTATTACAAAACCGAACAGCAAAAGCAAATTTAAACGCACATATTTGTTGTGAAAAAATGTGGTATTATCACGTTTTTTCTGGTAAATTGAATGGACATTCACACAACACAACACAGGGTTTTCAATGAACAGATATCTCACATATCCCACGAAAAAAGGGTCAACCGTCCAGCGTAACCTTACCGCCGTGCTGCTGGTCGTGGGGGCTCTTGTTGCGCTACCGCTGATGGCGGCGGTAACGGACAGCATGAGGCTTGCTGTTAAGCTTCCGGTCATCTTTATGGTCGCGGCGTTCATGCTGATGGCGCTGGAGTCAGAGAAGATGTTATCCCCGGCATCACGCTTTGGAAACAGCATCGTTGTTCTGGTGGTGGCGGGCGGTGTGTTATCCATGGTATGGGGCACAGTTAATATCACAATGTCTTACGACTGGGCAGCAAAAAGCGGGGCGATATACCTGATGTGTGTTGCCTTTGCTGCGCTGTTGCTAAGTGGTATAGCGACGGCCTGTTACCTTGCCGGCGCGATGCAGAAAGGTGGCGGTTGCCTTGACTGTGTTGAGCGTGCAGTGAGCCGGCATTACATGATGGTATGGCTGCCGGTGATGGGTGCAGGCTATGCGTTGCTTGTCGGTACGGCAGGCGCGGATTTAACCTCTGTATTACCTGTACATACAGTAGAGGCGCGTGTGACCTCTGACTTTCTGTCGGTGGCGTACATGGCGACGATGGTAGTCATGCTGCTGTCTGCGGTATGGTTTTTACATTTTAATAAACCGGATACAATGCGCATGATTGCGCTGATGAGGGCTTACGATGCGAGCAGAACGTAGTCCCTTTTCGCAGGGCAAAGCGTGGGCTATCGCCTATGCGGCGGCGGCCATCTCCGGGCTGATGTCGCTGGTTTTTACGGTGGCGATGGTGGCGGTTATGGGGCAGGAAAAAATGGTGATTTTATGTGCAGGGGCGTCCATATTGATTGTCCTGGCAATGGAAGCCGGGGCGGATGATAAGGCAGGTGTTTTGCTGCGTAATACTGCGCTTATTTTTGCGACGGGGTTGATGCTGTATCCTCTTGAAGCGATGATTGCCAGTGGTGACATCGGGATGGCCAATGCAGATGAGTGGAAGAGAACCGGCGAGGGGCTTGTTGC